>Ga0209605_1001600_pt1 | contig 24347 bp, 21 predicted proteins | sample AD_UKC035_MetaG_FD_184408 | JGI IMG/M metagenome (GOLD analysis project Ga0209605, IMG submission 184408) | Active sludge microbial communities of municipal wastewater-treating anaerobic digesters from USA - AD_UKC035_MetaG (SPAdes) (version 2) | ecosystem: Engineered > Bioreactor > Anaerobic >...
GCAGCCTTGCCACCCGCCCCGCGCCCGCCACGACCCCGCCGCGACGACGACTTGGCGGCGTCGGAGGGCTTCTCCTTCTGTTTCGGCTTGTCCTTGCCCTTGCCTTTGCCCTTCGGCTTCTCGTCCTGGGCGGCGTCCATGCCGGCGGCGGGGGCCGCGCTCGCCGCAGCCGGGACCGGAAGGAGGTCCACTGCAGCCGCGGTGGGCGCAGCCGTGGGCGCGGCAGCGGCCACGTCGGCAGCCGCAGCGACGGGCGCATCGGCCTTGCCGCCACGCCGCCGGCGCGTCGCGGGAGAACGACGAGCCTCGCCAGGCACCGTCTCGGGTTCGGCTGCAGCAGGCTCGACGGGCACCGAGGACGCCACGGGGGACCCGGCGGCCGCCGGCGCCACCGTCTCCGCCAGCACGACAAGCGCTGCCGGCGTGCTTTCCGGGGCGGTCTCCCGAGCCTCCACCGTGGCGGCGCCGTGCGCCTCGGGCGCTGCGGGCTGCGCTCCGGCCTCCTCCACCGCACGCGCGCCACGTCCGCGGCTGCGACCACGGCCGCGCCGCGGCTCGGGCGCGCTCGCAGACGCCTCCGCGCTCGCGCCGGCAGGGGCGGTGACGCGTTCGGCGTCGGCGTCCGCCTCGACGCCCTCCCAGCCCGAGCCCGCACCAGCGGCGGCAGGCTCGGCCACGACGCGCTCCGCCGCCGTCGCGAACTCCTCTCGCGCCGCGGGCGCGGCCAGGCCCGGACCGGGGCGGGTCACGAAGACGCCCGACTTCTCGTCGCGGCCGAGCTCGAGCAGGCCGCGCGCCTGCGCCTCCTCGAGCAGGTTGCCGAAGGCGCGGAAGCCGAAGTAGCTCTCGTTGAAGTCGGGCTTGCGGCGCTTGATCGCCTCCTTGAGCATCGACGACCAGATCTTGCCGCTCTCGCCACGTTCGGCGAGCAGCGCGTCGAAGGTCTCGACGGCGATGTCGATCGCCTTGCTGCGGCGCGACTCGAGCTCCTCGCGGCGGGCCTTGTCCTCCTCGGGCTGCCTGCGGCTGGCGGGCGGGTTGTCGCGGGCCTCGCGCTTGGCGGCGGCGCGCTGGCTGTCGCGCACGAGGTCGTCGTAGAAGATGAACTCGTCGCAGTTGGCGATCAGCAGGTCGGAGGTGGACTGCTTGACGCCGACGCCGATCACCTGCTTGGCGTTCTCCCGCAGCTTGGAGACCAGCGGCGAGAAGTCGGAGTCGCCGCTGATGATCACGAAGGTGTCGACATGCGACTTGGTGTAGCACAGGTCGAGCGCATCGACCACGAGGCGGATGTCGGCCGAGTTCTTGCCGGACTGGCGCACGTGGGGGATCTCGATGAGCTCGAAGTTGGCCTCGTGCATCGCGGCCTTGAAGCTCTTGTAGCGGTCCCAGTCGCAGTAGGCCTTCTTGACCACGATGCTGCCCTTGAGCAGCAGGCGCTCGAGCACCCGCTTGATGTCGAACTTCTCGTACTTCGCGTCCCGCACGCCCAGCGCCACGTTCTCGAAGTCGCAGAACAGCGCCATGCTGATGCTGTCGGGGGAGGAAGCCATGGAAATCTCCGTTTCTGATGAGCCGCCGATGTTAAGCCCTCGCCGCGGCACGTGCCACCCGATGTACCATCGCGGCCTCTCGCTGCCGGGTGCTGCATGCGCGCCGATCTGTCCTATGCTTGAAACTCCGGACTGGATCCAATAGGAGAAGAACCGATGAGCAAGCCCTCCACCACCCTGTTCGCCGCCCTGCTCGCCACCACCCTCGCCCTGCCCGCGTTCGCCGCCGAGCGCGCGAGCGCCCGCATCGTCGATCGCCAGGGCGCCGAGGTCGGCAGTGCGACTCTCGTCGAGGGCCCGCACGGCGTGCTGATCCACGTCGTCGCCAAGGGCCTGCCGCCCGGGCCGAAGGCGATCCACATCCACTCGGTAGGTACCTGCGCGGACGGTGCGCAGGGCTTCGTCGCCTCCAAGGGCCATCTCAATCCGGCCGCGAGGCCGCACGGGCTGATGAACCCGGACGGCCCCGACGCCGGCGACCTGCCCAACCTCTTTGTACATGCCGACGGCAGCGTCGAGGCGGAGTTCTTCACCACCCTTGCCAGCCTCTCGGGTGCGGGCGGGCGCGCCAACATCCTCGACGCCGACGGCGCCGCGCTGGTGATCCACGAGAACCGCGACGACCATTCCAGCCAGCCGATCGGCGGCGCCGGCGGGCGCTTCTTCTGCGGCGTGATCGGAGCGCAGTGAGCACGGCGGACCTCGCAATCCTGGTCGGGGGCCGATCGCAGCAGCGGCCCGCGCTCGCCTGCACGTTCGCCTGTGCGCTCGCGCTGGCTCTGGGCGGCGCGGGCTGCATGCAGTCTTCCGGCGAGGCGGCGGTCACGCCGCGCGGCATCGGACCGATGCTGCTCGGCGTTCCGCTCGCCGAAGCCGCGCGCGAAACGCAGCGCTTCGACCCGGCGGCCGGACAGATCGGCCCCGGCTGCGACGAGCGCGACCAGATCAGCGTGGTATTGCGCGCCGCCGGGGAGTCGCTGTCGGTGATGGCGATGGCCGGCGCTGACGCCAACATCGAGGAGATCCTCGCCATCCCCGCGGACGGCGCCGGCGCGGTCACGCTGGCCGATGCGGAGGCCTGCCGCGCCCACGGCGCTGCCTTCGCCGCCCGGCTCGCCCCCCGGCTCGGCGAGGCGCTCGCCTGGTCGGTGCGCGAGCGCCCGGTCTCGCACGAGTTCGTGTTTCCCTTCGCAGGCGACGTACGCGTGGTGTCGCGCTGGTTCGCCGGCGGCAAGAGCTGCGACCTGCTGCTGCAGTTCGGCAGCAAGGCCGGCACGGCGGGCTGATCGCCGCATCTCCCCGCCGACGAGCCCGGAGGCTGGGCACGCGCCGACGATCGGGGCTACGATCGGGGTATGCTTGCTGCACCCGGTTGATTCTGTTATTAAGTCGGACCTCACCAATCAACACCCATCTACGGAAGTCGATCCATGGCTGAAGACACTCTGCACAAGCAATTTCCGCCCTACGTTCCCGCCGCGGGCGAGGAATACATGAGCGAGAAGCAGCTGGCCCACTTCCGCGCCATCCTGGATTCGCTCAAGGGCGAGCTGGTGGATGACATCGAGCGCACGGTGCACACGATGCAGGACGAGGCCACCGTGTTCGCCGACCCCAACGACCGCGCCAGCCAGGAGTCGGACATTGCGCTCGAGCTGCGCAACCGCGACCGCGAGCGCAAGCTGATCAAGAAGATCGACGAGACGATCGCCCGCATCGAGGCCGGCGAGTACGGCTACTGCGACAGCTGCGGCGTCGAGATCGGCCTCAAGCGCCTAGAGGCGCGCCCGACCGCGACCCTGTGCATCGACTGCAAGACGCTGGAAGAGATGCGCGAGCGCCAGGTCGCGAAGTAAGCGCTCCCCCGGCCGCGGCCGGGACGGACAACAAAAAAGGACGCCGGGAGCGTCCTTTTTTGTTGGCTGCGCACCGTGCTGCAATGCGCGGCGGGCCGCAGCCCGCCCCGCCGGCATCAGCCGGCGTTTTCGTTCAGCAGCGCCTTCATGCTCAGGCGGATCTTGCCGCGCTCGTCGGTCTCGAGGACCTTGACGCGCACGACCTGGCCTTCCTTGACGTAGTCCGAGACGTTGTTCACGCGCTCGTTGGCGATCTGCGACACGTGCAGCAGGCCGTCGCGGCCCGGCATGATGTTCACGATGGCGCCGAAGTCGAGCAGGCGCACGACCGGACCTTCGTAGACCTTGCCGACCTCGACCTCGGCGGTGATCGCCTCGATCTTCGCCTTGGCAGCCTGCGCGCCCTCGGCGCTGACCGACGAGATCTTGACCGAACCGTCGTCCTCGATCTCGATCACGGTGCCGGTCTCTTCCTGCAGCGCGCGGATCACCGCTCCGCCCTTGCCGATCACGTCGCGGATCTTCTCCGGGTTGATCTTCATGTTGATCATGCGCGGGGCGTACTCGGAGACCTCGCCACGGCTGGTGCCCAGGGCCTGCTGCATGAGGCCGAGGATGTGCAGGCGGCCTTCCTTGGCCTGCTCGAGCGCGGCGTGCATGATCTCCTTGGTGATGCCCTGGATCTTGATGTCCATCTGCAGGCCGGTGATGCCGTTCTCGGTGCCCGCGACCTTGAAGTCCATGTCGCCGAGGTGGTCCTCGTCACCCAGGATGTCGGTCAGCACGGCGAAGCGGTTGCCGTCCTTGATCAGGCCCATGGCGATACCGGCGACGTGGTTCTTGAGCGGCACGCCGGCGTCCATCATGGCGAGCGAGCCGCCGCACACCGAGGCCATCGACGAGGAGCCGTTGGATTCGGTGATCTCGGAAACCACGCGCACGGTGTAGGAGAACTCTTCCGGCTTCGGCAGCATGGCGACCAGCGAGCGCTTGGCCAGACGGCCATGGCCGACCTCGCGGCGCTTGGTCACGCCGAAACGGCCGGTCTCGCCGGTGCAGAAGGGCGGGAAGTTGTAGTGGAGCAGGAAGCGCTCCTTGTACTCGCCGGCGATGGCGTCGATGATCTGCTCGTCGCGGCCGGTGCCGAGGGTGGCGACCACCAGCGCCTGCGTCTCGCCGCGGGTGAACAGCGCCGATCCGTGGGTGCGCGGCAGCACGCCGGTACGGATCTCGATCGGGCGCACGGTGCGGGTGTCGCGACCGTCGATGCGCGGCTCGCCGTTGAGGATGCGGCTGCGGACGATACCGGACTCGAGGTTGAAGAAGAGGTCCTTGAGCTCATTGACCGAGGGGGCGTTCTCCACGCCCTCGGTGAGCTGGCCGATCACGCGCTTGCGGATCTCGGACAGGCGTGCCGAGCGCTCCTGCTTGCTGGTGATGCGGAAGGCCTCTTCCATCTCGGCCTTGGCGAGTTCGGCGACCTTGGCGATCAGCGGCTCGTTGGCGGGCGGCGCCTGCCAGTTCCACTCCGGCTTGCCGGCGACCTCGACCAGCTCGTTGATGGCCTTGATCGCGGTCTGCATCTGCTCGTGGCCGAATACCACGGCGCCGAGCATGACGTGCTCGGGCAGCTCCTGGGCTTCGGACTCGACCATCAGCACGGCGGTCTGGGTGCCGGCGACGACCAGGTTCATGCCGCTCGACTGCAGCTCGGTGGCGGTCGGGTTGAGGACGTACTGGCCGTCGAGGTAGCCGACGCGCGCAGCGCCGACCGGGCCGTTGAAGGGCAGGCCGGAGATCGCCAGCGCGGCCGAGGCGCCGATCATCGCCGGGATGTCGGAGTCGATCTCGGGGTTCAGCGACAGCACGGTGACGATGACCTGGACTTCGTTCATGAAGCCATCGGGGAAGAGCGGGCGGATCGGGCGGTCGATCAGGCGCGACGTGAGGATCTCCTTCTCGCTCGGACGGCCTTCGCGCTTGAAGAAGCCGCCGGGGATGCGGCCCGCGGCGTAGAACTTCTCGACGTAGTCGACGGTGAGCGGGAAGAAGTCCTGGCCCGGGCGGGCTTCCTTGGCGCCGACCACGGTGGCCAGCACCACGGTCTCGTCCATGTTCACGATGACGGCGCCGCCGGCCTGGCGGGCGACTTCGCCGGTCTCCAGGGTGACGGTATGGGCGCCGTAGGCGAAGGTTTTCTTGATAGCGGTAGGCAAGTTGGTATTCCTCGTTCTTTCGGTGGATGCAGCAGACGACAACTGCTTGCGGCGGGCCGTCCGAGCGGACGGCCGGTCGCCGCGGAGAGACGGTCGCGACGGCGCACGCGAACGCGGCGGAAGAATGGCAAAAAGCCGGCGCGGCCGCAGGGGCACGCACCGGCTTTGCTGGCTTACTTCGCCCTGATCGGCGCTGTCGGACTCGTCACGGACGGCAATTACTTGCGCAGGCCCAGACGCTCGATCAGATTGCGGTAGCTGTCGGCGTTGCGACCCTTGAGGTAGTCCAGCAGCTTGCGGCGCTGGCTGACCATCTTCAGGAGGCCGCGGCGGGAGTGGTGATCCTTCGCGTGCTCCTTGAAGTGGGGGGCGAGCCCGTTGATGCGGGCGGTCAGGAGCGCGATCTGGACTTCCGGGGAGCCGGTGTCGCCCTGGGCGCGCTGGAAGTCGGAGACGATCTTCGACTTGGATGCGATATCGAGAGCCATGTGTGTCTTTACTCGTGTGTTCTGCCAATCAGAAGCGGCGGATTATACCCAAAGCCGCGCCAGTTACTCAATCAAAATCATGCGGATGCATCGTTGCCCGGGTCGCCGGTGGCGATCAGCCTGCGTGCCGCCAGGCGCCCGTCGTCCTGCCACTGCGCCAGGCCGAGGAAGCCCTCGGGCCCATAGGCGCGGACCTTCGCACCCGGCTGCGCGCCCGCGAGCGCGAGCGTGCGCCCCTGCAGCAGGCCGCGCGCCGCCTCGGCGTCGAGCCGCAGCACCGGGAAGCCCGCCACCAGCGCATCGACCGGCGCGAGCAGCGCATCGCGAGCGCCCTCGCCCGCCGCCTCCAGGGCCTCGAGCGTGACCGCGCCGGACAGGTCGAAGGCGCCGATCGCGGTACGCCGCAGGGCGGCCAGATGCGCACCGCAGCCGAGCGCGGCGCCGATGTCCATCGCCAGGCTGCGGATGTAGGTACCCTTGCTGCAATGCACGCGGATCGTGAAGCGCTCGCCGGTGAACTCGAGCAGCTCGAGCGCGTGGATCACGACCCTGCGCGCCTCGCGCTCGAGCTCGATGCCCGCGCGCGCGTATTCGTAGAGCGCCTTGCCGTCGCGCTTGAGCGCCGAATACATCGGCGGCACCTGCTCGATCTCGCCGCGGAAGCGCTCGAGCACCGACTCCAGCGCGATGCGATCCACCGCCACCGGATGGGTGGCGACCACCTTGCCCTCGGCGTCGCCGCTGTCGGTGTCCACGCCGAGCTGCACCACCGCCTCGTAGGTCTTGTCGGCGTCGAGCAGCATCTGCGAAAACTTGGTCGCCTCGCCGAAGGTGAGCGGCAGCAGCCCGCTCGCCATCGGATCCAGCGTGCCGGTATGACCGGCCTTGGCGGCATTGAGCAGGCGGCGCGCCGTCTGCAGCGCGCCGTTCGAGCTCACGCCCTGCGGCTTGTCGAGCAGCAGCACGCCGTCGACCGCGCGGCGGATGATCCTGCGTTGCGGCTGGCCCTTGCGCTTCGGACGCGCCGGCGCTGCGGCCTCAGCCGCGGGCGCGAGCGTCATCGTCCTCGTCGGCGCGGCCTTCGCCGGCCTTGTCCTCGCCGCCGGCCTCGTCATGCTGGCGGGCCTCGTCTTCCTTCACCACCTCGTCGATGAGCTGGGACAGGCGCGAGCCCTCCTCCACCGAACGGTCATAGTGGAAGTGCAGCTCGGGGATGGTGTGGATGCGGATGCGGCGGCCGAGCTCGCGGCGCAGGAAGCCGCTCGCGCGGCGCAGGCCCTGCAGGATCTCGGGCACGTCGGCCTCGCCCGTCATGTTGGTGAAGAACACCTTGGCGTGCGCGTAGTCGGGGGTGATCTCGACGTCGGTCAGGGTGATGAAGCCGACACGCGGATCCTTGACCTCGAGCCGGATCAGCTCGGCCAGCTCGCGGCGGATCTGCTCCACCACGCGCTGGCTGCGGGAATACTCCTTGGGCATCGCTTACAGGGTCCTCGCCACTTCCTTGATCTCGAAGACCTCGAGCTGGTCGCCTTCGTGGATGTCGTTGTAGTTGCGAAGCTGCAGGCCGCACTCGTAGCCGAACTTGACTTCCTTGACGTCGTCCTTGAAGCGCTTGAGCGACTCGAGCTCGCCCGTCCACAGCACCGTGTGGTTGCGCAGCAGGCGGACGTGCGAGTTGCGTCGCACCACGCCTTCGAGGACGTAGCAGCCCGCGATCGAGCCGACCTTGGAGATCGTGAACACCTGGCGGATCTCGACCAGGCCGGTGATCTCCTCGCGCTTCTCCGGTGCCAGCATGCCCGACAGCGCCGCCTTCACCTCATCCACTGCGTCGTAGATGATGTTGTAGTAGCGGATGTCGACGCCGAAGGTCTCGGCGAGCTTGCGCGCGCCGGCATCTGCCCGCATGTTGAAGCCGAGGATGACGGCACCGGACGCCTGCGCGAGGTTGACGTCGGACTCGCTGATCGCGCCGACCGCGGCGTGGATGACGTTGACGCGGACCTCGTCGGTGGAGAGCTTCTGCAGCGACTGCACCAGCGCCTCCTGGGAACCTTGCACGTCGGCCTTGATGATCAGCGGCAGGGTCTTGACCTCGCCCTCGGTCATCTGCTCCATGAGGGTCTCGAGCTTGGCGGCCTGTTGCTTGGCGAGCTTGACGTCGCGGAACTTGCCCTGGCGGAAGAGCGCGATCTCGCGCGCCTTCTTCTCGTCGGTGAGCGCGATCGCCTCGTCGCCCGCCGCGGGGACGTCGGACAGGCCCAGCACCTCGACCGGAATGGACGGACCGGCCTCGTCGATCTGCTTGCCGTTCTCGTCCAGCATCGCGCGGATGCGGCCGAAGGTGGCACCGGCGAGCAGCACGTCGCCCTTGCGCAGGGTGCCCGACTGCACCAGCAGCGAGGCCACCGGACCGCGGCCCTTGTCGAGGCGCGCCTCGATGATCAGGCCCTTGGCCGGGGTGTCCTTGGGCGCGGTGAGCTCGAGCACTTCGGCCTGCAGCAGCACGGCCTCGAGCAGTTCGTCGATGCCGGTGCCCTTCTTGGCCGACACCGGCACGAACATCGTGTCGCCGCCGTAGGCCTCGGGGATCACCTCCTCGGCGATCAGTTCCTGGGTCACGCGCTCGGGGTTGGCTTCGGGCTTGTCGATCTTGTTGATCGCCACCACCAGCGGCACGCCGGCCGCCTTGGCGTGGTGGATGGCCTCGCGCGTCTGCGGCATCACGCCGTCGTCGGCCGCGACCACCAGGATGACGATGTCGGTGGCCTTGGCGCCGCGGGCACGCATCGCGGTGAAGGCCTCGTGGCCCGGGGTGTCGAGGAAGGTCAGCATGCCACGCGAGGTCTCGACGTGGTACGCACCGATGTGCTGGGTGATGCCGCCGAACTCGCCCGACGCGACCTTGGCGCGGCGGATGTAGTCGAGCAGCGAGGTCTTGCCGTGGTCGACGTGGCCCATGACGGTAACCACCGGGGCGCGCGGCAGGACTTCGGCGTCCTTGTGCGCATCGCTCTCCTCGAGGAAGGCGTCCGGGTCGTCGAGCTTGGCCGCCACCGCAAGGTGGCCCATCTCCTCGACGATGATCATCGCGGTTTCCTGGTCGAGGACCTGGTTGATGGTGACCATCGAGCCCATCTTCATGAGCGCCTTGATGACCTCGGTGGCCTTCACCGCCATCTTGTGGGCGAGATCGGCGACGGTGATCGTCTCGGGCACGTGCACTTCACGCACGATCGGCTCGGTGGGTGCCTGGAAGGACGAACGGTCGTCCTGCTGATTGCGCCCGTGACGGCCGCCGCCCTTGCCGGCACCACGCCAGTTGCTGCCGGTCGTGGCACCGACCTCGCCGCGCGTCTTCATGCCGCCGCGACGCTTGTTGGCGCCGTCGGCTTCACGCGCGGGCGCTGCAGGCGCTGCACGCTTGCTGTCGCGTCCGGCGGGCTTGTCCTCGGTCTTGGCGGGGCGATGCAGGGTGCCGGTGGTCGGCTTGGCCGCTGCCTTGGCGGGCTCTTCCTTCTTCTGCTGCTCGGCACGCAGGCGGGCTTCCTCCTCGGCCTTGCGCGCCTCGGCTGCCGCCTTGGCAGCAGCCTCGCGCTCCTGGCGGGCGCGCAGGTCAGCCGCCTGGCGCTCCTTGAGGGCGCGCTGGCGATCCTCGTCGCGCTTGCGCGCAGCGATCTCTTCCTCGCTGAGAATCTCGGAGAGCGGCAGCGGCTTGCTCAGCACGGTGGTGACCTGGGGCTGCGGCGCGGGCTCCTGACGGGACTGGCGCTCGCCACGGCCCTGGCGGCCGCCCTGCTGAGCAGGACGAGCGGCCGTGGATGCGGCCGCGGCGGGTGCGGCTGCAGGGGCCGGGGCAGCGACCGGTGCCGGCGCCTCGACCTCGGCGACCGGCGCGGGGGTCGGCGCTTCGACCTCGGCGACCGACACGACGGCGACCGGCTCGGACGACTCGATCGCCTCCGGCGCCGCAGCCTCGACGGCCGGCGCCGCTTCGACGGCGGCGGCTTCGGCGACGGGCGCGACGGCTTCAACCGCCCGCGCGACGGCTTCAACCGCAACCGGCGCTTCCATCACCGCCTCGGCAAGCTCGGCCGGCTCGACCGCCGCGGCCTCGACCCCGGCCTGCTCGGCGAGCTCGTCGCGCTTGACGAAGGTGCGCTTCTTGCGCACCTCGACCTGCACCGTGCGCGCACGCCCGGTGGAGTCGGTGGCGCGGATCTCGGTGGTCTGCTTGCGCGTCAGGGTGATCTTGCCCTTGGGCTGAGTGTCGCCGTGCGAGCGCCGCAGGTATTCCAGCAGCCTCGCCTTGTCCTGTTCGGTGAGCAGGTCGGCCGGGCCGGATTTCTCCACGCCCGCGCGCTTCAACTGCTCGAGCAGCACCGCGGCCGGCATTTTCAGTTCGCCGGCAAACTGGGTCACGCTCATCTGTTCCATTACTGCCCTCCCATCATTCTTCGAACCAATGGGCGCGCGCAACGGAAATCAGCGCCTTGGCTCTTTCTTCGTCGATCCCGGCCATTTCGACCAGCTCGTCGACCGCAAGGTCGGCCAGGTCGTCGCGGGTACGAATGCCCTGCTGGGCCAGTGTGGCGGCCAGCGACTTGTCCATGCCTTCGAGGCCGAGCAAGTCGTCGGAAACCTTCTCGAGCTGCTCCTCGGTGACGATGGCCTCGGTCAGCAGCACATTGCGCGCTCGATTGCGCAGCTCGTTGACCGTGTCCTCGTCGAAGGCCTCGATCTCGAGCATTTCGGAGAGCGGCACGTAGGCCACCTCTTCCAGCGAGGAGAAACCCTCCTCGATCAGGATGTCGGCGACTTCCTCGTCGACGTCCAGCTTTTCCATGAACAGCGCGCGCAGGCCCTGTTGCTCCTGGGCGGTCTTCTCGGCCGACTCCTGCTCGCTCATCAGGTTGATCGTCCACCCGGTGAGCTCGGAGGCGAGCTTGACGTTCTGGCCGCTGCGGCCGATGGCGATCGCGAGGTTGTTCTCGTCGACCACCACGTCCATCGCGTGCGACTCCTCGTCGACGACGATCGAGACGACCTCGGCCGGCTGCAGCGCCGCGACCACGAACTGGGCGGGGTCCGGCGACCACACGATGATGTCGATCTGCTCGCCGCCGATCTCGTTTCGCACCGCGGTGACGCGCGAGCCACGCAGGCCCACGCAGGTACCGATCGGGTCGATGCGCTGATCGTTGGACTTGACCGCGATCTTGGCGCGCAGGCCAGGGTCGCGGGCGCAGGCCTTGAGCTCGAGCAGCCCGTCCTCGATCTCGGGGACCTCGAGCTCGAAGAGCTTCATGAGGAACTCGGGCGCGGTGCGCGACAGCACGAGCTGCGGGCCGCGGGCGCCGCGGTCGATGCGCAGCAGGAAGGCCTTGACGCGGTCGCCCACGCGCAGGTTCTCGCGCGGGATCTGCTGGTCGCGCGGCAGCACGGCCTCCATGCGGCCGACCTCGATGATCGCGTTGCCGCGCTCCATGCGCTTGATCGAGCCGGAGACGAGGAATTCCTTGCGGTCGAGGAAGTCGTTGAGCACCTGCTCGCGCTCGGCGTCGCGGATCCTCTGCAGGATGACCTGCTTGGCGGCCTGGGCGCCGATGCGGCCGAAGTCGATCGGCTCGAGCTCTTCCTCGATGTAGTCGCCGATCTGCACGTCGGCGCGCAGCTCGCGGGCGTCGATGATGCCCATCTCGGCCTCGTCGTTCACGACCTCCTCGTCGAGCATTACCAGCCAGCGGCGCTTCGAGGTGTAATCACCCGAATCGCGGTCGATCGACACCACCACGTCGGCATCGTCGTGGATGCGTTTCTTGGTCGCAGAGGCCAAGGCGGTTTCGAGCGCGGAAAAAACGATCTCCTTGGCGACGTTCTTCTCACGCGCCAAGGCATCGACAAGCAGCAGGATCTCGCGGCTCATTTCAGTAAAACCTCCACATCCACAGTCTCAAAATTGGGGCACCAGGCGTGCTTTCTCGATGTCGTCGAAGGGCAGCAGCACTTCGCCCTTCTCGGTGCGCAGCGCCACCGCGCCGTCCTGCACCCGCTCGATCACACCCACGAAATTGCGTTGATTGCCGATCGGCAGCGAAAGGCGGACCTGCGCCTGCTCGCCGGCAAAGCGTTCGAAGTCGGCCAGCTTCTTGAGCGGGCGATCGAGGCCGGGCGAGGACACCTCGAGCCGGTCGTAGTCGACGTTCTCGACCTCGAACACGCGCTGCAGCTGGTTGCTTACGGTGGCGCAATCGTCGACCGTGATGCCGCGCTCGATGTCGAGGAAGACGCGCAGCAAGCGGCCCTTGGGCGAGAACTCGACATCCACGAGTTCGTATCCCAGTCCGGTCACCACCTGCTCGATCAATCCCTCGACGTCCGCTCGCATCTGCCTGCCCCACCGCTCCGGCGCCACATCGGGCACCACAAATAAAAAATGGGCGAAACGCCCATCAAACAATTGTTCCTGCACGAAAACCCGCTGGCCACAACCGCATGACGGAGCGGACGCCTGCCGTGGCTCGTGACCACAAAGGAAATCCATCCATCAAAGCCGAACGAGTATACAGCCAAAACGCGGGGTCGAGCAAACCCACGCGCGCAGATCGCGCGTGGGCGGCTCCCCCGCGAGACACCCCGTCGAGGGCGGGGGCGCTCAGCGCGGCTGGGTACGGTGCAGCTTGACCGGGCGCTTGTCGCGCTGGTCCTGCTGGCGGCTCTGCTGCGGCGGCGGCAGGCCCGCGAGCGCGCAGGCCTCGGCCTCGGGCATCTCCATCCACATGCCGCGCTTGAGCCGGGCAGGCAGCTCGACGCTGCCGTAGCGCACCCGCATCAGCCGGCTCACGGTCAGGCCGACGGCCTCGAACATGCGCCGCACCTCGCGGTTGCGGCCCTCCGAGATGGTCACACGGTACCAGTGGTTGGCGCCTTCGCCACCCTCGTCGCGCAGCAGGTTGAACTTCGCCGGGCCGTCCTCGAGCTGGATGCCTTCGGTGAGCGACTTGACCTGCTCCTCGGTCAGCTCGCCGAGGATGCGCACCGCGTACTCGCGCTCGAGCTCGTAGCGCGGGTGCATCAGCTTGTTGGCGAGGTCGCCGTCGTTGGTAAACAGGAGCAGCCCGGAGGTGTTGAAGTCCAGGCGCCCGACCGCCAGCCAGCGCCCCTTGCGCAGGATGGGCAGGCGCTCGAACACGGTGGGCCGGCCCTCGGGGTCGTCGCGCGAGACGATCTCGCCCTCGGGCTTGTGGTAGATCAGCACGCGCGGCGAGCGCTGGGTGAAGCGCAGCGGGACGAGCTTGCCATTGACCTTGACGCGATCGCCCGGCCCGATCTTCTGCCCGAGCGACGCCGGCAGGCCGTTGACCGAGATGCGCCCGGCCACCACCCACTCCTCGATCTCGCGCCGGGAGGCGACGCCGGCCTGGGCGAGCACCTTCTGCAGGCGCTCGGGCTCGGTGAGCGTGGTGGGGGCGTTACGCCCCCCGCCCTGCCCCCGGCCACGCGCCGGGCGCTCGCCGGCCTCGGGCTGGCCGAGGGCGGAGCGGTGGGCCTCGGGGTGGCGCGCGGGGTCGCCCTCGATGCGCGGGCGGCGCGGCGCCGGCGCGCCGCCCGCTCGCGGCGGACGCGGCGTGCGCGGGCCGCGCGGGTCGACGTTGAGGTGGGCGTCCTTGCGGCTGGGCTGGGCGTCCTCGTCGCGCGGCGCCCCCTCGCCGCGCCTGCCGCCACGGGATTCGCGCGGGTCGCGGTCGAGGATCTCGATCGCGTCAGACTTCTTCTTCAGGGGCGGGCGCAGCGGCCGGTTCGGTTTGCGAGACATCGACTAGATCCATGATTTTTTCGAGTTCGGTGAGCGCAGGCAGCTCGGTCAGGCTGCGCAGCCCCATCTCGTCGAGGAAGCGCCGGGTGGTGGCGAACAGCGCCGGCCGCCCGGGGGTGTCGCGGTGGCCGACGATGTCGACCCAGCCGCGTGATTCGAGGGTTTTCAGGACGTTGGGCGAGACCGCCACGCCGCGGATGTCCTCGATGTCTCCACGCGTGACGGGCTGGCGATAGGCGATGATCGCCAGCGTTTCCATGACCGCGCGCGAGTAGCGCGGCGGCTTTTCTTCCTTCAGGCGGTCGAGGTAGACCTGGTACTCGGGCCGCGTCTGGAAGCGCCAGCCACTCGCCAGCTGCACCAGCTCGACCCCGCGCGCGGCCTCGAACCACTGCGTGCGCAGCTCGTCGAGCAGGCGGCGCACCAGGTCCGGCCCCGGATCCTCGTCGAAGAGCTTGCGCAGCTCCGACACCGGCAGCGGACCCGGCGCGGCGAGCAGCGCCGCCTCGACGATGCGTAGCCAGGTCTCAGGCGTCGTTGCGGGTTGCATCTGCGAGCTTCACGTAGATCGGCGCAAAGGCCTCGTTCTGGGTCACATCGACCAGTCTTTCCTTCACCAGCTCGAGCACGGCGAGAAAGCTCACCACCAGGCCGGGCGGGCCGAGCTCGACGTCGAACAAGGTGTCGAAAACGACGAAGGCGCCGTCGCCGAGCCTGCGCAGGATCGCCGTCATGTGCTCGCGCACCGAAAGCTGCTCGCGGCCGACGCGGTGGCTCTGATTGAGCCGCGCCTTCTTCATGATGCGCAGCCAGGCGAGCTGCAGGTCGTGCAGGCTGACCTCGGGCAGGCGCTCGACCACCTTCTCGGCGACGAAGACGCCCACCCACTCGAAGTCGCGCTCCACCCTCGGCAGAGCCTCGAGCCGCGCCGCGGCGAGCTTCATCTGTTCGTATTCGAGCAGCCGGCGCACCAGCTCGGCGCGCGGGTCCTCTTCTTCCGCGTTCTCGCGCGGCGGCCGCGGCAGCAGCATGCGCGACTTGATTTCGAGCAGCATCGCCGCCATCAGCAGGTATTCGGCGGCGAGCTCGAGGTTGGTCGCCCGCATCGCCTCGACGTACTCGAGGTATTGCGCGGTGAGCGGCGCCATCGGCACGTCGAGGATGTCGAGGTTGGCCTTGCGGATCAGATACAACAACAGATCCAGCGGCCCCTCGAAGGCTTCCAGGAAAACCTGCAGCGCGTCGGGCGGAATATACAGGTCTTTGGGCAGTTCGAGCAGGGGCTCGCCGTAGATGCGCGCGAGCACATCGAGCGGCGCGCCGGTGTCGACCGGCGCCAGGTCCAGCGGCAGGTTCATGGTGCGGCTGCGATCGGTGAGGCGGCGTGCGAGTGGCTCAACCGTAGTCGAGGCCCATCGCCTCGCGCACGTCGCGCATCGTCTCCTGCGCGAGCCGGCGCGCGCGCTCGCAGCCATCGGCGATGATGCTGCGCAGCAGCGAGGGGTCGTCGAGATAGGGCTGGGCGCGCTCGTTCAGCACCTCCTGCTCGCGCAGGATCGCCTCCAGCACCGGCTGCTTGCACTCCAGGCAGCCGATGCCCGCGCTGCGGCAGCCCTGCTGCACCCAGGCAAGGGTCTCCTCGCCCGAGTAGATCGCATGCAGCTGCCACACCGGGCAGCGCTCGGGCTCGCCCGGGTCGGTCCGGCGCATGCGCGCGGGGTCGGTCTGCATGGTGCGCACCTTGCGCGTGACGCTCTCGGCGTCCTCGCGCAGGTTGATGGTGTTGCCGTAGGACTTGGACATCTTCTGTCCGTCCAGGCCGGGCATGCGCGCAGCCGGAGTGAGCAGCGCCTCGGGCTCGACCAGGATCATCTTGCCGCTGCCCTCGAGATAGCCGTACAGGCGCTCGCGATCACCGAGCGAGAGGTTCTGGGTCTCGTCGAGCAGCGCCTTGGCCTGCTCGAGCGCGTCGTCGTCGCCCTCCTGCTGGAAGCGCGTGCGCAGCTCGTGGTACATGCGCGCGCGCTTGGCACCGAGCTTGCGCACCGCATCCTTCGCCTTGTCCTCGAAGCCCGGCTCGCGGCCGTAGAGGTGGTTGAAGCGGCGCGCGATCTCGCGCGTGATCTCGACGTGCGGGACCTGGTCCTCGCCGACCGGCACCTTGTCGGCGCGGTAGATCAGGATGTCGGCCGACTGCAGCAGCGGGTAGCCGAGGAAGCCGTAGGTCGACAGGTCGCGGCCCTCGATCTTCTCCTGCTGCTCCTTCCAGGTCGGTACGCGCTCGAGCCAGCCGAGCGGGGTCATCATCGACAGCAGCAGGTGCAGTTCGGCGTGCTCGGGCACCTGCGACTGGATGAAGAGCGTGGACTGCGCGGGGTCGACCCCGGCGGCGAGCCAGTCGACCAGCATGTCCCAGACGTTGGCCTCGATCACCTCGGGGGTGTCGTAGTGCGTGGTGAGCGCATGCCAGTCGGCGACGAAGAACAGGCAGGGGAACTCCTCCTGCAGCTTCACCCAGTTCTTGAGCACGCCGTGGTAGTGGCCGAGGTGGAGCCGGCCACTGGGGCGCATGCCGGAGAGGACGCGTTCAGCGTACATGGAGGATCAGAATCCGAAGACGAGGGAGAGCAGGTAGCGGAAGCCGGCGATCAGCGGCCACAGCAGGGTGCCGAGCACGCCGGTGAACAGCAGCACGAGCAGGATCGGGAAGCCATAGGGTTCGAGCCGGGCGTACTGCCAGGCGAGCCGGTTGGGCAGCAGGCTCACCGCGATGCGGCCGCCGTCGAGCGGCGGGATCGGCAGCAGGTTGAGCGCCATCAGCACGGCGTTGATCTGGATGCCGGCGTCGGCCATCTTGAGCATGGGCAGGGTGTAGGCGCCCGGCTCGGCGGTGGCGGCGATGCGGAACAGTACCGCCCAGGCGATCGCCATGACGAAGTTGACGAAGGGCCCGGCCGCCGCCACCCACAGCATGTCGGCCTTGGGGTTGCGCAGGCGCGAGAAGTTGACCGGCACCGGCTTGGCCCAGCCGAACAGGATGCCGCCCGCGCCGGCGAGCGAGCTCAGCGCGAGGATGCCGGCCGGCACCAGGATGGTGCCCACCGGGTCGATGTGGCGCAGCGGGTTGAGCGTGATGCGCCCGGCGAGGTGGGCGGTGGGGTCGCCGAAGTGGCGCGCCACGTAGCCGTGCGCGGCCTCGTGCAGCGTGATCGCGAGCACGACCGGGAGGGCCCAGATGGCCAGGGTGGAGATCAGCGAATCCATCGCGGGCTCGGTGGCAAACTCCGCATTCTACAGGCCGAAGGGCTCGAGCGGGCCGCGCCCGGCGCGCACCAGCTCGGGCGCGCCCGAGGTCAGGTCGATCACCGTGGTCGCCTCCGGGCCGCAATAGCCCGCCTCGATGACCAGCTCCACCAGCTTGCCGAGGCGGTCGCGGATCTCCTCGGGGTCGGTGAGCGGGAGCTCATCGCCGGGCAGGATCAGAGTGGAGGTCAGCAGCGGGCCGTCGATCTCGGCGAGCAGGGCCGACACCACCGCGTGCTCGGGCACGCGCAGGCCGATGGTCTTGCGCTTGGGATGGAGCACGCGGCGCGGCAGTTCCTTGGTGCCTTCGAGGATGAACGTGTAGGGGCCGGGGGTGACCGCCTTCAGCAGCCGGTACTGGCTGTTGTCCACCCGCGCATAGGTACCGATCTCGGAGAGGTCGCGGCACATCAGGGTGAAGTGGTGGCGCTCGTCCACCCCGCGGATGCGGCGGATGCGGTCGAGCAGCGCGGCGTCGCCCACCTGGCAGGCGAGCGCGTAGGCGGAGTCGGTGGGCAGCGCGACGAGGCCGCCGCCACGCAGGATCTCGGCGGCCTGGCGGATCAGCCGCGCCTGCGGCTGTTCGGGATGGAGGGAGAAGTACTGGGCCATGATCGGATGCTCGATGGGCCGCGCGCCCTAGCGCACGGAGGATGCAGCCGCCGCGAGCGCCGCGGCGGTGGCCGGCAGGCGGCTCCACACCGGCTCGAGGTCGGCGGGCAGCGGATTGCAGCGGCCGACGTCGACCATGCTCTCCTGCACGCCATGAAAATCGGACGCACGCGAGGCCAGGAGCCCGCGCTGGCGCGCGAGGCTCGCGAAGCGGCGCATCTCGTCCTCGGTATGTGCGCCGGCCACCACCTCGACGGCCTCGCCACCGGCCGCGACGAAGCGGTCGAAGAGCTCGCCCAGGGCGACCGAGGACAGCCGGTAGCGCGCCGGGTGGGCGACCACGGCGATGCCGCCGGCGGCGCGGATCCAGCCCACCGCGTCCTCCAGCGCCGCCCAGCGGTGCTCGACGAAGCCGGGCTTGCCGCGCACGAGATAGTGGTCGAAGACGGTCTTCACGTCGGGCATCACCCCGCTCGCGACCAGATGGCGGGCGAAGTGCGCGCGGCTCACCAGCGCGGGGTTGCGCGCGAAGCGGCAGGCGCCGGCGAAGGCGTCGGGGATGCCGACGCGGGCGAGCTCCTCGCCGATGCGCCGTGCGCGCCCGTCGCGTCCGGCACGCAAAGCGGCGAGACCCGCACGCAGCGCCGGGCACTCGGGATCGACGCCCAGGCCCACGATGTGGACGGTCTCGCCGGCGAACGACACCGAGATCTCGACGCCGGGGACGAAGGCCAGCCCGTGCGCGCGGGCGACGCCCTGAGCGGCCGCGATGCCGCCGAGTTCGTCGTGATCGGTGAGCGCGAGCAGTTCGACACCGTTGGAGATTGCGCGCAGCACCAGCGCCTCGGGCTCGAGCCAGCCGTCGGAGACGGTGGAGTGGCAGTGCAGGTCGACGTTGAGGGCGTGCAGCCGAGAGGCTGACGGAACGCTCATGGGACTCCGGAGGGGGAACGGCAGATTGACAATGATATCAAACGCATCCAGCCTGCGCCGTGCGGCGCGCGGCGGCAATGTGGCGAACGCACGCCTTCCGGGCCATCCGTCGCGATGGTACCGCTCGTGCAGAGGGCGATCGGCGCTGCACCCCTGCACCATGATCGAGAACCGACGCCCGCAAACACGATGACCGCCACGCCCACAACCCCGCCCGTCGCGGAACTGCGCCGCTGCCCCACCTGCAATCGCTGGGGCGGGTGGCGGCGCGTGGGCGCGGACGGCAGCACGGTGGAGCTGGACCCCGCCGCGCCGCGCGGCCCCTGTCGCGAAGGCCCCTGGCACGGCTCGCTGCGCGGGCCGCGCAACGCCTGCGGGCAGTGGTTGCGCTGGATCGAGATCGTGCCGGAGACGGCGGATCAGTCGCCGCCCTCTCCGCCCGCGTCGCCCTCCCCCGCCGCATCCGCAGCCGCGTCCTGCCCGGCGGCCTCGCCAGCGCTCACGGCCTGAGCGGCGGCCGCCTGCGCAGCGGCGATCATCGCCGCGCGCGTCTGCGGCGTCTCCAGGCTGATGCGCCCGAGCGCACCGTCGCGATAGTCCTGCAGCAGGATCTGCGCGGCCTTCTCCAGGTCCAGCCCGCCACCTTTCACCAGGCAGCCGCGCCGGCGGCCCACCCCCTCGACCAGCGCCGGGCCGTCCAGCGCCGCCACCGCGGCGGCGTCCAGCCGATAGCGCGCCACCAGGCGGCCGGGGTAGCGTGCGATCAGGATCTCGCCGAGGAAGGCCGCCACCTCCTCGTCGATCACCGCGTTGCGCCCGATCGCATGACTGGCCGCGAGCATGTAGCCGTCGGCGTCGTGGTCGATCTTCGGCCACATCATGCCGGGCGTGTCGGTGAGGGTCATGCCGGGACCGAGGTCGAGCGTCTGCTGGTGCTTGGTCACCGCCGGCTCGTCGCCCACCTTGGCCACCTTGCGCTTGAGCAGCGCGTTCATCAGCGTCGATTTGCCGACGTTGGGGATGCCCATGATCATCATGCGCAGCGGCTTGGTGCCGTCGTCGCGGTGCGGCGCGAGCTGGCGGCACAGCGCCGGCACCCGCGCAACCTCGGCCGGGCTCTTGGCCGAGATCGCCACCGCCTTGACGCCCGGCTGGCGGTTGTAGAAGTCCATCCAGGCCCGCGTGGCCTCGGGGTCGGCAAGGTCGGACTTGTTGAGCAGCTTGAGGCAGGGGCGGTTACGGAAGCGGCGCAGCTCGGCGATCATCGGGTTGCTGCTCGCCTCGGGCAGGCGTGCATCGACGACCTCGATGACCACGTCGGTCATGGCCATCGCCTCGGCCGCCTTCTTGCGCGCCGAGGCCATGTGTCCGGGGAACCACTGGATGGGCATGGAGAGACCTGCGTTGACTGTCGGGGGGCGGATTATCCCACCGCCGGACGCCGGCACGCGTCCCGCGCATGGGCTGCATGCGATCGAACTGAAAAATAAATTCACGCATCCGCGCAAAAGCGTGTATCTTGCGGCTCGCAGTCGATTCAAGCAGTGGTTGTTGGTGTGGTTGCCAGCGTGTTCCAAAAAAACGCGTGTCGGTTTGATGCCTCCCTGATTACGTTTCTTGATCGTTCCTGCACCTCGGGGCGCAAGCCCGCAATTCTCCATATGGAACGCAAAATGAGCACTCAAACCGGTACCGTGAAATGGTTCAACGACGCCAAGGGCTTCGGCTTCATCACCCCTGAAGGCGGCGGCGACGACCTGTTCGCCCACTTCTCGGAGATCCAGAGCAAGGGCTTCAAGAGCCTGGCCGAAAACCAGCGCGTCGAATTCGAAGTCAAGACCGGCCCGAAGGGCCTGCAGGCGGCCAACATCCGCCCGCTGTAATCGATCCGACGTCCTCGACGTCTCTCGATCGACCCGAAACGCGGCCCTGCGCCGCGTTTTTGCATTTGCGGCGGCCTTGGGCCGCCCCTCCGCACCCGCGCAACGCGCCAGGCGCGCAAGTCCGCGGCCACCCGCCGCAACGCCGCGGCCACGAGCCGCCCCATCACCCTCGCCGCGCCGCAATCGCCCGCCTTCGCGATGTTGCAGCGCCGCTGCCCATCGCCGCCCCCGCGGCCACGACGCCATGACCGAAGCCTCCCGCCCCGAATCCGCCCCCGCCGAAGCCGAACTGCGCTTCGCCGACCTCCAGCTCCCCGCAGCCCTGCTCTCCGCGCTTGCCGAAGTGGGCTACGAGACCCCCTCGCCGATCCAGGCCGCGTGCATCCCGCAACTGCTTGCCGGCCACGACATCCTTGGCGAGGCGCAGACCGGCACCGGCAAGACCGCCGCCTTCGCGCTGCCGATGCTGGCCAAGCTCGACCTCGCCGACACCCGCCCGCAGGTGCTGGTGCTCACCCCCACGCGCGAGCTCGAGCTTGGCCAGCATCGGGCCTTCGCCAAGTACGCCCACCACCTGAAGAACTTCCACGTGCTGCCGATCTACGGCGGCCAGAGCATGGTGGTGCAGCTGCGCCAGCTCTCGCGCGGCGCCCAGGTGATCGTCGGCACCCCGGGCCGGGTCATGGACCACCTCGAGCGCGAGAGCCTCAAGCTCGACGCGCTCAAGGCGATCGTGCTCGACGAGGCCGACGAGATGCTGCGCATGGGCTTCATCGACGACGTCGAGTGGATCCTCGAGCACACCCCGGCCGAGCGCCAGACCGCGCTGTTCTCGGCCACCATGCCGAACGTGATCCGCGACGTCGCCCGCCGCCACCTGCGCAACCCGCAGGAAATCAAGATCCGCGCCGCCACCTCGACCGTGGCCAAGATCAGCCAGCGCTACTGGCTGGTGCGCGGGGTGGACAAGCTCGACGCGCTCACCCGCATCCTCGACGCCGAGGAGAGCTTCGACGCCGCGATCGTGTTCGTGCGCACCAAGATCGCCACCGAGGAACTCGCCGACAAGCTCGCCGCGCGCGGCTACGCCGCCGCCGCGCTCAACGGCGACATGAACCAGGGCCTGCGCGAGCGCGTGATCGAGCAGCTCAAGAACGGCGCGCTCGACATCGTGATCGCCACCGACGTGGCCGCGCGCGGCATCGACGTGCCGCGCGTCTCGCACGTGATCAACTACGACATCCCCTACGACACCGAGGCCTATGTGCACCGCATCGGCCGCACCGGCCGCGCCGGGCGCGAGGGGGTGGCGATCCTGTTCGTGGCGCCGCGCGAGACGCGCATGCTCAAGATGATCGAGCGCGCCACCCGCCAGCCGATCACCCCGATCGCGCTGCCGAGCAGCGAGGAGGTCACCAACCTGCGCGTGGCCCAGTTCAAGCGCCAGGTCGCCGAGACCATCGCGGGCGCCGAACTCGGCTTCTTCATGGGCGTGGTCAACGACCTGATCGAGGAGAACGAGCTCGAGATCCACGAAGTCGCCGCTGCGCTGGCGCTGCTCGCCCAGCGCGAGCGCCCGCTGCAGGTCGAGCAGTCCGGCCGCGGCTGGGACATCGCCACCACGACGCCGAGCGAAGGCCGCGCGCCGCGCGCCGAGCACTTCACCACCGGCGCCGCGCGCGAGCGCACGCCGCGCCCCAACCGCGACGAGATCCTCGCCCGCCGGCGCTCCTTCTCCGAAGGCGCGCTGGTGCGCTACCGCATCGAGGTCGGCCGCGCCCACGGCGCCAGCCCCAAGGAGATCGTCGGCGCGATCGCCAACGAGGGCGGCATCGAGGGCAAGTTCATCGGCCAGATCCACCTCTTCGACGAATTCTCCACGGTCGAGCTGCCCGCCAACCTGCCCGAGGACCTCCTCGCCACGCTCAAGCGCACCCGCGTTCGCCAGATGCCCTTGTCGATCCGCGAGCTGAGCGCGGCCGAGGCGGCCTCGGTGCCCGAACGCCGTCGCCCGGCGCGGCCCGAAGGCGGCGACGGCTTCCGGTCGCAGGACGCCGACCGACGCCCGCGTGACTTCGGCGGTCCGCGCCCGGGCCAGCCCGGTGGCGGCTATGGCGGCAAGCCCGGCGGGGGCTTCCGCGGCCACGACGAGCGCCGCCCGCACGACGAGCGCCGCCCGCCGTCGACCGACCGCAAGGCCGGCGGCCACTCCGCACCGGTGAAGCGCCAGGGCGAACGCGGCGGCAAGCCCTTCCGCCGTCGCGAAGACTGAGCGTCGCAGCGCCGGCGCGCGCCCCGAGCTCGGGGCGCGCTGGCCGGCGCGTGCGCGAACTGTGTCACAAGACGACCGAACGGGCTGCCGCAGGGGCTTCGAAAGCCCTAAAATGAGCAGTTGATCTGCCCTACTCCACCCGATGCGCCGTGATGTTTCCCACCCGTCCCAGGATTCGCCCGCGCGCGGCTGCCTTGCTCGCCCGGTGAGCCGGCCGGCGCAGCGCCCGACAACCTCGACGGCCACCCGGCGCTGATGCGACGAATCCTCCGCACCGCCCTCCTGTGCGTTGGTCTGGGCATCGGCAGCCTGGACCTGCAGGCCCAACCCGGACTCGATTTCGGCGTGTATTCGTCCCGCCCCAAGGCGCTGGTCGAGGCCTCGTGGCAACCCTTCGTCGACTACCTGAACACGCGCCTCGACGGCGTCGAGGTGCGCCTGCACGCGCTCGACGATGCCGGACTGCAGCGCGCCCTGGCCGCCGGCGAGCTCGAGCTGCTGCTGACCAACCCGGCGCATTTCATTACGCTGCGCAGCGCCAACCCTCTGTCCGGCGCCATCGCCACGGTGGTCTCCGATGCCGGCGGGCAAGCACTGAACGAGTTCGGCGGCGTGATCCTGGTGCGCAGCGGGGACAAACGCCTGTCCGCGCTCGCCGACCTGCAGGGCAAGCGCGTCGGCACGACCCACGCCAACTTCCTCGCCACCTACCCGGCGCAGGCGTTCGAGATGAAGGCCGCCGGCGCCGACCCGGCCTTGCTGGACATGCTCACGCTGCAGCAGAGCCAGGACAGCGTCGTCGACGCGGTGCTCGACGGCCGGGTCGACGCTGGCTTCGTGCGCACCGGCCTGCTCGAGGCCCTGTCCGCAGAGGGCCGCGACCTCTCCGGCCTGCGCGTGCTGCATCCGCTGCAGCACGCCGGATTCCCGCTGCACAGCTCCACCCGGCTCTATCCCGAGTGGCCGCTCGTCGCCCTGCGCCAGGCCGACCCGGCGCTGATGCGCAAGGTGGCCGCGCTCGCACTCGGCCTCGAGGCCGGCGATCCGGCCGCGCGCGCCGCCCGTATCCACGGCTTCACCATCCCCGCCGACTACGCCCGCGTGGAGGAGATGCTGCGCGAGCTACGCCTGCCGCCCTTCGACGCGAGTCCGCCCTTCACCTGGAACGACGTGTGGGCGCGCTACCACGAGACGCTCTTCGTGCTCGGCCTCGCGACCCTGGCGATCGTGCTGCTGCTCGCGCGTCTGGCGCAGCGCAACCTGGCGCTGTCGCAGGCCAACGCCGCCGCGCGCCGGCTGGCGGCGGAAGTCGAACTCGATCGCCATCACCTGCGCAACGTGGTCGAGGCCACCCAGGCCGGCAGTTGGGAGTGGAACCTGGAGACCGGGGAATGGAGGGTGGACGTGCGCTG
>Ga0209605_1001603_pt1 | contig 24275 bp, 13 predicted proteins | sample AD_UKC035_MetaG_FD_184408 | JGI IMG/M metagenome (GOLD analysis project Ga0209605, IMG submission 184408) | Active sludge microbial communities of municipal wastewater-treating anaerobic digesters from USA - AD_UKC035_MetaG (SPAdes) (version 2) | ecosystem: Engineered > Bioreactor > Anaerobic >...
ATTTTTCCGTACCAATTACCAACTTTGTTTAATTTGACATATCCGGAAATGAAATCATACTGAGACGTTGATCCTATATCGATACAAAATCGATAGGCAATCTCATCAATCCCAATTAAATACTTATTAACTACGTCACCGGCATTATTCCCAACATTTAATACCATTATGTCATTGGCTTCTGCACCATAATATAAATTTGATCCATCATCAATAAATTGATTTGGATTTGTCTGTGAAAAACGACCGAAACTACTTACAAAGTACATCTGCCCTGCTCTATGATCCTGAACATATGCATAGTCATCAGATTCAAGCTGCACAGAAATCTTACCCCCACTTGGCAATTCAATGCTTTCAAGATTATAAGCACGTATAAAATTATTTGTTAAAGCGGTATCTTGAAGCGTGTATGGGAACTCTGCATTACTTGCTATCATTCCAGAAGCAGAATTATTCTTGTAATTTCCCCAACGATCGTAATTTTTCAAACCGTAGACCGGATTGAAATTTTGATAATTAAAATTATAGCTTGACAGCTGTCCCTTCGTGTTATTTCCGTAAGTAAAATAAACTTGTTTTAGTGTAAGTTTACCTTTGCTAGCGTTCACATTGGTTGCATCAGTATAATATGATATTCCATTATCAGAATTATCTATTGAAACACCGCTGTTATTAGGAACACTTGGGCATAGGGAATAATCGTAAACAAAATGAATTGTTTTAACTGGAACTGCTTTTGAACCGTACTTTAGCAGGTCGCTCTTTGAAAATAATTTTATCTCTTTTAACATTTTCTGTCTCTCACTATCGGTAGGCGTCGAATTATGCCCACCGTGCTTACCTTTTACACCAAGAGCATCCTCCCTATCTGCCAGATAAAACATAGCCAATAGTGTTTTAGATTCAATAGAATGAACATACCACAACTCTTTATTACCAAAACTGTAAGATCCTTTTGCATCACCGCCTACTGATGAATTAAACGCTCCATTCCCAGCCTTCAGTCCAGTGTTAATACTTGCCCTATTTTCTTGATAAGGAATTCTCCATTGGTATTCACTATTTACACGAGAATAATTGAATCGGATCGCTTCTCCAATATCATCATTAGAAATGCCATTCCCTGTTCGATCTTGATAATCCGGTGATAAAATCCCTGTCAATAAATAGGCATATGCATATGCTGGTATTTTCTCACTTGAAAAATAATTATCCAAACCATGTGAATTAGCCTGTGTGTCATCTACATTCGGAGTATAACTTATCAAACCACTGATTGGATCAACGACAGTATCTTTGCATGCAAATGTGACATCATAATGATAGTTATTATAAGCAGGAATTCCATAAACATACTTCTTTCCATCCTGCTTGGTAATTTTAATTTCAGAAATGTGGTGTGAAGGATGAATACTGCGTTCAAAAGTATATTGATTTATTCGCTCCTTCCAGCCTCCCCTCCCGGATAACGCACAGTTGGCCTCATAAGGTAAGCTGTTTATGACAAATGTTGAAATAAATTTATCCAAACCTGCAGCAGATGCTTCTGCTCCATCCAGAAAGGTAAATATTTCACCACGTTTGTCTCTATGGGTACGTATAACTTTTTGTCCTACAGTAATCGGTGAAATTTCAACATTTGAAGCTAAATTATATCTGCTGAAACGAGGTTGGTTATTAACACTTACAATGCTATTTAATATTGGATCATTATTTCCAATGCTAGCATAAAATGCTTCATCCTTTTTAACCATCTCTCCACTTTTTTTAAAATAGTCGTCTTCGAAATACAAATCATTTCCAGAATCTGAAAAATCAACATTGGGAACCAAACTATTTCCGGTGTTCCACTTTTTTGATGTTGTAGTCACAGTGACCTGATTAATATTTCCACCACCATGAAATATTCCGCCGGCTCCAATTTGAATACCTCCTTGAGTTGATTCACTGCCAGATGTTGCAGCACCATCAAATAAGATTCCTATATCACCTCTGTGTGGTCTAAATTGCCCGGATAACCCTTGCCCAGATACATTAAACATGTCATATGTATAATTTGGTATCGGTAAAACCGGTATTTCTTTGGTGTATGTGATGTCCTTTTCCCTATTAAAATCCATCAAAGCAGATTGATTTTTTGATCCTTGACTTGAATTTAAATAACCAAATGATTTTGCATTTCTTGTTTTACTCTCCAAACTTTGCTTGGACCAAAATCCTGATACGGTTAAATTTCCGTGTAAGCCAAATACTTCACCACCCACTGTACCATTAAGTGTGAAACTATTGTTATGCATAGGCATAGAAATAGTTGGTGTAAAAGAAGGTGTAGCAAAAGCAGAAATTGAAACTCCTCCAATCTGAGTCGAGCTGCTAAAAGTGAGGTCTTTTAGTCCTGATCTGGTATTATAACCTAAGCCAATACTATTTTCTAATGTGTTCTGTCTGTTTGCATTCTCCATGTTTGCTTGAGCTGATAAAGAAACACCATCTTGTGAGCTGAATTGAACGCCCAATGAACCTGTCATAGAACCCGATCCTCCTTTAGAAGAACTTAATGTGGCTGATACTCCAGTCGATATACCATACCCTTTATAATTATTTGCAGATAATCCTAAGTTAAAATTTAGATTTTTAGGTATTTTAATACCAACTAATTTTGGAGAGATTCCCAGGTCAACACCCCATGATTTATTCTCTTTGATATTATAATTTTTTTCAACTACATCTCCGTTAAAATCATCAGGTAAGCCTCTCATATTTCTTGTAATCGATCCAGGATTAATATTCCAACCAAGACCAACCCAACTTGCTTCTTGATCTGAACTCGGATTTGAATTATAAATAAGATTAACCGGATATCCCCCAACATCAAGAAGCGGGATATTATAACTAAAATCTCCACTAAATAGATCAACCATATCGGTAGCGCCAATTGGTGAAAATGATTCCACTTCCGGTTGGCTTGGACCACCGGTTAAGGCAAGAGCTATTGAAGGAAAAACCAATTGATAAACAAAACATACCAGAAGGAACAATGCAATAACTTTCCTACGGATTCTATTTAAAATCTTCATAATCTTATAATTTTAGAGTAGGTAATTTTTGTAATGCTTTAATGGATATTGGAACGCTCAATGGCTCAAAATTGAAAACACCGTCATTAAATTGGAATAAATACTCACTACTACCATACAATTCCTCCGGTCTATCAAAAATCATTTGAAAATGGTACTCAGGAGAAATGCCGTAATTGTCAACAAACTGGTACATAAGGCAATTAAGAGTGTCATGTTGGTTAAGCAATTTAATGTTGCTTCCTAGGCCAAAAGCCAGATAGGTATAGTTCTTATTATAATTAATTGTATCAAGTTTGTCTAGCAACCTAGAACTACCATCATTAAGTTTGATGGAAAAATCCACATATAAATAATCTTGAAATTTTTCCAGTTCTTTATCAAGTTTAAGACCACTTAGCTCCTTGCCCTTTAACTCCTTTAGTGCTAGATAATGTGATGGCTCAAGTTGAATACAAAACTTGGCTTGATGCGTTTGAACACAGCTATTAAGCCCATTTTCTGGATTTCGAACATATAAAATATATTCATCAGGTTTCAACGAACCATTTTTACAACCCAAACATAAGGCCCAAGACCACATAAGAAAAACAAGCAATCCGTGTTTCATAAAAAAGTATTAAATCGGATTTATTTTATCATATCAAAGCTTAAACTATATCTTTCATTGTACTTATTTCGAATTTCTAATGTATAAGACTTGCCTTTCTTTACACCCTCAATCTTTTTCGTTGGAATATCTATTTTATTAAGGCCAGAGGTAAGTTTTATAATCGGTACTCTTTGCAATTTCTTACCTGAACTTAAATCAATTATTGAGTAACTGAGATTTTGCTCAGCAGCATAATTATGATATGTAAACTTAATTATGTCTTGAAAAAGATAATTTCCAGTGTTTAAATTCTTATTGATTTGTCTATAGCAATTAATAATTTCATCAGAATTAAATTCAGGCTCAACCGGGGTGAATAACCATGATTCAGATCTTCCAACAACTGCTCCATGATCTAGTCCAACTATTTGCCAGGCATAAGTCTTGCCATATTGTAAGGCCGGAGCTGAGAATGGGTACAAATAATTTCGATCTATTATTTTTATATCTAAAAGTCTTAAATTTTGATTCAAAGCCTCTTCTGCCTTAACGTAAGGAAAAAGTTCACATAGATGAATTCTATAATCGATATCCTGATCAAATGTTGAGTACCATTGTAAAATAGGCGTAAGAGTTTCAATTTTTTCTTTGTGTTGAGGATTGACTAAGTGAATCTCTACAAAATTCTTTACTGTTATCACCTCACAGTGTTTAAATGGCGACTCACTTTGGTTTTCCAAAATAGAAATACAAATCTCATAAGTTCCATCACCTAAGATTTGAGAAGATCTAAACTGCAATGCTTGTTTTCCATAATAGAACAAAGCTTGATAACTTGAAAAAGGGATAGTATTAATACCAGAATTGAGTGTGATTTGACTTGCTTTAAACTGGACAATATCAGCACCTTCTGATACATCCTTTATATGCACCACAATATCACAACTAACATCACTTGTCGAAGCATTTAAAATTGTAAAATCAATCAAATCAAATCCCGTGACAGCTTTCACAGTCGAATTATAATTTGAAATTATCTTATACTGGTCTTGTCCATTAATCCTAAGTGACGACAACACGAAAAGCAAAATAATTGAAAGTATACTTTTCATTGAATATAGTTTTAAATATTAAAATTTTATAATAATTGAACCTTGACCTTGACATGAGTAATCATATGAGCTTAGCATGCTTTTTCTATAATAATTTTGATACATTCCTGAAAGCTTAACTGAAATATGTCTCCGAATCTTATAATCCACACCGCTAGAAAGATTTAATGAATTCAAACTCCCTGTATTATTGAAACCTATAGAAAGATTTAAGCTTAATTGATTTGATATAATCGAATTCAAGGATATCAAAGAACTCAAACCTTGAACTAATTGTGTTGATGTATTTTTTAAAAAATATGAAACTCTAGGAATTAATGTAAATTTATCTAATCTAATCGTAACAGAGGTGGAAAGTAAATAATCTTTTGATGTAGTCAAATTATTTCTTTGAACAATTCCATAATTAGTAAAAATACTAAAAAGCATTTTCTTTGAAATCACTGAATTTAAACCAACTTGATTGTTAAGAAAAGTTTGAACAACCTCACTACTTATAAGCTTAATTGTATTCCTTGAAATTGAATAACTCAAATTGTGCTTTGAATTAAGTTTATATCCAAACTGAATCCCATCAGTAATTTTGCTGGAGGTGCTGTTCCAGGTTCGGGAAAAATTTAATTTAGATGTCAACTTATCTCTGAACAAAGTTTTTTCTATACATAAGCTCATATTTTGCATAGAATTTGCCAAATATCGATTTCCTGGAGTGAAATAAGAAGAACCTATGTTCCTATATCCTATAATTATTCTTGCTCCAATCTCTTCTAGATTATTTTCTGAAGTCACATTTAACGCACTTCTGTCGCTAAATGTAGATTTTTCTAGCGAACTCGTGCTTTGATTAACTTGCTTTGATAAATCAAATTCCAATGTAGAGAAACGATTCAATTTCTTCACTGAATGGATTGATACTAAATCCACAGAAGAATTTGCAGTTAACCTATTGTACCAAGGTAAAGCTTCCACATTTCTGAATCGTGTATATGCTAATGACATAGAATTCTCATTCTCTCCAAAGATCACTCTAGTTTGAAGAAAATTCTCTTTTGACTTCCAATCAGTAAAAGGAGTTACCAGTAAAGCATTACCTGATGAATTAGAATAACCCGAATGTTTACCAATACTCCCACCTATTGTCAAGTACTTCAATTTATAATCAATTGTAAAACCGGCATAACTGTATGAGGACATAGTAATAATTGACTGATCAAGCACATCATATCCTATTGATATTTTTTCAAACTTTGACCAAATGTGTTGAAATTTCGAATATTTTATTGTATCGGTATTAGAAACAAACTTTTCAAGATTTGATCTTTTATTTGCATACAGTACCATCGAATCCACTGAAGTAATTGAATCTGCTGAGTTTGAAATGTTTGAATTTCTAATTTCCTTGCTTGCAATAGAATCAACTACACCTAATTTGCTTGATCGTAATTTTCTAAATTCCCATTGCATTTCCTCATATTCATCTATAATTATTCTCAGGCTATCTTTTACCATACTATGCGCATCAGAATTATATGTAGAAGTATCCTTGCAAATTTCTCGGTATTTAATGTTTGCATTTGACACTCTTTCTAAATATTCGTAATCTGCCAATTTCTGTGCTAGTTCTTGAAATTTCTGCTTAGCGTTAGCACCCTGACGCAAATCTGTTTGAGAAAGTTCATCTTGAATAAACTTATCCAAATTAATTCTTGAAAATTTAACGGAAAATGGACCAAACTTTGAGATGCCATTCGATGCAGAGGTATACCCACAGCTGGTCGTAAATGGAACACCTTTATAATTTATAACGCTGTTTACCTTTCCAAAAAGGTAAGAACCACTATTTCCGAATTTATTGTTATATAATGTTCCATAGCCTCCTGTCACGTCTCCATGAAAAGAAACAGTTTTACAATTTTTATTTACGACCGATCTAACCTGCGCAGATCCTTCAAATACCACAACGGAGAGTAAAACTAATTGTATGACAAAATTTTTAAATTTTTCAAGTAATAACAAGTGACAAAATAATTATTGCAGAAATATGAGAAAACTTTTTTAGATTAAAAAATATTTATAACATTGGTCTTTATTTTAAAATTATTCAACATGAAGAACAAATTTCTATTAATCCTACTTTGCTTAGTGTTTGCATTCAAAGCGAATTCCCAATCGGTTTTCTGGTCAGAAAATTTTTCAGTCCAAGGAAGCATTTGTGATCCCACAGACCCTGTGTACGGTTGGACTTTAACTAATATTGACACCCAAGGTACTTTCGCTAACCATTGGTACATCTTTTACCCTGTTAATTGTCTTAGAAGTGATTCCTGCAATTCCGCAAATAGTAATACAAATGAAGGGTCCCTTTATATAAGTTATGGTAGTATTTGTGACTCTGCTATAAATGGTGCTGTTTACAGAGCAGGTTGTGATAATGCAACCCACAAACAAATAGAATCTCCATTAATTGATTGTACAGGAAAAACCAACATTGTATTAAATTTTGATTTCATCGCAGCAGTTTATTACCGTGGTGATTATGGTTCAGTACTATATAGCGATGATGGAGGCGCAAATTGGATTACTCTACAAGCTTTATTGAATTCCGGTCACTGCCCTCTAAATAACCATCTTGCTTTCTGGAAGAGCATCCAAATCAGCCTTCCTCCAAGTGCTGAAAACAATCCAAATGTAAAAATAGCCTTCGATTGGCGCAATAATGCTGATTGCTATGGTAAACTATTTTCATTTGCGATAGATAATATTGAGTTAACCTCTCAGTGCCAAATTGATTTAACAGTAATTCAAAACGGTGACCCATTTTATGAATTGTGTGCTGGACATGACTACCATCATACTGTTTCACCGTCTAATCCAGCTTATACCTACACATGGGAGGTAAATGGCAACGATTATATTTATGGACCTGACTTTAATTACACCTTTGAATATACAGGTAATTATGCAGTACATTTAACAGTCACTGATACTAATGGATGTGTCGATCATTTAGATACAACATTGGTGGCTGGTGGGTTTGATGTAAGTCTAAGTCTGGACCCGGATACCATTTGTCCAAATCAATGCATCAAATTTGACTCATCTGTGAATCCTGTAGGATCTTATACCTATTCCTGGTCACTTCCTGCCGGCACACCCTCAACTTCTACCAATTCAGGTCCGACTAGCTGCTACACACAAATCGGAAATCATACTGCAACCCTTACTGTTAGCGATCCTACAAATACCACTTGTAGTAGAACAGAATCAATACCATTTTTTGTTGACACCTGTGGATACCCTATTGTGACTTTGATCAATAACAATCTTATGAAACAATGTGTTTGTGTCGGGACATGCTTAGATTTCACAAGTAATGCTTATGATGCCACTTCCTACAGTTGGATTTTTCCAACTGGCGACCCCGGTACCAGTTCATCTGCCTCGCCAACCAATATTTGCTTTGATACAGCCGGAACTTTTGATATTGAACTAACTGTTACAAATTCAATCGGATCATCAAGTGTATTTCAAAGTTTCACAGTTTCAGAATACCCACCTACACCCCTCTTGACATATGATGCAGGAACACATTCAATCACGGTCAGTAATCACAATAGTAGTTACTTGTATGAATTATTTGTTTTCGTTTCTTCAACGTGGGTTTCATTAGGTTATGTCAATACTAATCCAATAGCAATTGATACTTACTTTGGTTACCTATATAAAGTAAAAGCATCTGCATCATGTCAAGAATGTTCTACCGAAAGTGATTCTATCTTTGTACCTGTAGATAATTAAGCTTTCCAACTTAAAATGTTGATAACCTATGTTGACTATTAATTTCTTATAAATTCAAATAAATTATTTTGTACCTCGTCGCAAATTGAAATTTCCACCTCTAAAACATATAACTTTATGAAAAATTCAATCTTATTCTTAAGTATTTCATTAATCCTGTTTTCAACTTCTTGCAAAAAAGAAGATGATCCCACCACGAGTACCACTAGCCCTCAAAGTACAGCACCGGAATTTAAATGCATATTCAATGGTAGTGTCAAATACTTTGATGCTCCCGGTGTTTCAGAAACCGTAGGACATACAATTTATGCAGGAAGTAATACTTCAAACGACGTAGTTATATTTAACTTGCTGGCTGCAGCATCAATTACATCTTATTATATTCATCCTTGGGTAGGTATCGGAAATCCATATGGAGCCTATGACTTTGTAGACATTGACTCAGGTATGGTAACAATTACAGATACAACAAATCGTAAGATATCCGGAACTTTTTATTTTCGTTCCGGACTGAATGTTGCATCTGATGGTACTTTTAAAAATCTGGCTTTACCATAAACAATTCCATACCCACTAAATAAAACTTCTGACACCAGGCAATTATCCTGTATAAAGTTTATACGATTATTTAAATAATCAATACTCAGATACACTACTTAATCCATTGGTGTTTTTCTGAACCAATAATATTAAGACATGAAAAGATATATTCTACTAATAATAGTAACATTAAAAGTCGTTACTTTGCAAGCTCAATTAAATGGACACTACACAATTGGTGGATCTACTCCTGATTTTGCCACCTTCACTGATGCAGTTGACATGCTCAATTCTATTGGGGTTTCGGGTCCTGTTACTTTTAATGTTCGAAATGGCGTCTACTTTGAAAGACTCACCATTCCTGAAATTACAGGTGCATCCGCTTTAAATCAAATCACATTTCAGTCTGAGAATTTGGATAGCTCTTTGGTAACACTTCAATATGCTGCTGATTCAAGTACAGGAACAACCAATTTTATAATTAGATTGGATGGAGCAGATTGGATAACAATAAAATCAATAACAATTAAAAAGATAGGGTCAGGCATTTACTCCAGGCTCGTTCTGATTGAAAATAGTGCTACAAATAATTCATTCTTAAATAACCATTTTGAAACGCTTCCAATTGCTACCCTGTCCACAAATTCTGTTGGGATTTATTCCGGTGCCAACGCAAGCTTTGACAGCTCAACCGGCATTATCCAAAATCGATTTGTCAACGGATCTTTTGGAATCAGACTTCATGGAATTGATTCTCTGAATCCTGAACAGGGTCAAATCATAGAAAACAATTATTTTGAAAATATCTCCACAAGAGCTATCTATCTGATTAATCAAAATGCACCAAGGATCAGAAATAATAAGATCGAGACACTTTCCAGCAGCGCCAATTTTTATGGCATCTCTCTTGGTTATTGCAGTAACAATACTATTGTTGAAGCAAACTCCATCAATACACTTGCCGGCGGGAACGGAATCTATGCCAGCGATTGCTATGGTACTGCCCTTAATCCAATGAATATAATAAATAATTTCATTCATGTAGGCGGAACATCGACAGCTTATGGTTTATATCTGCTTTCAAGTACAGGAATAAACATTTGGAACAATTCCGTCCATGTGTCCTCAACTGATGCCATCTCGCGAGCTATGTATGTCTTACTAATTGGTAATCCAGGATTAAATATTCAAAATAATATTCTAGCTAACTCCGGGGGTGGTACAGCAATACACATTTCAATTAGTGCGATTGCAAGTTTGATTTCCTGCAACTACAATGACCTCTACTCCAACGGCCCCAATATTGGTTATTGGGACAATGCCTTCACTCCTACTTTCGCAGATTGGAAATCCATCAGTTCCAGGGACTCAAATTCTGTATCCGTAAATCCTGATTTTATCAGCAGTTCTGATCTTCATACTTTTTCTGCATCAGTTGATGGCAGGGCCAATCCTTTGGGTGCTGTTAGCACAGATATTGATGGTGAACCCAGGGACCTGGTAAACCCCGATATCGGGGCAGATGAGTTTACGTTGTTAAACACAAACATAAGTCTTACAGACATATTATCACCTGCTCCGTTTGTTTCTTGCGGACAAGCATCCAATTCAATAGAAATATCTGTAAATAATGTTGGATCGACAGTTTTGTCCTCTATACCGGTAGTTGCCGAAATTTCCGGAGTAGTGAATCTAATGTTCTTTGATACTATCCCGGGGCCTATCAGTCCGGGCCTCGGAAATACTTTTACATTTAACCAGACATTTTCTTCCTTAGTTGGAGGTCAATATTTTATAAAGGTCTATTCCTCGCTTGCAAATGATCAGTTCCGTCAAAACGATACCTTATATTTATCAAGCCTCTTTGAAACCATTCCAAACGATCCTGTGGCGGTATCACCTCAACAAGGTTGCAATACAAGTGTCGGGATAACAGCAAATGCTGCCTCCGGAGAAATTATATATTGGTATGATGCTGCAGTTGGTGGAAATCTGGTTGGCATCGGATCTCCATTGACAGTTCCAATTGTATCAGATACTATTTTTTATGCAGAGGCACATGCTCCAATAAACCAGTTTGAATGTTTAAAAATTGTAGAATATGATCCTGTACATCCTAACGGAATAGAAATTCAAAATTTAAGCACTCAGGCATTTGATGCAAGCGGTTGGAAAGTAGCAGTAAGTAGCAGTTCAAGTCTGATAAACAATGTAAACACTTCCATTTGGACTTTGGGATACTTTAACCCGGGAGAAATTCAATACAAAACCGATCTGAATATAGATAATTACTGGGGAAATGATATAAGAATAGAACCGGGAGATAGTGGATGGATCATGCTGCTTGATTCAAACTATGTTTTAAAAGATTTCATTGCATTTGAATGGACAGCAGCACAGATTCAGTCAATGGCTCCTGTAATTAACGGAGTTAGTGTTCACGTCGGTAGCATGTGGTCGGGAGATGGGTTGCGATTAAGCACATTGGACACTACAATTTCCCGTATAGGAAATTATGACCATAATAATTCGAGTGATTTTGCTTATGCACTTCGAAGCATCGGTTTCCAAAATACAGGTTTAAGCACTTCATATCTAACATGTGGGTATGGAAGTTGTGGAAGCAACAGGATAGCAATATCAGTCCAACAAATTACAGGAGTTATCACCGATCTAGGTCCTGACACAATATTTAGTGCTCCTTTCACTTATATTCTTGATGCAGGTTCAGGTTTTGCAGGATATCTGTGGTCCGATGGCAGCACCTCACAAACTCTGACTGTTAATTCTGCAGGACTTTACTGGGTACGAGTAACAGGATCGAATGGCTGTTCATTTACAGATTCAATTGATATTTCAATCAATACCGGAACCAAACTGTTATCGAAAAACTCTTCCCTTAAAGCATTTCCTAATCCGACAGGGAATGTACTTACAATTCAATGTAATGAAAAAATTAACCAAATCCATATCTACGATTTAAATGGGAGACTTATCAAATCCTACGAAGGTTTCTATAGAAACGAGGTCGACCATTTCCAAATTGATGTCAGCGCCATTCCACCTGGAATCTACCTATTTCGTGCACTTATCGACGAAAGTATTCAGAGCATAAGATTGGTTGTACAACATTAAGCTTCAATCCAGTTCTAAATTCAATTTAACAGCTGAGAAGTTGTTTCAACCGCGAATTAATCATTATAAACGAACGAGCTATTGCCACTTCTTAAGACATTTGTTTTCCAACTGTCATAAAATGCAGTTTCGTTTCTTATTTATTCCATTTGGTCATTTTTTATACCGATTTGTTATCTGACGCACAATGTAATTTCAGCCATAATTAATATTTCTAATTCATCATATTATAAACAAACATTGAACAATTAACTCTTCGTATTAACAAATTATTTTTTCTAACTTTTTATCTGATTTAATCTTGTTGAGCCAAGACGGCTTGAATGTCCAATTCATATTCTTCTAATTAGTGTTTTTACTAAATGACACTAGTACTTTTACTAAATAATTGAGTCTCCATTTAGTGAAATGATTATATAACCTATTCATTTCCCAGCTAATGCGAAATAAACTTCCTGTAAAACCATTTTTTGTACCACGCTACCAATTTGTCCCATACGAAGAGTACATATACATTTACTTTCAATTCACTAAAACAATTTATTGATCAAATGATATGGAATTTACAGGAAACGAAGACAATCAAATAAGCTTTGAGAAAGGCGGAAAATTAACAAAGAAATATAGGGATCAAATGAGTGGGAAGGATATAAAAGGAGGATATATCAGCAAAGAATCATTACTTGCTTTGTTAAATCAAGACGGATGTGTTGGAATGCGATATTACTATGGCCTAAATAAAGAAGATGTACAGGAACTTGTTCTAGTTGGTGTATTAGCTAATATGAATGATATAATCAATGAAAATGCGGTATGCCTCGACCAATGCATACCTTGCCCTGACCATTGTAGTGAAGACAATATTTTGAACAGTTGACCATACTTAAAGTTTTTTTCTCCAATCCCTGAGTATTTAACGCAGTAAATATTCAGGGCTTTTTTGCATCTTGCATTGAATTTTAACCCTTTCATAGGTCATGGTCCTGCCGATCTTTGCTGCCTTCTCAGCTATAATTCCTATAGCAACCTTCAGCTTTCAATTCAAGAAATTAAACAGGCATCTCAAATATTTTGCATTGTATTTGATATTTGTAGCCGTTGTAGAATTTTTAATTCTCATATTGGCACTCAATAAAATGCATAATGTTCTATTATTAAACTTTTTTTCAATTACAGAGGGTATTCTGTTATTAGTGTTCATCCGAATGTTATTGGTTGATCAAAGATTGAAGAACATAATGTCTGTTTTTATCACTACATATCTGCTGTATTGGCTATATACAATAGCTTTTAAGATCACAATATTTCAATTCAATTCCTCTGAACAGTTTATCAAAGGTATTTTCATAATCATCGGATCAGGACTATTATTGATACAAATAAGCCGTATTAGTGAATTAAGCCTTCTTCAGAATTATTTATTCTGGTTGATTAGTGCAATTCTGATCTATTTTTCCCTAACCTTAATTGTATTCTATACAGCTACAATTGTTTTGGACAATCAGAAGACGGCAATGATTCTTGTTTGGAAAATAAATTCAATTGCAACTATAATCGCTAACCTGTTATTTTCCTTTTCATTTATATGTTACTATCGAAAGAGGAGTTTATATATTTAGTATTAGTAGTTTCAGTTTCTATTCTGACCCTACTTGTCTTTTTTCTTTTTGCGCTAATTTTAAATGTTCGAATACGGAAGCAAAAAGCAATTGAGCTCTTGAGTGCAAATATTACAACTCAGGAAAAAGAGCGTCAGAGGATCGCAGAAGACCTGCATGATGATCTGGGTCCTGCATTATCTGCGTTAAAACTCCAGGTAAATCATATCACTGATTCGGATGATTTGGAATATGATTCTAAAAATATTGCTTCACAGTTGGATACAATCATCGCAAATGTTAGGTACGTTTCAAAAAACCTGTCTTCCTCATCAATAAAAAGCAAAGGATTTCTACAGAGTGTGAAGGATTTGAAGTACATTATGGATAAATCAGGTACGATTCGCTTCAATTTCAACTCCGATGAACTTCCGCCTGATCTTTCTGAGTTTTCATTAAGTACAATATACAGAATAATCCAGGAAATGATCACCAACTCCGTAAGACACTCTACAGCTAACCAGTTAAATCTATCCTTGGAAATAAGGAAACAATACTTTAACCTGATATATGAAGATAATGGAAAGCCTGTTATACATGATAAAGAGTCAAAAGCCGGTTTTGGATTAACTAACATTAAAAATCGCTCGGAATTATTAAAAGGTTGGTTTATTTTGAAACCTGATTTTAAAACTTCTAATAAATATTATATTAGATTTAAGATAGAAAATCTTACCTGATCATGGCAAAAGAACCATACATGGATACGAAAATCAACATAATAATAGCTGATGACCACCCGGTTTTTCGGCAAGGATTAGCCATGACTCTGAAAAAAAGCAAAACAATTGGCTCAATTTCTCAGGCCTCCAATGGTGAGGAAGTTCTTAAATTGCTTGAGTCAGATCATCACCAGCTTGTATTGATGGATCTTAGAATGCCTGTACTCGATGGTCTAAAAACGACAGAGATAATCTCAACCAAATTTAAAAAAACAAAGGTAATTGCCCTTTCTATGCTTGATGATCAGGATACCATTACAAATGCAATCAAACGAGGAGTTCATGGATATATACTTAAAAATGCAGATGCCAGCATTATCTTAGAAGCCATTGATTGTGTAGTTTCAGGAAAATCCTATTACTCAACTGAAGTTTCCAATATGATCGTTGATAATATTAAAAAGCCCAATCAAAACGAAATAGAAGAAGAACTGGATCTATCCAATCCCTTAATCCTGGATATCATCTATCTGCTATGTCAGGAGCTATCTAATCATCAGATCGGCGAATTAGTATTCAAATCCCATAGAACTATAGAATTTCATCGCAATAGAATCATTAAAAAAACCAATTCCAAAAAGATCATTGGAGTACTCAAATATGCCTTGCAAAATGGGATACTGGATGATCAAAAACTGATTCACAAATGGAAGGAAAAATTAGAACGGTTTCAATAGTTTTATTCTTATTTTATAAATTGTGTTAGTCTGAACTTAATTTCTCACTTGGAATAGCATTGAGTAGTGATCAAAAAGGTTAAACCAATTCAACTGTCTGATCGTCTCTAGCATGCATTAGGCAAACAAAATCGGTGCTCTCTATTCTCTTAATACTTGGCAATAAGTTGCATTATATAAAACGTCATCTGTGAAAAGATCTGTGATGTCTTGCATAGATCTAGTTGAACATGGCACGTGCTAAAAACAGACCAAAATGGACTTTATAACCTTAGACTTTGAAACCGCAACTGCACAAAGGGACAGCCCATGTGAAATCGGATTGACCTTTGTTAATGATGGACAAATCAGAGCGACCAAATCATGGTTAATCAAACCGTATTATAAAGAATTTGATCATTTTAATATTTTAATTCACGGCATCAAACCTGAACACGTTGCCAACAATCCTGAATTTCACCAACTGTGGGTGGAAATTAAACCGCATATAGAAAACAAATTTTTAATTGCACACAATGCAGGATTTGATATTAGTGTGTTACGTAAAACTCTTGAAACTTATAAACTTCCTTTTCCTACCTTAAACTATTTTTGTAGTTACATTTTATCTAAAAAAGTATGGCAAGGACTACCAGCATATGACCTGAAATCACTCTGCAAGCTTAACAACATTGATCTTTCCTTTCATAGGGCTGGACCTGACAGCAAAGCTACTGCTGAATTAACCTTAAAAGCATTTCAAATAGCAGGAATCTCTACTCTTGACGAATTAACGGTTAAATTAAACACTACAATCGGGAAGCTGTACAATGGCGGTTACACACCTTGTGAAACAAATAGGGTTCATACTACATCCAAGGCTATGAAAATTGTTGGCGATCCGAATAAATACAACTCTAATAGTATTTTTTTTGAAAGGACTGTTGTTTTTACTGGAACCTTATCTTCTATGGTACGAACCGAAGCTCAACGAATAGTTGCTGACATTGGTGGAACGATTGGTAATAGCGTCACCATGGAAACAGATTTTTTGGTGGTTGGTCAACAGGATTACCGCGTTGTTGGTGAGGACGGAATGAGTAACAAACAAGAAAAGGCATTAAAATTAATTAAGAAAGGTTCGACACTAGAAATTTTATCTGAAGAGGACTTTTTAAAAAACTTATAATGCCAAAGAATCAGGTTTTAGAAAATAATTTCTAATGCAATATAGTACCCGATTTCAATGGCACTGAATGCATACCAGGAACTTAAGCTTCAAATAAATTGAAGTAGTTTTGACTTTGTTGAGTATTCCGGCCCATATTGACCCACCAATTCCGGAGCATACTGACCCACCGATTCCGGTCATACTGACCCACCCCTTTTTGAGAACGGACTGACATTCCGGCGATGTTGACCCCTCCCTGAGGCTGACATTCCGGCAATATTGACCCACCTGATGTATTGGATTTGATGCAAAAAGCTGTTCGCTTTGGATGTTAAAACACATTCTAAGCATATGGCAGGAAAATCAATAAGCATGCATCAGATTAAACAGATCATAGAATTTTTAAGCAAGGATTACGCCGTTCGTTCCATTGTGCGATTGACCGGAATGGCCCGTAATACGGTGCGCGATTATAAATTGCGTATTCGCGCCAGTCAGCTTTCATTCAAAGAGCTTTTAGCAATGGATCAGGAGTCACTCATCACGATCATGGAACGGAAGCCGGTTCCTGATCAAGATGCTATAGACCGAAAAAAAGATTTTGAAGAGCGTCTGGATTATTTTTCTTCCGAGTTAAGAAGACGCGGAGTGACCCGGCAGCTGCTCTGGGATGAATATCGAATGGAGAATCCGTCCGGCTACAGTTACTCCCAGTTTTGTGATCACCTCTCACGAGCGCAGGAGATTAAAAATGCCGTAATGTATTTTACGCATCGCCCTGGAGAACAAATGATGGTGGACTTTGCAGGGGACCCCTTGCATTATATAGATCGATCCACAGGTGAAATAATTAAATGTGAAGTGCTTGTTTGTGTGTTGCCTTATAGTAATTACACGTATGTCGAAGCACTGCGCTCCCAAAAACAAGAGGAATTTGTCTGTGGACTTTCCAATGCATTATACTACATGGGAGGGGTGCCACAGAGCATTAAGTTTGATAATCTGCGCACAGCTGTTACCAAAGCCAGCCGGTACGAACCTACGTTCACCGAAGCGATGGATTTTTTTGGCTCTTACTATGGAACCACCGTAATGGCTACCAGAGTGAAAAAGCCCCGCGATAAAGCCAGCGTGGAAAGCGCCGTATCGATTGCCTACAAGCGTATCTATGCACCTTTGCGCAATCAGGTGTTTTATTCCCTCTCTGAAATGAACAAGGCGATCCGTTCACAACTGGAAAAGCATCACGTTAAAGATTTTCAACGAAAAAGCTACAGCCGTAAATGGATTTTTGAAACAGAAGAAAAGCCTTTGCTAAAGCCATTGCCTGAAAACCCATATGTGATCAAGCGTACCACGCAGGCGAAAGTTCAAAAGAATTACCATGTGATTCTGGGTGAGGACTTTCATCAATACAGCGTACCGTATAACCTGATTGGAAAAACGGTAAAGATTATTTACACCCGTGATTCTGTGGAAATCTACCATGATCACAAGCGAGTGGCCTTCCACTGCCGGAACTACAAGCGCCATGGTTATACAACGTTTGAATCGCACATGCCATCCAATCACAAACACATGGTAGAGCGCAAGGGTTGGAACCAGGATACCTTCATGAACCGGGCAGAGACAATCGGTCCTGCAACCAGGGAGTTTATCAGCCGCATTCTTTCTTCTAAAGTTTTTCCCGAGCAGACTTATAACAGTTGTCTTGGAATTTTTCGACTGGGAAGTCATTACGGTAATGACCGTCTGGAAGCGGCCTGTAAGCGAGCAGCAGTATCTGCTTATGCAAACTATGGCATCATCCAGAATATTTTGAAGAACAATCTGGATAAAGACATACAACCTGAAATAAATTTTATCCCCGATCACGAAAACATACGTGGGAGCACCAGCTATCAATAAATCGTAGAACCCAAAAATAAAATCAGATGAATACAACAGCCACACTACAACAACTCAAAGAATTAAAACTTACAGGAATGGCACGTAGCTATGAAAGCATCCTGCAGCTCTCTGCGCATCAGCAGCCAGAGGCCCATGCATTAATTGCACAAATGTGCGATGCGGAAGTGCAAAGCAGGGTTCACTACAAAACCCAGTTCTTTTTAAAGTTGAGCAAGCTCCGCTACGCGGCAAGCATCGAGGAGCTATCCTTTACCAAAGACCGGAATCTAACTAAAGAGCAGGTTCTGCAGCTGTCCGATTGCTCTTATCTGGACCGGGCAGAGAATATTCTGATCAGCGGTGCAACCGGATCAGGAAAAAGCTTCCTTGCCTGTGCACTGGGACATCAGGCATGTGTGATGGGATACAAAACCCTTTATCTGAATCTGAACCGATTCACTGAAAAACTAATGACAGCAAAACTGGACGGAACCTTTGTCAAACTGCTCAATCAGCTGGAAAAAACATCGCTGCTGATCCTGGATGATTTTGGCCTGGCTCCGATGGAACAAAACACACGGCTTGCATTACTACAGATACTGGAAGATCGCTACGCGAAACGATCTATTATAATTGCATCGCAGATCCCAATCAATAAATGGCATGAAACTATTAATGAACCCACCCTGGCAGATGCCATTATGGATCGTCTAACCGCAAATTCACACCGTTTTGAGCTAAAAGGAGAATCTTTAAGAAAGAAAAACAAACCAGAAAAAAAATAACTTTGAAAAATCAAATCCAATCATCCTAATAGGGGTGGGTCAATATGGCCGGAATAGACGGGTCAGTATCGCCGGAATAATCAACTTTGTCAAGCACTTGTCAACTTTATTCTGTTACCTTCCCTAATCACAATACCATTTTTGATGGCAATGTCAATTGTGTATCGCAATACAGAGTCAATCTGCTTTCCGACTTTGGCAAAACCAAATGTCCGGGCTAAATAACGCAACAACTCATCTTCATCAATACTTAAATTATTAGTCACTACTTCTTCTAAAGCTATTATCAGTTCTTCCGGAGCAATGTCCTCCATATTCCGTTTTTCAATATCGTTATTACGATAAAAATCTAGAGTTGTGTCGTTGTTCCAATAAAATGGTTGATGGTGTATAGTTTTACTAATCCTCATTTCTTTTAGGATTCCTTTTAAGTGCTTATCTAATCTCGCACCTGCTCGTCCTATGTTCCATGCTTGTAATACCTTCCTATACAACAAATTTTCACTGATAGGCGTTTCAGTATCAAGCAATGATTGGATTTGTTGTTTAACAGAACTTCTGTTTTGAAATTCAAATATAGTCTCACTGTTGGCAGAAGAAACAGAAGTCAAAACCGCAGCTATATAAGGCTTTTGCCTACTTGTGATTGCCAAAGGTGGAACTCCTTCGGACACAGGGATGATTGGCTCAAATGTGCTTTCATTAGCACTTTCATCCATTTTCATTTCTTTAACATCCGTTTGTCTCCGCAGATGCATTACTTTATCAACTATAGTATCAATAATTATGTTTGAATTTTCATACCAGTCGATTGTCCAAATGCGGTGAATATTCCAACCTAAGGCTTTGAGCACAGCAGGCATCACCATCTCACGGTCATTTGTTGTTTGAGCATTAAAGTAATAAAGACCATCAATAAGAATTCCCAAAATATATTGGTGGGGTTTATCCGGATTAACGATTCCAATATCCACTTTAAATCCGGAAGTGCCTATATTACATTTAACCTCCAATCCCCTTTCCTGTAACTTTTTGCTAATGGAAGAAGACAAATGTTCCCTGGTCAAGTTTTCCTGAACATCTTCGGGACGAACGCTTAATTGACCATTTTCAGCAAACTGAAGAAAGGCTTTAAGTCCAGCTACACCTTCGGCTGCTGTTCGACTTAAATCAATCTGGTCAGCTTTAAGTGTAGCAAATACGTGCATTTCATAACGGGCACGGGTCACAGCTACATTTAACCTACGCCAGCCACCGTCTCGATTTAATGGACCAAAATTCATACTCATCTTACCTGTTTCATCAGGTGCATAACAAATGGAGAATAAAATAATATCGCGTTCATCTCCTTGCACATTCTCCAAATTCTTTACAAATAAAGGTTCATCACTTTCGTTTGCATATTTTTCCAATTCTGGATCCACGACAAAAAGTTTTTGCAGCTTATCTTCTATCAAATTTTGTTGAGTTTGACTGAATGTTACGACTCCAATACTGAATTTCCGCTTTTGCGAGTTATTATAGTGAGATTGAATGTACTGCACTATTTCATCAGCTTCAAATTTGTTTGTCCGCGTTTTTCCTTTGTCATAATATCCTTTAATTTGATGATAAGTTACTTTACGGTTCAAGTCATCTGATGAAGGGAAGGTAAGCAACTTATTCTCGTAATAGTTCGCGTTACTGAAAGCAATTAAACTTTCATGCTTACTCCTATAATGTCTCAACAAATATTTTGAAGGGACGGATAAGGACAAACAATCATCTAAAATGCTTTCCAAATCTTCAACATCCATGTTTTCCTCGTCTAGCTTTATTGTGCTGAAAAAGGAAGTTGGGGGCATTTGTTTTGGATCGCCCACAATCACTGATTGCTTCGCTCTTGCTAATGCACTTACCGCCTCACAAGTTGGTAACTGTGAAGCTTCGTCAAAAACTAAAATATCAAAATGCCTGGTATTTACATCAAAATATTGTGCTACTGAAATAGGACTCATCAACATACAAGGAGCAATACGTGGAAGTAAAGCCGGTATTTGATCAAACAATTTTCTTATGCTCAACCCTCTTCCCCTGTTTTTAATAGCTCGTTGTAAAATGCCAATTTCAGAACTTTGCATAGCTTCAGCTGTTGTATTTGGCAATTGTGCTGACAACTTTACTCGTAATTCCTGTATAGTGAGAGATTGAAATTCCTTTGCAATTTTTCTATATTGTTCGATCTTACTTTCGAATAAATCAGCATTAAACAAACTTAGTGCCTCATGTTGAGAAATAATTCGTTGTGCAATGGAAACGTGAATTGTGTAATGAAAGTAATCTGCCAGGTCATCCACACTAAATAATTTGTTTTCGTATGCAGTTAAGAACCAATCCAGATGTATTGATTTTCCTTGTCCACGTAGCATTACATAATTCATCCAGTTTTTTAAATGTGGAAGATTGGTTCTAATATTTTGAAGTTGGTTTACAGTTTCGAGATTCCAATTTTGCTGATGTCGAAAATGAGCACCTGTAAGTACATGGTAATCTTCGGATTGTTGCTTAAAGGTCCTTTCAAGTTCTATGAATTCAGAAATAACAGATTGGTTATTTCGCAACACTTCATCGGAATACTGCAAGCCTTTACCCTCCCAAACTTTTACCCATTTGCAAAGAGCATTTCGATCCCAAGTGTCAGTCAAATTGTACAATTCATGAACAATTGAAGCTTTCTGAGCAATGTCATTTAAATCTGTTTGTTCACCTTTGAATAAATTTTTTAATGCATTTAAAACCGGTTCAAAACGGCTTTGTTGTAACAACCGTTGCACATCCTGCAACTGATTGTTGTGTGAAAATAATTGCTCTACGTCGCTGTCGCTATTAAATTGAATATTTCTATGAACAGATAATTGTTTTTTTATTTTTCTTGATTGAATCCATTTCGGTAAAAACCAACTTTGTTTTGCCAATTTCCATTGAGATTCAATCTCTGAAATTTTTAAGGTTAATATATTTCGGTTATAGTTTTCAAAAATGATACCTAATATTGTTTGGTATTGATTGAACAATTTATTCCATTCCTCATACAAAGTAAAGTTTTCTTTATTAGACAAATATCGAACAAGTTCCAATTTTATGTCAGGAAGTTTTTGTAATACAACTATAATTTTAACAAACTGCTCCCACTCTGCTCTATTATCAATTGAAAAAGGAAAATGTATTATTCTGGACAGAGATTGAGAATTACTCTCAACATCACTTAAAAGTTTCAACAATTTTTGAGTGCATGTATTAATTTCATCATTTAACGACGGGTAATATTCTGACAAGTTCAATGCCGTCAAAGGGTTATCCGATGGATGAATAATTATTCTTGCTATAGACTGAAATTGCGGAAGCCAATCTGACCATTGTCGCCAAAGTGATGAGTTCAGTTGTTGAAGAATATTATCAGGAATATAGTTCTTTGGAAACTTTTTATCGTGATATTTTCCTAATGCAGTTATGCTGTCATATAAACTCCATCCAATTTCTTGTTTTTTGTGCAAAACGCTTACATAAACACTTATTGCCTTTTTAGCAGTATCTAAATGTTGTGCTTCTTGCTGAAAATCCCTTGATCGTGCAAGTTTTACAGTTTCAATTGATTTTGCCAATTGTGCCAGTACATCCGATTTTTTTGATTTGTTTGAATGAAGTTCAAGTGTAAATGGTGCAAGTCCTATTTGCTCTAATCGTCTATGAACTACATCTAAGGCCGCTTTTTTGGCTGCGACAAATAACACCCGTTTCCCATGATACAAGGCATCTGCAATAATATTGGTTATAGTTTGAGATTTTCCAGTTCCAGGGGGACCGTGTAAAATAAAACTTTGTCCTTCTTGTGCCGTAAGAACTGCTTCCATTTGTGAAACATCGGTTGGAATAGGTAACACAATACTTTTCGAACCAATGTTATCAAAATCAAGTTCGGCATTTGTCTTATTATTTTCATTTGATGCTAATCTGCCATCAACCAGGCTCCTTACCATTTCACTCTTCAGCAATTCTTCCTGATGAACAACAATGTCTTTCCATAAAATCAACTTACTAAATGAAAAATTACCTAGCACTAGTTGCTCCACCACATCCCAACCTTTCAATTGCATTATAGCTCGCCGTAAAACACCCATCACCTTTGCAACATCAACCCCTTTATCATCAGTTGGTAGTTGTTCTAACCCATCCAAATTCAATTCATATTCCTGTTGAAGAAATTCCACCAAGGTAATGTTTATCATCGTTTCTTCTTCACGGCTCTTCAATGTGAACTTGCTGTTGACAGATCTGCGACTAATTTCTACCGGTAAAAGCAATATAGGTGAGTACCTTGCTTGTTCGGGTGTTTTTCTGTCAAACCATTTAAGCAAGCCTACAGCTAAGTATAATGTGCTTGAACCATTTTCCTCTATTGCTTGCTTTGCATTTTTATAAATATATATCAGAATATTTTCTAAATCTTGTTGATGGTAATGAGTTAATAATCGATTATGCTGTAATTCATCATTTGCCAACTGAAATAAAGGTGATGAATGATGAAGAGGTGGTGTAAACAAATTATACCTTCGTAATACCTCAGCATCCATACTAGGCATTATTGAAAAACTTTTTCCATCTGCTAAAGTGTCTTCCACATGGCTGATGTCAATATCAACCAATTGTAACATATTTCGTGTAAAATGCAGATTTAGTAAATTATTACGAAGTGACAAATCCAATAACTTACGTTCCCATATTTTTTGCTTAGTTTTCTGTTGCTTGCCATGAGCTAATTCGTCTTGATAAATAGTGCCTATCTCAAAACTCTTTTCCATTGTAGCAGTTTCAGACTGTTTAATGGCTGCTTCGTCTAATTGAGTTTTTGAAGTGTTAAAAAGTAAAGGTAAGGGACGTATTCGTAAGGTTCTGGCTCTTTTGACATCAACGGAAAGTAAAAAATCTTCCTTCTGAACCAACTGTGCTTCACCTGCATTTAAGGCTTCACTGAATTTGATGTTATTGCCCTTGCAAACACTTGTGGCTTCAATAGCTGCTATTTCACGAATGCCTTTTGATAGTCGTTTTGTTATTGCACTCTTATCGTCATTTACAACTTCGGAAAACTTGTCATCC
>Ga0209605_1001606_pt1 | contig 24261 bp, 15 predicted proteins | sample AD_UKC035_MetaG_FD_184408 | JGI IMG/M metagenome (GOLD analysis project Ga0209605, IMG submission 184408) | Active sludge microbial communities of municipal wastewater-treating anaerobic digesters from USA - AD_UKC035_MetaG (SPAdes) (version 2) | ecosystem: Engineered > Bioreactor > Anaerobic >...
TAATTGACCAACTTATGCAATATGTAAAGACATACAATGAAGAAAGGGCGAAACCATTTAAATGGACTTACACGGGCAACCCATTGTCCATATAATACTAATATTATTAAATAATCATTACACTAGGAGGCATCGAAAGCGTCGGGCAAAGGCTTTGCCCCTGCCTCTTGTTCACCGGTGAACGGTACGGACAGGCGGAAGCGGCAATGCAATATTATGCCACCGTCTTTAAAGATCACAAATTGGATGGCATTCTTCGGTATGGGGGCCAGGAAACCCCGGACCAGGAAGGCAAGATTAAACATGCACAGATCGCTTTCCTTGGGCAAAAATTCATGTTCATGGAAAGCGCCCAGTACCACGCCTTTACATTCAATGAAGGCGTATCTCTGACCATTCATTGTGATACCCAGGAAGAGATCGATTATTATTGGGGGAAGCTCACCGCAGGCGGGCAGGAAAGCATGTGCGGCTGGCTCAAAGACCAATTCGGCGTATGGTGGCAGGTCATTCCGACGGTATTGACCAGGATCATGGGCGATCCCGAAAAGGCGGGTAAGGCGGCAAAGGCTTTTATGCAAATGCGCAAACTGGATATTGAGAAAATCGTACAGGCCTCGCTTGCGTGAGGGAGGCGAGTCTGCTTCCTGATTCACACGGAGCAATGGAGGGCGCAGAGATTAGATGAAAAGAAAGTAGAAATGAAATGGCTTTGAAGTCAGTTACGAGATAAACAACAGTATCGGAGATGCCTAACCGCCTCGCAAGGAGCTTAAGAGCACACGGCGATTATACCAAAGCATCAAAGGAAGGGAATTGAAAAAATTAGATTACACTTATTGCCTCCCGGGTAAAACCCCGGGCTTTAGCCTGGGGTTTATGCAGAAAGGAGTTAGATGGGCTTTAGCCCCGTGGAATCGATAAAACTCCGCACCCTCCTTCGCTCTGTACACAAAATCACTGAGCCTTCGTAATTTAGACAAATCTCATTAAGAACCCCACTTGAATATCCAAATCTTGAATCAATGCATGGCTTTTCTGATAGGGCTTGCCGCCAACCTCCTTGCCCATCACAGCTGGTCTCAAAACCGCGACCCCGCTTTTTCTGACCTGAGCATTTATACCGATACTTCAGGACGGCTTGGAATTGAAGAAATCAGCAGCCAGGCTTTCAACCCTCTGTACCATCCGGTGGATACTGCACAAGCCCTGAATGCCCGTTACATACATTGGGCGCGGATTAAGTTGGCAGAACCCCCTGGTCCGTACCAGTACCTGACCTTCCCCCATATCTACATGCCCTATCTTTACCTGAATGGCATACCAAAGGAAATAGGGTATTTAAAACACGGAAAATCCGTTTATGCCGCCCTGGATCCCGGCCACCCCGGTCCCTATTATTTGAAACTGGACAACCAGTTTGGCATGCGGTATCCGTTTAATTTCAAACCGGACTTCAGGATTGTGGACAGGGATCAGCTGGACCATATCGAACAAACCGGCTTTTTCGGGGAGTTTTCCAGGAATCTGTTCAAGGTGCGGTTCATGGCGATATTGTTTTTTCTGCTTGTGTTCACCTTGTTTCAGTGGCTGATCAACCGCCAATTGATCTATGGCCAATACTCCGCCTACCTCTTGTTTACCCTCTTGTTTTATTGCCTGCGTGTCGAATACCTGATGGCGGAGACCCTGAAATGGTTTGGATGGAGCCGGGAAATCCTTGGCCGCTGGTTTGCCTTGGGCAGTGTGCTGGGATACCTGTCCTTTACCTATTCGTTTATCGGCCTGAACAGAAAGGAACACCCGCTATTGTTCCGCCTGATGCTGACCGGTTCGGGCCTATATCTATTGGCCACCCTGGCGCTTACCATCCTGAGCCTGGTCAACCGGATCGGACTGGGTATGGACATTTATTTTACGATGCGAAATCTCATTGTGCTTACCGGCGGGCCTTTCCTGATCTATCAGATGATCAAGATCAACACCGCCCTGTCCCGCATCATCCTGACGGGCAGCCTGATCCTGCTGGTGTTGGCGCTCCTGTCGATAGCCAATGAAAACAGCCTGATATGGAGAGGAAAAAACATTGAATTCTTTCAGGTCTCTTTTACCCAATTGGGAGTCTTGTTGGAACTGCTCATCTTTTCCGCGGGCCTCGGCTTCCGCAGCCGGTGGATCCAGGAGGAAGCCAACCGCACCCAGATCCAACTGATTGGCCAGTTAAAAGAAAATGAACACCTGCAATCCGAACTGAATAAAAAACTTCAGTTGGAAAAGGAAAAACTGGAAATCGAACAGAAACTGGGACAGGCCGAATTGCGCCTGCTTAAAGCCCAGATCAATCCCCATTTTTTATTCAACAGTTTCAATGCAATCAAAGACCTTATCCGACAAAACAAAACAGTGGAAGCAGACCAATACCTGGGCCGGTTTACCAAAATGATGAGAGGCGTACTCAATGGCAGCGATATCCCGGTTCATATCCTGGAGCATGAGCTGGAGTTTTCTGAAAACTATGTGCAACTGGAGGCCCTGCGTTTTGCCAAACCTCTTCAACTGGACATCCATTCAGATAAAGAAAGCCTGGAACTGTCAGTACCCACCCTGATCCTTCAACCCCTTCTTGAAAATGCCATCTGGCATGGTTTGCTGCACAATAAGGGCGAAAAAAAACTGGAGATCAGGACAAAACTTGCCGGCGGGCAACTCATCATTGAAGTTGTGGATAATGGGCCAGGTCTAGGCGCGGATACAAAATTCAACGGTAATCCTTTTGGCATCCGGCTGGTCCAGGACCGCTTGAAGATCCAGTATCCGGGGAGTACCATGGAGATCATGGACCGTAATGCGTTGGGGGCTGGAGAGCACGGAGCTTTGGTGAGAATGAGGATCCCTGTGATGAGGGTGCGCGCGGAAGGCACTGAGGACACGGAGAAAATTTGAAACAACACCCCTTATACCGCATAAACCACAATAATCCGAATGAAAATTGTCTATAAAAAACAACAGAAGCCAGACTATGACGCCGGAGCACAAACATTCTGGCCAAAAAAACTCCGTGACCTCCTTTTCTCCGTGCGCCACATAGAGCCTCAGTCACTCCCTCTAAATCCTCCAAATAATAACCTCCCCAGATAAAGAAAATCTCCACATAAACTCCTATATTTCTCCTCCGCGCCCTCTTCCAGAAAATGAACGCCATCCTCATCGACGACGAAATCCACAGCCTCAATATTCTCCGCTCCGACCTGGCCCGTCATTGCCCGGAGGTGAAGGTCATTCATCAGTTTGACGACAGCCGGGAAGCCCTCCGCTGGCTCCGCTCCCATCCCGTGGACCTGGTTTTCCTCGATATCCAGATGCCCCATTTGTCGGGCATTGAATTGCTGGAGGCCCTTCGGCCTCTTCGTTTCCATGTGGTATTTATCACCGCCTTCAGCCAATACGCTGTCAAGGCTTTCCGTCTGAGTGCCGTGGATTTTTTGGAAAAACCGGTTGATCCCGATGAACTTAAGGAAGCCGTTTCCAGAGTGAAAAAACTGACAAACCAACAACCCAACGAAGGCCAGCTTGGCGCCTTGAGCCACAATCTCCGCAGCGATGCCCAAAAGCCCAATCATCAAAAAATAGCCCTGCCCGGACAAAGAGGGCTTGACTTCATTCCCCTTCACGAGATCCTCTATTTTGAATCCGACGGCAATTTTTCCTGGGTGCACCTCTTCAACGGACGCAAAAACTTCGTCTCCCGCAGCCTTAAAAAAATCGAATCCCTTCTCGAGCAACATCCCTTTTACCGGATCCACCACCAGTTTCTGATCAACCTGGAGCAGTTGGTCAGGTATGAGAAAGCAGACAGCCGGGTGATCCTGGCGGATGGGCGGCAATTGCCGGTGGCGAGGGATAAGAAGGGAGGATTCGGGGAGAGGTTGGGAGAGTGATGGGGCTGTCAGGTAAGACATTCAAACTTTTCTCACCTGAACTTTTGATCTTGTAGGCTAAACCAATAAACAATCAGAGGGAATAATCGACCCCAAGATCTTATTCTTTATGGGCATTTGACCAAACTGGAACACCCGGTCCATTATGAACGGGGTGATGGTGGACAGGTCGTGCTGATGGATGGACCACGCTGCCGGTGGCGAGGGAGAGGAGGGCGGAGTTTTTGGGGAGGATAGGGTAGGGATGAGTGCTTGGAGCTGTTGTCCGCACACAACAAGTTATCCATTCAAAATACCAGTTATCAAATTTTTCATACGGGTTATCAAATTATTAAGAATATTTCTATAGAATTTATAAAGTTTGATTTAAACAAACTAAAATATTTGGATCGATTGGCAATGCCCACCAAGGATGTAAATATTGGCATATTTGGTCAGGCATAATAGTGGAGACGATGGAATTGGGTTAGAAGACAGATTAAACTATAAAACAGTGTTAAATTAATATTATCATAGTTGTGAATACATGCATAAAATGTGATTCGCCAAGAATAATTTTCCTGGAAGGAAAGGGGAGATATAATAAAGAATGAAAAAGGGAATAAAAAAGTAAAGTTTCAGGAAAGAATATGTGCTGATTGTGGTTTTATTGAGCGATATTTAATAAATTCACAGGATTATTGGAATGAAATTCAAGAAGAAAGATATAATACTGAATAAAAGCTGTATAATAAGATAAAGGACCTAAGAAGAAATGTAAAACTCAAAATTGCCACGTTTAATTTAAAAATTCTTTATCTTTTGCATATATTAATTTACTAGTTCTGGAAATAAAGAGAATTTGAATCCGTGACTAACTTCTCATAATACAAGATTAATTTCAGATGGGAAAAAAACAACTTTCAGATATTTTAATGATAAATGAAATTTATCGACGTGATATAAAAAAATACTTTCCGGATTAGAGGACAATAACAATATATTCATCGAAAATCATAAATACGATAAAATTAATTGTTGGCAATTAAGAATATATACAGAAAGTTAAGCCGCAACGCTTTGATAGAATGATTATATTTATCGGGGATATTTGAGATTAGCTATGTTTTTTAAAAAATATTTTTTAATATTCATTAATCTTGGCTTCTTAGTTAATTCTGGAGTTGCGCAAATAAATGGATTTGAAGAATGGAACTTTGGCGCGTTAGCAGGAAGCAATTTTTCTTTATTAACAAATTTAGATAATACTTTTAATCTAACACAGGCAAACAATGGTCCATATTTGTATAACAAAAGCACAAAATTCCCGATAGAATATTGGGGTGGGTTATACGCAAATAGCCCTATAATATCAGCAAGAACCAGTTTCTTATTAAGATTGGAGCTTTTTGTAAATAGAATGCGAGATAATATAACATTTTATAATGACAGTGTTGATTTTCAAAAATTTAATATTAAAAAAGTCTATTTAGGCTTCCATTTAATGATGGGAATGGCCTCTGAAGATTTTCAGGTTTATTGCGGATTTGGTTATAGTTACGTTACAAATCCATCGAGCGTTAATATTGCACCTATAAATTTGTTTTTTGAAAGAGAGGTGAGGGAAGTTTTTGAAAGTAAGGATTATTTATATATTCCACTTATTATAAATTACAGATTAAAAAATGGAATATCGTTTCAGGCGCGAGCGAACATATCTATAAGAGACATGATTTATATTAAGTCAAATGGATTAAATTTTGATGATGCTCCCAGTAATGGGTGGCATTCATTCGGTTTAAGTGTAAGTTATGATTTAACTCCAGAATGAGAGTATTATTATTGGTCATATTGATTAATTGTTCATTAACTCTATTAGCTCAGAGAAAACTGGATTCACAAGAAAGCTATATTGGCTTTTCAGTGGGCGCTAATGCCTCAAGGATATCTAATTTGAATAACATGGTAAACGATAAATCTGTGTTCCCTACAGATATAGGTAGATATGAAGATAAATCCCTGTGGTCACTTCCGGAATTAAACACTTATATATCATATGTTTATGCTATTAATAATAAGTTTTCTGTTGAATCCAGAGCAGGATATACGGTTTATAATGGTAGAATGAAGTATGCAGAGCAACTTCCAAGCCGAAGGACGGTGGATAGTTTACCCTTGCAATATGATATGAAATTTAAATACAACTATTTTTCATTAGGTCAATTTATCACTTACAATTTTATTGCAGAAAAAAGTAGAAATGTAAACAATAATAGTTTCTATGCCTCTATAGGGTTGTGTTTAGATTTAATTAGGAATGATAATAATATTTCCTATTCCTCAAATGATAGATTTAAGGAAGAGGTAGATCAGTTTGAACAAGATAATTTAAGGACAATTTTTAAGGCCCAATCACAGCTTCGATTTGATATATTATTTGGCTATTTTTTTAAATTGGACAATAGAAACACTTTGAATGTCAACATCTCGGGTACTTGTCCTTTCCTAAGCCCATATGACGCCATAGAAACTCAAGCAAATGAATTTTTCAAAATTGAAAAGAGAAATTTATTTACGATTCTTAGATTAAATGTAGGATTAACATTTCCCAGTTCCAGCAAATAAAATATGAAATACTACTATTTTATAATATTATTTATAAACTCAAGCATTATACTTGGACAACCATTTTATAAATATACATTTCTTCAATCAGATGGAGCTGTACCTATACTTAATAATTCAGTTAATTATCATCCGTTATTATTGAAAGTTGATGATGTAATTGAATTACCTGTTTCTTACGATAATACTATATTTACTGTTTTTTGTTCTACAACAAACAATGAAGAATTAATATGGCAATTAAAGCAAGAAGGACAGAATTTACCTTTTATACTTACAAATAGAAGGATTGCTAATCTCTCAAAGTTTAAATTTCTGAACTATATCCAACATATTTCACCCAATAATATCCAACTTATTACTATAGATATTCCAAATGAAAGTTTGAAAAGGAGTAAATTATGGATAAACAAAGGTATAGAAAATTATAAGGCGCCAATAGAATTTAATCGCCCTTCAATACCCGAAATAGTCATTTCTGACAAAACTTCAACTATTATGGAAAAGCAAGCAATAGAGTCCTATCTTGCTATCAAATATGGAATTACGCTCGAATCAGATTATATTAACTCCGCTCAGGAGATTCTATGGAATAAAGAAGTAAATCAGAAATATCACAGTTACATTGCTGGAATAGGTAAAGACAGTTTTTATAATCTGAATCAAAAGCAAGGAAACAGTTCGCTTTATAAATCCGACTTTAAAATAGAGATAGGATTAGATTCAATTCAGAAGCTTAACAAGAATAACCAAACAAACCTCAAGGAAAATGAATTCGTTTTGTGGGGAGAGACCGGTGACGAAAAGATGTTTGACTTGGACGAGAGAACGAACGCAGAAGCTTTGTTAAGTGATTGGAAAATTATAAGTAGTTACACCTTGGCTAATAAGTCATTTCACTTTAGGGTAAAAAGCACGAATTTCGATCCCTCGTATAAGTATTCCCTAGCAATAGACAGATCTGGATCTGGCCACTTCTTAATTTCTGAGATTGAGTTTTATGCTTTGAACAAAATCGAAGATAACGTTTTTGAGGCCTATGATGTAAAAGTTGACCCGGACAGGAATGGTTCAGATGTTTTTAAAATTTATAGATATAAAAACTTATTAGTGGTTACTGAGATAGAAAATGCGAATTGCCACTCTTCTTCATTGGGTAATCTTATAGTTAAAGTAGTTGGTCCTGTTGATAAGTACCACTACTCAATTAAAAATATTAATAATGGAGAAATAGAGATGTTTGAAGGAAATAATATAGTAACCAGGAATTTAGACCCAGGTACATACGAACTGAAAGTGTCTAATGGTAATGAAAATATAGGATTACGAGAATTATTTATTTCCGGGGGAGATGATTTAAAGATAGATTTGGAAACAGAGTATTACTTAGAAGACAAAGTACCCCTAAAAATATCGGCCTCAAATCCAAAGAATGGCGCTAATTATAAATGGACAGGACCAGATAATTGGTTGTCTACTGGATCGAATGTTACTATATTAAAACCAGGAAAATATCATTTAACCATTGACGATGGAACTTGTTTTTGGAAAAAGCAATTTGTTGTAAGGGAAATTCTCAATAAAAATTTTACTTTAATCAATCTGTATCCTAACCCTAGTAGTGGGGTGTTTACTGTTGATGTACTACAGGAGCTGCCAATGAAATTGGATGTTGAAGTGTTTAGTGAAAATGGGGTTTTATTAATAAGGAACAGCTTTATAGCTGACAAGTTTCATAGATTAGAAGGTTTTCTAAACAATTCGGGTATATATTTTTTAAAGATAAAAAATCGATTTGGTTATATTACTAAAAAATTAATAATTAATTAAATTCGAAATGTTATGAACTTTAATTTCATTAAATTTCAGTATATATTTCTTATTGTTTTCATAACATCATATAAGACCGTAAATGTAAATAAAAAACTTACCTATGAAAATCAAAAATTTTGTGATAATTCTATTGACGTAAATATAAATACAGATTCGAGTGATGGATTTTTGGTAACGAAACCAATAATCAATGAACAAATTTATACAACTTCCACTTTCAAGACATTCCATGCTGATCATGATGATGCTTTAATAGGTGATGAAATAGAAACTGAACAACTATATGACAATGTATTTTTATTCACCCTGGATAAGGCAGTTATTAATTCTGAATTTATTGAAATTAGTTACGAATTAAGTGGAATTCAAGATCATACAGGAATAAAACGAAGGATAAATGATGGTGCTGTTATTGGTGGAAAATTGGTAAAATTAGATGCTTCGACTACGCTCCAAAAAGAGTTTTTCCCAGTTAATATTTTCAATAAAGGCCTTAATCGATTGACTTTTTTCCCAATTAAAAATTTATTATATGAAATAAAGAAGTTAAAAATCAGAGAGGTCGCCTTAAATAATCATCCAGGAATCACTTTCAAACATTACATTGATAGCACAGGAGTATATATTAAGGGAGTAGTTTCAATACCTACCCACACAATTATTGTAAATGGGGCTCAAGTGCCAGTTGTAAATAATGAATTTGAATTTTATAAAAGACAAGATAGTTCCAAAATCTCCTCCTTCTTACGCTTATCTGTTTTTGAAGATAATCGCAGCTTATTAGATACAATTATTACCTCGACGAACTATGTATCCGATCTTTTTTGGAAAATAAATGAATACAAAACGGGTATACATAAAATATTTAAGGATAATAATTATGGACTTAGAATTTCCTCCTGGGATGAAAACACCTTCGTTATGGGATTGGAAGATTCTGAACTATTGATACCTGAAGGAGAGATCTATAATGTTACTGGTGGTTTTGAAGGATTTAGGGTTTATAATTTAAATAATGCTACTGACTCGATTTCTATTCCTTACGACATTTCAAAAATCCCCCAGGGGTACTCGGAGGATGATATTTATGCCTTTTATTTTGATGAGTTAAATAGAAAGTGGCAAAAACTAGAAAAGCTGAAAAGCGAAACTGAAGGTGATGAGACAAAAATAAAAAGGAATAAAACTGGTGACTATATCAATGGAATAATAAAATTACCTGAAGCGCCCAATACGAGTGGATTTACACCTACAGCCCTAAAAGATATAAAGCCAGCAAACCCTACTACTGGAATTACCATGATCAATCCGCCCTCTGCTACTAATCGTGGTGATGCCAATCTTAGTTTTCCTCTAAAATTACCACAAGGTCGCCAGGGAATGCAACCCGACCTTAGAATCAATTATAGCAGTGAGGGTGGTAATAGTTGGTTGGGACTAGGCTGGGATTTAAATTTACCTCATATAACTATTGATACGAGATGGGGCGTACCTCGTTATGATGACAAAAATGAATCAGAAACATATATTCTAAATGGTGAAATGTTGTCTGACCTTACACACAGAGATGAATTATTAAAACCACGATCAACTTCAAATAAAGTTTTCCATAGAAGGATTGAAGGTCAGTTTGATTCAATAGTGAGACACGGTGGCCGTCCCGGCAATTACTGGTGGGAAATTATTAACAAGGATGGCACCCGCCACTTTTATGGAGGGACAGGATCCAGTATTGACTCTAATGCCGTATTGGTAGACAAGGATGGAAATATAGCTTATTGGGCATTGACTAAAAGTATAGATTTAAATGATAATACAGTAATCTATGAATATGAAATTTTAAATGAAACAGGATCAGCTTTTAGCAATCAACCCGGGAGTTACCTGTACCCTAAATCAATCTTTTACACAGGTCATAAAAGTGAAAAAGGCAAGTATAAAGTAGAGTTTAAAAACAATGTAGGAAGAGAGGATATATCGGTCAATGCCCGGCTAGGATTTAAACAGGTAATGTCTCATAGGTGCGAGAGTATAAAAATATTGTTTAATAATGAGCAAATCAGAAGATATGAAATAAATTATGAAGAAGGAGCATTCAATAAAATGTTACTAAGCAATATTATAGAAAGAGATGAAAACGACAATGAGTTTTACCGACATTCAATGGAGTATTTTGATGAAGTAAGAACAAATAATAAATATTCGTTATTCGCTGACGAAACTAATTTTCAATTTCAGCAAAATAGTACAAACATTATAGATAAGATATTTAAATATGTTAATCCATTATTTTCAGACAGACCTACTATTATAGGCAGCTCTATATCCGGTAACTATTCTTTGGGAATAGGTCTATCTATTGGATTGTCCGATTTTAACTGGACAGCGAAAACACTTACATTAGGTGGCAGCTATAATGTATCATTCTCAGAATCAACGGGCGTATCTACTTTGATGGATATCGATGGTGATGGACTTCCTGATAAAATATATAAAGATAAGGATAATAAACTTAAATTCAAAAAAAACATCTCATATGAAGATATTGTAGCATTTGAAAATATTGAAAAGAATATTTATAATATTTCTGATTTTAGTAAATCTAAAACAAAAACAACAACGAAATCCATTGATGGTAATAACTATTATTTTAGAGCTTCTGGATACAAAGCCAGTATAAAAACAACATCTTCTGTTTATCCCACTGATTTTAACGGCGACGGATTAGTGGATATGGTTGATAATGGTCGAATACATTTTAACACAGTTAACAATGGCTTACCTAGTTTTGTAGGTTCAGCAGACAGTACTGAAAATAGAATCATCTCCGGTAAATTAAATCCTGATTTAATACCTACAGTAATAGACAGTATCCTAACTATAAATGAAAACCCGTTAAGAGACATTGTCCGCTTTTGGGAGGCTCCGCGCGGCGGCAGAATAAAAATATCGGCCCCAATAAAATTAATCGAAACCGATCTTAATAATGACAATAAGAACCGCGATGGTATTCGTGCTACCATTCAAATTGATGGAGATGAAAAGGGATCAATAAGGATAAGCAATAACGATTATTCTACCCATAATTTTAATTTTGATACAGATGTAAATCAAGGAACAAGAATATTTTTTAGGCTTCAGTCTGTTTATAATGGCCAAAATGATCAGGTGCTTTGGGATCCGATGATAGAATATGTAAACGAAGACAAAATAGAATACACAGATGCCAATAAATTGAATCTTAATAGGTATAAGGCATCAGAAGATTTTTTAATATCAATGCCTAACTATATTTCTGTTCCATATCCAGGTGATATAATTATGTCAAGTAAAATAAGTAAGCAAATACTATCTGACGACATCGAATTGAGGTATTTGAAAATACATAATTCTGGAGATACATTAATAGAAAACCTTATTTATTCAACAGTTTTTAAATCTGACGATAACATTCAGGATTCCATAGTTGCTTTTGAAATAAATCTAAAAGAGAATGAATCTATAGGTATCAAAATGTTTAGTCAAACAAATGTAGATTGGAAGAAAGTAGATCTTAAATCGGCAATAAAATATCGGAATGAAAACGATACAATATCTATTGTGGATTCAATAGGAAATTCTACTTCAGAATTTAATTTGGAATATTTTCCAATTAATGATTTTTTAATATATAATAAGGAAATTAGGCCAACAAAAAGATATTTTAATAGCGATTCTCGGGTTATAAAATATTATCCTAGAATAGAGTTTCAAGAAATCTGTAATAGTTTGGACTCAATTTCCAGTTTTACAATAACAGCAGTAATTAAAAATCAAAGTACCGTTTTAGGAAGATCTACGGCTATACTTACAAGAAATAGATTTTCGCCATTTAATTTTTATTATATAAAGCCATTTGATTTAATAGAGACTAACCTATCTAGTTCAGAAAATTATTATATCGAATTTTATTCTGATCGTTATGAATGGACTAAGTGTTTAAAGGACGCTTTGTTTTTTTCTTCTGAGTTTGGGCCACAAGATGGAGGTGTCTTTACTCAAAGTATTCGAAATGAACAAGTAATTTTTGGACCTTTATATAGAGGCTGGGGACATTTTTCATATGGTTCAAATTATGATATTGATAAAAATGAAGATAGAGCCACAAGACCAATAAAGACTAATGAACTCAATATAAAAGTAGATGAAGCTCAACTAAGAAAACTTAAAGACGAAAAGGAAGGAAAGGGGGATGCCACGTATAGTCCTAATAATACTAAATTCAATGTATTGATAGCTTTCCCAGGAATGGAGGCATGGATGGATGGTGATACTTTATCTTTTTCAGGATTTATCAAAGGACCGATCATGCAAGCAGCTCGATTTGGTGAAGATGATCTTGAAATAGAGAAAACAATTGTAAGTGGAGAAAGCTTTAGGGCAATGAATAAGGTATCATTTGGAAATTCAACTGGTTTTTCAGCTGGCTTAGAATTGAAATATAAAGACAAAAACGGTCAATTTAAAGATTTGCCAAGCGGAACCTATTCCCAATCAAGCGGATCAACAACCAATGAAATAGAAATCTTAGATCTTAATGGTGATCGCTATCCAGATTTCATTTCACAAAACAATACACAGATCACAAACCAAAGTGGTGCATTACAAAATGGTATGATCACTGCTTTTGCCGAAACAGGACAGACATATAATTCCTCAAATGGCATTTCAACATCTGGAAGTGTCACGATTTCAAATAGTAACAATACTCAAGCAGTGCCTGCAGGAAATAGAAATTCAGCAAATGCTGCAAATGTACAAAAAGATGCTGTTAAATCAGGAAGCACCCCAACAAGTAGCAATATGGCAATTGGTATAAATAGTAATGCTTCTTTTAATTTGAATGATGATGATGCTACTATGGCTTGGATTGATATGAACGGGGACGGATTACCCGATAGAGTAACTAATGCAGGCCAGTTTAATATGAATATGGGTTATAGAATCCAAAAAGAATTAATTAACAGCCAAGAGATCAGAAAAGGAGAAGGAAAAGATTTTGGTGGCGGCGCCAGCCTTAGTGGCAGCGGAGATAAAACAAATGCCATTGGTAAAACAAAATATTTTGGTAGTATTTCCGTTGGCTACAGCCTTTCCCGAACTGAAAACAAGGTGCTATCGGCCTTACAAGATATTAATGGAGATGGTCTTCCAGATATAATTACTGGTACAAATCCAATGCGTGTCAAGTTGAATAAAGGTTTTTCTTTTGATGAAGAAATAGATTTGGGGGTTAACAACTGGGATATGGATTGTTCTGAGTCAAATGGTCAATCTTATAACGGAACATTTACAATTGGTATTCCAATTTATTTATTAGTTATCACACTAAAATTGGCCGTAAATCCCAATGCATCTAAAGGCAAAGGGGTGACTAGAAGTATAACTCAACTGTCTGATTTCAACGGAGATGGCTATCCAGATTTAATCAAGTCTAGTGATGAAAATAGTATTTCGGTCAGGCTTTCTAAAATAGGCAAGACTAACTTACTTAAAAATGTAAATAGTCCCTTAAATGCTCAGTTATTTCTGGATTATGACATTTCAAAGAATACGTATGAAATGCCATCTTCGAAATGGCTACTTACTTCTGTAAAGAAATTTGATGGCTTTACTGGTGACGGTATAGATACAATGGCTATGAAATTTCATTATGACAGTGGTTACTACAGCCGTCGGGAGCGTGAGTTTTTTGGATTTAGAAAGGTTACCACCGAGATACTGGATAATGGCAATCAAAACGCCCTCTATCGAAAGGTAGAGCAAACCTATAATAATCGGAATTATACTGCAAAAGGATTGCTTGAGCGCGAAACTTTGGCCGATTCTAAAGGCAATTTATTTAATGAGTCCAAGTTTAGTTACAAGTTTACAAAAAATGGTATTGACAGCACTGGATTGCCTGCTGATGAAAAAAACTGGATCTTCCCTCAATTGACTAAAACCGAATATACCTACTACGAAGGAGGCAAAGACAGTATTAAAAATGTAAATAATTTTATTTACGACCGATACGGCAACGTGGTCAGTTTTACAGATGATGGAGATGCAAATAACTTAACTACACAGATAGAATATAGAGTACCAGGCAATAAATACATAAAATCTATACCTACTTCTGTTCGTGTACTCGCAGGTAATATAACTATGCGTAGAACAGAATCCTTTGTTGATCAGATGGGCAATGTAAAACAAATAACAAAATATAATGGCGGCATTAGATCGGATTTTGATTTTCTATATGACACATATGGCAATCTGGTTAAAATGACCAAGCCTGTAAATCACAAAGGGCAACGAATGACGTATAATTACACTTACGATGATGAAGTAAGAACCTTTACCACGGTTGTAGTAGATGCTCATGGCCTGGAAACCAAATCAAAATACGATTTTAAACATGGGCAGGTACTCGAAACACAAGATTGTAACGACCAGATATTAAATTATGAGCTGGATGATAAGGGCCGGGTGATATTGATCAGGGGACCTTATGAACGTAATTTCAGCACCTACTCTTTGAAGTTTCAATATCACCCAACCGCACCAGTACCTTATGCCATAACTAACCAGTTTGACCCGGAAGATGGGGGCGACCGCATCACCTATACTTTTACAGACGGTGCAAATAGAGTTATTCAGAATAAGACTTCAGGTTATGTTTCGGAAAATGGAGACATCCCCCAAAAGGTATGGATTGTATCAGGAAGGCAAGACTATGATTCATTTGGCAGAATACTCCAGACCTTTTACCCTGTTACCGAATCAACAGGTAATGAATCTACATTTAATTCACTTAAAGATGCAATTGCCCCAACGAGATACCGGTATGATATACTTGATCGCCCAGTTGAAATCACATTACCAGATAATGCTAAAACATCTATTGCTTATGATATAGCCCAGGATTACAACAAAAACCAATATTTTTTTAAAGAAACCATCACAGATGCTGAAAATAGAGAGTCAGAAAAATATACGGATGCAAGAGATCGTGTACGATCAACCAGAAAGATTGGGTCCAACGAGGGCGAAATTTGGACTACTTATTTTTATGATGGGATAGATCAGTTAATAAAAGTGCGTGACGATGAGGGTAATGAAATTATAAATGCTTATGATGAGCTTGGCAGGCTTGTTTCAGTGGTTCATCCAGATGCTGGGACAACGAATTTTACATTTGACCCGGCAGGAAACAAAACCAGTGAGCAAACCGCAGTATTAGCCAGCTGGTCTGCAAACTCTAAGATAAATTATTATTATGACCATGAAAGAATAAGCAATATTAGCTACCCATTATACAAACAAAATGAAGTAAAATATCACTATGGTAACAGTGATGACAAAAACCGAAATGCTAATGGCCGAATAAAGCTCCGGGAGGATGGAAGTGGCGGTATTGAATATTTTTATGGCCGTCTTGGTGAAGTAAATAAAGAGATACGAACTATCTATCTCAATCAGACTACAGTAAGTACTTATATATCAGAGTACCAATATGATACGTGGCAGCGCATGCAATCCATGACCTATCCTGATGGTGAAATAGTTGATTTTGTATACGATCAAGCAGGTAAACTGACTTCCATGTCAGGCAAAAAGGAAAATAAGACGTATCACTATCTAGACTATATTTTTTATGACAAATTTCAACAGAAAGTGCAAATGGCTTATGGCAATGGTGCGGTAACGCGATATAGTTACGAACCCAATAGAAGAAGGCTGGAAAACCTATCAGTGAGCAGTCCAAAGCAAAATAAAATAATGAACCAAAATTATTTCTATGACAAAGTAGATAATATATATTCTATAACCAATGATGTCATGCCGGAAAGACAGTTTATTGGGGGCCAGGTATCACATCAGTTCAAATACGATAATTTCTACAGACTCAGGCAAGCAACTGGTAATGCCAGTTACATAGGATCAGATACTATAATTCGTAATGATGACTACACTCTCATTATGAGTTATGATAAGCTTTACAACATCGATAAGAAAAAACTCACCATCAGTCGAAATGGGACCGTAAGGCCCAACGAATCTTATGAATATTCTTATGAATACACGCAAAAAAATAACAAAAAAACACATACGCCATTAAGAATTGAAAAACGAAGTCACACTTATGACCTAAATGGCAATCACTTGGGATGGGTCAACACAACTAATAAAAACGATAAACGAAATATAACTTGGGATGAAGCCAACCGAATAAGAAATATAGAGGATCAAACCGGTTTTTATCAATTTAGCTATGATGCAAATAGCGAGAGAGTAGTCAAAAGCAAATCAAGAGTATCCAATGCCAGAGGCAATGCAAAAAATATAGGAATAATCGATCATGGCACCAGTTTCATGGCTTATATAAGCCCTTACCTGGTGGTACGCGATAGTAGTTTTATAAAACACTACTTTGTAGAGGGTCAGCGGATTCTCGTTAAAGATGGTGTAGGAAAATTTGTAAACAAATCTGTGCCCGGCCGAAATATAGGACTTACTGCAGGGAGCATTAATTACTATAAAAAAGCAGAGTATATAGAAACAGCTCTAGCTGAATATTACAAAAATCTTGGCTTAGCTCCCGGTCACCCATCTGAGATAGGGATCAATGCTCGCCCTGATATACCGGGTGGACCAGGTATACCTGATTCCATTTTAACCGTAGCCGGATATTATAATCCTCCACGTAATTGGCCACGTGGAGATACTTTACCATCGGCACCAACCGGCTATACCCCCGGACACCCCATATGGATATTACCCGAGATATCGCCGGACTCAGTAAAAGGTGGCTACGGATTTGTAGGTGATAGTATCACCATAGAAAAGGGGCTGTATTATTATCATCCGGACCATTTAGGCTCTTCAAATTATATTACCAATGACTCAGGAAAGGTTATACAGTGGGCGGAGTACATACCATTTGGTGAACTATTCATAGATACACGTCGTAAAGCGCCTTATACAAAACAAGAATACTTATACAATGGAAAGGAGTTAGATGAGTCGGGCTTATATTATTATGGTGCCAGGTATTATGATCCAAAGGCAAGTATATGGGAAAATGTTGATCCCAAAGCACAAAAGTATCCAGGATTGAGTCCTTATAATTATGTATCGTTAAATCCAATGAAATTTATAGATAGAGATGGGAGAGAAAAGCTTGACCCTGAATTAATTGAAAGTACCAGAAGTATTATTGAACCATTAAATATAGACACAGAAAATAACGATTTTGAGAAGATATCTGGCTTAACAGGAGTGTTAACTTCTACTTTTATGTTTATAAATGATTATAGTGATTATGCAAATATAAAGGGTAAGGGTAAATTTATAGCAGATCAATTTGGAAGTTATAAAGCATTTTCAGCCACTTTAAAAGGTTTTAGAAATTTAGGATTATTTAATGATATATTAGGACTTGGTGTAGATATAAAGACAAATTGGGCTTCTTTAAGAGCTGGAGATAATATTACCACGGCAGACATTTCTATAAAGCTAGGTTTATTCTTCGTTGGTCTATTTGCGACTTCATTAGAATCGGCTGCATTTCAATTTGGATTTAGCGTTGGTGGGACTTTGGATACATATTTCGATTTTTCAGGGAAATTAAGTACGGGTGCGTACAATACGTTTAATAATCCGGATGTTAAACAGCAGGCAATAAACTATCAAAAACTTCCTAAAATAATGTTTAAATAATATTATTTATTGGTATATTATTATAATTCATGGTCAAAGAAAACGGAAGGCGAGATTTGGGTGGCTTGTCGGTCAAGGCCCCTTTCCAGTATATTTTTGATCAGCGTATAGTTGACCCGAGAACCCTGCAAGGCTCTTTTGCAAGCAGTTTCCAGGCGGTCTGAACCATATTTTTTTTGAAGCACAATCATGCCGAAGCAGGCTGTTCCAGTAAATCATCATGGTTCCAACCATTAATCAATTACATGCATTGATGATGGGGGGCATATTTTCTCTCAATTGTTTATTCCAGCGAAGCTGACCCCCCATTCCGGCAAGCTGACCCCTCTTTCCAAGAGTAATGCTATTGTCTATTCTGGCATACTGACCCCCTGATTTCAAACAAGGAGCTGGATTGTAATGTCAAAGAACGATTATGAAGATATTTTCTTTTTCTTAAAGATTCTCCGGTAAGTTCTATTCGATGTACATTGGATACGATTCGATCCAGTATGGCGTCTGCAATGGTCGGTTCTGCAATGATTTCATACCAGATACCGATAGGCAATTTGGAGGCAATAATGATCGATTTACGACCATAACGATCCTCCACCATTTCCAAGAGATCCAGCCTTTCAAGCGGGCCAAGCGAAGGGCCTGATACAGCTTTTGGGTGTTGTGGTATGCCACATTCAAGCCCATTTAACAGCATTGATGTCCAATAGCCAATGCGAGATGGCTTTTACCTCCCCCGGTTGGTCCCGTAAACATCAGATTTTCTGCTTTGTTGACCCAATCGCAGGTACTGATTAAAGCAAGCTGTTCTCCGGATAGATTCCGTTTAGAATCGGCTTTAATCTCTTGGAGGGAGGCGCTGTACCGGAAGCGGGCCGAACGCATCAGCCGGTGATTTTCCGGTTGTTACGTTCATCCCATTCCTGTTGAAGCAGCAAGGCCAGCAACTGATCTGCATTTATGCTGCTCAATTTTTTACTTTGAACAAGCCCTAGCATAGCATCGTACATGCCATGCTGTAAATTCCTGTCATGTTGACCCAGGATTCCTGAGTGTTGACCCACCCCCAGATTCGGCAATAAGTGAAAGAACTTGAATTGGTTTTAAAGGTACAATAGGTTTTTAAGCGGGTTTTAACTTTTTTCTTCTTAGCGATTCTCCTTTTAATTCAATACGGTTAGCATTCGCGGTCAATCTATCCATTATGGCATCTGCAAGAGTAGGTTCGTTGATATATTCATACCATTTAGATACCGGAAGCTGTGAGGTAATTATGATGCTTTTCTTGCCGTAACGATCTTCCAGTAATTGCAGGAGGGTAAGGCGGATTTCCTGGGAAAGGGGTTGTAGGCCAAAATCATCAAGGATGATAAGCGTTTGTCTTTCAAGATGATTAAGAAGTTTAATGTAGGATCCATCAAGCTTGGATAAGGTCACTTTTTCTATGAGGCGGTTCATGTTGAGATATGCTGTTTTATATCCAAGCAGACAAGCCTGATGGCCTAAGGCGCAGGCCAGGAAGGATTTTCCACACCCGGTAGCTCCGGTTATCAAGATATTTTCTCCTTGCTGACGGGTTGAAGGTAGCGACCTTCAGCGAAAAGGGCCAGCTGTTGCCGAATTAAATTTGCGGGCAGCGCTGCATTCGATTTGATCCACAGAAGATGGAAGCCGAAGTTTGGCACGTTTCTATTCATGACAAGATCTCTTCCAATCCAATCGAAGCGAACCTGTGATTGCGAAAGTTACGCCGACAAAGTGATGAAATGTATGTAACCTTTATTTTGCTCACGAATCTAAAACTTAAATTCAGAACCCAATTCCAAATTTAATATCAATCTTAGGAAGTAGTCCATTTGATATAATAGCGGGAAGCAATTTCCCTTTATCGCTAAATTTACCGGAATAATCTGCAAAATGATAGCCCCCTCCCAAAGTAAAATCTAAATATAATCTAGATTGAAATACTAATTGATAACCACCTACAACACCTAACAATTTACTATTCCCGCTTAGAAAACTTACATCACCTTCCGGTATCTTCAGTTCTATGTTGTACCTGCTGTATTCCGCAAAAGCTCCGCCATAAATACCACGTAATTTATTCGAGGCATAATATCTGCCCTGAATATCCCCGCTATATCCAAATATGGAAGGGGAAATATTTTCCCAAATAGTAACAGTTCGTTGAGTAACGGAACCACTTATCTGAAAAGAAAAACTACTATTTGGAACAAATTTTTCATATGCAGCATTAAATGTTAAGAAGAACGGCTCGATCAATCCAACTTTAATCAGATTATTATTTTTCTGAGACCAGATGGAACAAATTAAGAATAATTGAAAACATAAAAAGGGCATGACAACTTTGAAATTATGAAGGTTCATTGCATTATAATTTTTGAATTTCTATAAAAAATTGTTTTAAACCCAATGTGATCTTTGTTTTACTACCTGCCTCCGAACCATTTGTATCCCCTACCAATGTAGCTCTTCCAATTGTTGTTTCAATAATGTGATCCTGAGTATTACTATCTATATAATCAATTCCCGATGCAGACCTCAATATATTCGAATAAACTGTTGGATCTTTTATTTTATTTATTCTATAGCTGTTAGGGGCACTATATATTTCAACCCATTGTGAATAGCCGGAAGCTGTAGTCCAATCATGCTTTGTTTCTTGTGCCCATAGATAAATTTGAGCATATACTCTAAAGCCATCGTGCTTGAGGTATACATGAGATTTCATTTTAGGACCATGTCCATCAAATTCTTTATCACCATTTGTATGAGGTGGTATCCAAACTATTGTTTTGAAATTTGTTTTGACCATCTCAGGAACAGAGGGGGATGAAATTACCTTATCAATGCCGATAGAAGAAATTACTTCATTATTATATTTTAACTGTAAATGCGTAAATCCAGAAATAAATACATCTGTATACTTGGTTAATGATAATGTAATATTAGAAATATCAGGAAAACCCAATTCCGTAACTGGAATGCTAAAAACACTATTACCATTTATAAAACATGCTAAAATTGAATCTTTTGAATGAATATAATAACCGGTATAAATAATTTGATTCCTAATATTTCTAGGTGAGTTTAAGTCAATTGTAGAAATCGAAGTTAAGCAGATCGTTGTTTCGGGCAAAGGAGGCAGGACACCTGTAATTAATTCTGCTCTTGCTACCTCAAGGTAATAGATAACTTCATCTTTTACATTTTCTTTTACACAAAGAATGGACGATAAGGCTCTTTGAGTTGCTAAACTGGCTATATAAGGAATATTATATGTTAAAATATCTTGAACCCGGATGTCAATTTTTTCTGACAATTCTTTAAGTACAGATTGCCAATCGGCAGATTCATTTTGAATGGCATTGATGCCATCGTTAAGTGTCAAAACAGATTGTTCCCTCAACTGAGTCAACTCATCAAGAAATTGATCAATTTTAGCGCATGAACATATAGTTATGATGAAAATAATTAAAATTAAGTTAATATATTTATTCATATTCATGAAATTTATAGACATATTAATAATTAGTTCGAAACTAAATAATTTTATATTTTACTTTCTAAATTTTTGATATCTTGCTCCTTTAACATGATAACTTGTTCAATTAGCGTGATAGTTATCTTAAATCGGATATATGAATTGTAGTAAGCGCTGGAAATACCACAACTTATTCAAAGGGAGTATTGAATTGAAGTTTTGTGAATATGTAATAGCCATTATCTGATATGAAAGCCGTCCGTAATTTAATATTCTGTCATTGAATCGAGATAATTTTCCCGATTTTGTCTTCCCAACATATACATCACTTTTCGTTTTATATTTTTAAAAAAACTTTCTGAGCCGGTGCCTGCTGACCGAAGCACAGGCGCCGTCTATGTCGGGCAAACCGGACAGGCTCAATTCTCTTAGATCTTCATAAGCGCCCAGATAGGTGACGGGTACAAACGCCTTATTAAATACTTCCTGGAAAATCTCCCCAATCGTTGTTCTAAGGCGGTCCGCCACTTCAGGGTTAAGGGTTCGAATTTTTCCTATAGATTTAAAATCATGATTTTGAGCGGCTTAAACCTTTATGCCAAGATAGAAAAGAAGATGAAATTTAAAAAAAAGAACACATCGGAACAAAAAAGTGAAGCACGAAATGGGTGTAAAAGACAGAGACATTGTTTTATTCAGGATGAAAGTACTCGACCTTCCTAAAACAAATATTGCGGAAATCCCGGGCACACCTCACCCCCATTCAGGCAGGATGGCCTTAATCGTAAAGAACGGCCTGATTTTTATAACCGTCGATGAAATCCTGTATTTACGTTCGGACGGAAATTACTGCCGGATCTATAGTTCCTCAGGCCGAAACATTTATGTGAACAAAATGAAGAGCGCCTTGGAAAAACAACTCGGGCCTTTTGGATTTGTATGCATCAATCATCAGTATCTCGCTAACTTTCAGCATATCCTTCGATACGAGAAGGGATACGGAGGAGCCCTGGTCCTCACAGACCAAACCATCCTGCCGGTTTCAAGGGAGAGGAAAAGGGTTTTTGGGGTGGGTGGAGAAAATGAGTAGTGTTTCCGCGTAGCAGAGCCTTTTAGCGTCGACGATAATGGGTGCACACGGAGCGCACTGAGAACACGGAGGAAATATTAAATGTAAAAAATATAATCTCCACGCCCTTCTTCTCTCCGGCGCATCATTAAGGGCATCCTACGGTCTTTGGGGCTAAAGCCCGTATTCTACCTGAATTGACTACCCCGGCCTGAAGGCCGAGGTTAGGGAATACGCCGAAATCAATCTCCGTCGTCAGTATGAGATTTTGTTAAGAATACAGATGCCTGTCGGCGACAGCTTCTGACAGAGGGCAGAGGACACGGAGGAAATATTAAATGAAACAATTCGAGAGTATTCAGAAAAGTGTGTCAAAGTTTAAAATGATTAATAACAAATTAAAACAAAACTTTGACCATGAAAAAGAAAACAGATCAATCAGAGGACCAGGAAGTTAAGACTGGTTTTGATTACAAGAATTTTGAAAAGGAAGCCATTCGGGGTTTAAGTGAGGGCAGGGATTTGATCGGAAAGGATGGGGTGCTAACGGGCCTGATTCAGCGAATCGTAAACGCTGCGTTAGAGGGAGAATTGGACGGTCAGTTAGCCAATGATCGCAAAGGGGGGAGGAAAAATCGACGCAATGGACATACCAGCAAGCAGCTTGACACTAGCCTAGGTACGGTAGGTATTAGGCCACCCAGAGACCGGGAAGGTCGATTCAGGCCCCAAATTGTGGGTAAATGGGATCGGCAGCTGGGTACGGGGCTGGACGAACAAATATTGTCGATGTACTCGTTGGGAAACAGTGTCTCGGACATTCAACAGCAACTGCAACAGATTTATGGATTAGAGTATAGTGCAGGGTCCATAAGCATGGTTACCGAACGGGTAATGGAAGAATTGCTCAGTTGGCAACAGAGACCACTGGCGAGTATGTATGTGATTGTGTATTTAGATGCGATACACTTTAAAATAAGAGAAGACGGCCATGTTCAGACCCGAGCCATTTATACGGTATTTGGGGTAGATGTCAATGGCATGCGGGACGTACTGGGGCTGTATTTGGGAGAACATGAGGGAGTTCATCATTGGGGCCGGATACTGGAAGATCTTCAGAAACGCGGGGTGGAAGAGATCATATTTTGCTGTGTGGATGGATTGAAGGGCTTTGGCGATGCGATCCAACAAGTCTATCCCCTGGCCATTGTACAACGATGCATCATCCATATGGTACGGACAAGCGTACGATTTGTAGGATACAACGATCTTAAAAAAGTATGTGCGGACCTTAGAAAAATATACAGTGCTGCTGAAATCAAACAGGCAGAAATGGCCTTGGAAGTGTTTGAACAAACCTGGTCAAAGAAATACAAGGAAATAGCACCGGCCTGGAGGGCAAATTGGACCGAATTAATGATGTTCATGCAATTTGGGAAGGAGATCCGTAGGGCCATCTATACTACCAACGCCGTAGAAGCCTTGCATCGTCAAATGCGAAAAGCAACTAAAACGAAAGGGGCTTGGGTCAATCCAAAAAGCCTGCTAAAACAGCTATATTTGAACTTAAGGTT
>Ga0209605_1001608_pt1 | contig 24244 bp, 13 predicted proteins | sample AD_UKC035_MetaG_FD_184408 | JGI IMG/M metagenome (GOLD analysis project Ga0209605, IMG submission 184408) | Active sludge microbial communities of municipal wastewater-treating anaerobic digesters from USA - AD_UKC035_MetaG (SPAdes) (version 2) | ecosystem: Engineered > Bioreactor > Anaerobic >...
GGACAATCGATCGTAGCCCGTACCTGGTTAGGGCGACAATAACGATTTCTCCAAATGTGATCCTCACAATAGAGCCCGGCGTGGAAGTCCTCATAGTTCAGAATCAGGATTTCATCGTTAACGGTACGCTGAGGGCCGTTGGCAACGAGGAAAACCCGATTGTTTTCACAGGTACTGCTCAGGTACCAGGTTGGTGGAGATCGATCAACATTCAGGGAGAAGGTTCGGCATTTCTTGAGTGGTGCGAAGTCTCCTTTGCAGGAGCGTCAACGGGGGCCGGCGTTCTTAAAGCGGGATCGGGTTCTCTGAGACTCGTCAATTCCGTTGTTAGAAGGGTTATGGGAGATGGCCTTCGGATTTCGGCAGGGTACTCCTCCTTTGAGAGTATCAACAATACCTTCATGTATAACACAAACGGGGTTAGGGTCGGAATAAACGCATCTTACTCTGATCAGAGTTCGACCTTTATTTTGAACCAGGTGGACATCCATCTTGACGGCGGAGCGATCACAGGGATTGTGAAATGGGGAGCCAGTGGTGACTACTCCATGACGGTTACCGGAGATGTCTCTGTAAACGCAGGAGCATCGCTAGAAATAGCTCCGGGAACGGTGGTCAAACTGAGACAAAACAACAGGTTTTTGGTTTACGGTCAACTTCAGGCAAGAGGAGAAGAAGATCAGCAGATCTACTTCACCGATTTGCGCGATGATACGGTCGGAGGGGATGCTAATAGAGATAGCAGTGAGACGATCGCTGAAGAGGGATGGTGGAGATCTATCAACATCCAGAATGAAGGCTCGGCCGTTCTTGAATGGTGTACTCTGGCCTACGGAGGTAGATCGGATGGTGCAACTCTGCTCAAGAGCGGAACGGGTTCTATCAGGATATCCAATTCAGCGATTGTAAGAAGTTCCGGGGACGGGCTTAGGGTAGCTGCAGGCTACTCTCTATTTGAATCTTCGGACAACTATTTCGGGTATAACTCGGTTGGTATTCGATTGGGAATAAATTCATCTTTCTCTGATTTCACTTCCCGTTTTGAAAGTAACGATCTCGATGTTCATCTTGACGGCGGGACGATTAGCTCCAGTGTGGTATGGGGTGCAAGCAGCGAGTATTCAATGGTAACGGGCGGCGACGTAGTTGTCGCTGCGGGAGCTTCACTGAAAGTCATGCCCGGAACTGTAATCAAGCTTAGGCAGAACAACAGAATCCTCGTCTACGGTCATCTTGAGGCAGCCGGTCAAGAAAGCGCCCCCATATACTTCACAGACTTTCGAAATGATCTTGTCGGAGGGGACGCAAACAGAGACGGCGAAGCCACCGTTCCTGCAAGCGGCTGGTGGCGCAGCATAAGCCTGCTTACAGAAGGTACCGCGAACTTTGAGCATTGTACAATCGGGTATCTTGGAGTAAGTGACATGGCAGGAGTGATAAAGAGCAGCACTGGCACCTTTTCTATTCTCAACAGCACGATTCACGACGTTACCGGTGACGGATTGAGGATTGACAATTCCGCAGGAAGTGCGGAAGTGAAGTATTCGACACTATCTTATAATACCGGTGCTGGACTGTACTACAAAACCGACGGCGTCCACATTGAGGCGCTGACCATATCTTCCAACGGAATTGGGATAAGACTCCCGGCGGGCTGTTCGGTCGAGGTTGATGAACAGACCTATTTTGATGGGAACGATATTGCAATACAGATCGATCCTGCCGCAATTTCAGGCAGAGTAACGTGGGGGGCACCCAGTAATATATCCATATTGATGAACGGCAGTGTTTCGGTTGCATCGGGGGCAAGCCTTACCATTAGGCCTGGCAGCGTAATCAAGATAGCTCAGAACGCATTCCTTGCAGTAGATGGAGAACTAATGGCGAGCGGAACCGAGGATAACCCGATCTTTTTCACTGAGACTCGTGACAACTCGGTTGGAGGGGCGTTGTCGGGTGATGGTTCTTTGCCAGAAGCGGGCTGGTGGAGGTCTATCAACATACGTAATGAAGGTAAGGCCATTTTCGACTGGTGCACAATTGCATATGCCGGTCGTTCCGACGGGGCTGCGATATTGAAGAGCGGTGCAGGCTCTCTAAGAATATCGAATTCTGTTCTGTCGCACACTTCTGGAGATGGTCTACGCCTATCTTCGGGTTATTCGTCCTTTGAGCACTTTCAGAACGAGTATTCTTACAACACAATTGGAGTCAGGTTGGGCATAAACGCTTCATTTGCCGATGTAACAACAAGGTTCGAAGGCAACTCCACTGATATTCAATTGGACGGTGGCGCCATAACCGGTACAGTTTCGTGGGGATCGGATGGCGATTACTCCATGGTAATAACAGGCGATGTGAGCATCTCGGCCGGTGCCTCGCTAAGTATTCTTCCGGGAACTGTGATCAAATTCAGACAGAACAACAGAATCCTTGTTTACGGAAGTCTCCAGGCATTGGGAGAAGCGGATTTGCCAATCTACTTCACCGACTTGAGGGATGATCTTGTTGGTGGAGACGCGAACAGAGATGGTGGAGAAACTACCCCCGCTCCTGGCTGGTGGAGATCGATAGGTATTATGACTGACGGCACGGCGACTTTCGAACATTGTGTGATTCGATTCGCCGGATACGGTGATCGATCTGGGGTTCTAAAGAGCAGTACTGGCGCGGTTTCGATGACAGATACGGTAATTGAGAAGGTTGCAGGGGATGGCTTCAGAGCAGATAATGCTGCCGGAGGAGTGAAGATCGGCAGATCGACTTTCTCTGAAAACTCCGAAGCCGGATTGAACTGCAGGACGGACGGGGTTTCGGTAGAAGAATCCGTCTTCCTATCCAATGATACTGGTGTAAGGACAGTCGCAAACGCTTCTCTGATTTTAGATGACGAAACCTACTTCTCTGAAAACAACAAAGACATTTATGTAGAAGCGGCAACTATTAGCGGTAGTGTTGTCTGGAGAGTCCCTAAGCACCTCTCCTTACTTCTCAGCGGCAGCACCTCAATCTCAGTGGGAGCGAGACTTGAGATCAAGCCGGGAACTGTAGTTAAGATGGCTCAAAACTCTCTGATCACTGTCGATGGGGAGCTCATCGCGCTTGGAACTGGAGAAGAACCCGTCTTCTTCACTGATTATCGTGATGATTCCGCAGGCGGCGACTCAAATAGAGATGCAGATGCAACCTTGCCGGTCAAGGGCTGGTGGAACTCTATAAATATTAGAGAATCCGGATCGGCTGAATTGGACTTCGTCGATATCGGCTATTCGCAGAATGGTATTGTCAGAGCCGGTTCGGGATCATTCACACTGACCAACTCCAATATCCATGATGTTTCTGGAGAAGCACTCAAGCTTCTTTCGGGATACTCCTATCTGGAGCTGTCAAACAACGTGTTCCTTAGAAATGGCGCTGCAGTTCGATTGGCTACAAACGTTTCTTTCGATGACACTCTCGCCGCATTTGAAGAAAACGGTACCGATGTGTACGTAGATGGAGGCGAGATAAACAGTAATGTTGTTTTCGGCTTGAGTAGTGATTATTCATTCTACATCTCTGGAGAACTGACTCTCACAAAAGGGGCAGTTCTCGAGATAAGACCCGGAACGGTCCTAAAGTTTGCCGCCAATAGGGGACTAAGGATTTCGGGAAGTCTTAAGATGTTAGGAACTGAACAGGCACCGATAACACTTACCGACTGGCGCGACGATTCTACGGGAGGAGACGCAAATCATGATGGTGATGCCTCGCTTCCTGAACCCGGTTGGTGGAGGTCGATCTACATACAGGAAGAGGGCAGCGCAGAACTCGAATGGGCCAGAATAATGTATGCAGGCTACGGAGACAAGGCAGGTGTCTTCAAGACAGGTTCAGGATCTCTAATCTTAAGAAATTCAGTGATCTCTCGAATTGCCGGTGATGGTCTTCTGGTAAGCAGTAGTTCGGGCCATCTGGAAGTCTCCGGCTTATCATTCCTGGAAAACTCGACAGGAGTGGGTATCTCATCTCAGCAGACAGTTCCTCTGGAATTTGTTGATTGCGTCTTCGAGGGAAACGTCGTTTATGGTATTAGAAACGATAGCCCGGTTGAAGCCGTCGCCGTCGATTGCTGGTGGGGCGATATATCGGGGCCGCATCATCCTTCTCTGAACAACCGGGGAACAGGAAATCCCGTTAGCGACAATGTATCATTCGATCCATGGATAGGAAAGGAAGAGCTCATGAATGAGTCCGAAAGTGAGGAAGTGCCCTCTGAGAATGCTCAAGAGGTAGTTCAAGAGACCGTTGTTGCGGAATGGATAGAAGTCTCTTCGGACGGACTGTGCTATGAAGTACCTTCTTCCTGGTTCGATGATTCGGAGGGGTACAGACTCGAACTGGAGGGCGATGAGAATTCGAAGCCGGTAAGCAGATGGTTTGATGCTGAACCCGGCTCAGAGAACATCTTCTTCGTCATCGCTAAAGTGAAACCGGAGTTCCTCGAAAAAGAAGAAGAGGAAACAAGACTCAACATGGAAGTTGTCGAAGAATTCGAAAGGCTAATCGCCGGGGAGCCGGGAATATGGATAGAGCTTACGGCTGCGCAATGGAATGTTGAGAGATCTATCTACTCTCACGTCTACGAACCGGGAAACGATGGATACTGTCTTTCAGTCGGTTTTGCTGCGAAGACAGGCTTCTGGACTCAGTACGAGCCTGTACTGGAAAGAATAATGGAAACGTTAAGATACTGCGGAAACTGAATCGGCTATCAGAGCAAGACGCGCAAAAACACCGGCAAAGGTGGAAATCTTTGCCGGTGCTTTTTACAAAAGATTACTCTACCTCGAGAAATCACTTCTTTGATGACGGCGTCTATCAATCAAGAAGACATCACAATCCTTCATCTGAACTTGATTCAGAATCTCGATTCTTCTTATCGATCAACTGAGAACCGTTCAACGAAGTATCAGTTCTTTTGCTCTTTCCGACCCCTTACCCGCTAACCCCAACCACGGTTCCTCAGAAGCTCGGATCCCGAATCAAGTTTGGGGTAGCGAAATCCAACAGCTCAATCATCAAAGACCGAAAGGTCATTTCTGGAGAATACATTCTTCTCAGTACGGTCCAGGTATTTCAGTCTGAAGATGAAGTATATCATTCCGATTACTTCCCAGACGATAAAGAACAGGAAGAAAGACGTGCTAAAGTCCACTCCGACCTGGTAGAGAAGAATAAGCATAATAAGTATTGAAAACACCACACCGAGAATGGGAATGAAGATGAACCATTTCTTCTTAACAATTGCAGGAGCCGTTTTTCTAAGCGTTTCATTTTTCTTCAGTTTGAAAACCGCAAACATCGTGGGAATAATCACCGCGATTCCTCCAATCGAAGCGAAGGCTGCAAATAGGTTTAGGCCGGATTCGCCGACTGAAATCAGCATAATGGAAGAGAGAAGCCAAATAATTGTCAGCAAAACCCATGGTGTTCCTCTCTTGTTGACCAGTCCGAGTTTCGAGGGGAATACTCGAAGTTTGCACAGCGCAAGCAAAGATCTAGTACCCCACATGTATGTAGCGTTTATCGTTGTGGCGATAGCGAGTATCGGACCGCCGAATGCAAAGACGTAGAAAAGAAATCCGCTAAGGTAATTCGAAGCTACATCATTAAGAGTGCCGTTAGCCATTACCTCTTCTCCCACTCCAAAAGAGACTATTGCCATCAAAAGATAGCAGATCAGAACAATTGAAAGAGATAACATAACTGAAAGCGGGAGATTTTTTCTGGGATTCTCCACTTCTCCGCCCAGCTCTATTACGGCATTTGAACCGGCGAAAGTAAATGTAAGGAGCGCAGAAGCGTAAATCATTGGACCCAATCCCGTTGAAAAGAGTCCTTCAAGGTTTCTCGGGTCGATTTTTGCAACGCCCGGAACGGTGTAAATGGCAATCGCTACAAAGAGGAGAGCAACAAATACTATCTCTACTATAGAAGCCGTTTTCAGCCCGAGCAGATTGACTACATAGAAGAATGTGAGAATTATCAAAGCGACAGGTACGACAGAAATTCCATTCCAAATTCCTTTCATGTAGGATGCCAGTGCCAGAGCATTCAACGGAAAAAGTCCCACAAATGCACCGAAGAGATAGGCCCAGAGACCAAGGAATGCAACTTTGGGTGAAAAGAGGAAAGCGCCGTACTTGAAGGTTCCACCGGTCGTGGGAAGTGTCGATCCAAGCAACATGACGTTTATCATTATTATCGCCATAGGAAGAAAGGCAAAGATAAAGGCAACGATGGTCCCAATCCCGGCACTTTTGTAAGCTATCGGCATATAGACAAATATGCCTGCACCAATAGTCATACCTACTTCTAAAGCAACAAGATCCCAGAACTTGAGTGATTTCTTCATTTGAGACACCTTTCTGGCCAAATTAGAAGGCATTCAGAATGGCCTGACAGTATATGGCGTATTATACAGTAAATCTTCTCTATAGAAAATTCTCCTATATCCATGACTTCTGGGGGTTCGGGTGACGATCTAACTCTCTCCGCTTTTTCAGAAGGGGATACTATGGCCTGCGCCGGATACTCAACATCTCTTGAAAGGTCGGGCGTTTCTTCGGAAACTAAAGATCTTTGGGTTATTGAAGTCAAGAAATCGAAAGCGTACCTGTCGCGAATAGTTCAAGAGCGAAGGTTTTTACGTGTCCACTAAATGAAATTGGTGGGAAGACTAGAAACCTCAAGTAAACTGTTCAACGCGGTTCTATGCATGAATTTTACGGATTGTCATACGCTTTCACAATTTTGGGCAGCAGATACACTGTCTGTCAGTCGTCATGTTAGGTGGTTCTAGATTGCTGATCCATATCTCGAAAAAGTCATGAGTGAGCGTTACGTAGCAGGTTTTTCTCTGAGAACCCAGTTTCCCAATTGAAGCGTTCCTGTACAGGTCTTGGAGACTACTGTGCTACAATCAGTTTGGATCCGTTCTTCGATAAATGGAGTGTGAAATAAATGGGCCTTTATGCGGTCATTACCGCCGACATTATTCAGTCCAGAAAGCAGGTGCTTCCATTTGAGAGAATTGAGCAGACTCTTGCTTCCTTCGCAGGAGAGCATCTCGTCAAGTCGTTCGCACTGTCAAGAGGCGACGAAATTCAAGGCGTAGTATCTGATCTAAGTGTCATCGTATCGCTGGTGCGAAGGTTAAGATACGTTATGTGGCCTTTAGCCCTTAGGGTGGGGATGAGCATCGGCGAAATAGAAGATGACAAACTTAAAAAGGCTGGCACTTCGTGGGATTTGAGCGGAGAGGTTTTCTTCAGCGCAAGAGACGCTCTTGACATGGCAAAGAAATCAAGGGTTTCTAACACGTTCTTTCTTTGCAGTGATGAACTTTTATCCACTGCACTGAACACGTCTCTTTCTCTACTGGAGACTATTGAAAGCGGCTGGACTGAAAAGCAGTGGCAGGCCGTTCATGTATATGAAAGGGAGGGGACCTACGAGAAGGCGGCCAGGGTTCTGGGAGTTACTGCTCCGGCCGTGCAGCAGCATTGTGATAAAGCTGGCTGGAACGTGGTCAGGGTGGCGGAAAAGGAACTGGCGAGATTGATCTCTCTTTCGTTGAAAATATAAACCTATATAGATTTATATGTGTACACTAAAGTTAATTATCTTTATCTCAGTTAAATAAAGCGGTTAAGTTTAACCCCGGTGTTTATCATGATTAGTGAGTATCTTTCTGGAACTGGATGGAGGCAAATATGAATGGATTCATGATACCTTTAGCTCTTTCGATCTTGGCTCATGTACTCGCCGATTTCTTGTTCCAAACAGACAACACTGCAAAGGAAAAAAGCGAGCAACAGGCAAAAGGCTTCCTGAAACACTGGATCGTTGTTTTCTTGACGCTTTTAGTCTTGATGATGCCCTTCGGACTCATGGATGTGCTTCTGTATTGTGTAGTCCTTTCACTGTTCCACATACTTCTGGACGTCTTCAAGTCCAGCATTGAAAGTAAACGTGGCCCGGCTACCAGGTTTTCGATGTTTATTATTGACCAACTTCTTCATCTAATGTTGATCGTCTTTCTTGTTCCGATTTCCAGTTTTACAATAGCCAGAAGCTTTTCTGCCTTTATAGTTTGGATAGATTTTCATACAGGACTAGATTTAGCCGTACTTCCGGTTAGTAAAATGCTTTCCGTACTTATTGTCTATCTATATGTTCTCTTTGCGGGAGCGGTATTCATAAGAAAGCTTTTCGACCTGATATACAAGAACCAGCCGGACTACCTTGAGAGAATCGTTGGAAACAGCTCCTCTCTAGATAATGTGAGAACGGGAAAAGCGATCGGCATCTTCGAAAGACTTCTAGTTCTAACACTTTACCTCACGGGAAACGTGGCTTCCATAACAATTGTCATTGCCGCGAAATCTCTGGCAAGATTCAAGAACTTCGATAACAAAGACTTTGCCGAGTACTATCTTATCGGGACACTGGCTAGCGTGATGATTGCAATCATCGGTGGCATGATCTTGGAGGTTCTTTGAAAACGTTATGCGCAAAGAGTTTAGTAGTGTGAGGATAGAGGTTAGAAAATCAAGATCAAAAATCGTATCTCGCCGTGTTTGAGAGAAAGCCGTCCTTGGATAAGATCAAAACCAGATCCAGAAACAAGTTCGGGATGACCCTGAACAAGAGCATTTCAGGGCAGGCTCCGTGGAATGACAAAGAATGCTTATTCCGAAAGCGTCTCAATCTGTCATGAACTTGTTTCAGCATCCCGGTTATGAGAGCCGCTGAGCGCTTAAAAGCGGAGAACCCGCTGATCGCTGTGAAGAGCCGTCCTTGGTTCTTCGTTGTTTGTTAGAATAAGAGAGGCAGGGGATGCAAGATAAGTCCAGTCCTTTGGATAAGATCAAAAGCAAGATCCCGGATCAAGTCCGGGATGACAGAGTGAGAGGCTTTCACAAAGCGCCCGGACAACTTCCTCAGTTGCATTGAAACCCTGAACTGATTGCCGGTTCTCTTCACGAGACCCCAGACCCTGTAATCGATACCCCGCGCTCCGCGTCATCTGAACTTGTTTCAGCATCTAGGTCTAGCGTTCAGGTTTTGGTTCTTATTCTTGCAACTTGGAACTTGCATCTTGCAACTAATTTCAGCTCTTTCGAACCTGCTATCCCAGACGCCGGATTATTGAAAAGAGAGGACTGATTTCATTTCATCACCCAACTGATGGTCGAATGTTGGATCCGTTATAGGAGAATTCTACACGACTCGCATATCTTTGTTTACAGTGAGGAAGAGAAGAATAGATAATGCTAGAAATGTAGAAGCGACAATGAAGATCTCTTCTGAATGAACGACCCAGAAGATCCACTAAAACTTCAGCATGGGAAGGTCATTGAGTTACTGCCGATCTTCATATCAAAGATGATAGACTTTATAGTAAACATTGTCTCACACTGGAGTATTTATGAAGAACCGGCTAATCTCTCTTTTCCTAGCTGCAATTGCTACAGTTTTCGCCGCTGTCATAATTTTCGCGATGACAGAAGTAAGGTATTCCAAAATAGAGAATCACATCGCAAACTCCGCCAGGATAATCACGGAGAATAACGCAAAGACCGCCTTCCTCGGTTACTTCCACTGGGATTCGATGTACGAGGCTTTGGAGTCAGGTGATGCCGACTTCGTTATCTACAATCTAGAAGATCTGCTGAAGAACAATAGCCTGATCGAGGGTGTCGTTGTCGTGTACCGCAACGAGGAATTCGTATCTGCCGGTGAAAGCTTCCAGACTCTTAGAGATCACACGATTGGAGCTTCGGCCTTCTACGAGATCATTCCAAGTGGAGAGGACTTATTGGCGACGATGAGAGTTACCGATAGCGCCGGCTTGGAGAGTCTGAAAGACTCATATGCTATTCTGAAACTTAATCTAGACGAGATTCTAAGATTATTGACTACTGAAGACTACAGATTATCGAGTGTAGAAGGGACTTCCGTGTTCGAAGGTATCTCACTTTCTATTATCAGAAAGTGGTCTCCCGCCAATTATGCTACTGTGAGTCTCGTTTTCCTGATGTCGCTTTCATTCACTATGATTGTTCAGCGTTTGGAAGGCAAAAGGTCTATAGCATCCAAGAACAACGAGATGCTGTTGCTTCTAAACCACATCCCAACACTTATCTGGTACTTCAAAGATTCCGAGACTTTCGGGATCGTAAACAAGTCATTTGCGGAGTTCTTTGGCATGCGTCCGGAAGATATCGAAGGAAGGAAGATTCGCGAGATCTTTTCGGGAGAAGACCTCTCAACAAGTATTGAAACCAATAAACTAGTCTTTGCTGGCAAAGAGGAGCACATTTACGAGCAAGATACCAGGAATTCGAAAGGCGAGCTTAGAACTCTGATTGTTACCAAGACTCCGGAAATCGATGAAAACGGTAATATAAAATCCGTAGTCTGCTCTGCATGTGACGTAACGGATGAACGCAAGGCTCTCAGAAGAATAGAGCTCATCCAGTTCGGGCTCGACAACGCAAACGATGAGGCTTTCTGGATTGCCCCTGACGGATCGATTCTCTACGCAAACAGCGCTGCTTGCAAGAGTCTCGGGTATTCGAGAGAAGAGATAACTGCAATGAAGGTCAATGATCTTGACAAATCTCTAGAAGCTGATGACAGAAAAAGCAGCTGGGAGAGGCTCAAATCAAACGGGAAAGACAATTTCGAGGCATACCATCTGAGAAAGGATGGTTCCACTTTCCCCGTTGAAATCAACAGAAACTATTTTAAGTACGATGGAAGAGAATATGAATTCACGTTTGCGCGGGATATTTCTGACCGCTTAAAAAGTTTTGAGATTCTTGAAAGAGACAAGTTCAGGATCGAACGGCTCCACGAGGCGGCTCTCAATCTCGAAAGGTGCAGTGAACTGCAGAGCGTCTACGACCTTGTCATCGAAGCGGCAAAAGAGATTCTCGAATTCGACATTTGCTTCATATGCGTAAGGGAAGAAGAAAATCTCGTAATAAAGGCGTCTTCCAACCTGAATCCACGGGATCCCCTGGAAATGTCGATCGATAAGGGCATTGTAGGAAGGACTTATAGAGAGAAGAAGTCATATGTAATCGATGATATCCAGGAGTTTCCCGGTGCTCTTAGAACAAACGATATATATAGAGCTGGACTCAGTGTACCGGTTGGAGATGTCGGAGTCTTTCAGGCAATGTCCGTGAAAAAGGCGATCTTTGGCGAACAGGAATTGCGTCTTGCTGAACTCCTGATGTCTCATGCCCGCGAAGCGATTGTGAGGATTGAAACAGAGAAGCGCATGAATTACATGTCTCTTCACGATAAACTTACCGACCTTTACAACAGGTTGTACTTCGAGGAAGAGCTTAAAAGACTTGAAGGCTCTAGATTCTACCCCATCTCAATTGTTTCGGCAGATATCGATGGACTGAAGTTGATCAACGATACGATGGGTCACTCAAGAGGAGACCAGATACTCATCGAGCTTTCGCAGATATTGAGATCTTGCTTCAGAAAGACGGATGTTGTGGCGAGATTTGGGGGAGATGAATTCGCAATAATATTGATCAAGACGGACGAGGAGATTACAGAAAAGATCGCTCTGCGGGTAAGAAAGATTGTGGAAAAATTCAACATGAACAACTCCGGACCGCCTCTAAGTGTTTCGATGGGTATTGCTACGAGCAATGGCCCTGAACAAGAACTTGTTGAAACACTTAAGCAAGCCGATGACTTGATGTACCGCGATAAACTTTACAGAAGTTCGAGCGTTAGAAGTCAGATGGTCAACACACTCCTTGTAACTCTAGCCGAAAAAGACCAGATCTCAGGAGGGCATGCGAAGAGACTTCAGAAACTCTGCCTTGAACTTGGAAGAAGAGCCAGACTTAGCACGAGGCAGTTGAGCGACCTTGCATTGTTCGCACAGGTGCACGATCTCGGAAAGGTGGGAATTCCAGACAGCATTCTGTTTAAACCAGGTCCTTTGACCGCTGATGAATGGAGGATAATGAAGCTACATCCTGAAAAGGGATATAGGATAGCGATCTCATCTCCCGACCTCTCTTCAGTTGCGGATTTGATTCTCAAGCATCACGAAAGATGGGATGGAAGGGGTTACCCGCTGGGCATAAGCGGTGAAGACATTCCAATAGAATGCCGGATTCTCTCGATTGTCGATGCCTTTGATGCTATGACAAACGACAGGCCTTACAGTAGGGCGATAAGCAAAGAAGAGGCAGTTGAAGAAATAGTGAACTGCTCAGGTACCCAGTTTGACCCGAAACTGGTCCAAATGTTTAAGAGTATCGTGAGCAATGAACTTGTTTAGATCTCGTTGATTACCAGCTTCACCTTTTTGTAGCTGAGGATAGAAATCACGATCGCTACTGCAAGTGATGCTAGAGAAATCAGTATCAGCCAGATATTTGAATTGCTCTCTGAAGCGCCACTCAGTATTGTTGTTAGTGGCATTATTGCACCAAAGCTGAGGCCCATGCAGATCACCTGGTTCAGAAGGACAAACTTTGTTCTCATAAAAGTATTCGGATTATCCATCTGATCCGGTGGGGATACCAGGACACCCCTGATTCCTAATAGAGAAGAGGTAATATATAGGACGAAGACTATGGGAACTACAACAAAATAGCCGAATGACTCGCCCTTCACGAGTATGCTGGTTGTGAGAACCCCGACGAAGAGAACTGACCCCAGCAGAACGGGCAAGGTTGCCTTCAGGGCTATCATTCTTCCCAGAGAGATGGGAAGTGTCTTTGTCGTTTCAATGAAAGGGAACTCTCTTCCCATAAGAAATGCAGATTGAATTGTTGTAAAAATAGTGCTTATGAGCACCGTAGTAAATATCGAAGCAACAGCGTCATCTGAAATGAGTCCGAAAATCAGACCGAACACTACGGGGTAGAAAAGATAGTATATAAGTTGCTCATAACGCTTATAGATTTTTAGCTCTCTTCTCAGCAACACCCCTCGCGATCTCCCATTAAAGGAGACCGTTTTCGTTCTGCTTTTTGTATAGGAAACCGGTTCAAACTTAATAGATGAAGCTACTCTGAAAAATATGTATCCCAAAACCGGAATTGCCCCAAGGCCTACAAGAAGATAAATCGGCTGCTCCGAAGCTTTTACACTCCAGGTAAAAACGTTCATGGGATTCGAAAGAACTCCCCATGCGGATGCCAGCTTCTGCAAGTACAGCGGTATATTGTCCGTGCTTCTCGGAACCAGCTGAACGATAATAAAAAACATGAAACCAGCGATTATCTGAACAACAAACATCACTTTTCGCGCTGCCGCCCTTGACATGAACTTTCCGAAAGCCACTGAAACTATGGAGGCCAAGAGCACAGTGTCTATTACTACCAGAACGAGCGCGGGAATCCCAATCCATGGACTGGGATCGACTCTCAGATGAAAAGGAAGAGCTATTCCGATGAAGACGGATAAGGTAAGACCCTGATATACAGTCGATATCATTATTTGATAGGCTATTATGCTGACTCTTTTCACGGGAAGAACGAGAAGCATATCTATCTCCTCATTTCTCATGAAGAGATATGATGACGTCGCGGAGAAAGAAATCAGGAAGAAGAACCCTGAGATAGTTAGGAAGAAACCTGCCATAACCTTTCCAAGAGAGACTCCCTCGATAGAGACCCCTGCAGTAGATCCATATACCTCCCAAAGAAACGTGCCGATCATAATCGCAAATACGGCGAAAATAAATAGCTGACCGGAAAGGCCACCCCTATTGCCTCTCTTGCCTGGGAAGAGAAACAGCTTGTGTTTGAAGAATAGCTTTAAATCATTCAAAGGGGCCACCTCACAGTGCACTTACTATTTCCTGGATGTCTTCATCCTCACCGGTTAACTGAAGGAAGAGGTTTTCGAGAGTTTCCCTTTCATCGGCACCGGCCTTCCTTCTCAATTCATTCATTGTACCTTCCGAAATCAACTTCCCCTTATTGATTATTCCTATCCTGTCACACATCTTTTCAGCGATTTCAAGTACGTGGGTCGTCATAAAAATCGTAGATCCCTCATTCTTGTACTTCTCCAGAAGCATCTTCAGGATTTTTGCGCTTCTTGCATCGAGGCCGACTGTGGGTTCGTCCAGGAATATCACTTCGGGCCGTCTCATCAGAACGGATATTACCATTATTTTCTGTTTCATACCGTGTGACATCTCGGAAATCATCTTACCTAGATAATCGATTCCAAAGGCTTCGCATAACTCGCCAATTCTCTTCTTCGCCTCTTGCTTCTTGTCCGGGAAGACGTCCATTATGAACTCCAGAAACTCCGCGCCTGTGAAGTAAGAGTAGATTCTTGGCTCATCTGGTACAACGCCAATCCTGCTTTTGATAAGCAGTTCGTTTCTGAAGAAGTCCATATCTAGTATTCTTACCTCTCCCGATGTCGGCCTCAAAGTGCCTGTCAACATTCTTATCGTAGTCGTTTTTCCGGCCCCGTTCGGTCCAAGAAAGCCGTATATCTCCCCTGAATTTATCGACAGATCTATCTCATTTACTACGGGGTCTTTGTCGAAGACTTTAGTAAGCTTATTACAGCTGATCATTTGGATCCCTCCAGACTATATTGCTAAGTGTCGGCCAGATTGTTCTCACGCCCCAATTTTACGACAAGAGTCAAGGCATTTCAAATTACGATACCAATTCATCTGTGAAGCGTTCAATCTCCACAAGGGGCGATGAATCGTAAAGTCAGATGATATAATTGGCTGAGTTCATGAGGTGCGAATATGAGAAGAGCGTTATCCTTCGCCATACTGGCCGTAGTAGTTGTGGTTTTGTTGTTTGGAATAAACGGGTTTAGCTTTGATCCCTCCCCGGCTGCCTTTTTGAGCGATGACGATTCGGAGCTTGGGGCATTCAACAAGATCGCGGAAGTTTTCGGTGATTCCGGATCGATTGTTTTGGTTCTTGAAGCTTCTCAAACCTCTTTGGAGCTCTTGAAAAGCATCACTGAAAAGATTAATTCTCTTGAATGGGTGAAGTCCGTTTTGTCTCCTACAGAGGCAGTTAAGCTGGGAAGCTTCAATCTTTTTACGATGAGTATTCCATCGGAAAGCTACGTTTATGAAGATGAGGGCCGACTGGTTCTTAATGAAGAACTGTTCACGGATCCCGTTTACAGCAATCTGATCGTTTCTTCGGATGGTAGGTACTATGCGATCATGATTACCATAGCAGAGGGGAACGAGCTGAAAAGTGACATGATGATCCCGGAACTGCGTTCGGTACTGGACTCTTCCGGCGTAGAAAGCTACAAATTGATCGGAGAAAGTGTTGCTAATTTCGAAACCTTCAGGTCGATCTTTGATCTAACCTTCAAGTATCCACCCTTCATACTGCTTGCCATCATGGCAGTTTACATGATCAAGTCCAGAAGAATATCGCTATCACTTCTGACCCTTGTCCCACCGTTGGCTGCAGTAATGGTGATAATAGGAATAATGGGACTGCTCAAACTTTCTATAAACAGTCTTACGGTTATGATACCTTCGTTCATAATTATAATTGGCAGTGCTTACGGGATGCATTTCCTATCGAGATTTGAAGAAAACATCCATATGAAGAATGCCGTCAGAAGGACCATCCACGAAGAGAGAGTTCCTATACTCTTTTCTGCTCTAACAACTATGGCGGGCTTTTCTTCATACATCCTACTCGATATGAAGGCCTTTCAGGAAATGGGGATATTCGTCTGCTCCGGAATCTTTTTATCGGCGATTTTTACTATCACTGTCCTTCCGGGGCTTGTTACCCCTAAGGTGGGTACTAAACGCGAGGTTTTGCCACCGAGGGATGTTCATCCATTAGTTAAAAGAGCGGTTATCTGGGTTGTCGTTGCCACAAGTATTGTCTCTCCCTTACTAATCATCACTATTCCAATGACGATTGATCAGTATAATTTTTTCAAGGAGGATTCAGAGATCAGAGAAAGCGCAAGAACGATGAAGGAAGCCTTCGGTTGGTTGACGAATTATACTCTCATGGTCGAACCTGCAGAGGGAGGGAGCATTTCATTCACAGGTGACCAGGTTGAGAATCTAGAAGCTTTCGAACGGGAGCTGAAGGGGATTGAAGGAGTTTCAAAGGTTTTGAGTCTCTTTGACCTTTCGAGAGAAACCAACGTACCCTTACCTTTGTTGATCAGAGTGCTCAACTCTACAGAGGCATTTGGTGATTCTACTTCACTTCTGGTCAGTGACAATGCGATCCGTTTCAACATCTTTTCATCTCAGAGCGACAGCCTGAGTGCGGAGAGATTGAAAGCCGCAGTCGAAAAGGCCATAAGAAAATTCCCTGAAATGAACAAGAACTTCGAATTCACTCTGGCTGGAACAACTCTCATATGGGAGAGCGTCAATTCATCGGTAGTCAAGAACCAGATTCAAAGTCTCATTGTCTCATTCGGGCTTATCATTTTACTCCTGTTTTCTATATTCAGGAGCTTGAAGTCAACCATAATAGCTACTATTCCAATTCTGCTGACGGCACTGTTCAACTTCGTCTTCATGGCCGTTTTCAGGATTCCCCTGAGCATTTCTACGGCTCTTATTTCGGGAATGTTGATGGGACTGGTAATCGACTACGCCATCCATTTCACGATCTGGTTTAGGAGATTTGGTGATTCGCATAAAGCTTATGAACAAACGGCTAGGGCAATTCTTACAAATGGCATAAGTCTTGTTGCGGGTTTCTCCGTTTTGCTCCTGACACCATTACTGCTTTATGTGGATGTAGCGAAACTTATGGTAAGCGGGCTAGCTGTGGGGATGGTTCTTACCCTAATACTTCTCCCCGAAATCGCATCGAGGAGTGAAAGGTTTTTGAGCAGGGCCAAAGACTCAGACTGATATAATTCTTATAATAATCAAATGGAGGTGCGCGGTTCTGAAAGCACTTGTTTCTCTTCTCCCAGAGGATTTGGATCGTTTCGTCAGAGAGATATGGGATGAATTGAAGACCGAGTTTGGTTTTTATTCAGTTTTTCTAACCCCTTTTCCTCATATAACCTACTGCATTGTAGAAGAGGAGGAGACTGGAATCGACCCTTTGATCGAGGTCATAGCTTCCAGTACGCCCCCTTTGATGGCCAGAACGGAGTATCTAGGAGTCTTCTCCGGTGAGAAACCCGTGATCTTCATTGGACTCGCAAGGAATTCGCGTTTAGCATCTCTCCACCATGCTTTATGGATCAAACTCCGTGATTCGGTAAGCAACAGAGCGATCGCTTATGATGAAGACCACTGGATACCTCATATTACCGTCGTTTTTGGAGATGATCTTAAACGATCCAACATTGGTCCTGTTATGGAGAGACTTGTCTTCAGGGATTTTCATCACGAGTTTACAATAGACAATCTGACCATACTCGAAGAGGTTCCCGACGAAGGGATAGTTGTCAGGAAGAAGCTGAAGCTCGTCGGCCCGTCGAAGGAAGGTTGAGCTGTATCTGGCTCTTACAATCTCTTCTCAAAGGGTAAACAACTAGAAATCAAGCTTCTAGATTACCTGTTTGTTATAATCTATCCATAGAAGGAGGTAGATGCATGAGAAAAGTTGCCTGGAAGGACATAGATCTGAAGATCGTGCTACCGGAAGACGTGAAATCTACTGAATGCGTTGGCGAACTGGAAGAGTTTATAGGTCAGGAAAGAGCCATAAGGGCACTTGAGACTGGACTTCACATAGATGCGAAGGGTTACAATGTGTTCGTTTCGGGTACTACCAACACTGGCAGAAGGACCTTTGTAAGTCGCTATCTCAAAAAGAAAGTCGAGGGCACTAAGACCCCCGGAGACTGGATATACGTCTATAATTTTGACGACCCAAGGTCTCCAAACTCAATATCCCTTGAAGCGGGGACGGGAAAGATATTTCAGAAGGAAATGAATGACTTTGTCGAGATAGCTATAAACTCCATTGGCGAGAGCTTTCAAAGCGAGGACTATCAGCAGAAAGTTACATCCTTACAGAATGAACAGTCGGAGAAACGTTCAAACATGTTGAAGGAACTCATTGAGAAGGCCAAAGAGAAAGACTACACCGTTCAAATAAACCAGACCGGAGTCGCAACAATTCCTATATGGAACGGAAAGCCACTTACACAGGAAGTATATGAGGCTCTTCCCGAAGATTATCAGAAGCAGATTACGAAAAAGGGCGAAGAGGTTCGTGAGCTGGTTAATTCATATCTTCTGAAACTGAGCAAGATGGAAAAAGACTTCGGCGAAAAGTATAAGGAACTGAACAGAAAAGTTGCCTCATTTGCCGTTGAAGGTCACATAAGGGAGATGAAGGATAGATTCAGCGAAAGTAAAGAGGTTGTGGACTTTATTGAGAGCATGAAGAAGGATCTTCTTGACAATCTTGGAGTCTTCTTCAGCCAGGAGATCGATTCGAAGGCCTTTTTTGGCAAGAGATACGCAGTAAACCTATTTGTCGACAATTCTGGAATAGAGGGAAAACCGGTTGTAGAGGTAACAAACGCCAATTACTCTTCCCTCTTTGGAAGAATCGAGTACGTAGCGAAGATGGGAATGCTCGATACCGATCACACAATGATAAGACCAGGAGCGATACACAGTTCCAATGGCGGATACCTTGTTCTAGATGCTAAAAACGTGCTAAGTGAACCGTATGTTTGGCAAACACTGAAACAGGTTCTCTTTTCGGGCCTGGAGGGAATCGAGAATCTTGAACATAAGATCGGCCTGCTTTCGACTGTGAGTCTGAAGCCGGAGCCGATTCCACTTGACATAAAGATCGTCATGATCGGAGAGCCCTGGATATACAGTATGCTTAGCACCCTTGACACCGATTTTAAGAAGCTCTTCAAAGTAAAGGCAGAGTTCGACTGGGAAATGACTATACAGAATGATACTGTGGACAAGCTCTGCGGACTCATGTGCAATATTGTTAAGGCGAACTCCTTAAGGCCATTAGAGAGAGAAGGAATAATAGAGGTCATCAAAAGAGCGATCTTCCTTTCTGGGAGTAGAAAGAAGGTTTCTACACAGTTCGGTGCACTTGAACAGATCCTTCTCGAAAGCTCGGCCGTCGCGGAAGTCAGTGGTCACGAGATGATACAGGCCGATGACGTATCGACTGCATGGGAAGAAATGCACAAAAGGGTTTCGCTCTATCAAGATAAGATTAAAGAGATGTTCCAGAACTCGACTTTAATGGTTCAAACAGAGGGGGAACTTGTCGGCGAAATAAACGGCTTGACAGTGATCCAGACTGAAGATCTTTCTTTCGGAATACCGGTGAAGATTACCGCCAAAGTCGGACCTGGCAACAGCGGAATCGTCGATATACAGAAGGAATCCGAGCTTAGTGGACATATTCACAATAAGGCCAGTCTGACCATTCAAGGATATATGAGCTCGAAATACGCGCAGCAGTTCCCGCTAAGCCTAAATGGCTCGATAAGTTTCGAGCAGGTTTACTCGGCGGTTGAAGGAGATAGCGCTTCGGTTGCCGAAACGATAGCCTTCCTTTCTGCAATTGCTGAAGTTCCAATAAAACAGTCGATAGCCGTAACAGGTTCAATAAACCAGAGCGGACGAGTTCAGCCGGTAGGTGGTGTCCAATACAAGATTCAGGGTTTTTATGATCTCTGCAAAATTAAGGGCTTCAACGGCCAGCAGGGAGTGATAGTGCCCGAAGCGAACTCCGATAACGTGATTCTAAACGACGAAATAATAGGAGCGATTAAAGAAGGTAGATTCAATGTCTGGACTATCGAAACCGTGGACGAGGCTATAGAAATTCTCACGGGAATGAAACCGGGGAAAATCGGAAAGAACGGGCAGTACTCTTCAGGCAGTTTCAATCGACTTGTCGTTGACAGGCTCAAGAAGTTCTACGAGATTGCCTCTCGAACACATGATCGAAGCGGCAAGGACGCCGATTAGTCCGGCCACTTCATTAAACCAGCAAAAACGGCGATAGAGTATACCTCTGACTATCGCCGTTTTGATTTTAAGAACAGCGCTTCTAGGATTCGGAATCTATCTCGGCGAATCTCGCAAGCATATAGTTTATGTAACCCTTTACATAGGAGGCAGTTTCTCTTAAAATCTCTACTGAAAGCGCATCGAGCTTCTCTGTTTCGCCTGCGTTTTGAAGATCGTCGAAGTAAGCTTTTCCTAGCCAGACTGCCTCGGGATTTTCCAGTTCGTCCCCCATTGTACGTTTAAGTTCGTAATATACTGAACTCAGCTTATTTCTGGAGTATCTTCGCAAACTAACGGCCGCTTGCTTCGGATCCTTAATCTCTTTGGGTGAAACCTCTTTGATCGCCTCAACGAGCGGTTCGTATTCTTCCCAGAGCAGGTATCCTCCGTAGAAATCATATGCGAAATGAAAGTTTGCAAAAACAGTCTGCCACTTGTCTATATTGAATGGTAGCTTCACCAGCTCGAAAAACGGTGCCGGGAAAGTATGAAATGGTTGACCGACGTCTTCAAGATAGTGAATGGCTCTTCCCATAAACCGGTATGCCCAGTAACGGTCTCCTCTCGAATAAGCAATCTCGGCGAGATCACTGAAATACTGAACCACGTCGGTCGCTTTACCAATTCTAATGAAGAAAAGCATTCTGTATTCCATGTGTCTCAACCCCTGGCTGTCTCCGAGAAGTGTCTCTATTCCTTTAAGTTCAAGCCCCTTGTCCATACCTAGATCGGGCTCGTAAGAATAGACAGAAAGGATCTGCCACAGGGGCGCCAAGTTGTCAACGGGTTTGGGGTTTGGGAAGATCGAGGTGTAAAGATCGAGGTCTTCTTCAGGCAGATAGTTTTCACCGAGATAATCGTAGAAACCCTCTATGGCCGGATTGTACTCCTGAGTATCTACATCGGCGTACGTATAAGGGGTAATTTGGACAAACTCATCGAAATCATCCTCATACTGCGAAACAATGATATAAGTAAGCGCGTCATGCCCCGACCACGAAAAGGCAAACGCAGTCACAAGCAGTATAAGAATCACCATCACTCTTTTCATGTGATCACCTCCAGTCTGATAATATCAGATTTCATGTTGCATTATTACCTTCTCAAGAGCGTTTCGCTTTCGGTATTAGAACTCTTTTCTGATAGTATTATTGAGAAAAGGCGTTAAAGGAGGTGCGAAATGGGGGACAATTCAAAGAGAGTCTCAAGAGGTTTGCTAGATGTGAGAATACTGCGTGATGTCGAATTCGATTTTCAACTTTACAGGTCTCTCGGAGCGGTTTCCTACGAAGGGGGAACGGTTGGGGAGATCCTCTCTCTTGTACCGCATATAAATTGCGACGATCCCGACTCGTGGGTGAAGTCATTCAAAGAGCTCGCGACGAAGCTGAAGAATCACGCCCTTATAGTTCTTCAGAAAGGCAATAACGAGAGCGCGAGACAGGAGTTTTTGAGGGCTGCAAATTATTTCAGAGCTGCCGAGTATTTTGGCGATCCCAGAGACTCGAAGACAAGATACCTCGGAATGGAAAGCAGAGATTGCTTTGTATATGCTTTCAGGACCACCGATATTCAATTTGAAGCGGAGAGGATACCATACGGCGAGGATTTTATTCCGGCGTACTGGATTGCTCCGACAACAGGCGGCAAGAAGAAGACGATAATGATGATGAGTGGTTTTGACGGGACGTCGGAAGAAATGTATTTCCAGGCGGGCTCGGCCGCTTTGCAAAGGGGTTACGCGATTGTTCTCTTCGATGGTCCCGGTCAGGTGGGAATGAGAAGGTTCTCGCCAGAGACTCCGTTGCGTCCCGACTACGAAGTCCCGATCTCCAAAGTTGTCGATTATGCCCTGTCGAAGGAGGATGTCGACCCTTCTAAACTTGCGCTGTACGGCATAAGTCTGGGAGGATACTTCTCGCTTAGGGCGGCGGCAAACGATTGCAGAATAAGGGCCCTGATTTCTAACTCGCCAATTACTGATATGTACAAGTACATGTCTGCATTTGCCGGAGAAGCGATCAATTCTCCCGAAGACATTACACTTGAGACAGTCGATCTTGTGCCGACCGAGTATCTATCGAAGGCCCAAAAACTGCAGCTCGTTAACATAATGCTTAAATATGGAAGGCATTCAATGTTCAAGGCTTTCGAGAGAATGAAGGACTTTGTGGTCGGTGATAGCATAAAGAATATCCAGGTTCCCTTCCTTGCAATGGTTAGTGAGGGAGAAGGAGAAGAGGCGCTTTCCCAGGCGAAGGAAGCTTCTGATAGCGTTTCGGGAAAGTCAACAATGAGGATCTTCACTAGAGAAGAAGGCGCAGATTCCCACTGTCAGGTTACAAATCTTCCCTTGTCCAATTCAGTTCTTCTTGACTGGTTGGATGAGGTCTTCGGAGCGTAGACATGAAGCGCATAGGTTTACTTGGAGGAATGAGCTGGGAGTCATCGCTCGAGTACTACAGATTGCTTAATGAGATGGTTAAGAACAGGCTTGGGGGATTGCATTCCGCGGAATGCATAATGGCTTCCGTTGACTTCGGACCGGTCTCGGACATGATGAAGACGGATGACTGGAAGGGTATAGAGAGAGTCCTTTCCGAGGCTGCCCAAGATCTTAAGAGAGCGGGTGCGGATTTTCTGATTATCTGTACGAACACAATGCACCTCATAGCAAGGGAAATTGAAAAGGCATCCGGACTCGAGGTCATCGAAATAGGCATTGCTGTCGGTGAGGAGATCGAGCGAAGAGGACTTAAAACCGTTGGACTCCTCGGAACAAGATTCACCATGGAAAGAGCTTACTATAGGGATACATTGGCGGGATTTGGGATAAGTGTTATCGTTCCCTCGGAAGAAGAAAGGGCAGTAGTAGATAGGATCATCTTCGAGGAGCTGTGCAAAGGAATCTTTAGAGAAGAATCAAAGTCGGCATATAAGAAAATAATTAGTGGGTTGCAAATGAACGGAGCAGAGGGAGTAATTCTAGGTTGCACCGAAATACCTCTTCTGATAAAAGAGTCCGACGTGGACATTCCCGTTTTCGATACGACGGCCATTCACGCCCGGGCGGCCGTTGAACATGCACTTTCGTGATTCGAGACTGCGAATAGTAGATCGTTCACAGTTCCACAGAAAAGTATACTCAAGTGTCCGCTTCATAAAACAAGGGCAGTATGTTTCTGAACCAGTTAGTTCAACCTGATGTTAGATTCAAGATCACTCTTGTATGGATCTCGACAGGTTAATGGAATATTTCAGCTGGATACTGTCACACGCGGAGATCATTAGCTATTTCAAATAACTGAAATTGCCTACATCCATGAAGGAGGATTCAAGTATGAGAAAAATCTTGTCAGTGCTTTTGTCTGTATTGCTGTTATCAGCAGTCTTATTTTCAAACGTTTACAGCAGTGCGTCCAACGGTGACTTACAGGGAGTAAAGGAAGCCTTGAACAGCGGTGGTGACATCAATGAGTTGGGTTACGCAAACAAATCGGCCCTTATGGTTGCTGCAGATTCCGGCCACTCGGATATTGCGGTTTTTCTAATCGAATCCGGAGCAGACATCTCCATTGTTGACGACAACGGTTATACCGCTCTTCATTACGCGGCGAGAAAGGGCCTCCTCGAGGTTGTGAAGATACTGCTTGAAAGAGGGGCGGATATAAACGCTCATCCAGCAAGTTCGATGTTTTATGAAGGCTATACGCCCTTGATCCTCGCTTGTGACAACTCCAAGAACGACGTTACTCTGGAAGTTGTGAAGTATCTTGTAGAGAAGGGAGCCGATCTTGAGAGAGTTGAATATGCTTTCCGGTCTCCGCTGATCGCCGCGATCTTTTCGAAGGGAACAAACACCGTAAAATTCCTTCTGGAAAGCGGCGCCGATCCAAACCGACCGGCCAAAGACGGCAGAACGCCGCTATACCTAGCTATATCGGAAGGCCTCCCAATTGAGGGCATAGAGGCTCTTCTGGAATACGGGGCCGATGTGTCTGTAGGAAACGAGTACTACACGCCGCTTCAGCTGGCTGTATCTAAGTCGAAAAACGATGTCGCTATTAAGCTGATTGAGTTTGGAGCGGACTACTGGGCTGTAGATGAGGATGGGAATACTCTCCTCCATCGTGCTGCCGGAAAAGGTTCCACAAAAAACATAGAAATGTTTGTCAAGCTTGGGATCGATATAAACGC
>Ga0209605_1001612_pt1 | contig 24196 bp, 17 predicted proteins | sample AD_UKC035_MetaG_FD_184408 | JGI IMG/M metagenome (GOLD analysis project Ga0209605, IMG submission 184408) | Active sludge microbial communities of municipal wastewater-treating anaerobic digesters from USA - AD_UKC035_MetaG (SPAdes) (version 2) | ecosystem: Engineered > Bioreactor > Anaerobic >...
TTGTTTAGCTGGAATATTATAAACAGAGTATTTATTACCAGTGCTTTCTGCACCAGTACCTGGGTCGATGAATGTGAAAATTGAAGCATCATATTCTTTCAGTTCTATTTCAGTATTTTCTTCTGCTCTTGAAATATTTGTTATTCTAAACTGTTTTTCAACCCAACCATATTTTGGAGAGGTTACTTTAACAACAGTTCCTTCAGAAACAGTGTTTGGTATGCTTACTTCGGTTGTCAAACTTGTTGTAATAAGCTGTTTTGAAATGTTTTTAAGATAGTACTGAGCCAGCTTATGTGCTGTTGTATCGTCTTTGATCAGCTTATATTCAAGTGTTTCTGTGTTCCATTTACCTATTTTGAGTGCCAATGCACTGTCAACCAGATTAGTATCACCAATTGGTGATTCTTGGTTGTAACTTGGTTTTTTGTTGAAATTACTGTTTTCAAAGTTCCATGAATAGCTTAATCTGACACGGTTTGTCTGTGCATCTCTTTCTGGCTCAGTCCATGTTTCAACTGTACAATCATACCCCTGTTCGCCTGTTTCATCAAAGTGAATAGTTGGTGCAGCGGCTGCTGCATCAATGCGACAAGTTATTTTACCATCATTTTCATAAAGTTGACCACGACAACAACGAAGGATTTCATCGACCCATTCACCAAGTTCTGTTGTATTATCAATAGAACCGTCAATTTTAAACGCCTGAATATTACATTCAGAAATTGCTGTTGTGAAATCAAAATCGGCATCTACACCATCTTCAATACCAAGACCATAACCTTCTTCTGCTGTGTATGGTTTTGTGAAAATCTGGTAAAGAATTTGTGCAGGATTTCTTTCTGGCCCTGTTTGTGAATCATTTTGAATACCTTCAATATCTACATAGATTTGAACGGCTTCACCATCTGGATTAACTGGGTCTGCTGGAACTTCTGTGGCTCCATCCATTTTATAAAGCTGAATAAAAGCAAAGCCGGGATATGGTGATGTAATACCATCGACAACATCAGGAACACCAACACGACCACCTTTAAAGATTCTGAACTTTATTTCTGGTGATTCTGGTGTTGGTTTATAACCATTTTTCCCGGTGCTTGAATCATAAACAACTGTTTTATCAAAGTAAATCTTCTTAACAGCATGAATCGGCCCAGAACCAATCATGAAGTGGGATTCAAAGAGATTTATCCAAGGAGTAGGATAGCGATTAACCGTACCAAAATGAATTGGAATTGCGTTCCAGCTTTCATTTATACCAGAACTTGAGTAATAGTCATATGCAATTTGTGCATCTGGAAATTTCTCTTTTAAATATTCATAACCAACTTCGCGAATATTTAAAGAAACATCATCGCCAAATGAACTAATCTTTGTTACACGACCAGTAAACTTTTTTACAACATTGTCACCTTCATTCAAAAAGAAGGTAAATTTTGCATTTACAAGACCATCTGCCGCGTAAATAGAATTGAAAAACCCATCTCGATTATCAAGAGAAACATCAAGTGAACGAATCTTATTACCAGATTTATCAGACGCATTAAATGCTCTTGAAATTTGAAATGCGTTTGAAATACGAGGTTCCCAGTACCTATTATCATAATCCAGTGCTTCTGAACCAAAATAGTATGTAGTAATCCCGATTGTTGCCTGTATTCTCAGCATTTCGTGTCACCTGTTTAAACGATTTCTTCGAATGTGAAACTGAAATTAACAAGGTTATGCATAGCATAATCTCTTGAATATTCTTTAACGCTTCTTACAAGATATACACTTGTTTTATCAGCATCAAACTCATTATATAACACAAATGGTTGGTATGTCTTTATAATTTTGTTGAATTCTGTGATATTTATTTTGTCAAAGTTTCCTGTAAATGATCGTCGTGTTTTCCCAAGTTTAACCATTGAAATATAACCACTTCTGAATTCGGTTATTGCCATTTTTGGAAGCTCATTTACACGATAACCCGCCTTTGGATTCCATATTTGCACCAATGTTCCTACAAGAAAGTTACCAATCTTGAATGATGATGCATCAAACAACGGTGTTTGTGCAGGAATTCTTATTCTCAAATACTGGTATGTTCCTGTGATATCAACAAGACGATGCATGTAATTTTCGTCATAGATTTCATCTTTTGTTAAACCAGTTACATGTTCAACTTCAGTCCATGTAGAACCATTTGAACTTTTTTCCAAATAGAATTCTGCAAAATTTATTCTATTTATGAAGGCGGCATTATATACAACCAATGCACCAAAGTTATATGTAACTGTGTGTTCAACAAGAGATGTACTTTTCCAGACCTTTGTTGGTTGAATTTCTTTCAAATTACTGGCAGGAAAGTTGGCATTTGCTGTAGTTACAGATATGGAAACTCCTGTATCTGCTGAACTAGAAGGTCTGTATGTTATGATTTGTTTCATTTTTATTACCTACCTATTCCCATCATCTTTTTACGGAATTCTTCAATCAACAATCTGGCCTGTGGGTCATTTGTCTGAACTTTGGCAAGCATATCATCGAGCATCTTCTGGCTATTTCTTGTAGCACCAGCGTCAATGAAATAAACATCACCCTTAGAAGTTTCACGTTCTTCTGCGATTCTCATACGCATGGTTTCCTCGATTTTACCAAACATATCTTCCATAGAGCGATTGAATTCTTCTGCCTTTTCCTTCATTTTGATAGCATTGTCAATCATCAGATTAAACATATCACTCTGTGCTGCAAACCAATCATCAGAATCTTTTGCTGAGTTATCAATTCTAGTCTGAATCTGATTTTTCATAGTTTCAAAATAGAATTCATATGGGTCTGTGTATTGGTTAAGCATTTTTTCCAATGGGTCAACTTCTCTGTAGTTGGTGAATTTTTCCTGTACCCAATAATCGTATGATGATTGCATCATACCAGTTCTAGTCTTACCACCACTAAATAATCCACGAGTTCTATATGTATATGGTGTCCACGTGGTTCCTGTTTTCAAAACACTGCGAGTATCTTCAAACGCTTCTTGGTATTTTTCAAGACCCATAATCGACCTGAAAGCATCAGCACCTTCACCAGACATTACAGTTCTAAAAGCATCAAAATTTTCCATATTATTTAGTGTAGATGCAACATTTGTTTTGAACTTTGTTTTCTGCGTTGCAATTCTGATGCTATCGTAAATACCAACAGCACCTTCATTAAGTCCATTTGAAATGGCTGTTTTAAATGTATCAATAGATATATCATCAACACTCAACAGACCTTCTGCCAACCATTGAGAAATGTTGTTACTCAAATCCGAGTAGAAATTAGCAATATCAACACCGAGTTCTGCTTGTGCTATTTCTTTCTCCTCAACACTCATTAACTTGTCTTCGTTATAGTTTGTATCAACAGCCTTGAGATATTTGTATCTATCATTTATAGAACTATCAATATTCCCAAGAGTGTTGCCGATATTTTTGTAGATATTTTCGGTTTCTACCTGCAAAGAGTATGTTTGAATAAAGTGTTCTGCATCTTTTTCAAGTTGTTCTTTTACATAATCCATTGCTTCTTTTAAAGAAACATTAACAAGATCACCAACAGAATATAATGCTTCGCTTTCATATTCTTTTTTATACCATGTTTCAATGATATCTTTATCGAACTGTATAGTATCTCCTTGTTTGTATGTTTTACCATCAATCGTGAAAGTAGTACCAGGGTGTGTTATTTTCTTAGACGTTGGTGTTGCAGAAGTGACTCGTTCTTCTGTGCGTCTATAATCTGGGTTATCAAAATATTCAGATGGTAGAGTTGGAAACGTACTCCAAAAACCAAAATCTTGATATTGATATTTTCCTATCTCTTTCCATTTGAATTGTTCTGTTGGTCTGCTTCCTGTTTTGCTTAGTTTGGCAAAATCAACTGCGGTATAGTTACCAGATTTTATGTTTTCAATATTTTTAATAACATTTGAGTATTCTGTAGCTTTTGGGTCGGCGGTTGGTGTTCCAATCAAATGCCACATTCCTGTTGGTACAAACCTCGATCTATATCCATTTCTACCCAATTTGTAAATCTCTTTAACACCAGAATCAATTGTGCTTCGTGTCGCTTTTGCACTTTCTTTTAAACTATTGGCCAATTCAGCTTCACTCTGCAATACACTCATCTTTGCGTTATACCATTCAAGAGTATTTTCTGTTAATTCAGCTATTTTAAGTTTCTGAATTTCAATATTAGTTTTTGCCATTGCCATTTCATCTTCACCATTACTTTTAATGAAAGTGAGATATTGCATTTCGGCATATTTCGTTTCTTTGGCAACCTTTTCAACTTCGTTCTGAAGTTGCATATTGGCATACTCTTGATCTAACAGATTATTTCTGTATTCATCCATCTTATCCCATTTATCAGCAGCGGTATAAGAAGTAGAAGCATATCGTTCATATTCGGTTTTGATTAGAGTTAACTTCTGTTCATCAAACACTTGCTGTTGTTTTAAACTTTCAAGTGAATTGGTTTCCGATAGTTTGTTGATCTGATTCATTTTCTGGTAATGTGCTTTACCAGCAGTCATCAACAGTTCATAATAACCATAAAGAGATTTTATATATGAAGATGTATCAGTTGCTGCGTGTTTTTCCTTCGGGCCTCTGAACAAACCACCAGAAGTCCAAGTGTTGTAACCAATACCACCAAACAGATAATTCTGTAATATTTGTGGGTCATTTCCACCCATATAATAATTTATAGCATCAGAACCACGTCTACCAATCATTGCAGTCCTTTGTTGATTTGCATCAGTGTATTTTTGCCATTCATTACCAGTTTTATCTTTTGTACCACCAAACAAACGACCGGGTTGTGACAAGAAAGTAAGACCAGCAGCAATCCCAAGTGCTGGAACTGGATTTCCTTTAATCCATTTTGATAAGTTACCAAAGATACCAGATTTTGCACCAGCAGCTTTTGCACCAATTGCGCCACTAGCAACATTACCAAACATATTACCAATTGCTGATGTGCCAGAACTAACAAGGTTAAGAGCACCGCCAATAGCGGATGATGCGCCACCAGTTCCAACACTACCAACTATTTTCTTCGCAATATCACCACCAACCATACCAGTAGAACCACTAAATAAGCTATCAATAGCACTACCAAACAGCTTATTTCCAATGCTTCCAACAATACCACCACCAGATTGTGCAAAACCACCAGATGTATTCAGATCAATACCAAGAATCAATTTGGTTGCATTTATTGCAGCGATCTGTGCAATAATTCTTGTAACAGATTGAAAGATACCACCGGCTACGCTTCTGAATACTTCACGAAGTCCTTCAAGTCTACCATTCATTACATCGAAGAAACCATTTTCAAAGTTGCTTCTCATGCTATCAACAAGTTCAACAGCACCATTATTGATATTTTGGAATGATGTCAAGAAGTTATTTACACCTTCTTCAAGACCAGAAGAAAATGCATTACCACCGCTTATGTATTGACCTTCACCTAGGAATCGTTTATTCGTGGCATAAAATTCAGAACGAGTTTCTTTGTCGCCCATGAATTCTGCTTTTCTGGCGTTCAATTCCATTATGCTACCAACACGTTTAAGTGCATTAATGTTATTTTCGATAACTGTTCTTTGTGCCTTGTATGCACCAGTTGCGGCGTTGATATTATCAGCAAAATTCTTAGTTTGAATAACAGCTTCTTTGATCTTGCTGTTATTTATTTCAACTTTACTCATTGCTTCTGCGAATGATAGTTTTGGGTCAAGTCTCATTCTCGAAGTAATTTCAGCCATTACGTTATCGAATTCAGCGCGTGATTTTGTATCAAAGTTAGAACCATATGCTATTTTAGCACCAGATTCTTGAACCATTTTTATGTAGATATTGCGTCTGATTGCATCAATGTCGTTACCAAGAATATCAATAAATTCATATGATTTCTTTTCTACAACATCTTTCCAAAGAGCAGCATCAAACATTTCCTGTTTTTCTAATGTTTTAGCTTCGATGGATTTTGATATTTCATCAAAATTCATAAGTGCAAAAACTTCGCTAACCGCGTTTGACGTTCTTCTCATGAAGCTTTCAAGAGGATTACCAGTGATGATCTTGATCGGATTTGTCATAACATCGGCATTATCGGTTTTGAGAAATTGTTGCATTTCTCTACCAATAACTTCGATTGTTAAATTCATTTCGCCACCAGCTTGTTCTACATACTGTTTAAAATTCTGGCGGTAATTGGCGAATTCTTTTTTGATTTTATCAATTACACGAGGGCCAGCTTTTGCCATGCCATCATCTTCCATACCTTTATAAAGAGATTGTGTAACATTATCACCATGTATTTCTGATAATACATCTGTGATTTGTTTGTAATCCTCTTTTGCATAGTTCATCATCGGGAGATAAACATTCGAAACATATTCTGTAGCTCGTTGGAATGGTTGTTTCAAGAAATCCTTTTGTGGTAATTGTGGACTAACTTTAGCAAGTTCATCGGCAGCAATTTGTTGGATTCGCATAAGTTCAGCACTACTATTACCAATAGAACTAAGCAATCCAATCATTCCTGCTTCTGTTTTTTCCAAATCTTTCTTAAATTCGACATGAATAACCGCTCCCTTGTCAGCAGTTTTCATATTTTCTGACATATCTTTGTATTTATCACCAAATATTGATTTGTCCTTGTATTCAAGAATAACTTTCGCTATGTTTTCATTTGCTTGTAATGCAGCAACTAAAGATTCAAATTGTGGTGTTTTTACATCGGCAGCACTTGTTATTAATTTACCACCAATAGATGGTTGGTAATCAATTGCATAACTTTGACCAGAAACATTATGTTGACTACCTTTTTTGGCATCATCTCGCCAACCACTTGTAACACCTACACCAAAGCCAGCCATTTTAAAAACATTAAGCAATGAAGCACCGGCTATCTTTGCCCCTTCATTGATGTTCTTAATTGCATCATCACCACGACGCATTATCGGATCACCTTTTCTTGCAGCGAAAAGAGCTTTTTCTGAATCACTGATAGCTGGAACCAATAATAAATTTATTGTTTTGTAAAATTCTTCTCCAGTAGAAATCAAAGAATTTAAACCACCATGTAACTTTTTAAAACTTGGATATGCTTTTTCTAATTCACTTGCAAATGCAGCAATAGATAATTCAAATGCATCCAATGCATCTTTTTCTTTTTTTATTTCAAAAGCATTTGATGATGATAATTTTGCGATATCTGGATTTTTTTCATCAAATAGTTTAAGCTCTCTTCTTGCAGCTTGTACATCAAGAATTCTATATCCACGTATTTTATCTCTTCCTGTTTCTCCATGAACAGTTACTTTTTCTTCTTCTATTTTATATCTCTGTTCTTCATATTGTAATTTATTTACAAGTTTTTTACGTTCGTCGGCTTTTGCTGATGCTGGATTCAGCCATTCTTTTAATTTTGGAAATTGATCAATAACATTATTTACAATATTTTTAAGAAGATTTTCTAATTTAGTACCGAGCCAATCAAACAAAACACTAAACATAGATTTAAAAGCCTTAAATAATGTCTCATTTAGTTTCACTATTTTATCGGCATTTAATATTGCAGTAATTATTGCAATTATTTTTGCAAATGGAGCTAACCATGCAGCTACCCAAGTATTCTTGAATACAACAACAGCAGCCGTTAATCCCTGAAATAATGTACCAATTGTTGCGAATGTTGCTATAACGGCAGTAGAAAATCCACTAATCGTTTGCATTATATTTTGTGGCCCAAAAAGCCACAAATAGAACAAACCACGTCCTGTATTTTCTGTTAAGAAACCAAAAATATTTGGTAACTTTTCAAGGCCAGTTATCAACATATCTACATCTCTGGCAATAGTTTTAAACACTTTTACACCATAAGATGCAACATCATAAACAAGCTGTTTTGTTTTCTGCAAACCACTGTTTAACATACCAAAAATATCTGTTTCTGATACATATCTGTCTATTATTCTTAAAACAGCAGCAAATTTTTCAATAACATCAGCAGCTATCTGGAAAGCATTTGATGATTCTACATTTATACCCATTAATTTACCAAACGAAATTGTCAGCTTTTCAACGACCGATAATATGCTGTTTAAAGATGAACCAAGAGCATTTGAAATCTTATTGGTAACATCTTTAAATTCAAGTGTTTCTGTAAATGCATCAAGTTGGTCACGAACTTCTTTTAATTTACCAACAAACAGATCATAGAAGCCAGCGTTACCAATAGCACTCTGGAAATTAAACCAAATACCTTCAATTTTACTGATAATGGCACCAAATTGATTAGCGGCCATACCAAGAGTTTCTTCATTGTAAAACTCTTTGAAATAATCAGACAATGCTTCTGACATAGCTTCTGGGTCATTCTTTAATTGTCTTAATGAACGACCATCTTTTGAATAAATTAAGTTAACAGGTATTTCAAATCTTCGTTGTAACGATCTCAAGTCACCAGATAATGCTTCGCGCAATGAGAATTGAGCACCAGCAAGACCCCATTCTGGTTCTATTTGTGACAATGCCATCGTTATTGAATACATGCGTTTAAGGACGGTTTCTGTTTCGCCAACGTTTTTCAACATGTCACGAACAGGGCCAATGAGAGTAAATGCTTTTGTACTCTGATAAACTTGTTCATAAGAAATAGGCAGGTTTTTAGTAACTTTAAACGCCTTTTCCATGAGTTTATTGACACCATCTTGTGTTTTCATCATACCAAATAATGCTATTTGATATCCACGCATTTTTTCTGTCGCAAATAAAACACCAGATGCGAGTTTTTGAACAACAGCACCAATACCTAAAAAAGAACCTACAGCTAACGCACCACCAGTTGCGATGAGCTTAAATAGCATTTTAAATTTTTCATAAACCGATGTAAGAGCACCGATTATGCCTTTAACTCCATCAGCAATTCCAGTCGTTAAGCTTTTTAATGGTGATTCTTTTATCTGTTCAATGTATTGTGCAAGTGGCCCACTGGTCATCAGATTCTTTAAATAAGCTTTTGCATCGTTTAACTGAGCTTCTTGTAACCGTTTTTTCTCAGCGTACATCTTTTGCTCAAGTTGAACCTGAGCATAAAGCTCTTCGCCGTGTTGTTTTGTGATAGCTTTTTCCTGAGCTAATTTTCTTTTATATTCCTTTTCATCAAGATTTCTTGATATTCTTGCAGCATTTGTTTCTCTTGAAACAACTTCGCTCCAATATTTTTTCTTTTCATCACTCAACTGTTTATTCAGCTTTTGTTCTGTAAGAATATCTGAATATTTATTTTCTATTCCTAGACGAATAGCTGCTTTTTCTGCCAGTTTTGTTTGTTTATATGTTTTTTGTTCTGCCAAGACATCGCCATACAAAGCATTTCCTTTGGCTTTGGCTCTGAGAATTTGATCTTTTTTAACCATCTTGTCGTAAATATCTTGTTGTTTTTGCCATTCCTTAATATATTTACGAAATGCCTTGTCATCATCGCTCAATACACCTTGGCTTTTTTTAAGATATTTATACAAATTCTGTTCAGAACGAACTGCATCATATAAATCCTGCATTTGTGGTGTTTTTTTGGTTTTTGTTCTTTTTACTGTTTTTTTAGAAAGCTCATCAATCTTCTTTTGTTGAGCAGCAATAATACCAGCAAGAGTATTTGTTGTTTCATTACTCATCTGACTGGCGTTATTTACCATTTGTGCCGAAGCGTTTCTTATCTCAGATGTAAAAGCATCAACAATCATCTTAAACTGATTTTTGAAAAATGTTTTAATTGTGCTTCTATCTGTTCCTCTTTTACCAAAGAATGCTTGTTGAATTGTTTTATCCAAACCAGCAGTATTTGTACGTACATCAAGTTCAAATTTTTTAAATGAATCAGAAAGTTTCTTCAATTCAGTTTCAATGCGCTTAATTGAATTAAGATCAACTTCAAGCTTTGCTTTAAGTGACATTACTTTCGATTGATTCATCTTCTAACTCCTAAAAATTGAAAAACGACAGTACATTTGTTATGTACTGTCGTTTGTAGCTATCAAACAAATGACTCTACATATCACATTAACATGTAGTTTATCATGTGTCAACGCTTTTGCACAGTTCTTTTACCGATAGTTTCAGAATTATTGCTGTGTTTTAATCTGATATGATCTATTATCTGTATCTTTTCAAACACTTCAACTCGTTCTTCTGGATCATTTATTCCATAAATATCCATCATTACAGCTATAGAACTGAACATGACTCCAATTGGTTGACCCATACCAGCGACGATCTGTTGACCAGCACATCGCTGATATAAGTCAAATATCCAACTATTTCTCGATGTTAGTGTAGGCTTACCGAATGGGCACTTATTTGTATATTTGCAGGGTGGTTTTGTTTTATACTTAAAATCATAATGCTCTTCACAGTCTCTACAAGAGCCACGATTTGGTGTAAAAATCCACTCTACAAAATCAATCAGTTTTTTTCTTCGGCTTTTACCTGCTCATCCTTGAAATTAGCAGCAGTTTTCACTGCATCGAAAATCCAACCATCAAGACCATACATCATATCCATAAGATCGGCCAGATTGTCCTGTGAGAATGGCAGTTCTTCATCGGGGTTAACTTTGGTGAGGTCGATGTTGATGTGGTTGGCAAGCCATTTGTATGTAATGTTTTTCCAGCCCTTAACACACATTTGACAGATTTCTTTTCTGACTGCATCTGCATCAAGACTTTCTTCCATTACGTGGGTTTTCGGATTTGGTTTCATTCGAGTATTTGCAGATGTAATTTTCTGCAATTCTCGTTTTGGAAGGAACATGAGATCAAATGATACTTTGAATGTATCATCATAAAGAACCGGAACTACGTTGTTTTTAACAGCTACATCAGAAAGACGCATGTATTAATCTCCTAAAAATTAAAATAGTTGAATTTCAGACATATTCATAATGCCCGAAATTCAACTATTTGTCAATCAATTAGTTAAAAAAGATTACTCATCGGCCTGCAATTCGATTGAGGCGAGTGAGTTAACGATTGTTACTTCAACGTCCGTGCTTGTACCTGGGTCAATACGAGCTTGGAATGTGAAGTCAAGGTTAACACCAGTAGCAGCAGCGATTTCAGGAGAAGTACCAGCGAGTTTTACCTTCGGAAATGCGAATGTGATGCTATCACCAGTCAATGCATTTGCGAAGATATATTTCAATGCACATTCTGTACCAGTAGCATACAGTTCATAAAGAACAGTATCTTCGAAAAACATTGAAAAGCCACCAGAACATTCACGAGTACCATATTCACATGAAGCACGTTCATCTGAACCCAGAACATAACCATCAGTTTCTACGTTGTTGGCTATATTGAGTGAACCAGACACAACGCGACCCAGAGCTGAATAGCCACTACCAGTATCAATCTGAATTGATGCCTGATAGCCGTTATAACCGTTCTTTGTCGGGAAAACACCAGATGAAATAGCAATCTGTTCGGTTGCGTGAATTGATTCACCTTTGCCGATGAAATCCCACGTTACACCATGAAAACCTTCTTGAACGATATCAATAGCCATGCTATTGATATGTGATCCAGTATACAAGAAATGTTTGTCAATGTTGGTGAAACTTTTCTGGAAAGAAAGCCCCTCAAGAGTTTCCGGTGAACCCTTTAAAACATGGGTATATGGGCCAGAACCAGTTGTTGCTACAGTTCCTTTGCCAAGCAAATGCCGAAGCAGAATTTCAAGACCTTCTGGCAAAAGGTCTGTTACCATATTACCCTGAACTGCTTTATTGCCGTCTGCAAGACCGACAATTGCGCGGTGTTGGTTAATGGTTTCTGATTGGAATGTGTTTTTACTACCGCCCAAGTTAAAAGAGCGTACATAAAAACCAATTACGGAAGCGGGTGATGGATTAAGAACCCCCCACGAAGCTTCCTGAGTAGCCACAATTGCACTTTTAGCACCAGTTGCTCTCATATTCGTTACTCCTTATTAAAATTCAGTCTTCATAAAGGTATAGGTGATGTCGAATGTTATTACAAACCCACCGTGTGGGTAAATCATTTCAGAAACCGTTTGAATCCTTATTGGTTTAAGGAAGTCGCAAGTATTCTGTAATGTAACATCTTTCATCATAGCAACAATAATATCCTGTTGCAAGTTATTCATAAGGCTGTCAAGGTTAGGTTCCTCTTTAGAAGCTTTTACAAAACCAACAATCTGTACAAAAAGAGTATTCTCACAATTCCCCCCCGGAAGAAGATTAAACTCTTCACCTTCGTTGTTTATAATTACCCAATTATTTGGTTTACTAAAAACATCTTCTTCTTCAATGTTAATATATTGTCTATCAACGTAACCAACGTCTGTTTTGTAATAATTACCACAAATAGACTCATTGGTCTTTTTAATAGATTTCATTGTATTTTCAATTGCTTGTAATATAAGTTCTTTTTTTGCTAAACTCATTTTTTACTCCATTTATTATAATTAACAATCAGAGGTTAATTGTATTAAATCCTTTGCTCATAAATTTTTCTTGTATTTGTTGGAACCATTGTTCAACTTCAGCCGAAGCAACTTCCAAATAATCAACACCCACATAATGAGGGATTCTTAAAATCTTTCCCGGAGGTACAAACCCACCAGATTTTCCAGATTTTTTCGCATAATGTGGTTTGTTTTTCCACATCATAGGTTTTCTTGTGTTTCTTGCTTTATTTGGTATATTGTATGCATCTCTTCCATACATAAGTATGTTCATCATACCCCCATATGTAATCGACCATACATTTTTTGTTCTTACGCTTGATTTTGTAATCAACCTAGTTGCTCCACGCCCTGTAATATATGGATGACTTAAATTGAAGAATTTGTGATCTTTACCAACAGATGTTTGGCGAACTTTAAAACCACCAAGAACTTTATCCTTCATAAATGTGGTCATATCTAGGTCTTGTGGTGCTGCCGCCATTATAACCGATTTTTTAATTTTGCGATTAATGTTTGTTGCATTAACTCCCTTTAAGACACGAAGAGCTTCCTTTTCTTTACTTTTAAGAAAAGAAATTAATTGATTTACAAATACCAAACCATCGATTCGAAATTCGAAGAAACCATGTCTATTGGCCAAGTTTCATCACCTTCGCTTTGATATCTTTCTTGATCATATCAAATTCTGCTTTACGTGATTCTACATCTGTTTTTACATCGACACTTTTTTCTTTAGTATTACCACGCCGATCAAAAGCAAACACATCACCATTATTTTCGCGTCTTGATTTTTGGTAAGAAATATCATTACTGAAATACATAACCAATGCGAAAAATTCTTCCTCTAAAAATTGAGGTATTTCATCAATTGTTCTGTAACGTTCATATTCATAATAAATAGTTCTTACGTCTTGTGGTGTTGGTATCAAATCAACTTGGTTATTATTTACAATACGAGCATCAATTGGCTTTAATGTCCTTCGTGTTTCATGTTCAAATACATCGGTGAATCTTTGCGACAAAGACATTCCATGTGGGAATCCCTCAACTGGAATATCTGGATCATTGAAAACACTTGTTGTTGCTGGAGAATTATAAAATACTTCTTTGATTTTTATTAATATATCACTAGAAATATTTATCGTGTATCTTGTAACATTTTTTTCTGTAACAAAACTACCACTTTCAAGCATTGGAAATAATTCTGATATTGTATTTGTTGCTCTACGAATCATGTCATCCAACAATGGTGTATTTTCTTCGCTCATGCCATAGCGATCTGTTAATATTTCTTTTATTTGATAAATATCCACGACATTACCTCCGTAGAGTTATGTGGGGTGGTTTGCACCACCCCACAGATTTAATTATTCAAAACAAACAATACCCCAATTGTAATTACTGATAAATTCATATCGAGCATCATCAACTTTTCTTAATTGGTTGACAATATCGGTCACTTCTTTTAAACCAACACTCATCGCTGCTTTAAGAATAGTTTCTTTGCTGTGACGAGTATCAAAGTCACCAATCTTGTTATCACGACCAAAATTCATGATAATGAATATCTTACCTTTTGGAGCAAGAACCCGCTTCATTTCAACAAAAGCCATTTCCAATTGATCTACATCGACACTGTTCATGATATATGATGCATGGATCAGGTCTTTTGATGCATTAGCAACTTCTTTCATCTTCTGAATCGGAGCAAGAACATATTCAACACCATCAAACGTTTTTGCGTCAATAACCGTTTTGGAAATATCAACACATGTTACTTTTTTTGCTCCAAGTTGCTTAAATCCATTACCAATAGCACCATAAGCAGAACCAACATCGAGAACTTCTTTGCCACGAACACCAAACACACGATCCAGAAGACCACAATAGCCTTTCTGCCAGTCACCAAATGCTTTATAGTCACATCCACTTTTGGCAACCCTATCAAAATATTCTTTATTAAAAAACAATGAACATTTACCAATTCGTTCATCAAATGTTTTTCCATGTTCAACGACAGGAACGGCTTTTTCTGGAGTATTAATCGGTTCTTCCTGTTTCATTTCTTCTGTAACTTCTGAATCTGGAACGATTGATTCTGGTTCAATAACAGAACCAGCTACATCTACATCATTAAGTCCAGTGTCATCGACTCCTGTATTACCGACAACATCTTCTGATGGAATTGGAATTATTTCATCTTTTACAAAAGGTTCTGAACGTTCTGTTCCTCTTTGTGTATCAACAGAAGGTTTTTCGGTTTTATTAAAATTCTTCCTCGGTCTTGCCATTTGTTTATTCTCCTAGAATAGATTTTACTTTTTCAAGCATTTCGTCTTTTATCATATCATAATTAACCTTGTTCATGCAATTTATAGCTCCCTTGCACCTTACACGAGTTTCAAAACAAGGTTCACAACCAACATACTTTGTTAAATCAATCGCTTTTGCTTTGTCTGGATATTGTGGATGAAGAGTTATTCTTTCTTCTTCTCTTGTAGAACCAAGAAATGTTATAGTAGGACAATTTGCAACATGTGCCATCCACAATACACCAGAATCCATAGTAAAACACAAATCACAATGCCTTAACAATTCAATAACCTGTGGTGTTTTTAATTTACCACACAGATTCAATATATTTGTTCCTTCAAATCCTTTTTCCTTATCTTGATCAATTAAAGCTACATAATAATTTTTCGACAATTCATGGATAATATCTTTGACCATCGACATCGGAAGTGTTTTCATATACCCAGAACCACGCAATTGAAACCCTATTATTTTTTTATCATGTTTTAATTCAGGTACAACAACATTACTCTTCATCTTTAATGACCAATCCAATTCTGATTTATCAAATTCTGTTATATTAAAATAGTTTAAAAGAATTTCAATTCTATGTTTATGATTTTCTTTGTTTTGTAAACTATGATCTCTTTCAAGAATACCATCAATTGTAAAAGTGAACCCAAAATCTAACGAAGAATGTATTAATACTTCATTTGTCATGAATTTTATATCAGAAAAACAAAAATTCAAATCATCTACAAATCTTTCATTTGTAATAATCCAAATATCTCCAATATTGTATCTTTTCTTTATTAATCTTGCCGCTGCAATAACTTGTATTAAATCACCAAGAGCATATTCTCGATGGATTGTTATTCTTTTTGTATTACGAATAAGTTCAAGATTAAACTCGTCAAAATCTTGTTTCAGATAATCCTTGTATCCACTTAAATTGACAATCATTTTTGGGTTTATCGCCGTTGGGTAAACTGTTCCCGTTCTGTATATTAATTGAGTTATCTTTGTTTTGTTGTAATGCAATTGCATTGTTTAGTACCTCATAAACAATTTTTCGTTCTGATTCATTTATTTTAACATCAAAATCATATTCAGAAACACATATATTTAAAAATTCTTCAAATATTTTTACTCTGTGCATGAATCGCTGATGGTTTGTTAAGCTATGATCTTTTTCTGCGACACCATCCAAGTAAATTACCTTGTCGAATTTTGATAAATCAGAACCAGAAACAATAACATCATGAAAAATTCCAAAATCTTTCATATCATTTACATAAGATTTATTTGTTATTAATGTGTATTTATTATTGCTAATTTTGCGAAGATGTTTAATTATTGGAATTAGTTGAATTAAATCACCAAATGCGCCAAATCTTTTAATACCGATATTTAAACCAGCAGCATTAAATATTGTTGGACTAAACAACATGTCTTCTTCTGAAATAAAATGATGATCCTTTAATAAAATTAGCGCAATGTTTAAAGGAACATCGACCCATTCATCTCGTTTAAATTCGTATGTAAAATCATGTTGAGGTATAATTTTTCTTATACGCTCATAACCATCTGTATATTTTATTTTTATAAATTTTTTCATTCCTAATACCAAAATGGGGGCCATCTCTGGCCCCCATTTATAGGTCACGGTTAGGATTCAGTAACAGTCACAACACCAAGCAGGTCAGTGATGACAGCTTTGTAAGCAGCGCGAGACAGAATTGCTCTGGTTTTTCTCATAGTGTTCGGGTCGATGAACCACGGTGAGAAATAAGAGAGAATGTATGGCGCGAAAACATAAGCAGTTTCTTCCCACTGAGCGGGGTTGTTATAACCCATGAGGATTTTGCCAGTAAGGAATGGGTCAACATAGATTTTCCATCTGTTGTTGAGAGTTCCCATGAAATACCTGCCACCGGTTGCTACCTGCTGCATTGCGATATCGGTTGCATCGGCTCTGAAACCAGACATCTTTTCGATGAAAGCGGCTTCGTCAGCACCAACAACGGCGAAATTCGTTCTGCGATAGCGTTTCTTGAAGATTGCGTTGTCAACGTCAATCATCTTTTCATACAAGGTTTCCATCCAGTACTTGCGATCCTGATAGCTGAGGCCAGAGGGTTCAGTTTTGCTGAATGTTGCAGCACCACCAGTAGCGGCGTCGATCATGTTCTGAATAATGGTTCTATCCCATTCGCGTGCGATCTGGGCAGAAAGGCCATTACTGAGAATACTTTCAACGTCTTTGCCATGATAAGCCATCAAGTCCTGAGAGACTTCGACAGTTGCATGGGCTTTCAGCTTCTTCTCAACAGCTACAACGTCATCAGAAGTGATTTCGAAGTAGATATCTTGAATGGCTGTCGGTGAAGATGGATCGTATTCAACATTGTTCGAAAAGGTTCTGTTGCCATGAATATTTGTTGACAATGAAGTATCATCGGTCACTTTTTTCATGTCTGTGTAGAAAATCTTTGCGTTCGGCTGAGGAATCGGCTGAATCGAACAGATTTCCTTTGCGATCATGTTGGGGAAAACCTTGTTAATCATGGCAAGGTCATTGCGAACTACGAACGCGATATTACCAGTAGCAGTCTGTTCAGAAAGCTTGGCGATATCAACTGATTCGTATTCTACGCGCTCCTGAGCACACTGATCTTTCATCAGGTTGTCCATCAGGATTTGCATTTTGTTCTGATCGTGTTCACTAAGGGCTTTACCAGTTACGGCACTTACTACACCCTCAGTAAGATGACCAAAACGTGAATGAAGTTTTTCATTACGTTCAAGGAAAGATACGGTTCTCATTGGTTCACTCCTTAGTTTTTCACGAAGTTCTTTTTGTAAGATTCGATTGACATATCAGACATACCGCTCAATTTTCTCTGTCTATTTCTGGCCTGATAGTCAGCGAATTGAGCTTCTGTAAGACCACCATTATCTGGTGTTGATTCCGGTTTTGAATCTTCTACTTTTGATTTGGTTGGAGCTGGTTCAACAGCTTCGGCCTTAATCTGTTTGTAGAGTTCATGATTCTTTTCAAAAACACTGTTTACTTCATCAACTGTTACACAGTTTTCAAACATGTTTTCAAAAGATTTCAGTTTGAACATTTCCGGGTTAGTAGCTTCAAGCTGTTTAATTTGAGCATCCCGCGCATCTTTAACAGCACTTGCTTTAATACCCTGAATCTCTTCTTTCAGTTTTGCGATTTCAGCTGTAGCTTCTGCCAATTCCTTATCAGACTTTTCTTTGGCTGAATTTGCTTCTTCCACAAGCTTGCTTTCTTCAACAACTGTAAACAGTTCAGGGCAAACAGTTTTGATAGATTCAGAAAGAGCTTTTACTGTTTCAGACAATTTCTTGTTTGATTCAACCAAAGCGTCTTTTTCAGCATTCAAAGCCACCTTTTCGGTTTCTGCCTGATTCTTGGCTTCATCAATTGCTTTTTTGAGATCGCTCTCAATACTTGCTTTGTATGATTCCAAAAGCTCAGGATATGCCGATTTCAGTTCGTCAATATTCTTCATCGGGTTACTCCTTCTATTAGATTCTATTTGACAATAAGCTTCTGTATCACTTACAGAAGGGTCATCCACGAAATCGAATGTCTTCAATTCATATCCTGCTTGAATGACATCAAATTTACCAGCAAATGGTTTGTATTCTTGGTCATACGCTGCGACTCCATAGCCACGAGTAGAAACACCAAGTTTCCCACCAGCATCAACAATTGCTTTAAGGTCTTTACCTGCTGCTGTATCAACAATCTGTGCTTTATAATAAGCATAACCAGAAGCATCAACATCAGAAATTTCAGTAACAATAGCACCAACAGAACGCATACTTGCATCCCACATTGGATGATCTACCATCATTCTGACACGACCAGCAGCAACTTTTGGTTTCAAATTATCAATTGCTGTCTGCATTACATCTCTTGGATAAATACGATTATTACCATTAGGATAATCGCATCTTGTGAATGGCCCTGAAATTATGTATTTCTTTTTACCGGATTCTTCAATAGAATCCAGTTTCATTTGATCGAACCATTGTATTTCAAGAAATTCTTTTTTCATAATTATACCCTTTTATTGTTCACAATCTTCACTCTATCAACTTTTAATATTACTGTCAAATTATTACATTTGCTAAAGCGTAATAATATGGATATGGAATGTTTTCTTCTACAGCAGTTTTATAAAAGTCGAAAAACTTATTAATTTGCTTTTCTGTAAATCCTTCGTCTTTTAATCTTTGTTCTATGTCTATTTTTGACATTATCTATACCTCAAAACGCCCTTTCTTTTACTCATTGATAATTTTGCAGAAGCACCACCACCCATATTAACTGCACGATAAGAATGAATGCCGTGTTTTTGTAGGTCTATATTCATTTGTAAAGTTCCACCACGTTTTGTAGTTAGTGTCACAATAGACCGACTCCAACTTTTGGGTTTAATATTCATGCTTGTTGCTTCATATCTTGTAGAAATCCGTGTTAAAAAGCGGCGACTTTTAGTAATAAATCGTGAATAAATAGAACGAAGCCGTCTATTCATTGTTAATGCTTTTTTACCAGGATAAATGTAAATATAATTACCAGGAGTGCCAATTCTTTGAAGGTACTTAGAACCAGCAAGTTTTATCCCTTTTGAATACTCAAGAAATTCGTCTTTAATTGACATCATCAATTTCCTTAAAAATTACATCAGATGTTGTATCTAATATTATCCCTTTTTCAAATAATGTGTCAACAACAATACGTGAACCTACAACAGAACTTACTTTAGCATAAACTTGTTTATTACCAATAAAAGTTGAAACAAATGTTCCTTGTTTTATATTCCGGGTGTTTTCAATGAATTCAAATCTTGTATTTTTTTTAAACCGTTTGACATCATTAAGAGCATCAGCAACAAGAAGATCGACTTTTACAGCCAAATCATTCTCTTTTATAAATAGCATTAATTCTGCTTTTATTGCGGTAGCATTGTCCATGTAATCAGAAATACCATTAACCTCATACCGAAGTCTCGTCTGATAATAAGCCAACATTTTATCATTCATTACATTATATTGTTCCAATGTTGGTATATTGTTTCTAACTTCTGTGTAATTATCCAATATAAAATTGGTGTAATTTGTATTCACACCACCATTGTAGTAAATAAGACTACAACGGCAGTTGTTGAGGCAGGAACTATTACAACTTTTAGGAACTCCTGGTAATGTTTTTTTCTTATATGGGCTATTAGAAGCAAAAAATAAACAATCCAAGCAGTGTTTATCCGTTATTCCTAATACCCATCTAATTTCAATATCTTCTGGTAAATATGCTATATCTGCGAACCTAAACATAGGATCAAGACCACCAGCATACATATCCATTCTTCGTTTGTAATTCATTTTGCCAGTGTTATTTTTAATATCATTGGCAAATCTTTTCATAAAATCCATCTCTTTTGTTGTCTGAAATACAAGCATTCTTCTTTCTTTGTCGCTTAATTTTGTTTCTGTGTTTTGATTAAATCTTTTACCAAGCAAAAATGCAGATGTAAAATGATTTTTTATCGTTTTTTGCTGTAAAATATTAAACTCATCTTCTGTTATTTTACCACTAATAAGAGCATTCATGTTTTTAAATAGCTCTTTTTTGTAGCTCTTTTTTTGAGAAGCAAATGTTTTTATGATAGTGGATTTGTCGTTATATGAAGTGCCGTGGGTAATACCCACGGCATTATTCCGTGTTAAAAAACTTTTAGAAAATTTTTCTTCATTTATTTTCATGAAAAAAGTTTTGCTTGTGTAAGTTCTATCAATTCAATGACTGTTTGTTTCATATCTGGGTTTTTATCCAACATTTCTTGGACTTTTACCCATTTTTTGAATTTAGCTTCGCCAAGCTTTTTACGCATAAAACCCAACAATTCTTCTTTTGTTGCGTTTCTTCCTTCTTTTTCTTCATCTGAATTATCATCGGTTTCATCTTCGCCTTTTTCAAATTCAGACGCGGTTTTATCACTTTCATCAGCAGCCGTTGTCAACATTGAATCTATTTCGTCTTGGTATCTCTGTTCAATATCATCAAGTCTTTGTTGTAATGCAATTGCTTCATCTTCCGTCATTCCAAGAATAGCTGTGTATATAAACAGATCATCTGCAAGCCCAAGTTCTGACCACATCGAGGCGCAATCCAACTTGAGCTTTTCAATTCTCCATCGACGCTCTTCATCAATAAAATTCGAAATCGGCCAAGAAATTTTTAAATCTTCTGGCTTAATAGACACTCCCTCAACGGCAAGAGCATTAACATAGAATCCTTTGATCTGTGGTTCAAAGATAGACTGGAATCGTCTGATCTTTCTCAGATAAGCAATCATCTGTGTCTCTGATGTTGATTTCGAATTGACATCTGTTTCTTTGCCAATGATTATTTTTGGAGTATGGGTTGAATAAATCATTTTATCTTGGAAATAGCTGATATCTTCAATATTTTTACCAGCCATATTCGCATTATTCAATGGGATAACATTTGCACCAGAACCCTGTCTGGTAGGCACAACAATGTCTTCTATTACAGAAAGTGGATTATACTCCCAAGACCAATTACCTGTGCGTTGGTCTATGTATTTTCTTCTGAATATTTTCTTTTTATATTTATCGACAAAATCAAGAGCCTCATCTCCTTCGAAATTACCAACATCTACAACAATAGCATAATGTTGATTTGCCCTTGAAAGTCTTGTAATCATAAGACCTTCTTCCATCAATCTCAATTGTCTGTAAGACAATCTGGCAAATTGGAGCATAGAAACACCTTTTCTATATTTAACATATTTGTTTCTATCCAACGCCAAACACAAATGGAAAACCTCATCTTGGTTCAATTCTGCCATCGTTTTACCAACATCATTTACTTGTAAATATGCTGGTGATAAAAAGTCACCATTTTTAACATTTGGAACCATTGTTCTTACAGAAATATGTCTAAACCCAAGAACTTTTTTCCTGTCTTTACTAAAAATCAATTCTTCAAAATTATCACCATACTTCAACGCATTTCTAACCATTGTATAAAATTCTTGCTGCATGTTTGTTCTAGCCGCAATGTCGTCTATTTTCTTCTGGATTGTTGAACGATGATGTATAACTTTAAATATTTCTGTTTTTGATGTATCACTTGGATAAACAACAAAGTCTGCATTTACATCAAGAGCAGATGACATTTCTGGTACTTCTTCATCCATCAGGTCATAATCCAGATACTTCCGCTTATCAGAAGCATTTCTATCCAGTTTGGTTTCAATGTAATTTTCCCAATTAAATGTTGTGTCAACATCATCTGTCTGTGTTTTTGGTGTAGCAATCTGTTGATTGAATTTTTCAATCATTTCCGCACGTACCCGTTGTTCAATTTCTTGTTCTTTATTACCAAAAAGCCAGTCGAATATTGACATGGTTATTAACCTTTCATTACCCATTTATTGAAATTTTCAAGAGTATCTTCAAGTGTTTCCCTAGATGATATATCAGAACTATTGTGTAACGCAACAGGGAACATAGGACTTTCACCACACATTGGATTTACATGCATATTATAGATGATTTGTCCAACGGCATCACTCAAATCCTTACTAGACCTTACATTATGATCAATTTTTCCTTTAACATAGTCTCTTTCAAGTTCATTCAACTCTAACTCTAATAAAGGATTATATATAGATGAAATCCTCTCTTCATATAGAGCAGTTCTGAATGTTTCATATGGCTCAGTTGTTTTATCCATTGATATATATGATGCTTCAATTTTATTTCTTTTAAGTATTTGCATAAAATCTGCTGATTGAAATCCATCCATAGATGCTAATCTGATCTTGTAACCCTTTTTTATCATTTGAAATATTAGATATCTAACTCTTGCCAATTCTACTTCGCCAAACTCTTCTTCTTTTTTAACTGTTAATAACATTTCGATAACACATCGAGGCATCTTATCCTTATACGTTTTTAAAGTTTGTGTTTCTGCATCAAAATATTCTCTATATACTTCTTCCATAGAATCAATATAACCACAACAAAAACCCAACTTGTCTTTCTTTAAACCAATATCTATTCCGATGTATCTTATTTTACCAGGATTTTTTATTGGTACATTTAATAAATGCTCAATCGCCATGTGTTCCGGTTTTGGTGATAATGTTGCTTCATCTACACTGAAAATGCGTTCAAGACCCATTATATTACCAGCATCAAACATTTTACCAATATATTCTTTGTTTCCTATAAACGGCTGAACAGTGTATATACCAATACCGGCAATATCTCGTATCGCATTGTCAATGTCGTTTTTGAATTTGTCGAAAAAATCCATTGGCACATGGATAACTTCACCAACAATATCATGATCCCATTCTTCAAGAATACGGCTACGTCTATTAAGACCACCAATTTCTACTCTAAATTCATCCTTCGAATATCGTTCCCTATTGACTTTCCAGAGATTATAATCCATAACAAAGCATTGTTTCTTACCTGTTTCTTTTTCAAGCTCCATTGCTTTGTTAATGCGTTCTGTTGTGAAGTCATTCGGGTAAACTTTTGATGAACCTATGTAGAATATTCCGGGCCTGTGTCCTTTTTTCAAGAAACGAGCATCCAATCTTCTACGAACACTCTGGTAAAGAACAAGAGCTTCATCAAAAATTTCACCAGCATCTTGAGCACGCTTTGAGTTGGCTACCTTTTTAAAGAAGTTAGCTTCGTCAAGTGCAGCAGCATAAATATTCAAACCGATTGTAGATGAATGTGATGATGTTGCACTCATTAATTCGATGTTATTTGGGAATAATAGCGAATCTGCGGCACGCTTATCGTCAAATTGGAAATTTTCTTTAAAGTAAGGAATAATTTTTAGTGCTTCTTTTACACCAGAAAACATATTCTTCTTACCTTGTTTTTCTGTAATAGATATAATCATTACAGTTATTTTTGTATTTGATGCTAGTTCAAAATACTTTTGTGGATGCTTTAAACACGACAATAAATAGAGTTGCCACAACAGGGAAATTTCCATAAAAAATGATTTTCCCCAACCAATACCACCGGTTAATATAGCTTCATTGTATTCAGCATCTTCAGAATGTAATTCACAGAAGTCTTTAAACAACTGTTCATGTAATGTTTCACAAACACCAATCCCGGTGTCTGGATTCTTACCAAGGTAGTATGGGTCTGTCAAAAAAGTTGCAGGGGAAACAGGCTTCCATTTATACGGATTTGCCTCTTCCATTAATTCACCAAATGATTCTTCAATCAATTTAAGAATTAATTCTTCATTTCCCTTGTATTTT
>Ga0209605_1001618_pt1 | contig 24159 bp, 21 predicted proteins | sample AD_UKC035_MetaG_FD_184408 | JGI IMG/M metagenome (GOLD analysis project Ga0209605, IMG submission 184408) | Active sludge microbial communities of municipal wastewater-treating anaerobic digesters from USA - AD_UKC035_MetaG (SPAdes) (version 2) | ecosystem: Engineered > Bioreactor > Anaerobic >...
TGCGATGGAAGAACAACGAAAGACGTACAAGCAACTCAGGCCTGAAGAGCGAATGGTGATCGCGAGCATGAAGCTGCAGGGCGCGAGCACGCGGGCGATCGCCCGCGTGCTCGCGCGGCCGCCTTCGACCGTGAGCCGTGAGCTCGCCCGCAACGGCTGTCCAGAGCGGGGCTACGAGAGCCACACGGCGATGGCACTGCACGCCCAGCGACGCTCGGCAGCCAAGCCCGCAGCCAAGCTCGATGTAGCCAGCGTTGCCTGGGGCGTCGTGATGACGCTGCTGAGCTGGAAGTGGTCGCCGCAGCAGATTGCCGCTACCCTCAAGCGCGTGTTCCCGCACGAACCCCAACGCCACGTCTCGCACGAGACGATCTACACGGCGATCTACGCCCAGCCGCGAGGCGAGTTGCGCCGTCAGCTCGTTGCCTGTCTGCGCCAAGGCCGCAGCACCCGCATGCCACGCAGCCGCGGCACGGATCGGCGCGGACAGATCCCCGACATGCTCAGCATCCACGTGCGCCCGCCTGAGGTCGACGACCGCGTCATGCCCGGGCACTGGGAGGGCGACTTCATCAAGGGTGCTGGCAACAAGTCCTCGGTGGGCGTGCTGGTCGAGCGCACGAGCCGCCTGGTGCTGCTGGCGCGCATGGAGAACGCCACCGCCGCGGCGGCCCTGGCGGGCTTCACCGTCAAGCTCAATGCGATCGCCGCGCCGATGCGCCAGAGCCTGACCTACGACCAGGGCAAGGAGATGGCGCGCCACGCCGAACTGGCGGCCAACACCGGCGTGCGGGTGTACTTCTGCGACCCGCACAGCCCTTGGCAGCGCGGCACCTGCGAGAACACCAACGGGCTGCTGCGCCAGTACCTGCCCAAGGGCTCCGACCTGTCGGTCTACACGCAAGAAGAGCTCGACGCGATCGCCGACAGCCTCAACAACAGGCCACGCGCCACGCATGACTGGCGCACGCCACTCGAGGTCTTCGCACAGACGCTGGCCAGCTCTCATAAGCCATCAACTTCGGTTCATTGACCTCGGTGTTGCACTTCGGTCTTGAAACCGCCCTGCAATCGCGGCCGGCTGTATCAGTTGCCTTTCGCAATGACGATTGGCTTCGAAGTCTCAAATGCCATGTAGCCACCGGGGAAGGTGCCTACCACTCCCGAGACAGAAACCACTAGTTCCTTCTCCTCAAGCGAGGCCAATACCTTCGAGAAGCTGTCGCTGCCCTCATACAGGATGCGGATCGGAGGCTTGCCTTTTGCCTGCAATTCGTATTTCCATCCGCCTGGATCCTTGTCTCGGACTACCTTGCCGACAATGGACGTTTCGGTGGACTCTATGAACTGTTCGGGCGGCTCAGCAGAGCCGGCATGCTTGAATATCACCTCTCGCCCGGAGGTGGGTACAGACACTCCAGACTTTGCCGTCGCTGGGGGATAACGCCTCGCGAACCTCTTGATCTCCGACTGACTCCCGTCGAGGAACGTCAATTGAACGGAAACCGACTTGACGCCAGCAGGCGGTTCGATGTGAGTCGGTTCGTCGCCGACCGCGCCGACTCGCTGCCCGGGCTTGGAAGCAGAGAAAGCGAACTCCCTGTTCAGCGCATCACCGTCGAACGAATACTTGATGGCCTTCAAGATGCCCTTGTGCCCCACGAGATGGGAGAAGTACAGAAGAGTTCGATTCCCCATGTGGTCGCTGAACTCGACCCACGAATCCGCGGTGGACTCGAGAACAGCCTTGCCTGACCTGATCGCCGCGTCGAACGTGTTCATGCGCAAAGTGAACGGACCGTTGACCTTGTCTCTCATGTCCGTGTAGCGAACCTCGAGGATGTGGTCGCCCGGCGCAAGTGCGCCCACCGAGATGCTCTCGCGAGGCGGTGCCCTGCCGGTCTTTGGATCTGTCCAGTCCAGAAAACCGGTGGACTTGAAGTCTCCCTGTCCGTCGAGCCGGTACTCGATGCTCTTGATGTTGTCGTCGGCGAGTCCGAGCTCTAGGTCCCAGCGGTCGCCCCAGTTCTTTGCAGTGAGGGTCACCGGGGTTTCAATCGCTGCCGGCGACAGCGTGGCGAACTGCGCTAGGCGACTCTCGGCGAGCTCGAGCCAGTCCTTGGCAAGCTTCTTGTCGATCAAATGGCGCTGGAACTTGCCTGCCTTGTCGAGCGCCCGAAAGCGCTCCAGCAGCATCATCTCCTCGCGCTTTTCCGCCAGCGTCTGTTCGCCCAACTTGTCGGACGAATATTCCCGGCTGAGGAGGAACGCGGCGGGCGCGAAGTCTGCGCTGCGGTCGAGGACCTGTCGCAGCGCGGCGATGCGCTGCTCCTTGGGCAGGAGAAGCGACGCTGCTACTTCCAGGCTGACGGTCCGGTTGTGCCGGCGCATTGCCGTCGTGATCTCGCGTGCACCTTCCAACCCGTCCTGCACTTTCAGCATATCGACGTAGGCGAGGTACGGGTCAATGTACTCGACGCCGCTTTCCAGGTACGCGTTGTAGCTGCGCCGGGCGCCTGCAAAGTCCGCCTTGACTTCATACAGGCGGGCGTTGTGATAGTGCTCCGCCGGTGTCGAAGGGTTGGCGATGATCGCGCCGCCCTTCGCAGCCTTCTCGAAGCTTGCATTCATGTCCTCAAGCTTTTCGAGAACTGCGTCGGTCTTGACTTCGACTCGTGCGGTCGCTTCCTTCGTCGCGAGCACGTTCTTGTCGATACGCAGGACCGTCGCCTGCAACTGCTCCAGGCCAGGCACAACAGTCGCGAGCACACCTTTGTCTTGCTCTGCGGCAAGCTGTTGCGCGCCCATGAGCGAACCGAGTACCACCGTGGAGACGAGTCCGAAGGCGAAGCCGACGCTCCAGACGTTGTGTTCGGTGGCGTGTTCAATCTCCGACTGGGTGATCCGCCCGTCCGCCAAGGCCCGGGACAGCTTCCGTCGGTACCCACCGAACCAGACGAGACCGGTCGTTCCGGTGACAAGGGCAGCTGCGACCGCCAACCATGGCACGAACGTGGCGACAGGTGTCCCCAGGTCTGCTGCCAGCCCCACCACTCCCGTGGTCGGAGCACCAATCTTGACTGCACGTGATAGAAGCGATCGGTAGCTGCGCCCGAAGGTGCCGCAGATAAGGTCGGACAGTGAAGACATGGCGCCTGCAACCCTTCAATTGATCTTGATTCTTGCTGCCCTTTCGCTGCTGCGTAGTAGACGGATGCTTCTAGCGTAGCCGGAGGGCAGAGACGCGGCGACAGCCACTCAGCGCGGCTTCACCAGTCCAATGTCGGCAAGCGAGCCGGCGACTTGAGGGGACGCGATATGGGACCGCAGGCGGTCAGAGCACTTCCAGCAGACAGCAGTAGGTGGCCGTAGAAATCGAGCGGAAGGAGTGCGCCGCTTTCGTGACGCGCCGTACGCGGACGTTGACCTCCTGCTCGTGGCCGCCCGAATCGACGACGGTGAAGGACTCCACATCCGGGTTGGCCGTACCGAGGTGGCTGACCCAGCGGCGCGGCCAGCTGGCCTGGGCGACCAGCAACAGGAATGCCCGGATCGAGGGATCGGCCTTCTTCAACTGGTGCAGGGCCAGCAGGTCACCGTCGATCACCGAGTCGGGCACGCTGGCTCGCTTGACCTCCACCACCGCCTCGACGGGTCCCTGCTGCTTGCCCGAACCCCTACCCCTGACGGCCAGATCGCACCGGGAGCCGTCTCGCCAGCCGGCGCCGGCGGCTGCCAGGAGGTCGCGGTACATCGGTTCGCGAACGACGATGCGCTGCAGGCCGATCTCGGCATCCACGAGACGGGTGAACTCGGCGACGATGGCGCCTTCCGGAAGATCGTGGTGCCGGTATACGCAGTGCTGGTAGCCCACCCAGAACGCCAGGGCCTGCATCGGCGAGGTCAGCCAGTCCGACGGAGCTGGCAGACCCGCCTCGGTCACACGCTCAGCGCGCTCGGCGAAGCACGCCGCCAGCGCGGCGGCCGAGGGCCGAGCCGCCGTGTCATCGCTCAGTGCGGCGCGCAACATTCCCGCGACGAGCGGGCGGTCGAACGCCGGCAGGCCTTCGAGAAACACGACCCCGTCTTCCGAAGCCAGGAAATCTGAGGTGCCTGCGTCGGTCAGCAGACGCACCAGTGTGGCAGCCAGCGCATAGACGTCGGCTGCCGGGCTGGAGTCCTCTCCCTCCAGGAGTTCGGGCGCGGTGTATCCGTCCGTCATGAACGGCAGATCCCAGTGCTGAAAGTCCTCATGAACACGAGCGCAGAGCAGATCGAGGAGCACGGGCGACCCGTCGTCGCGCACGCCGATGTGCCAGGGATCGATCAGCGTCCAGTCGATGCCCGCCCTGTGCAGCGCCGCCACGCCCACGGCGAGTTGCCGCGCCAGTGACCAGCGGCTACCCGGATCCAGCCCCTTGCCTTCGAGCCTGTCGGCCAACGCAGGTGGAGCCGGCTCCGTGATCAGCACGACCTTGGGGTTGGCGTGGCCCCGGACGCTGATGCCGGCATACACGCCGTGCATGCGGACCACATGGCCTGCGGCATCGGATTGCGCCTCCAGGCGTTGAAGCAGCGCCTTGCGCGACTCCACGTAATGCGGGAAGCCCTTGGAACTTGTTCCTGGCGAGTTGTACGACCAGACCTCCACCGGGGATGCGTTGTGTTCCTCCACCGCACCGTACCGGGAGGCACAGGCCGTTCGCTTGTCGTCCAGGCAGTTCAGGACGCGGTATCGGTCAATCACATCGTCGGGCTTGAGTTTCAGGGCCATCGGGTGCTCCCTTGCTGATATCGATCCAGCTTGAATGATCGGCCGCCCGGCTCCGTGGCAGCGGGCAATGAGGGGGGGGAATTGCCCTTCATTTCCAGGCGCTGGCGGGCGGGCGGTGGCGCCACACTGCCGCCGTCCCTCATGCTGGAAGAGCCATGGCCGCACCCAACGTCGATCTCGTCCTGGTCATTGACGCCAGCGCCAGCATGAAGCCGTGCTTCGACGGTCTGCGGCAGCATCTGACCAAGGTTCTGCAGCCGCTTCAAGGCCATGTCTCGAACGTCGAGTTCTGCGTTCTGGCGCAGTCCGTGGGCCAGCGAGGCCGGCAACTGGTGCACGACCATCGCTTCCTGGGCTGCAGCGGCTCCGAGGCGCTGGACCTTCTCTACAGGTCGCCGGCCTCCCAGGGCGCACCGCGCAGCAGGTTCTTCAGCGGCGACCCTCAGAAGGTTTCCGCCTTCCTTGCGGGCCTTCGCCCTGACGGCAACGAAGACCTGCTGCTGGCGCTGGACCTTGCCGCGGATCTGCCATTCGGCAGTGCCGGCAATACCTGCCGGATCATCGCCCTCTTCTCAGACGAGCCGATCGAGGACGGCGCCGTGGAGTCAGGACGCCTGGAGAAGATTCCCGACCTGATCGACAAGCTGCAGCAGCGGAGAATCAAGCTGTTCGCAGCGATCCCGGAGTCCCCTGCAGCGTTGGAGCTGTCGCAGGCGAATCGCAGCGAGATCGAGTTCGTCGAGGGCGGCGACGGTCTGAGTGGAGTCGATTTCGGATTGTTGCTCAGCCAGATGGGCAAGAGCATCTCGGTGATGTCGCTGCAGTCCACGGGCGAGACGCCCTACAAGAGGGCTCTGTTCGGTCAGGACCGATGGGAGGCTGGACTGAGCGTTGCCGAGGCCGAACGTGATGTGGTCTTGGCGGTGGGCGAGTCAGCGAAGTTCGGCGCCGGCACGCCGCTGACGAACGTGAAGGTCCAACTGAGATGGACGCGCGCCATCGACCTGGACCTGCATGCATTCTTCGTCCGGCGGGATGGTCGCGAGGGTCATGTCTTCTTCAGCTGCAGGTCGGCGCACGGTGTGACGCTGGATCACGACGCGGGCATCGGCGACCGTGGGGGTCGGAACGTCGAGAACATCGTCGTCGAAGACCTGGAGCCGATTTCGCGGATCATCTTCGCCACGCAGATCTTCGGTGCGGGCGACCGCTACAGCGACTACGACGGTGCTGTGGAGGTCGCGCCGAGCGACGGCTCCAGGTTCGTGGTGCCGCTGACGGCCCCACAGCGCGGGCGGTGGTGCTGGATCGCGCGCATCGATCTTGACGGCAACGGGGCGACCGTGTCGAACCTGAACCAGGTCTCGGACGACGAACCGGCGCTCTGACAGATGCGTCCACGGCATTGTGGTTGGCGATGCTCAGGGCCTTGAGGCTTGACTCGACAGCGGACTCCCGGGCTGCCACGCGCCGCGACATCGGCGTGGACTGAGACAGTCGGCAGGTCCTCAGTTCAGCCGACCTCGTGCAGTTCGGCGATTCGATCGCGAAGAAGGCGTGTGCCCTCGGCATCGGAGCCGAGGGTCCGTTCGCGGATTGTCAAGGCCTTGCGATACATTCGATGAGCCTCTGCGACGGCATTCCTCAGAGCCAGGAGTCTCCCCAGCGCGCTGTATGCCGCCGCTGCTTCAGGGCCGTCTTCCCCGTGCTTGCAGGTGGCCACTTCGACGGCCTTGCGGAGCAGGGGCTCGGCGAGGTCCAGTTCTCCCGCGTCACGCATGGCGACTCCGGCATTCTGGAGCTTCGTGAGGTCCCGGCAAGCGGTGGCGAAGTCGGCAAGGACAATCGCCACCTCCGCCTGCACCGCTGCCGCCTCGGCCGCTCGCCATGCTGCAGCAGCCAATGCCAGCGCCGGCACGAGCCCCGTGACGGTGCTGACTCCTGAAAGGATGTCGGAGTGATAGTCGGAGTCGATGCCCTGCTGCTCGCGCCACTCCTTCAATGCGGACGAAACCTGCGCAGCAAGCTCCGCCACGGTCTTGACGTCACCCAGAACATGGGCGCTTGACGCCAGGCCGCAGGCGGCTTCGATCAGGTCGCCGCAGTCGCCTTCCATCTGCCACATCTGGGTCCCAAGTGCCAGCCGCTCCTGCTCGACTCCGTCGTGCAACGTACGATCGTCGAGGCGACGTGCGTAGCCGGCGAGTCGGCGCAGCGGATCAAGCAGGTCAGCGAGGCGGTTCCTGCTTCGGTCGCGCTCGATGCTGCGGCGTTCGATGGCCAGCCATTCCTGGGTCAGCTCGACAGCCAGCGGCAGTTCGTCGCAATCGGCGGCGAGTTCGGCTGCCTGCATCAAGGCACCGACCAGAACGCTTTCGTCGCTTAGGGCCAGGGATTCCTGGCGACGGAGCCGGATGATCTCAAGCGCGACCCGTAGCGCGTCGGCTCGCCGCCCGGCGCGTTCAAGGCTCCAACCCATGACCTCGAAACACTCCGCGTCTGTGTATGCGCCTTGGTGAATGCATGCGGTGCGTGCCCAATCTTCTACGCCATGGCACTCGATCGCTGCCTGCTCGGCCTCCTCCCAGAGCTGCGCGTCGCACAGTTCCTCCACGCGCTGTCGCAGTACCAAGGCGAGGTCATTGCAGACCTCTGCCGAGCGCATGGCCGGGTCGGCAAAGCCTGCGCGAAGCGTCGCCAACCGTCGCTCGCGGTCTGCTGCCCGCGCCGCGGCTTCAGCATCGACTTCGTCGACCGGGAGCCATTCCGTACCGGCGGGAACCTGGCCTGCCAGCTCGCTTCGCAGTTGCAGCAGACCTTCGAAGTCGCCTTGCTTTCGGGCCAGCGCCTCGGCATCAAGACAATGTTGCCGCGCGGCCTTCCAGTTTCCGCTGGCTGCGGCGTTGCGCGCAAGGGACTGCTGCAGCATCAACTTGTCGTCGAGATCGACATCGACACCCTGATCAGCGCCGAGAACATCCAGAGCTTCGAGCAGCGCGCTGCGTTGCCCGGCGAGGTCGCCGGCATTTCCGCTGCGTTCAGCGATCGTCTCAAGCAACCAGGCCAAAGGCTTGCGGCAGGGCCCTGCAGGGTTGCCAGCCCAGTGGGTTCGCAAGACTGTCCGCGCTTCAGCGAATGCCCGCCCAGCTTCATCCGCTCTGCCAACCTCGTCAAGCTGGTGCGCCAGGGACTGCAGCGCATCGCCCAGTCTCTCTGCTGCATCGTCCAAAGCCTCTGGCTCTGCGACACTCATCCACCTCAGGTCCACGATCTCGCGCAAAGGTTCTATGCCTTCGGCGAGCGTGGAGTTTCCCCACTGATCCAGGAGCGCATCGATCAGTTTCTCCCGAGCTTCGGGCGTGGAGTTGTCGGCGAAGTGCTGCCGCCGGATCAGCAGCATCTCGCGGTGCAGGTCCGCCGTGGCGGTGCGATGCTCGGTCGACATCTGCGCCGTGAGGGCGCAGTCCCGCAGCGCCTGAAATAGGGTGTCGTTGCTCGAACTGGCTGGCGTGGCTGCGAGTCTCCGGCGCAGCGTCAGCAATCGCTCCTGCAGCAGCAGGTAGGCCGTGTTGTAGGCGCCGCGGGCCTCGTGGGCACGTGCGGCAGCCAGCAGTGCCTCCTCAAGCTTGATCGCAGTCTCGGTCGAGAAGGCGACGCTGACGCTTGCACGCAGCCGTTCCGCGACGCGTTCGCAAAGTCCAACCGTCCTACCGGCTCCGTACCAGTCGGAAAGTGCCCGGCGGACGGCATCAAGCTGCTCGTACGAGAACGCCTCAAGTGGCCACTTGGTCCCGATTCCGGCCTCGAAGTCACGCGCGTGCGCTGCACGCTGTGCCTTGTCGGAGGCCATTGTGACCAGCTCGAGTAGCGCGTTGGCGGCGTACGATCTGACTGCGGCATCTGCGCTCTCTGCCCCAAGGGAGGCGACGACTCCAAGCATGGCCGTCCTGTGATCAGCGCCAGATGCGGTTCCCTGGGCTGGTACGCCGGCGAAGTCGATCGCCGCTTTCAGGACAGCTGCCTTGACATCGACTGGATCGCAGACCGTATCGAGCACGGCCTCAGCCGCGTCGCGATAGGCGCGTTGGACGAAGCTGGCCACGCCGGCGTCCAGACCGACCACCAGCCGCAGCGGGTCTGCGGCCGTTGCCAATCCCTCGCCGGCCGGGCCGAGCGCCAGTGCGTCGGCTGCGGCCTCGGTGAGCGATCCCATGAACTGCATGCCCTGAACCGACGACAGGGCAACGGCAAGCCGTACCGCTGTAGGCGTCGAGTCGCTCAGCAGTCGCTCGGTGATGAGCTTGGTGAGGTTGCAGTGGTGCCGCTCGATCGACCTCCGGCCATGTGGCGAAAGCGTTCCTTGTCGCGAGCGCCAGGCCGGCGATCGTTGCACCAGGCCAATCAGCTCGATCAAGATCTGCGGGTTGCCGTCTACCTTGCGCAGGAGCAGTTCTACGTCGTGGCGCGGGAGGCCCGGCAGACCCTGCTCGACCAGGGCGCTCAGGTCCGACTGCTTCGGCAGGCGGATCATGGTGGCACGTTCCTCGTCGTCTGCGGTGACGCGGAAGTGGTGTGCAAAGCTCGCGCGCGCCCCGTGAATGTCCTGTTCCCAGTCGACCGCCCAGTGGGTGGCCACGAGCAGCAGCGGCCAGTTGCCCTTCTCGGCGCGGTCCCACAGTTGCTGCAGGAAACGGAGTGCGCCTTCGTCGCCTTCCTCGCGTGCGAACTGCGCATCGTCGCAGAACACCACAGCTGGGAGCCCACCAGAACCGTCGCGTGGCTCCAGCAGGGCCGCAAGCTCGTCCAGTGTGCGTTCGTACACGTCTGCCACACGCTGCGCGTCCAGCGTGGCCAAGTCGGTGCATGCAAACCGATCGCTCTCGAGCTTGGCTTGGCGGTGCATCCGGGCAGTCTTGAAAGCGCCAAGGCCCACTTCGAGCAGGTTCTTCCCCAGGCCGACACCCGGCACGCTTTCGAGCAGCGCCTCGCCGATCTTCAACGCAGCGTCTGCGGCAACATCCTTGGTCGAATGCCGCAAGGCAGCATGGCGCACTGCATGCTCTCGTGCGAAGCGAGCCCGCTCGAGATGGGGGTCCAGCGTCCGGCGGTGCGCCGCCATGTCGGCATGCACCGCGTTGCGATCCAGCGGATCACCTAGCCGGAATCCCCACCACAGGAATGGGAGCGGTCGTTCGGCGGTGGTGAACGTGGCAAAGTGCGCTTGGGTCTGGGGGTCGTTGAAGTCAGGTGCCACGCGCAGGTTGTTGCCCTTGAACAGGGAAGCGTCCGGCCAGTAGTCGTCGGGATCGAAGTGAGTGGACAGGTGCCGGTAGAGCTCCTGCACCAGTCGGGTCTTGCCCATCCCGCGATCCGCGCAGATCACCGCCAGACGCGGACCAGATTCTCGGGATACGGATTCGTAGGCATCGACCAGCCGCGTCAGTTCGGTCTCGCGGCCGCAGAAGACATCGCGCCAATCGGCCGGTTTGCTCATTCGTTTCTCTCGATCCATTACTGATTCGCTTGACCGTGTTCGGGGGGGCGCTTGCGGCCGGATCGTCGGCCTACGCCGCCGACCCCAGTTCCGTCACGTCACGTTGCGCGCGATCTGCTTCGCGCTGGCGCACTGCCAGCAGGCGCGGGAGCGTGGGGCCCGGGTACCATGGTCGATCAGTTCGCGCGGAGAGCGGACCCCCAGCCATCTTTTCGGCTATCGGCTGTTGCAGGCAGAAGTTGAGCGCCTGATTGGCCGTCATCAACCCCTGCATGTGGAAACAAGGCGCCTACTGTTCCTGGACTTCGACGGAGTTCTGCACCCGACCAGCGGCGGCGATGCCAGCCTCTTCTGCCGAGCCGATCCACTGCTCGAGGCTTTGGAAGGGGCAGACTGCGCGATCGTCATCTCGTCGAGTTGGCGACATCACCATGACATGTCCAGCCTGCTTTCCCGGCTTCCTCAGCGCCTGGCCGCACGGGTGATCGGTGAAACGGGGGAAGCCCACGTGGGACGCTGGCCCCGCTACAACGAGATCATTGCGTTCGTTCGTGGCCATGCTCCCGCGGTTAACTGGCGTGCGCTCGATGATTCGCGGCTCGAGTTTCCGCCGAAGTGCCGAGAACTCATTGCTTGTGACCCCAACTTCGGCTTCGGCGCCAGCGAGTGCCGTGCGCTCAAGCGCTGGCTGGCCTGCTCCACCTCGCAGGACGGACAGGACTGAACTTCAGGCCAGTACCTATGGCCTGCCCTGTCAGGGTCGGGGGTCGAGCCGCCAGTGAGAGTTGGGCTGCCCCGTACATCAGAGGCTGCCCGCGTCAAGCGCGCCAGTCTTGACAGTTCCCGCGCTGCCATGCGGCAGGCGCCGACGGACGGTTTGTCGCTTTTTGCTGCGCGGCAGAACTGCACTCAACGCTTGCTGGGCTGGGATGGATGTCGGGTGGGCTTGCCGTGTCGACCCACGCTACCACGCCGTTCTCGCAGTAAAGGTCTGCGCGCTCGCGGGGCGAGCGCTTGCGGCCTGCGGCCGTCTTCGAACCCTGACAGCTGCGCTGCGCCGTGGTGCGCCGGTCTCGGGCAATCCCGCCCGACACATCGGAGTCCGCCATGTCGTCCTCTTCGATCTCTTCTTGCGCTGCTGTTGCGAACGATGCCCTCCTGGTCCGCGATGTCGACGGCCAGTACCGACCGGCACTTGCCGAGGAGGTGCTGAGCCACGCGCGGCGCGTGCTGGCCCACCGCGTGCGGCGCGGTGCCACGATGTCGTCGCCGCAGGCTGTCAAGGACCATCTGCGGCTGGAGATCGGGATGCTGGAGCACGAGGTGTTCTGCGTGCTGTTCCTCGATGCGCAGCACCGGATCATCGTGCTGAAGCAGATGTTCCGCGGCACGGTGACGCAGACGTCGGTGTACCCGCGCGAGGTGGTGAAGGAAGCGCTGTCGCTGAACGCCGCGGCGGTGATCCTGGCGCACAACCATCCGTCGGGCGCCGTGGAGCCGAGCAGGGCGGACGAGTACCTGACGCAGACGCTGAAGGTGGCCCTGGCGCTAGTCGACGTGCGCGTGCTGGATCATCTGGTGGTGGCCGGGGCGGACGTGTGCTCGTTCGCCGAGCGCGGGCTCGTGTAGGCCGCGGTGGAGCGCCGCGTGGCGCTCCTTGTTCTCCGGCGGTCAGGCCAGGCTGATCCGCCGGATCGCCAGCGCGAAGGGGCCGGCCTGGCGCTCGGCGATCATGAGGCCGACCTGGCGGAGGCGGGCGGGGTCGAGGGGTGGCGCCCCAGGCACCTCGCGGCCGCGGAAGCTGGGCCGAAACTCGGCCAGCGGGATGCGCAGGCGCTGCCAGCGATCGGGGTCTGGCGTGAAGGCGGCCTGGTAGTTCAGGCCCTCGAAGGAGTCCTCGGTCAGGAAGTTGAGCTTGAAGCGCTTGGCCTCGCCCTGGACCTCGAGAACGCACGTTTGCGCGCCGGTTCTGCCGTGAGCTGCGGGAGCCGAGCGGACCGATGCGAATCCGCCATTGCTATCCAGCGAGACTTCGCCTTCAAAGACGGCGTGCCCGCCAGGGTCGCTGCGCAGAGTGCTGCGCGAGACGCCGCCCATCACACGGTCGTCGATGGCGCGCCATGCGTTGGCCACTCTCGGGTCGGCGAAGTCGAACAGCACCGTGGGCATCTCCGCTGCTCTCAGCAAAGCGGTTGGAAGCGTGGCCCGCGCGCGGACCGAGTAGCTGGCAGTCTGTTGAGTCCCATGCCCTTGTTCAACGCACGCGGAGCATGTGGTCGGTCTCGCCCTTCTTGATCTCGACGACCACGTCCATGGCCTTGACCATGTCCGCGAAGTTGGCGTGGCCGTGGTCCTTGGGATCGAGGGTGGGGTCGAGGCGCTTGATCATGTGCCAGACCGACCCCTTGTTGACCCAGGCCTCCCCCTTGGTCTCGGCGAGCAGGCGGACAGCTCGCTTGAGCATCTCGGCGGCCGGGTCGGCCGGTGGTGGTGGCGGGGTGTCCTTGGCTTCGCTGGTCTTGGGTGCTTCTTCGGTGCTGGGGGCTTCGACCAGGCTGTCGTAGTAGCGGAACTCGTGGCAACTCTTGGCCGAGTGCTTGTTGGTCTTGCGGCGGTTGCCGATGCCGATCAGGGTGCGTCCGGCGGCCTTGATCTTCTGGGCCACCGGCATGAAGTCGCTGTCGCCGCCAACGATGATGACGGTGCCGATGTGGGCAAAGCGGCTGATGTCTTCGGTCGCGTCGAGGCAAAGCTTGATGTCGGCGCCGTTCTTGGCGGAAGCGCCCGGCGGGAAGAGCTGGATCAGCTCGACGGCGCTCTGCAGGAGCGAGTCGCGGTAGCGGCCGAAGTACTGCCAGTTCCCATAGGCGCGATTGATTGCGACAGGGCCGAAGGAGGCGCCGAGTTCGACCAGGGCCTGGAGGTCGATGAGCGGTTCCCCGCTGCGCGGGGCCGGGCTGTCGCGCTGCGCGTCGAGCCACCGGGGTACCGGCGTCTCGCCCCTTGACGGGCGTCCATCCCTGACGCAACACGGTCAGGCCGGCAGAGCCGGCTGAGACACGCGGCGGCCCTTTCCCGTGCCCGGGGATCGCGGGCTTCTTTGTCCGTCATGCTGCGCATGACCGACGCCCGCTTGGCGATCGGGCCGCGCTCGCAGGTCGCTGCGCTCGGTGCTCGCCCGTCCCGAACGCCACCCCGGGCACCCGCCAAGCCCGAAGCCGGGCCGCTGAAGACCGAGTGCCGTGAAGTGCTCGCAGCGGCTCGACCGCCGCGCCAGTCGCTTCGCTTGGTGTCACGTCGGCCGCAGAGCCGCCGCTGCTCGTGATCGTGCGGACGGCTGCGCTGCAACCGCTGCGCCAGGCAAGCTGGCACATCGGTCGCGCCGCTGCGCCGCCCGCGGGGAAGGGGCAGCCCGTGCGCCAGTCGTCCCACCGCGCTCCCCCCACGCGCCCCCGTCGAATTGCGAGGGGGACTTGTGGGGGGATCTTCAAGCGGTGGGCCGGGAAGCCGGCTCACTGCTTCGGCTGCTGAAGAAAACCACCCATCCCCAACCCCTTCCCGTGAGGGAAGGGGCCATGCCCACCCCCCGCCCGCCCGTGGGCGGGAGCAAGGGAGTCCGAGCGAGAGGATCAGTTTTCAGGGAACCCGGACCGGGACCCGGCTGGTTGCTCTCGATTGGAGATCGTCATGGCAAACGTTTCTGTCATCCAGCGTCACGCGCACCTGGCCGGGGCCGTCAAGCTCGAATTCGTCAACGGCCGCGAAGGCAAGATCGCCAAGGCCGTGCTGACCGCGATCAGCAACACGCGGCGCCGTTCGGGCGAGATGCGCGAGGAGGAATCCACCGCGATCCAGTGGACGCTGTGGGGCAAGCAGGCCGAGAACGCGGCCGAGTACCTGGGCAAGGGCTCGCACGTCAACATCGTCGGCCGGCTGCGCAACAACAACTACGAGAAGGACGGCGAAACCGTCTACGGCATGGCGTTCACGGCCGAGGAGATCGACTACCTCGACAGCCGCGCCGAGAGCGAAGCCCGCCGCACCCGCGGCGACGACAGCGCCCCGCAGGCCGGCAACGGCAGCGCCGAGCCGCCCGCAGCGGCCCCCTCCAGCCGCAAGCCCCGCAACGCGCGCCAGCCGGCGCACGCCGACGCCTGAACCCTCATCGGGTGGGCGCCATGTTGGTCAACACGCCGACGTGCCGCGCCCGCCCTTCGAAGCTCATTCAACGATCGAAGGAAACAGTCATGTACTCGACCCCGACCCTGGCGACCCGCTTTGCCCGCAACACCCGCGTGATGCGCGGCGACCAACCCCTGAGCGAAGACCAGATGCGCGCCGCGGCGCCGTCCATCTTCGCCGAGGGCAAGCACGCGAGCCGCTCCGAGCGCTACACCTACATCCCCACCATCGATGTCCTGCGCGGCCTGCGCAAGGAGGGCTTCGAGCCCTTCATGGTCGCCCAGGGCGCCAGCCGCGTCGAAGGCAAGGCGGAGTTCACCAAGCACATGATCCGCATGCGCCACGCCGGGCAGGTGCAGACCCGGCCCGAGGCGAACGAGATCATCCTGATCAACAGCCACGATGGCGCCAGCTCGTACCAGATGCTCGCCGGCATGTTCCGCTTCGTCTGCTGCAACGGCCTGGTGGTGGGCGAGGTGGTGGAGGACATCCGCATCCCGCACAAGGGGAACATCCAAGGCGAGGTGATCGACGGCGCGTTCCGCGTGCTCGACGAGTTCGAGGCGGTGAACGAGCACACCGAGGCGATGAAGGCGCTTCAGCTCCAGCCGCCCGAGGAGATCGCCTTCGCGACGGCCGCCCTGGCGCTGCGCTTCGGTGAACGCGGCGTGGAGGAAACCGGCGGGCACCGGCCGGCACCCGTCACGGCCGAGCAACTGATCGAGGCGCGTCGGCCCGAGGACATCGGGCACAGCCTGTGGACGACGTTCCAGCGTGTGCAGGAGAACGTGATCCGCGGTGGCCAGCCCGGCCGCAGCGCGCAGGGGCGCCGGCTGCAGACCCGGCCGGTGGGCAGCATCGACCGCGGCGTGAGCCTGAACCGTGCGCTTTGGATGCTGGCCGAGGAGATGCGCAAGCTGAAGGGCTGATGAACTGACAGCGTGCCGGCCCCGCAACGGGCCGGCAGTGCCTGCCAAAACGCGCGGGCCGGCTTGCGCCGGCCCGCGGGAATACCGGCGCCACGCCTGCCTTCGGCCGCGCGCGGCGCCCATCAATCGCCGGACAGCGCCGCTTCGTAGTCCTGGCCCCCGTAGAAGATGCCGAGGACCGACACGGTCCGCGTGTCTTCGTCGACAGCATAGGCGATCAGCGTCCGCCCCTTGTGGTGCGTCACGCGCAGGCCGGGGCGGATGTCTTCACGGGGCACGCCGCGCAGCGGAAAGAGCGCAAGCCCTTCGCAGCTGGCGACCACCGCGCCGGTGTAGCGCTCGGCGACCGCTGGAGACCTGCGCTCTGCAACGTACCCGAACAGTTCCTCGAGCTGGTCAGCAGCCTCGGGAGCGAAGACGATGCTGTAGGGGATCAGGCCTTCGACGTTGCTTTCCGGGTCGCCTTCGCGTGCGCGGTCGCCAGTCGCGCCTTGACGGCGTCGACCGCCACTGCACGCGACGGGTTCGCCTTCAGCTTGTCGTAGGCTACCGCCACATCCTTGCGCAGCCAGTCCTCGACGACCCGGTCTCGGGCGAGCAGGACACGCAGGCCGTCGCGGATCACTTCGCTCTCGGTGGCGTACTCGCCGGCCGCGACCTTCGCCCGCACGGCCTCGGCCATCTCGTTGGGCAACGTGATGCTGAACTGCTGGGTTGAGCGCATGGCGGTGTGGTCTGCTTGCGTAGGATTTAATCCTACACCAGGAAGCCTCGAACGTCATGCCGGACTTCAGCGGGCCCACAACCAGGCCGCCAGCGCCCAGGTGGCAGCCGACGCTGCCGCCGCCGTGGCGGCGTGCGTCAGCCAGTGCTGCCAGGGGTGGGCGCCCCGATGGGCCAGGTCCGCCAGGTGCTGCAGTGGGACTGCCACACGCTGCAGGGCCGGGCCAACCTCGGTCCTGAAAAGCATCCGCGCCGCTTCTTCCATCGCCCGCGTCTGTGCTTCCGCCGAGACGCGGGTGATCTCGTCGGTTCGCCGGGCAATGTGCTTGACCGCCTGCATCTTCGCGTTCTCGGTGATGCCGGCCATGCGGCTCTCGAAGGCCGTGACCTGGCCGGCAAGCTCCGTGCTGGCGTTGATCAGCGCCAGCCGGCTGGCTTCCAGCGCAGGGGCCACGGCTTCCACCCGATCGAGCAAGGCAGCCAACTCGCCGAGTGTTTCGGCGATGAGCGCTTCGCGGGCGGAGGTCGTGCCGTTCATGCCAGGGCCGACTCCAACGCAAGCGCGGCAAAGCAGGCATCGAGTTCGGGCTGTACGCCATGCGCCAGCCTGCGCGTGGCCAACTTGTGCGCCAGCGCGAGCTTCTCCGCTGAGTCCCCGGCCTTGGCGATCAGGGCCTTGTAGTCGGTCGTGTCACGAACCAACTCGCCAATGTCCATGCCTGTGGTCTTCAGCCGGCCGTAGATCTCGTTCTCGCCCAGCCAGCACGCCGGGTCCGCCTTTGCGATCGGATGGTCGGACACGAACCTGAGCAGAGGATGGAAACTGCGCTCCAGTTCGTCGCGATCGTCGACCATGTTGAACAGCAGCCGGACCCGGGACGATGGCACGCCGATCCGTGAGAGCTCGACGAGCGTGGCGATCGTGTCCTGCTGCTGCTTCAACGCCGGTACCGTGGGAACGACGAACACATCGAAGTCCTCATGGCTTCCGCGGTACTGGCGCATCAGCTCCAGCAACTGCTCGACGTTGCTGGCCCCGATGTCGACGACGGCGCTGGCGACCGTCTGCAGATACTCCTGCAAGTCGGCAAACTGCGTCCCACGGATCGTCTGCGTCTGACCTTCGGTCGCGTTCAGGCTCTCGACGCTGATCAGGTCCGCGCCTTCGACGCGCGGCAGCAGGAGGTGCCGGGCGACGGTGGACTTGCCCACGTTGCCCGAGAAGTTGATGACGGCGATTTTCATTTCTGCTCCTTTTGACGCATGAAGGTGTTGGTGACCTGGGTGGACATGAAGGCCTTGGCGACGTCCTCGCCGCGTGGGCCATTGGCGAAGCTGCTCTGACCGGGCTTCCCGGGAGAGGGTGGAGGCCCAGGGGATGCGGGTGCCTCACGTTCCTTGGGCTTTGGAGTGGCGACGACTGCGGCCGTCTGCGATGCGAGGTTCAAATCGCGTCGAGCGGCGTCCTTCGATGGGGTGACCGACGACTGCCTTCTCGCCCTGACCACCTCGCGATGGACCGTGCTTCGGCTCACGGTTACACCGGCTGCGGACAGCGCCTGGCGTATTGCCTCCAGCGTGTATCCCGTCGCGTACAAGCGATGGATCTCGTCGGCAAACGGCAGCGCCTTTCGTGTGCATCTGCCTGGCGGCAGGTCGGGCACAAGGCGCATGCTGCCCTCACCATCCCGTGAGACGGCACCCGCATTGGACAGACGCACTTCGGGGTCTGCCGGCATCGGGTCCGTCGAGCCGATGGCGTTCACGCTGCCACCTCACGTTTCGCGAGGTCGACACTGCGCCGAGAAGCCTGATCTCGTCTCGCCGCTTCCCGGTCCTGTCCCATCGACGTATCGCGTTGGATCGGTCTCGTCGCGGCTGCGTCACGCACACGTCCCGCTTGCGTCGCATGCCGTCTCGCTGCGGTACCGCGCGTGTCGTGGCTTCGTCCCGCGCCGTTTCGCTTCCGTCTCTCGGTTTTTGAACTGGTCACGCTCGTGTCCCGCGCGCGTCTCTCTTGAGGGAATCTTCGACGCAATGAAGGGCGTCTCGCGTGCGGCATTTGGGCCCAAGTCCAGCGGCTCAAGAGCCTCGATTCGAGCCAATACTGGTCTTCAAGGTGAGTGCAGAGATAGGCGGCCTGCCGCCAGTTTCACAAGCGCTTCGCGACCTCCATTCGTCGGCTCATGAACACCACTGCCCATGACTTCGTCACTGTCGATATGCGCGGCCTGAAGGCCGCGCTGGTGGCGCGTGCGCAGGCCAAGCGGGTCAGTGTGTCGGTGCTGGTTCGCAGCGCGGTGGCGCGCGATCTCGGACTCGCAGCGGATGACGAGGCCAGCCGCGTGGTTGAGTCAACGGAGCGTCCATCGAGCGCGACGACCGTCAAGCTGTCGATTCGAATGTCCGCCGAGGAGGCGCGCCAGCTCGCGGCGGGTGCGCGCGCTGCGGGTTTGTCGCGTGGCGCCTACCTGGCCGGCCTGATCGCCAACGTGCCCGTGCTGTCCGCCGGCGGATGCCGGACCGAGCACATCGCCGCCTTGATGGCGTCCTGCGCCGAACTCTCGACCCTCAGTCGCAACATCCACCGCCTGACGGCACTGCTGCGGCAGGCCAACGTGGAACCGGCCAGGCCGTATCGGGAGATGTTGGACACGCTGGCCGGCGACGTGCACCGGCACCTCGAGCTCGCCGCCGGCGCGTTGGCCGACCTGCAGCCGCAGAGGCACAGCACTCGGTCCACGGCTTGATCAGCCCCTTGATGAAAGGAGTTCCCCATGGCCCAACCACCCAACATCGACGGCATCCTGATCACCTGGGGTGATCGTCTGTTCTACCCTGGCAATCGGGTCGTCAGGGTGAAGCCGCAGCCCAGGCTTAGCGGCGACGCGGCACGCTTTCGCGCGGCTGCCATCCGCAAGCGCATCGAGGCGACGGTGGTCCGCCGTGCGCCGCAGGTGATGGTCAAGGTGACGGGAGGCGGGCGCGGCATGAAGGCCATCGCCGCGCACTTCCGCTACATCAGCAAGAACGGCCGACTGGAGATCGAGGACCAACGTGGCGAGACGATGCGTGGCAAGGACACCCTGCGCGACCTGTCGGAAGAGTGGCGCTTCGGTGGCTCGCTGATCCCGGATGACGCCGAGCCCGGTCACCGGCGCGAGGCCTACAACATCATGTTGTCGATGCCGCGCGGCACGGATCCGTTGACGGTGCAGCGTGCGGCGCGCGAGTTCGCCCAGGTGGAGTTGGTCGACCACAAGTACGTGATGGTCCTGCACGATCACCAGGCCAATCCGCATGTGCACATCAGCGTGCGCGCAGAGTCGAGGCACGGCAAGCGTCTGAATCCGCGCAAGGCCGACCTTCATCGATGGCGTGAGACCTTCGCCGAGAATCTGCGGGGGTACGGCGTGGAGGCTGAAGCGACGCGGCAGGCGACTCGCGGTCGAAGTCGGAACTACGACCCGCTATGGCGCGTGAAGGCGCGTGAGGACGGCCGACTTCGCACGACCAGACCGGGCGCCAAGAGCGGTGGGCGTGCCGTCGCCACGCGGGCGGAAGCTGTCGAGGCTTGGCGGCAGCTGGGCCAAGCGCTGGCGAAGTCGGGAAGTTTGGAGGACCGCAAACTGGCTGGCGCCATCGCGGGCTTCGTCAAGGAGATGCAGGTCAGCGAGGCGGCGACTCCGCAACGGGCTGTCCCTGAACAGGAACCGAGAACCAGGCCGATCGACACGCTATCGGGTCCCGGTCCTGTTCGCTGAACTGCGGCCGACTGGCACTGCACTTCGGTCCTTTCCGCCCGCAGATGGCTTTGTGTACACAATGAGCGAGAATGTCTCGAATCTACCCAGGTCACCGAGATGCGAACACCCAAGGTCGGAATCCGCGAGTTCAGGTCGGGGCTTGCTGAGTTCATCGCCGCTGCGACGCCGGTTGCCATCACGCGCCACGGGCACACGGTGGCGTACTTCATCCCGACAAGTGCCGAGTCCGAACCAGACTTGGTGGCCTTGAAGCGTGCCTCGGGATCCCCTGAGATCGCCGGTCCGAAGGGCAAGGGTTCCGGCCGACGCAAGGCGGTAGCCAAGAGGCGCCTCACGCAGGTCAAACAAGACAGAAAGCACGGATAGTGGACCAAGCGACCCACAACAAGATCGTCTCGTTCATCTGGGGGATCGCCGACGACGTGCTGCGCGACTTGTTCAAGCGCGGCAAGTACCCTGACGTGATCCTCCCGATGTGCGTGCTCCGGCGCATGGACGCGGTGCTCGAGCCCACCAAGCAGGCTGTGCTCGACACCAAGCGGATGCTCGACGACGCCGGCATCACCGAGCAGCGCGCCGCGCTCGCTGACGCCGCGGGCCAGGCCTTCTACAACACGTCGCGCTTCACGCTGCGTGACCTGAAGTCCCGCGCCAGCCAGCAGCAGTTGCTGGCCGACTTCGAGGATTACCTCAATGGCTTCTCGCCCAACGTCCAGGACATCCTCGACAACTTCAAGTTCCGGAACCAGCTGCCCACGCTGTCGAAGGCCGATGCCCTGGCGACGCTGATCAACAAGTTCCTCGACCCCGACATCGACCTCTCGCCGGCCGGCATCGACAACCATGCGATGGGAACTGTGTTCGAGGAGTTGGTGCGCAGGTTCAACGAGGACAACAACGAAGAGGCCGGCGAACACTGGACGCCGCGTGACGCCGTCAGGCTGGTGGCCAACCTGGTCTTCCTGCCGGTCGCAGACCAGCTCAAGTCTGGCACCTACCTGTTGTACGACGATGCCTGCGGCACCGGCGGCATGCTCACCGTGGCCGAGCAGACGCTGGCTGCGCTCGGCACCCAGCGCGGCCTGCAGATCGACAGCCGGCTCTACGGTCAGGAGATCAACCCCGAGACCTACGCCATCTGCAAGGCCGACATGCTGATCAAGGGCGAGGGGGAGAACGCCGACCACGTCGTCGGCGGCGCCGAGTGGTCGACGCTGTCGCACGATGCCTTCCCGGGCCAGGAGTTCGACTTCATGGTCGCCAACCCGCCGTACGGCAAGAGTTGGAAGAAGGACCTGGAGGCCATGGGCGGCAAGGACGGCATGCGCGACCCTCGCTTCAAGGTCATGCACGCGGGCGAAGAGCTGTCACTCGTCACCCGGTCCAGCGACGGCCAGATGCTCTTTCTCGTCAACATGGCGTCGAAGATGAACCACAGCTCGGCGCTGGGGAGTCGCATTGCCGAGGTGCACAACGGTTCGTCGCTGTTCACCGGCGACGCCGGGCAGGGCGAGAGCAACATCCGCCGCTGGCTGATCGAGAACGACTGGGTCGAAGCCATCGTCGCCTTGCCGCTCAACCTCTTCTACAACACGGGCATCGCGACCTACATCTGGGTACTGAGCAACCGCAAGCCTGCGCACCGAAAGGGCCAGGTTCAGCTCATCGACGCCAGCCAGTGGTTCAAGCCGCTGCGCAAGAACCTCGGCAAGAAGAACTGCGAACTGGGGCCGGACGACATCGACCGCATCTGCCGCACCTTCCTCGACTTCAAGGAGACGCCGGAGTCGAAGATCTTCCCCAACGCCGCATTCGGCTACTGGAAGGTCACCGTCGAACGGCCGCTGCGCCTGCACAGCCAGTTGACGCTCAAGGCCATCGAGACCCTCCGGTTCGCATCGGGCGACGAGGAACTGCGCGCGGCGCTCTACGAAGAGTACGGGTATGACCTCTTCTCCAACTTCGATCGCATTGCCTCTGCGCTGGAGCGGCGCCTGGCCGACTGGGGCGGCGATGACGACGAGGGTGAGGACGAAGAAGGGAGCGCGACCAAGAAGGGCCTGCCCGAGAAGAAGCGCAAGAAGCTGCTCGACGCCAAGACCTGGGAGCGCGACGGTCGTCTTGTCGAGGTGGCCACCGCCCTGCGCGAGACACTGGGCGGCGAGCTCTTCGAGGACCACAACCTGTTCCGCGAGCGCGTCGACGACGCGCTCAAGGCGGCCGGCATCAAGCTCCCCGCGGCCGAGCTGAAGCTGATCCTCAAGGCTGTGAGCTGGCGTGTGGAGGACGCGCCGCGCGTGATCGCGAAGGTTCACAAGGCAGGCAAGGTAAAGGCCGACCCGATGCGGGGCCTCTTCGACGCCGAAGTGGCCGGCAAAGCCTGCGTGGTCGAGTACGAGCCCGACAGCGACTTGCGAGACACCGAGCAGGTGCCCTTGCTGGAGGAAGGCGGCATCGACGCCTTTATCCGTCGGGAGGTGCTGCCCTACACGCCCGACGCATGGGTCAACGCCAGCGCCACCAAGATCGGCTATGAAATCAGCTTCACCCGCCACTTCTACAAGCCGCAGCCGCTTCGCACTTTGGCGGAGATTGCGGCCGACATCGTCGCTGCGGAGAAGGAGGCCGAAGGCTTGCTCGATGGCCTGTTGATGGCGGGGGCGCCTTCTTGAGCAAGCCGACCAAGCTGCCTGCCCGCCGCGTGGCTGTGGCCGAAGCGCCCCCGCGTTCGGCCAAGAAGGTAGGCCCCGCCGACGGGACAGAACTGCTGGGCGACTTGCGCGCGCTCGTGCAGGCCGCCCGCGAGCGGATTGCCGTCGCAGCCAATGCCACCTACACGCAACTCTGCTGGCAGGTTGGGCGTCGCCTGCTCGCCGAGAACCTGCAGGCAGGCCGTGCGGCCTATGGCAAGCAGATTCTTGCGACCGTGTCGCAAGAATTGACCGCCGAGTTCGGTGCCGGTTTCAGCTACACCGCGCTAACGCGGATGGCTCGATTCGCGGAGTGGATGACCGACGAGCGGATTCTTGCGACGCTGTCGCAAACTTTGAGCTGGAGCCACTTCGTCGAACTGCTGCCGATCAAGGATCCCTTGGCCCGCGATTTCTACACCGAGATGTGCCGCATCGAACGCTGGGATGTGCGCGCGCTGCGGTCGAAGATCGGCGGCATGCTGTACCAGCGCACGGCACTGTCGAAGAAGCCGGAATCCGTCATCTCCGCCGAGATCGGCAAGCTGCGGGACGGGCAGATGAGCCCTGACACCGTGTTCCGCGATCCTTACCTGCTGGACCTCCTGGGCTTGAGGGGCGCCTACAGCGAGCGCGACCTCGAGAGTGCCATCCTGCGCGAGATCGAGGGTGTGATGCTGGAACTGGGCGCCGGATTCACCTTCGTCGCCCGGCAGAAGCGCATGAGCGTGGGCAAGGATGACTTCTACCTTGACCTGCTGTTCTTCCACCGCCACCTGCGCCGGCTGATCGCTGTCGAGCTGAAGCTCGAATCGTTCGCACCCGCCCACGTCGGCCAGATGGAGCTATACCTGCGCTGGCTGGACAAGCACGAACGTGCGCCGGGCGAGGAGGCCCCGATCGGACTCATCCTGTGCGCCTCTGCCGATGCCGAGCAGGTGGAACTGCTGCAGCTCGACGCGAAGTCGATTCGGGTCAGCGAGTATCTCACCGCGCTACCCCCGCTGGCACTGTTGCGCGCGCGGCTGCACCAGGCGATTGAGCACGCGAGGGAGCAGGCGGCGCGGCGACTTTCAGACGTGGGAGGCGAGCGGTGATCGGCGAGCTGAAGCTGTATCCGGCCTACAAGGACTCGGGCCTGGACTGGCTGGGTTCGATTCCTGCGCACTGGAGCCTGCTCCGCGCTAAACACTTGTTCCGTGAAGTGGACGAGAGATCGAAGACGGGCAAGGAGGAACTGCTGTCGGTGTCGCATCTCACCGGCGTGACACCTCGACGGCTGAAGAACGTCACTATGTTCATGGCCGAGTCGAATGTCGGCCACAAGGTTTGCCGGCCGGGTGACTTGGTCATCAACACGTTGTGGGCCTGGATGGCAGCGCTCGGGGTAACTCGCCATCTGGGCCTTGTGAGCCCTGCTTATGGGGGGCGGCCTCAAATCTGAAGTGCAACACCTCACCCGGCGTAAGGTGCTGCGATGGAAGAACAACGAAAGACGTACAAGCAACTCAGGCCTGAAGAGCGAATGGTGATCGCGAGCATGAAGCTGCAGGGCGCGAGCACGCGGGCGATCGCCCGCGTGCTCGCGCGGCCGCCTTCG
>Ga0209605_1001628_pt1 | contig 24016 bp, 28 predicted proteins | sample AD_UKC035_MetaG_FD_184408 | JGI IMG/M metagenome (GOLD analysis project Ga0209605, IMG submission 184408) | Active sludge microbial communities of municipal wastewater-treating anaerobic digesters from USA - AD_UKC035_MetaG (SPAdes) (version 2) | ecosystem: Engineered > Bioreactor > Anaerobic >...
TAGTCTTGATCTTGGCGGTCTTTCTCCTCTGTGGCTCTGGCACGATCAGCTATGTTCTTTTCAAGTTCTTCTATTTTTTTGAGTGCTTCTTGGTACTTATTCCAATTAGCGTCTCTTTCAAGACGAACGGCAGTCATTTGTTCCTCAGTGTATGTGTTTTCTGGCATAGTAGGCGTTAACCACCCCAATACGTTCCTGTAGTTATGTTGTACGATTTTGCAAGGTGAGCCAGTTGGGTAATTCTGGTCAAACGATCTGAATAAACTCAGATTGCCCTCAACAAAAATTGATATATGTCCGACTTTATCTGCACTCTTAAAGATCATCAAATCACCCTTTGTTGGTAAAGCGTCAGGAGTGTTGATTATCCAGTTAAACTCAGTACCTCTTTTGGTGGGGAAGTCCTGAGCATTTGTACCAATAATGGGAGTAAGCCCTAGTACCTCTACTATGTATTGATTGGCTAAATCTGTACATTGATTTTTGGCAGCAGGATTGTAGCTGTGGTATTCCACAAACTTGTTTAGGTATTTGCTGATAAAAGTTTCTAGTGTCATATTTTGCTTAGCACCCTCCGTCTTTCTTCCTCAAGTTCAGACAACCTTTTGCGATAGGGTTTAAGAACATGACCGATAAACACATGACCAATCCAGAGTCCAAAGATATACGACAGAGTAACGAATAGAAGTGAGAACGTGTTAGTGAATGACTGACCACCAAAGCCATTGATCCTAGCGTAGTCAAACACTCTCGATAGGTTGGTTGAGAATAGGATGCTTATAAATGGAAGCAAGATAATCACTGACCGCTTTAAGCCACTCACACCCTCGTTTAATTTAGCACCAACTATCATTCCAAAAGATATGACACACCCCGTAAAGAACCAGAAGCCTGATCCTGCTGTTACAATTTTGATTGATTCAAGGAATATTTGCATTATCGTTTTCTCTCAAGTAACTTGTCTATTTTTACGATCATATTTTCTTGGTTCTTTTTTACCTCATGTAGCTGTAGAGCTGTTTTTGTCTGTTCTAATACAGTTGTTTGTATCTGTAACACAATATCTGCAAGTTTTTTACTGTAGTCAAATAACAGGATTCCAGAGATCACTATTGGAAATCCCAAATCTCTGATTGCTGTAAAAAACTCTTGCATTAGTTACTTTCGGTATAATAAGTGTGTATCTGGTGGGTAGCTTTTTTTTTATCATGCTATTTCGTAAGTACCTGTAGCCGATAATCTATCGTTAGTAGTCCACGTAAACGGAACAGTTGCAGTAATTAAGCTATATGTTGCATAACTACCACCTGCTGCGTGAACATAGGTATAAACATTTTCTTTACTACCGACAGATTCATTTACAGAGGTAGAAAAAAATGATGCTGTTCCAGAATCTAATAATAAAGATGCTATTACTATAGAGTTGCTATATTTAGGCAAAACTGGCACTGTAAAGATTGGGTTAGTTCCCATAGAAGTTGTTGAACCACAAGTCAGGTTAAAAGAAAAGAACGCTAATGAACCGATTTGAGCATACCTACCAGTAGCACTACCATTTCCGATAGTGATATTAGTTAGTGTTGGAGCATAAGTAAAATGACTTGGATACCCCTGTGGATTAGCTGCGTAGCTGTAATAGGGCGAAGTAATAGCTGCGTTAGCAATTGTGTAATCTGTATTTACTGCGATAGTTATCGTTGTATCAGTAGAGAATGACGAATTAACTACTACCGCATATTTAACAGTCGTCTGAGTAAACTTGAGCCTAGTACCTTTGGTAAAAATAGCAGTTCTATCTACTCCTGCTATGGTAAAAGTAGAAGCACTTGCGTATGTCCACGTATCAGTTGTACCAGACCACCCATCCCAAACTGGTGCTGTTAAAGTTTTATTCGTCATTGTGACTGCACCAGAGTCTACATACGCTTTAATACTCTGTTGTGTAGCTAATGCAGTAGCAGAGTTGGAAGCCATGTCATCTTCGTCTTTGACTGAGCCTCCTGAGATCATTCCAGCTACACTGTGAACACCTGCTGCAGAGTGTTCTGCAGCCACAGCATCATTTACTTCATTGATATGAGATTTAGATAATGGAAAAGCCACAACAGCTTGGTTACTGTGAGTTTTAGCACTGTAGCCCTCAGCCCCTCTGGTTACTCCTTGTAATTCGTTAGTTGTTGAGTTGATTGATGTATAGGTAACCCACTCAGCCACTGAAGTTGAAAGAGGATCAGACCAAGAGATACAGGCAACACTGGGCTTTGTTGCATCTACATTGTTGAGAGATTGCAAAACTATTCCGGTAGTTTGTGAGGCATCAATGCCACCCCCAACATTTAAGAATGTTGTAACGAACTGTTGTAAGTATTTCATAATTCCTTTCTAAATCGCTTCTGGCGGTGTACCATAAGTTAGTGTTGTATAAGCTGTTTTTGCGTCACTGTAGGTCGTTACAGTGGGATTATTCTTGACTGTGGCGTATGACATAGTGCTGTTGGTGGTTACTTTCTGGAATAGCCACTCTGAATCTGGTGCTTCTTTGAGGAGATAGGTGTCTGTTCCATCAAGTAGTTGCTCGACATAGTAATATTTTTTAGGGTTGACCGTTGTGCCGTCTGGATTAGCCACATTAACAGCTACCTTGCCGGCTACTTCTGAAAACTTACTGTTTTCTTTGTCGTTGATGTCTAAAGGTAGTGTCATCTTTTCCTTTGAAAATTGAGCCTTTTCTTTCTCATTTCTTCTACGTCAAGCCCTTGTTTCTCGGCTATTTTGTCAAAAAGATCAGATTGTGGTGTATACTCAGAGTATGGGTTTTCTAATCTCTGGTTTAGTTGCAGCGGCGGTTGTGTTTGGGTGCTGGTTGATTTGGGTAGCATTTGGCTCGAAGTGAGCGTTCTACCAGCTCGACCAGTCTGATACACACCAGAACCAACCTTGCCAGCATTTTTTGGCAACTGTGCGTTCATCGCTCTTTTAAGTCCTTTTGATGCGTATTTAATGAAATTCGGGTTATTAACGATCTGTTCAACGGTAAATCCAAAAATAACACCTGGCGCACCTGACACCAAGCCTCCAACACCTGCGCCACCCAATTTTGTGAAGTTGAACAATTGTCTATTCTTTCCTCTGGCTTCTGCTGAAGTCAAAATCTTTTCGAGTTCTTTGGCCATTCCATAATCAAGACCGAGTTTTGCTAACTGTTGATCACTGCTATCAATACCAGCCTTAACAATGTTCCGAGCCTGTTTTGCTCCTTGTGCTACCCCTGATCCCTTAGCATCAAGATTGAACATGCTTTGAGGTACGTCTGGATCAATGACATTGCGCCGGAAGTTTGTCAACCTATCAACACCAATTGAAAGTGGACTGGATACCAACTGTCCATCAACCACAGCACCACCACCAGCTTGTAGAAGTTGATCCCTGCGCCTCATTAGTTCGGTAATTTTCGCCTGATTTGCGTCACTTACTACTCCGCCCACACCTGCCTGTAATTTTGCTATTTCATCATTAAATGATTTGATTAGTTTGCCAGTTTGCACACTCTTACCACTTCTCAAAGCAAGATCATCATATTTTGATAAAATGTCTTTCTTTGCTTTACCAGCCAACTCAGATGACCTGTCATATAGGTTGTACTCATCAATAAATGAGGCTACAGATCTTCCAGCCTTCTGAGAAGCCTTTGCTTGTTTCATTGGATTACCAATGCCGGCGGTAACCATATCATCGGCTCTTGCAATGACCGCTGGCTTAACTCTTGAAAACAACTTGCCTCCAGCTACTTTTGCGCCTTTTCCAGCTATAATGAGTGGATCAGCCTGTCTACCAACGTTAGTCATTACCTTTCCAGCTTTTGCCAGATTCCCTGTTTTTGAAACAAGTCCAAGTTTTGATCCTGCGGAAACACCACCTCTCACTGCACCACCAACACCAGTTGCAACAGTAGCAACATCTGCCAATGCACCAACTGGATCGTTATAGAGAGTGTTTTTAATATTATCTACACCGCCATATCTATCCTTATAAAAGTTTCCAACTGCCTTTGCTCTGTCCTCAAATTGAGTACCAAGTTTCTGTGTTGGGTCTAGATATTGAGCAGTACCAACTGCTAGTTTTCCGAGATTCGCAACAGTATTCTTTTCCATGTTGGGATTGAAGATATTAGCAACAGCCCCAACAGTATCGCCAATTAGCTTTCCACCTGATTTGAACACATTACCTGCAAATCCGCCAAGTGTTTTTTTGCCATACTTTTGATCATACTCAGCCTGAGTCATCTTGATTGGTTGCTGAGATACACTGGGAGTAACACCATACTTCTGCTGATATTGTTCTCTGGTCATTTTAATCATAATTAGCCCACAATCATTACTTGCTGACCGTCTGGAGCGGTGATTATACTTCCACCACTTTGTTCAATTTGTCCTCCGTTGATCTCGTTTAATAAGACATTGAGTCTTTCTCTGAATTGAGTTTCATTCAGATTAGTGCCAAGTCCAAGACCTGCGGCTCTCTCCAGAACTTTGGCTTCAAAGTCTGAGATCGCTCCAGTGCCTTTCAGTTTTTCTCGGCTTTCAAGTGACAGCATTGCCTTTAGATTCTCCCAGTCATTTTTGGTTTGCTGTGCATCTGATCCTGGCATCATATTGAGAGGGTTGTATTGATTAAATCCAGTTATTCCACTAATGTTTCCACCAGCTAATCTTTGGATAGCATCAACCACTTTCCCCTTATTGGTATCCTGACCTCCAAATATTCCCAATTCTTTCATCTTGTCAGAGTTTGTAACCATAAATTCATACTCGGCCTGAGTGGTTGGTACACCTGTTGCCATAAATTCAGGTGAAAATTGCGTTTTGCTTAACTTTTCAAGTTCGAGTCCAATGTTGTTTTTCTGTTCAATAGCTTGTTGTTCAATACTTGATAGCGTATCTCTAATACCATTGATCCTGTCTTGGTATTGTTGGTACACCTGTTGCATCGCTTGCTCTTTGGCAATCTCGTTATCTGCCAAAGTAAACTCAATTTGTCTTAAACTCTCTTGCAATTTAGCTTCCTCAGTTTGAATTAAAGTTGATGCTTGGCGTTGATACTGTCCGACTGCTGAATCAATATCAGTCAGTTTCATCGCCATTTCTTTTGAGTTCTTTTGGACATAGCGATTAAAATCACTGTCTATGTTTTCATTTGCTTGCTGGTAACTACCTGCTCCCCTGCTATCAACTGCTCCCTGTGCTGCAAACTTCTGTCTGGCTTGTGCTTGGGTTTCTCCTCTGGCTTGTGCTGCGGTTCTGTTAGCTTCTCCAAAGTAATCTCTGGCTTGTTCTTTTTGTGTTTCACCCTGTCTGACCACATCAGCAACATCAGCTTGTGTATTAGTCTTGAATGTATTGAAGTTATTCTGTAGTGCAGGGATTGATGACCTGACGCTATCAGCTACAAGACCATATCTTTGATTAAGCAGATCTTGTTGTTTTTGTCTGTCTGCCTGTTCCTGTGCCACTCTTTGATTTGACTGCTCACTCATTCTCTTGAAATAGTCATCTATTCTGGCAGTGTATTGACTCATTGGGTTTGGTTGGTCTGCTCTTGGTGGTGGCGGAGTCTGTGGCTTGTAGTTAGTAGGATTTGAAGCATATTGGCTCGTCATTCCAGATCCCTGAATAGTCTTAGGAGCAACACTCATCTGAGGAGCAACTGGCTGTCTGACCTGAGATGAGAATAGTCCTTGCGTGTAGTTTTGTGTTTTGGGTGCATAGGGAGAACTCAATGCACTTGAAAGGTTCTGATATAGGTCATCTGGTTTTTTTCTAGTAAATAGGCTTGTCATAAATCCTTTATCTAATACTTCCATCAGAATATTTAGTTCTGCCATCTGCCATTGTTGCGATTGGATATGGAGCTACTTTTCCAGTTACCGGCAGTCCAGTGCTTGCATCAGTCATGTTTGCACTGGCTGGAGTGTAATTTGGTATCTGGTTTCCGCTTGGAGATACATATGTTGCGCCAGCGCTTGCCGCATTGATGGCGTTGCTGACTGCTTGTTGTGGGCCAACACTCATTTGTTTTCCGGCATCATTCCATTGACCAGCTTGTTTCATCTGATCCATTGAGCTTTGCTGACCTGTTTCAGCGTAGTATTGTTCTCTAGTCTTGCCCATATTGAGATAATCTTGCAGAGAAAGTTGTCGCTGAGGTGCTTTTGGAGCAACCAGCGATGGTTTTGGTGCAACACTCATTTGTGGCATGTTTCTTGCAAAACTCATTTGAGGCGCTTGTGGTGCATTGACTGCTCTGCTCATCTGAGGTGCTTGTGATCTAGCAAAACTCATTTGAGGCGCATAACTCATATTCTGACCATCTACTTTTCTTGTACCAAACGACAGTCTTTGAGATGTTGGTTTTGGTGGCTCACTAAATGAAAATGCACTCTTTAACACTGAGGGGATATTTCCCAGATAGTCGGTAATTGATTTGTTGTATTTGTCAGTCTGTGCTTTTCCCTCTTGGTTGTACCTATCAACTGCTGATTTATAATCTCCAGACCACTCACCATCGCCATATCCCATTGGAGAAAATGAACTCATTGGGTATTTTTTGGCTTCGCTTGATCTAAACTTGTCTGTTGCTTCTTTGCCCATGAAAGTGCTTCCAAAAACATTGGCAACATTGTCAGCATTTGAGAAAAAGTCAGGACTGAATAAGTCCATCGTCAAAGCTCCACCAGCTTTCTTTTCGGCATCTGGTGCTACATATTTTGAATACATCTGTGCGCCACCAAGTTTGAAGAATGGATCTCTCACATCATTCTTGGGTTGCATCGCTGACATTTGTGCAGATTTGCCAGCTTCTTGTGCTACCTGTGAGGATTGTTCGCCAACTTCTCGTCTTGGTGTTAGGGTTTCAAGTCCTTTACCAATTAAATTCTTAATTCCAGATCCAGCTTGTTTGAGTACCTCTAATCCTTGACCAGCTTTTGCGCCTATCTGTTGACCAACGTTTTGCAAGTCTTGCCCCAATCTGCCGGCATAGTCTTGTCTTACTGGCTCTTTTGACATATTGTCTGATGCCTGAGCCTGAATGAAATTAGCTCCTGTGTTGACAGTTGGTCCTTGTGCGATAGCCTCTGAAATACCAAAGTCTGGCACTCCAATCTGTTTCAGAGGGGTTGATGCTGTATCTACAATGTTTCCAGCAAGTTGTCGCAAAGCACCAGTTAATCCACCCTGTTGTGCAGCCTCTGACACTCCCATTTCTGGAAGTCCTGCTTGTTGACCTACATTGGCAATCGTACCAGCTAGAACCTGATTTGCTTGTTCTGGTTGTCCTTGTAGCTTTTCGGTAATACCTAAGTCAAAGTTTCCAGTGGGATTTAGCGTATTAATAGTGTTTGAGAGTTCAGTTCTTGCTCCTAAGACATCACCCCTTGCTAATTCAGTAGCACCAACTCCAAGTTGGCCAGTTGGATTCCACGCTTCGACAGCGTTAGCAGTTGTGTTACCTACAGTCTGAATTGCCTGTTTTGGTGCTTCTAGTGCGCTAGATACAGCATTTGGTTGCTGTTGTTGGGGCTGTTGTTGTGGTTGCTGATTGTATGGACTTGTTCCAGTGATCTCGTTAGCGATAGAATACTGAGAAGCGTTTGCTTTGAAATTATTTGGATTATCAAGCTGTCCATTCTGGTTGTAGAACTCGACATCTAAATGTTCTCCTGTTGAGTTGCCTGTAGTGCCTGGCATACCGATTAACTCGCCAGGATTCAACACTTGACCCTCTGTAAATTGTCCGAGGCTTGATAAGTGAGAAAGTCTGATCATTTCTCCTGAGGGGAGTTCTAGGAGTACGGAGTTGCCATAAGGAGATCCGCTGTCCTCTGTAATCATCTGCACAACTCTCATTGGTACTGGCGTAAAGAGATTTCTTTGTTGTAAATCACGAGTTCTAAAATCAACACCTTGATGTGTGTCGTTGGCATAACCCATTTCTGGATTCACGTTGCCAAATGGTTGAGTAACAGTCTGTTCTTGACCAAAGATGAATTGTGAAAGTCCAGACACACCTGCTAGATACTGAGAGAGTCCACCTGGTGGCATCTGTCTAGTAAAGCCATCTGTCCACAAAACTGTGCCATCTTGCATTGACGCAATCGGCATTGGTGGTTTGCTTTGGTCAATTGCCCTAACTGATCCGTCATTATAGGTAACAGTGCCGTCAGTATTTGACATGACTGGATACGCTTCGCCAGTTTGTCGATACCTATCATCAAGCTGTTCGCTGGTTGGTAATTGTGGACTCCATGCTTCTCTAAAGATTGCATCAAGCATTTCATTGGGAGTTGGCGAATCAGATAGTTGATACTCCTGATCCTCATATTGTTCTGGTTGAAACTCTGGAAACTGACCCATTGGGATCTCTTGTGGTTGGGTAACCTGACCAGGTCTCCATGCAATTGATGGTGTTTCTTGGTTTGGTTGTAGGATCTTACCACCGACTTTGTAGGCTCTATTTGACCCAGTATCAAAAGCCATCGCTCCAAAGCCACCTTTGTCACGTTTCATCAGTTCCTCAAGGTTTTTGAGGAATTCTCTGGAATCTTGACCCTGAGCAGGTCTATTAAGTACAGGATTGGTTCTCTTAGCTTTCATACTGTTATTCTCTCTTATTTTTTAGTCGAATAAGTAATTTTTTTACGTTGTGTAAGTCCTTGATGTACTTGGTAAGTTCTGTTCTCCGAGTATCGAATACTGATGAGTGACTGCCAAAAACTTGTAGTCTGCGTTGATAGTTGATGATCTAAAGTCATATTTAATTGACCGAGCATTTTGAAAGGTATCCAGTTCAATAATCTGGTCTGCGGAGTAAACACTTGATGGAGTACCACCAGAACCCTCTCCAGGCAGTAATTGACCAACTAACTCAAACCCAACACCAGTTCCGCCTGTATTAACCGTATTCACAGTGAAGTTAGCTGATACTATTGCTCCATCAGTAATCACATCTCCAGAGATTGCTCCAGAAGTATTAACATCTTTGAATTGAATTACTGGGTTATAGTAGTCTTTGAACCTGTGAAAAGTCTTTTGATTGAATGCTTTAGTTGCCCAGTTTACCGAAATAGCCACGTTCCTATCGTTCTTGGCTGTAGTGAACATTTTGACCACATCGCCATCATCTTCATCACCGAAATATAGATTCTCATCACCTGATGAGTTGATAAGTGTAGCGAAACAGTTAGCGTTGATGCCTTCCCAGTACACCCACGCACCAAACCTTGTGTCTAAACACCAGATGCGATCATTTTTAGTTGAGCCTGATTTTGCTACAGCGCACCCATAGATATTATTAAAGTAAAAAGCAGTAGCATTCTCTAGTTCTGAGGTGGTAACATCTCTTAGAGAGTTTTCCACCTTAACTGATAACTCGTTAGTTCTTAGAACTGATCCAGCGTAATTCTCTTGGTTTCCAAGTGAGTAAAAAGCCAATCTGCCGTCTTTCTTGGCGGCAAAGATAACATCATTCTCTACATGTTTGATTGATCTGAATGCTATTCCACCAAATGCTCTAGTAATCTCCTCAAGCAGTTGAGTGCCATCTGATGCAAAACTAAACTTATAAATAGCGTTGTCTTTGAATACTATGATTCCACCCTGAAAGGGGATAATCCCTCTGATTTTAGAACCGTCATCTTTATAAATATCTATTGATCCACCACCGATAGCAGAGTCTGAGAAGTCCGTAATCCTATCCGCAACACCTGAGAAATACAGTCTTGATGGATAAGTTGGGTTACCAGCTACGAATATCCTTGAGATTCCGAACACTGCCATTGATCCAATGACACCTGCTGAAGTGTTTGCTTGTGGTGGGAGCAGAGTTAGTGATGGAGTATCTTGACCCTTGTCTTGATATGAGTTGGTATAGACCGTAGCCATCCATGTTTCGCCAAGCCCTGTTGCTTCACGACCCCATACGTTGTATCCAGTAGCATTGGCTGTGGCAGTCCAAGCTAAAGCATTGTAGTTAGTGGCTGATAGTGATGATGTGCCTGTGGTTGAGTTTACAGAAGTACACGCAAGTGTTTCTCCTGCACTATTAAAGGCACTGATTCTATATGAGTAAGTTTTGTGTCCAGTTGTGCCGGTGGGAGTGATTGCCAACCCCTCTGGAGTAGTTAGTGCGGTATAGGCGGTTATTGTAGATCCGTTGTAGTAAGTTAGTTCATCCACACCGTTAAAAGTGAACAAGAGGTTTCTGGCTTGTAGAAAGTTCATTCTTGACGTTGAATCATAGGTTTGTGTACCAATATCAGTCCAAGTCGTACCAACTAGCTTTTGCAGTTTGTTGTTGAGTCCTGTGGCATATCTGATGTACTCGCGTGTGCCATCTGCCATGTAGTAACCAACTAATCCATTTGTCTTATCTCCAGATGCTGTGCCAAAACTCTCACTTCCGGGTCTTGGGGATAATCCATCAACATCAAGCAAGATATTTTTTGCTTCTGTTAGTTCGCTCTCCTTGAGAAGTGTTTCGTCTTGAAAGTCGTTAAGCCCACCCAAAAATCCTATCGCTATCTCATCCTTGATGGCTGGATCTTGTAATTTCGATATAGTAGGCATAGTTAAACTCCAATGACATATTCTGGCAAAGTTGGACCGACATTTTTACCTAAGTATGTTCTGCGGTTTTGCTCTGCATTTAGTTCTTTGATGAATTCTCTAAACTCGTCAAATCCATCGGCAGCACTTCCTCTGCGTCCTTTTGTTTGCATTTTTCTAGCGTAGGCAAAATTAACAAGTCCGTAGGTGTAAGCGTCTGGTAATTGAGTGGTGTCTGAGTCATTTTCAAGTGCCACAAACTCACTAAAATATCTATATGTGATGTTTCTAAGTGTTGCACTAAATGTACCTGTTTCAGTGGCTTGGCTTGAAGTGAAAGTGAAAGTGGTGGTACTTGGTACACTCAAGATCTGTTGAGTGCCGTTAAAGTTAGATGTTCCGGCAATAGTAACAAAATCAAGTCCTGTGAATCCGTGGGCTGTTGAGCAAGTTGCAACTGCGGTTGTGCCTGTGACTGTAATCGCAGTCACTACGACAGCCGTAGGCGCTTCACTTGGGATTGGTAGGATATGAAGTGTTTTATCTCCAGTAACAAACCATCTTGAAGCCAAAGAAGAATATTGGTAATAAAGCGGTGGATAGTTATATGAACCGAGTGCATCAGGTTTGTTCTGAGGTACAACCAACTTTCTATTGATACGAACCTCGAACACATCTCTGGTTGTTGATGGTAAAGTGTAGGTTTCTTGGTCTACAACAGTAGTATCTGACCCCTGTGTTTCAGTAAACCAGTAATACTGCTCTTTGTAGACGGCACGAAGTCCATCATTTAAAAAAGAAAGCCGTCTTGCCTTTTCACTCAAATCACTTGGAGCTGAGTTTTCGCCGAGTCTATACGCTAACTGCGTTTGAAGTTGTGCGGTAGTAACTGACACGAATTATTTCCTCCCAGTTATGCCTGCAACCAAACTTTGTGCGAACTCCTGCTGTAATTTAGTACGGTATTCTTTCTCTCTGGTTGTGACGGCTAACTCTCTAGCTAATATCTGTTCCTCTCTCAGAGTTACTTCAGCCAATTTGTCTTTCGCTTCTTGAGCGGTTTTTCGTGCTTCTGCTAGTTGAATTTGTGCTTTAGTTTCCTGATCGTTGGCTCTCATTTCAATGAGTCTGGCGTTCTCAATTCTGGATACTTCCTCATATTTCTTGTTAAGTACCACTTCCCACTCAGCCAATTGCTTCTCCTTTTCAGTAATATCAGTTTCACGTTTCTTGATTCTAGCCATGCGAAGATCCAGACCTTTTTTTTGTCCGTCTATTTCTTTTTGTTGAGCATTAACCTGCTCTTGGGCTTGCTGTGCTAATGAAACGATATCCATATAACTCCTTTTTCTTACTCTACCTGTGAGTATATAAAAGAAGTTAGCCAAACATTACATTTTTAGTAAGCGAAAAATAACAGCTTGTCCAATTTAGAAAACACCACGCCACTTTTCATGCAATCTTCAACAAAATACCAATCTCCTGCGTATAACCTATGTGAGTAGGGGATAGTTGTAGCTACCTTTTGACTGATTAACATACAACCATTAGTTATATGACCTCTTTCAAGTTTGGCATCAATAAAGAAGTTTTCATTGGTTCTAGTAGCAAAGTTACAATACACAATGCCGGCTTTGTTTAGTTTGGCATGTTGCAGCATAAACTCCAAAAATACAAATGGATACTGGTCATCGTCATTCATGGTTACAATCCAGTCAGTGGTGCAATACTGAAGTGCGTTTGCTCTCTTATCATGACCCCAATCTTTCTTATCTTGTTGAACTATCCAAGTATGATTTGGGTATTTCTCTTTAAGTAGTGAGAGCTGTCCATCTTCATACCCTGAGTAGTAGACTTCTACTTTATCAGGTTGCACAGTTTGCTCACTAATAATATATAAGAGGTGTTCTAGTTTCTTGAGTCTATCGTGAGTGATAACAGCTATTGTGACTGACATCTGCGCCTAATCTCTGATGTTGATATAATTTCCGTATACGGAAGATAAACGAGCAGAATGCCTCTTTCATCTAACCAATCTTGAGTAAATGACATTTGTGCATAGTAGTCTTTTTTGGCCCAATCAGAGGCGATAGCAATGATGTCTGGATTAACCATTTCAATCACTGACTTTGAATCTTGACCACCAAAATTGGGGATAACTCTGTGAACAAATGGAAGCAAAAGCAATAGTTTTTTGCGTTCCTCATAGGTAAATAGCGGTGGTTTACCCTTGAATTGTTCAATAAATTCATCGGTATTTAGTGCGATAGTTACATCGCCAAGTACCGCACATTGACGAATAAAGTTGTAATGGCCAAGATGTGGTGCATCAAAAGTGCCTCCAGAGTACACTATCATATAAAATACTTTCCCACATCTTCCCAAGATGTAAACCTGATTGCACGATCATCAATATAAGCCCTTGATGGTTGTTTTATGTTGCTGACCTTCAGTTTTGGGAAATCATGCTTCTCAAGCCATTCAATGACTGGTTGGTGGTTATCTCTGGCAGTAAATACAACTATCTCAAAACCCTTTTCAATCAGTCTGTTTATTGTTTCAAGAGATCCCTGTTTCGGTTTGCCATAGCACTCTCCCTGCTTCCAACCGCCTGTTGCATCATGAATAACGCCATCAAAGTCAACACTGATAGTGAAAACACTTACAGCATCATAGTCAGTATGATCATTGTATATCTTCATATCAATTGTGCTGGATCGTATGTACCTTTGTACTTAATTAACCATCTATTCTCTAAGACCATATTTTTTCTGCCGTGACGTTCTTCAAAGATTGTAGATTCAGTTAGTGGATTGTCTAAAGCAATCGGCTGTTCTAATCTGCAATAAGCCCGATTCCAGCTTTCTTCCAATTCAACCGCATGGGCTTTGTCTCTCGCCACTGGTTTTTCCATCTGACTGACTATTGGCATTCTGTACTTGCCTAAAAACATTCCCATCATTGTAGGGTGTGAGGCTAGTGCCACTGACTCCTCAAAGTACCCATCAAACATGACTTTCCACAACAAATTGTCTTTGATGACACAAGAATCGTGCAAAAGCATAAACTCAGCTTCTTTTTCTAAATTATTCATTGCCCAAACAATTCCACCAGGATCGAAGCGACCGTTTGCATGATAAGTGTATTCTGTGCCGATTTTAAGCCCTTTAGGTGGCTTCTCATCTTGAAAAACTACCATGATTTGATGATCAGTCTTGATAGAAGCCAGACAATCCTTGAGCCAAGTGTCTTTTCGTGATATGTGTGTTGGAATGATAATCATTAGTATTGACCCTTAATAGTTATCTCTACCTCATCGAATGAATACTCTCCAATCAGACCCCCTAATTCTTCCATTGAAGTATCCTCAATGACTATTCTTTTATCGAAGTCAACTTTGTCAGGTAAAAATACCCGGCCAGTTTCTTTAACTTTGCAAGTTATGTTCATGAAAACTCTCCCACAAACTCATCTGTTACCAGTCCATCAAAGTGTGTTTCTTTTCTTTCCTTGAATAGCTTCTTGTCAGACTTGACCACTCCTTTTCCATTTCCAAGTGCTTTGTCATAGTCAACTTCAAGCATTACGGCGTTCTCAGCATACGCATATCTACCCTGTGATTTGGCAATTTGGGTTAGTTCTGTATCAGCATAGTGTGAGTGATAACTGGGAAAGAATATATCACCGCCATAGATGTTTTTTGCCCACGACATCTGTACTGCTCCAAAAGAGGCAAGTTGACCGTTCCACTTGCCATCATGGAATGATACCAATCCTGCGTTCTCAACAAGCATTTTAAGCAAGGCATTGCGAAGCCAGTTTGTGCCAACTAATGCGTCTTGTGCTGTGTAGACAACTACATCATGATTACTCTCACGCACAACATAATTGAGAGTTTTAACATAACCCACTCTTTCGGTATCCTCAACTATCATTAGATCAAAACCTATTCCAGCACGTCTTTTCATAATCTCGCCAGCTTGTTTCGCCATTTCAACGTTGGTTGTTGGAATTACCACCAAAACAGACGGTTGTTTGTTTGAAAAATCAAAGGTTTCCATCATTGCTCGTTTCCAGTGATCTATTGTTATAGGAACGGTGGCAAGGTGTCCGGGCCTAACTGCTCCATGCAATTTAACACTCATGCCGGCAGTCTTGACATCTCTGCAAAAGATTAAATCGTGTGTGATATGTTCCTCTACTTCATAGGGTAAGTGAAAATTGACTCCGTAGTTTGTCCATCGCTTCTTGCCGAGTTTGTTATAGACCCTCATACTAACCATCATGCCACCATAACCCAAGCCATCAATCTCATAGATCTTATCTGCTTCAACCGCTGAGGGTAGAAGTGTTTTGAACGGTTTTATATGCTCTCCTGAGTAGGTGTAAGCTACTGGATCATATGGGTAGGATCTTTTGAAGTAAAGACACCCGATAACATCAATGGTTTGTCCTAACTCTTTAGTGTCATCAATGTATCTTTGAATAATTTCTTTTGGATATAACTCATCGACATCTAGCCAGAGAATATAATCAACTGTGCCATCTTCAATCGCTTGCTTCAAAATAGAATTACGATTGGCGTCAGTCCGTACTCCCTCTTTATTAGCAAAAGAGATCTTTACACCCGGATACATCATTTTAGTGTAATTGACTATCTGAGGAAGATTGCCAAAGGCAAACTCATTATGTACGCTCTCAGGCGTTGGGAGTCCAATCAATATATGCACGCCTTAATTATAGAAACAAAAAGGGGGGAGTGTTACCTCCCCCCTCTGGATGACTTCTTTACATGCCTAGTGCATATTAATAGGCGCATCGAAGCATCACAGCGCTACAAGCACTTGTGGTATCTGCAACTAATGCATACCCAAACACTTGAGCCTCTGTGTTGACCACTGTTGATCCAGATGCTGCGGTATCAGCTTGTCCATCTGCCGAAGCATGAGGAACGAGAGCTTCTCCAGCTGCAACTGAGCCATCAGTCTTGGTGTAGGTATTTAGACCTGCCACCTGAATCCAGCCATAGTGAGCATCGGTAATTGTACCGAGTGCCACACCTGCTGCAATTCGTCCTAGTGAAGCACCGCCTGCGCGGTCTTTGGTGACTTCATATCCTGACGTGTCAGAATATTCAACCACATCACCAACAGCCACAGCCATGTCCTCAATGAGTACATATTTGTATACTTTGTTGGTAGCTTTGTCTCGAACGACAGTACCAGGAGTGAACAAGGGAGTGGCGTCATTATGACTCGCAAAACTGGTAATTGGAACACCTGCTTTATTCATAAAATCCTTTCGTTAAGCGGTCTTGCCTGATAGCAATCCCAATGATTTTCTACGATCAGTGACCGTCTGACCCATGAAAACGATGTGTTCAACATGGATATGTTGGTCTGCTGGCTCGGCTTTTTTCCTGCGAGCGAAGTTGGCATCTTTATGTACACCCAACTTGAAGTTATCTTTGTTGATCATGTACATACAGCCTGAAGTGGCGGCTTCGTCAAAAACTACTGGCACACCTTCAAATTCCACCGTAGCAAAACCACCGTCTCCTAGACGCTTGGATTCACTGGATGATGGACTCATCGAGTATGTGGCAGTCAGCAAACTGTTGTATTTTTCATACAGAGTTTGTGTCGTGACGATAATGGATACGTTAGATCCACCGTTTCCGAGGTTGGATGAGTTCTTGATAGTTCTCATGTCAGCCACAGATAGGGTTTCACCAGTTGCATCAACGTTACCTCTCCACCAGTCATAGGTTGTACCAGAGATATCTCCAACGGTTGTCGAGGTGGAGATCATGGTGTCTAAACCAATCACTTCGCCTTGAGCGGCTGTACCATTGAACATGTCTTGGTTCAATCTCTCTGAGATGCTCATTTCAGCCTGTTTGATTTTGGCTTCAATAAGACTCATTACTTGAGGTTCTCCGCTGTTTTTCAGCTCATCCTCAAGGGTGAAAACGATAGAAACGTTGTACATTTCGTACTCGTATTCCGCAGCATCAAGCGTGCTTTGGTAAGTCAGATCTAATGTGTCTGCACCACCAAAGGTCATCACTGTGCCGTTTGCACTATACATTAGGGGAACACGAATTTTCGTGCCACCTGGGTATTTCTTGACTCCACCATTTTGTTTGAGGTGGTCAAGAAGCGCATGCTTCTTAAATATGTTATCTACCATCGATGGATGGTAAAATTCCATAGTTGAAGCAGCTAATTCTCCGATATTAACGGACATATTGCCTCCTTATATATTACTTTTGCTTTGCTATTGCAGCTTGCATGGCTTGCTCCAGCGTCATTGAGCCACTTGGTTTTACGCTTGCAGCACTTGACTTTGGGTTAAACCTGCCACTACTAAGCTCGGCTTTCTTGGCTAACTTTTTCTGTTTAGCCAAATAGTTTTCTACTTCTGTTTGGACTTTTTGATCCCATTTGTCCAGAAACTTCTTAGTCAGCTCACGATGGGGAAAACCTAATTCACTTCCGTTTTCTGTAACGAACTTTTCCAACTCTCGGTTTAACTCTGTAGCAACATACATGTCCACTACATCGTCATACTGCTCTCCACCAATTTTCAATCGAGGATCTGCATTGTCATAATCAGCTAGTGCTGATGCTTTGTAGTCCTCAATCCGTTTCTGAGTTATTGTCTGCTCTGCTACCTGTTGGATATACTCCTCAGGTGTCAAAGGTTTCTGTGGCTCAGGTGGAGCTTGTTGTCTAAGTCCGTCAAGTTCTTGACGAAGCTTATTGAGTTCTTCCCTGTCCTTTTGCCTACCTTGTGTGAAGCCCTTCATAAGATTCTTGTAAAGTGGCTTCAACTCAGCAGGGAGTGACTCAGGATCAAACTTGTCTAATGGAGTATCTTCAGCTTCTGCATCTTTCTGTTCATCGGCTTCTGGTTCGGCTATTGCCTCGTCAGTTGCTTCAGATTCTGTCGCATCAACCTGTTGAGCCTCCTCAGACTCTCTATTACTTAATGTGCTTGAGGCCTGTTCAAGTGCCTCTGTTAATGTTGGAGTGTCAGTCATGACGTCCTCTCTTATGTAATGACGCCTCAGTCATCTGAGGTTAGTCAAAAGACAATATATAGGTCGAAAGTGTGAAAAATTACCTTTTTAGTGCGACTGTAAGAATGCGATTATTCTTAATTTCATGAAAACCAAGAATAAGTGGAATTTCTTTTCCGCATTTTTTACACTTGGCAATTCTTGAATTGGGAAACTCATTATCAACTTCATGATCCTCAAACTTGCAATGCTTTGCTATCACTTTTGGCTTGTGAGTTTGCAAGCTAGATGTACCATCTGATTTGATTGTTTCTTGCCAAAGGTTCATTGAACTCCTGCCATTACTCCATCAGGGGTAGTAGGTGGCATACCATCTCCAGTAGGATCTGCCATGTTCTGCATAGAATCTTCACTTACCAGTGAGCCTGACTCATCAACAATGAATGCTTGACCTGTTTGCTCATCAATAAGTCTTTGTCCGGGTTGTAAGTTCTGATCTTTAATAAACCTCTCTGGATCTTTGACATTGAATCCGTTTTGATAGACGTGCTTGACCACTTCTTTTCTCTCAACTAACGGATCATCTTTGGTTATGTTATAAAGTTCGATGGCTTGCGCCCTTAGCACGTCTTTGTTAATAGACACGCTTTCAGGATCAATGTCCACATCTTTATCAAAGTCAATGTCTTTTAGATCAAAAGCCGATACAGCTACCTCTTGAGTTTGACCTTGATCATCTGTGATTTCCACCAACTTCTCAGATTGCCAGTTGGCCTGACAGAGTTTGAGTAGTAATACAACTTGTGATTTGTACCACTTCATCAAAGTCTTTTTGGCTTTTCTCACTCTCTTTTCTGCCGCATCAGCAAAGATTGATTGACCGGTGGCAGTCTTAACTACACTTGAACTCTGTGAACCTGATGATATGTCCATGAGTCCTGATACTTGTTGTGCGTCTTGGTCAGCTAATTCGTTTGTATCTCCAACAATCTGACTGATCTGGGGTGGTTGTAAGTATTCCGGCTTGGAGTTTGCATAGAGTAAAACCCTATTCTCTCTTGGATCGTTAAGTGCTGAGTTGTCTATCTTTGAGCCTTCTTCCACTATAATTTTAGGGTATGCAGCAACATCTGCGTATCTGATCATCTGACCTCTGCGGATTGACTTCTCTCGTTGAAATGGTGCAAGTAGCTTACTTAACCCAAACCCAAAGAACTCAGTTGGTGCGCCTAACCATTTGACAACTCTACAGAGCGATTCATTTAGTTTGACATGCTCCTCAATGGTTTTCTTGTATAGAACCTCTTTGGTTGTAAAGACGATGTAGTATATCTGATCTGCGTTCCAGTTCTTAACTTGTCCTGACACCTCTTTTGGTAGAGTGCCGGAATAGAACCAAGTGCCGACTCTTTGTGTGTCTGACTTAACATCTTCTTTTGTTTCTCCAACCTTTTCAAGCGTAGTGTCTGGCTCAACTTCTTTGTTGTATTTTTCTTTGATCTCCTGAACAGTTAGTTTTTTATATCTAATGTAATAAGGAACTTTCTTTGCATCGAATGAAAACTCACTCTCTGGAGACCAATAGTCCTTGACTGGATCTCCCACTTCAATAGTTGGATCATCATACTCAAACTCAACTCGTGTTAGTACCTCGCCAGCTTCATCAAGCATTGGTTGAGCTGATTCATCATAAATTGGTATTTCTCTTGAAATTACCTTGTAGCTGGAGTGACTAGAAGCAAAACCAGATAGAACAAACCACCACGCCACATCAGTCAAAACCATTTCCAAATCAAGTTTATCTTTCAGATATTCGTACGCAGCCTTAACTTTTTGTGATTTCTTCTCATCTAGTTTTCCACCCCTATTGAACATCAGTTCCGGCACACGATCAAACATTGATGCCAGCATTGATTCGTGATTGGTAAACACTAAAGGGATTGTGAACTGGTATCTCTTGTTAGGAATATCAACTAAGTCAATATTAAGAGAGTCTAGTGCTGAGGGTTGTTCAGCGTTGTAGATTTTTAGATCTCGCTTGACTCTGTTGTGAAAGTCCTCTGTGAACTTTTCTGATACTTCTTTGCGCAGGTTCAATAGGTTAATGAGTTTCATATATCCTTATTTTAGGTGTTGAAATTGCCTTTTAGGTAACTTTTGTGCGTCATTGACAAAATGGTTTTGATTTTCTTAATTCGTAACCAAATTGTTTTTGGTGTTCTTTTGGTAATACTTGCAACTGTTGTTTTCGGATAACCTAATTCATACACTAAAGCAATGATAAGTTGATCCATAGGATCTTCAAACTTATTGTAAATATTCTCAACTAAACATGATGCTATTTGCTTCTCCTCTGGTGTTGAGTCAACTGGTAACAGCCAATGGTCACGATTCATCAAGCCTCCTTGCTATCTGGGCAGCCATCTTCTCTGAGGGAGTCGTGGCTTTGATCTTCTTTTTACTTTTTACTACTTCAACTTGTTTTTGGTTGAGTCTAATCTTTCCCGACTTATATGCCTCTTTGAAGCCCTTCCAGAACTCCAAAACAGCGTGTTTGACTGAGTGCGCATCAGAGAAACCGCAGACATACTCATCATCAAAGTAAACCGTGTAATACTCTGGTAACAGACCTTTTTTTTGCTTCCAGACACTCTTATCTTCCTTGTAATTAAAAGCAATCAAATCAGACATGACCCTGATTCTTTTGTTGAAGTTTACTTTTGGATCAAAACTGTTGCCAAGCTCTTGCACCAATCTATCTTTAACATTAAGCCATATCATATTCTCTCCTTATCTTTCCTCGTTTTTCTATCCACTGAAGCATTTCTTGTTTGGTGTTTGGTTTGATAACTTCAACCTGTTTTAGTGGGTAAATCCAGCTCATGAGTGCGTAGCGTAGGGCATCAAAAACGTCATCTCCGTTTTCTCCGTTGTCATCAGCGTTCATTTTCAGCACATCTTCTGGACGTTTGGGATCATATTGAATAGTGAGTAATTGATTGAATACTTCCTCAGTGTGTGAAAAGAATCTGAGTCTAGCTGAATCTAGCCACTTGCGCATTTCAGCAACACCGGAAATCCTATTAGTATTTGCTCTGATAAATGTTAGTTTTGGGCAAGTGTTTCTCAGTCTTGACACAATGGTTGGCCCACCCTCTTTGTTCCAAATATCTACACCACAGTACACATTTATTGACTTGTCTTGGACTATCTCATTGATCAGTTTGCCCTGTTCCTCAATCTCACACCTTGACTTGGTTACATAATCCTTAACATATACATTGCCGTCTTTCTCTACCGCAAGCAAAATAAAAGCAAATGGGTGTGCGTATCCGTAATCATAACCAGCAAAATACTTTGGCAAACTTAACTCAAACGGTTCTACTAAGTGAGTATCACGAGCAAGCATTGAGAAAGCCTGACCGGCAAATATATCCCACAAGCCCAACCGCCATGCTTTGTATAAATTGGGGTCTTTGTTTTTAAGTCCATCTAAAAACCTTACATATTCCGGATCTGCGTTCATCAGTGTGGGGTTGTCGTTGATTGTGGCTGAAATAAATATTCGAGTTCTATTGGTGTCCTCATCTATGTGGGTTACTCCAGCACCCCACCTCACAAATCGATTGAGTACCCATGAATGACCTACTCCGCCAGGATTAGTGGTGCAAAACACCTGTGGTTGTAGTTCCTTAATGGTTGATCTACATGACGAGATAAGTTTGAGGTAATCATCCTCAAACGGAATTAAAGTAAGTTCTTCAATCCCTATTCTGTGATATTCATGTCCTAGATATTTAGTAAAAGCGTTGATGTCTTTTAAGTGTCCAGTTCTGATAATGCCACCTGCTGGAAACTTGAATCTTGGAGGGTTGCCAGACATCACTCCACCGAGTCTTGAATAAACTACATTTGCCCTCTGCACATAATCCGATAGATCCTCACTGTTTCTGCGGATAACTAATCCCTTAAACTTTGGATGATGGGCATCATAAAGAAACCAGTTTATAAGCGCCTCTGTCTTGCCTGGACCACGCGCACCACCAAAAAGTATCTCAAACTCTGATCTCTCAAGAGCTTCAATCTGTTTTTGATGTGGTATCCAGCGGTCTGCGACTTGGGAGTCCAACATATAGTGGTTTATTCTCGTCACCGGTTAGTACTACGCTTTGTGAGGGCATACCATCAAGTCTGTTGTTTATTTCTTTGATGGCCTGCATATCGCCTTTTTCAGCTAGTTCTGCAAGTTTCCTTGCAATGATTTTGTTTCTTGGCACTTTGGTTTCATTAGATTCTTCCAGTGCTTCACGAATTAAGCTGGTCATAGTCCAGTCTTTAGGTGGTCTACCTTTTGGATTACCTGATTGTCCTTTTTTGAATAATTGTGGTCTGCTTGCCATTCTGTTTTCTTCCTGTTATTTCATGCCTCTATAACATTTTGCTTTTTGATCCTTGCGATGACGCTTGCTTCCTTTTTCTCAAGAACCAAAACACTAAGTCCTTATAATATACTAAGTGTGCTTATAATTCAATATGTATCCCCTACTCCGCTCTACTCTCCCCTATTCTTGAGGTACATAAATCTGACACTGAGAGTTAGTCTCACTAGAGCAAGGTAATCTCTGTGGTTTAGTAAGCACGCATAGTAGATTTACCAGTGATATAGCAAGAGCTATAATTGAGAATAGGAGTGCTACGTTACTCCAAATTAGGCTTTTTGACATTTGTCTCCTTTTATTTTATACTACCTGTTCACATAAAGGCTCAACTGAAAGGTTGGGCGTTTTTGTTTCTAAGACTTCTGGTGGTAGTGTTGGTTTCATGACAGTCTATCCTCTCTGATAACGTCATATTCAACTAGGTAATCTCTCCAATCGTTATTAGTCAACTCGGCATCTCTGAAAACTACAAAGTAGTAAGTCCATTTTCTTTTCTTTTCCATTCCAATTATTACTCCTGGGCTTAGTCCTACCATTACGATGTCTCCGAATTGTTTTGGTTTCATGTGTTTTACTTCCAAAATTGATACCATTTCTTAGACTTTCTTTCCACTACTCTCTCATCAACGCTTTTTCTCCAATCTTCGTCAGCCTTTTCTCTGATAATTCTCATTTCGTCAATTTCCTCTTTGGTTTGAAGTGTCAATGCTTCGTAGTATCCACCGCCATTAAAAACATCTAAAAACCTTTCAACACCATCTTTGGTTTTAATTGACAAAAAATAATTTCCTTTATCTTTATTCAAATATACTTTAACCAATTCTTTCATAGTTTTCCCTTCTTACTACTTAATCACCCAAGTGTGGAGGTGTTTGCTTGCTTGCCCGCTAGTTTACTTCCTCCACACTCAGACGATCAACGTACTCTATCATTCCAGCTTCTACTTTTACCCTCTTTATGCAGTCTAGTTCCGTTGATTGATTTTAGTTTAGCCAAACACTCCTTAGAACAAGTTTTGTTTTTGCCAGAGTCTTTGTTGCATATTTTACAAGTCATAAATCTCCAAGAGCCGAGACTGTAGTCAAACTGCCCGTCAAACTAGCAATCTCGGCTGTAAGAGACTCAAGTAATTCTCGTTTCTCTCCTCTAGTAAATGATTTGGCTTTTTGTTTACTCACCTGCCACTTCGTGTTAAGTGTGTCAACTCTCTCTGGACCATAAGCTAAGAGTAGAGCTTGTGTGTGGGGTAAGATGTTTTCTTCGTGGATTCTGTTGCAACTTGAGCAGACAGGTTCGCAGTTCTCTAAATCCCACCGTAGAGCAAAGACTGACCTAGAAATGTAGTGACCTACTTGTAGTCCGTATGGGTTTGTTTTTGGGTTAAACCAATCAGTCTCACGACCACATACAAAACAGCGGAGTCTTTTTGTTTTTAAGTGGAGAATATCCCTGATCGCTTGATCTAGTTTTTTAGTGAGTGCTTTGTCTGAAATCCTGACGGGCATATAGATATTTATAGCATGAATAAGGGTTGATTGTCAAGCATTGATAATGACATAGTTTGTGCTATTGCATTAGTTGGAAAATGGTTTATATTTGAACGTAATGATAAGTAACCGCGAACCTCAATTTAACGAATAGAGTCTTTCAATAAGCAGGTGTTCTTCGCGGTTCGCCTGCTTATTAAAGGAAAAATATGGCAAGCAGAAGAATGTTTAGTTTAGACATAGTTGATTCTGATAATTTCCTTGATATGCCATCAAGTAGTAGATGTCTTTACTACGATCTAGGCATGAGAGCTGATGACGATGGTTTCGTAAACCCAAGAAAAGTTATCAGACTAACCAACGCCACTGAGGATGACTTAAAAATACTCATAGCAAAAAAATATGTTCTCCCATTCAAAAGTGGAGTTGTTGTTATCACACATTGGAAGCGGAATAACTTCATTC
>Ga0209605_1001630_pt1 | contig 24002 bp, 24 predicted proteins | sample AD_UKC035_MetaG_FD_184408 | JGI IMG/M metagenome (GOLD analysis project Ga0209605, IMG submission 184408) | Active sludge microbial communities of municipal wastewater-treating anaerobic digesters from USA - AD_UKC035_MetaG (SPAdes) (version 2) | ecosystem: Engineered > Bioreactor > Anaerobic >...
TGCGCCCGGCGCGCACCAGCTCGACCATCTGTTGCTTGAACTCCGCCGGGTACGGCGGCTTCGTTGTCGGCATATCGGACTCCTTCTTCCTTGAGGATGAGGTGTCCGCGAAACGGGGTCAACTCCAAAGACGTTGTCGATCTTCGTGTGGTCGATACCGCGCTGCGTCAGCTTGCGGGCCAGCCACTCGTGGCCGTTGAGGTAGATCTGAATCTGCAGTGGGAACCAGGTCTGCACGCGCACGTGGATGAGACCCAGTTCCCGGTCCAGGAAGTAGTAGTACAGATGCAAGCATTTGCGCTTGGCCGACTGCACGTAGGGCTGCCCAGTGGTGAAGCGCAACGAGAACGTGCGGCACGGCTCGAGGGCCGAGAAGACGCACACCAAGCCCTCCGTGATGCCCTCGCGCTCGGCGATCTTGCGCGCCGCATCTTCCTTGCGCAGCTTGGAGCCCAGGTACTCGAACGGCCGCCCGCACTCGCGCGCCATGGCCACCGCATGCGCCTTGACACGTTCGGCGTTGGCCAGCAGGAACGGCTTGACGCTACTGCAGTCGATGTCGTGCGCCTTGAGCAACTGCGCCATCGACCAGCCCGACATGATCGGCAGGTAGCCACGGAACAGCATGCGGTCGAAGCAGGACAGCACTCCGTGAATGCGGTCCTTGTGCTTATCGACGAACTCCTTCATGGTGACCTCCCGCCATGCACGCCGACAGGAAGGCTACTCCCAGCGCACCACGGCCACGAACGGGGCGACTTGGTTGCGGCCGCAGGCCGCGCTAGGAAGTTCAACCGCCCTCAGCAAGGCTCGAGAAAGGCCTGGGGACCGGGCTGCGGCGGCATGAAGTTCCAGGAGTTGGTGCCTGCGCCCTCGTGTTGTCCTGGTTCGGCAGGCCCTTGACAGTTCACAAGGGGCGCCTTCGGTCTCGACTTCAGGGTTGACCCTGAGTCTTGCGGCGTCGAGCTGACGGATGGCACAGCGCCACCCGGCCGCGACTTGGCGGCGCAGCTCGTGGTCATGTGTTTTCGGAAAGGGCGGATCAGGCGGCGTCTTGCCCCGCCTCGCGCGCCCGGCCCTTGGGCGGAGGCTGCGGGTCCAGCCCCAGGTGAGTCAGGATCTTCTCGATCACCGGCCGCTCCAGGATTGCCGCGATGATCTTGAGCTCGCCGCCCCCGCAGTTCGAGCAGTGCTGCATGTCGATGTCAAAGACGCGCTTGAGCAGCCGCGCCCAGCTGATGCGGTGCGGCCGAGCCCGGACAGGCTCGACCTCGCTCTCGACCTCGCATTCGGCGGCCGCAGCGGCTTCGGTGGCAGGCTCCTCGTGCGCGGTCGGCCCTTGCGGGACCACCAGAGGCCGCAACTTGGCGTTCGGGGCCAGAACCCCATGGAACCGGATCAGGTGCAGCCGCGGCCGCGGCACCAGCGCGGCCAGGCGCTGCATGAACTCCAGCGGGCTCATCACCAGGTGCGTGGTGCCGTCGCGCCACGGTGTCTTGAGCTTGAGCTCCACCTGACCGGCGGCGTTGAGCTGTACCCGTTCGTCGGAAAGCGCCGGCCGGGTGATGTAGCGGCACAGCTGCTCCAGCCGCTTGCGGTCGTGTGCCTCGACCCGCACGGCCGCGTGCAGACTGAAGCCGTCGATGTCGGCACACAGGGGCTGGCGCGCTGCGGCCTCGCGTGGCATCGCGCCCCTGAGGGTCAGCATCTTCTGCCCAGCGCGAGGCCCGAAGGCAATGCGGTAAGTGATGGCCGCAGCCTGCAGTGGCCGCAGCGTGCGCGCCTCCTCGCCGTCATCGGGCTCGGCCAGGCAGGTCTGGCCCATCTCCTCGATCAGCACGCCCCGGCGCGTCAGCATCTTCATAAGCCGGGTGATGACGGTCTGCAGCAGCGCGTGCAGTTCGTCGTCGCTGGGCGCACCCGCCTCGACGAAGGTTGGCGAGCCGTCGGCGCCGCAGCAGTACACGCCGTCCAGCACCAGGCAATGAAGGTGGATGTTCAAGTTGGCGGCCGAGCCGAAGCGCTGGATCAGCGTGACGGCGCCGCCGTGGCCTTCGTCGGGCTCGAGCCCAGCGTGGTCCAGCAGGTGCCGCGCGACCACACGCTGCACCGCCTGCAGCACGGGCGTGACCAGCTGGGGTTGCGCGGCCAGAAGCACGGCAGGCCGTGGCGCTGCGCCACGGCGTAGTCGTTGGCGTCGTGCGCCGGCGTCACCTTGACGACGCCGGTGCCGAACGTGCGGTCGACGTAGTCGTCGGCGATGACCGGGATCAGGCGCTCGCACAGCGGCAGTCGCACCTGGCGGCCGACGAAGCCCGTGTAGCGCTCGTCCTCCGGATGCACCATCAGCGCGGTGTCGCCGAGCATGGTCTCGGGCCGTGTCGTCGCCACGGTGAGGTGGCCGCTGCCGCGGCCGTCGCCGTCGTCCAGCGGATAGCGGATCAGCCACAGGAAGCCGTCTTCCTCCTCGCTCTCGACCTCGAGGTCGGACACCGCGCTCTTGAGCTGCGGGTCCCAGCTCACCAGGCGCTGGCCGCGGTAGATCAGGCCCTCGTCGTACAGGCGCACGAAGGTCTCGGTGACGACGCGCGACAGCCCCTCGTCCATCGTGAAGTACTCGCGCGACCAGTCGACGCTGTCGCCCATGCGGCGCATCTGGTTCGTGATCGTCGCGCCCGAACTCGCCTTCCAGTCCCAGACCTGGGCGACGAAATTCTTGCGTCCGAGGTCGTGGCGCGACAGGCCGGCTTCCTGCAGCTGGCGCTCGACGACGATCTGCGTCGCGATGCCGGCGTGGTCGGTGCCGGGCAGCCACAGCGTGTTGAAGCCGCGCATGCGGTGGTAGCGCGTCAGCGCGTCCATCAGCGTCTGGTTGAACGCATGCCCCATGTGCAGCGTGCCGGTCACGTTCGGCGGCGGCAGCTGGATGCTGAACGAGGGTCGTGCCGGGTCCAGCGTCGGCTCGAAGGCCCCGGCCGCGGCCCACACCGGGCCCCAGCGGGCTTCGATGGCGGCGGGGTCGAAGGACAGGGCGAGATCGGTCATGATGGCAGGGCAGGACGGTGCAGGCCGGCGGCGCCGGCCGCGTCGGCTGAGAGGGTGCAGGCGGAAGCCGGATTGTAGGTGGCGCCCCGCCGCCGCCATGCTGCAGGAGACCGTCGATGAGGACCCCGCACACCCGATCAGCCACCCGTGCCCTGCGTACCGGTCTGGCCGCCGCCGCCCTGGCCCTGCTGGCCGCCTGCGGGGGCGGCGACGACGACGATGCGCCCGCCGGGCCGGCGGTCTGCAGCGTCGGCGAGCACCGCGCCTGGCTGGCCGACTACATGGACGAGTGGTACTTCTGGTACCGCCTCGCGCCGCGGCCCGATCCCGATGCGTATGCCGACGTCGAGAGCTACTTCCAGGCCCGCCTCTACGCGGGTGGCGAAGCGGCCTTCCCGGCCGATCGCTGGAGCCGCAGCGAGAGCACCGAGAGCTTCAACCGCTTCTACGGCGACGGCGCGACGCTGGGCTATGGCGTCGCGGTGGCCGGGCTCGAGGTCGAGGGCCAGCCCGCGCGGCCGCTGTTCGTGCGCCATGTCGAGCCGCGGTCGCCGGCGGCGGCGCAGGGCATCCGCCGCGGCGACGAGGTGCTGGCCATCGATGGCCGCAGCGCCGCCGAGCGGGTCGCTTCCGGCGACTTCGCGGCGCTGAGCGCGCTCGCCGTCGGCGACCGGCTGACGCTGCAGCTGCGCCGAAGCGGCCAGGTCCGCAGCGTGACACTCGCCGCGGCGATCTTCGCGCTGACGCCGGTGGAAGAGGCGCGGATCTACAGCACGCCAGGCAGCCGCCGCATCGGTGTCGTCGTCGTCAAGGACATGATCCCGCAGGCGCTCGATCCGCTGGCGAGCGTCTTCACCCGGCTGCGCGACGAAGGCGTCGACGACGTCGTGCTCGACCTGCGCTACAACGGCGGCGGGCTGGTGTCGACCGGGGCGATGCTGGCCTCGCATGTCGCCGGCACGCGCGGTGAAGGCCGGACCTACGCGACGCTGCTCTACAACGACCGCCGCGCCGGCAACAACCAGACCTTCGCCTTCGAGCGGCCGGCGGCGGCGCTGACGCTGCCGCGCGTCTTCGTCCTCGTCGGCCGGCGCACCTGCTCGGCCGCCGAGCAGGTGATCAACGGCCTGCGCGGCATCGGCATCGACGTGATCGCGATCGGCGAGACGAGCTGCGGCAAGCCGGTCGGCTCGCTGCCGGCCAGCGCCTGCGGCCGCACCTACAGCGTCGTCAATTTCGAGAGCGTGAACGCGCGTTTCGAGGGCCGCTACTTCGACGGTTTCGACGCCACCTGCGCGGTGGCCGAGGACTTCACGGAGGAACAAGCCTCGACGTTCGACCCGCTGGTGGTGGCGGCGGCGCATTTCGCCGACCAAGGCGTCTGTCCTCCCGCGACGGGGGTCGCGAAGGCGACGCGGCGAGGCGCAGCCGGCTGGCGCGGCCGCAGCGACGAGCGCGAGACGATGCTGCCGCGCTGACCGGCGCGTCTTCCGGCCCGGCCGTTGTCAGGGTGTCCGATCCGGCGACCCGGCCCCTGTCGACCCACCGGGCCGGCCGTGCGGGCGGTCGGCAGTCATGGGGGCGGCGGCACGCAGCCGTGGCCGGCCATCGGGCCGATAGCTTCGCGGCGCCAGCGTCGGTGCGGCCACGCCGGCCGCCTGGGCCCAGCGGGCGACGTCGTCCTCGGAGCAGTCCCAGTCGCGGCCCCAGAGCTCGGGGCCGTGCAGGCACATCGTCAGCGACAGCCGTGCCGACGCCGCGTGGCCGCCGTTGGCCAGCTCGATCAGGCGGCCGTAGGCCGCACTGGGCCGACCCTCCGCCAGCAGGCTCAGCGCCTGCGCGTGCGCGCGGTCGGCGGCGCTGCCCACCGCCGCGAGCGGCGTGGCGCCGGCGGCCGCCGCCGACGCCGCCACCAGCCCCAGCACCGCGGCCGCCGAAGTGCGCCGGAACATCACAGCCGGTGCCAGACGATCACCACCGTCGTGGCCAGGCACATCGCCGCATTGCCGGCGCAGACCAGCGCGGCGCGGTTCAGGCGCTGGCCGTTGTTCTCGTACAGCCACGCGGCCATGGTCGCGTTGGCACCGAGCCAGGTCAGCCAGGTCAGCAGCGAGTGCTGGCCCGAGTCGCCGCTGACATGGATGGCAGCGATGGTGGGCAGGTAGGCCAGCATGCGCACCGAGCTGAAGAACGCGAAGCTCCATGCCAGCACGGCCAGGTAGGCCGCGCGCGCACCCTGCGGTGCGGCGGCGGCGGCGGCGGGCGTGGCGGCGGTCGGGTGCGGGGTCATCGGGCGTGCGGCAGGCGGCGGTCGGGGCCGACTGTCGCTCCGCGGCGGCGGCAGCGTCCTTAAGCGTCCCTAAATCGTTCTGAATCGCTGTGGCAGCATCGTGCCGTGGCAAGCCCTCCCGTCTACCGCTTCGGGGCCTTCGAGTGGCGTCCGGCGCAGCGCCGGCTGCTGCGCGACGGCGAGCCCACGCCGCTGAAGGCGCGCGCGCTGGACCTGCTGCACGTGCTCGTCGAACAGCGCGGTCGCGTCGTCGGCAAAGAGGAACTGCTGGCCGCCGTGTGGGGGCGCGTGCTGGTCGAGGAGGCCAACCTGTACGTGCACGTCAGCGCACTGCGCAAGGTGCTGGGTGCGGATGCGATCGCCACGGTGGCGGGTCGCGGCTACCGCTTCGATGCCGAGGTCTCGCTGCAGGTCGACGACCTCGCGTCGGCGGTGGCCACCGCGCCGCCGCCAGGCCGACTGCCTCCGGCGCCGCAGCGGCTGATCGGCCGCGACGACGCGCTGCGCACGCTGGCCGCGCTGGTGCAGGCGCATCGCCTGGTGAGCGTGGTCGGCCCCGGCGGCATCGGCAAGACCAGCCTGGCGCTGGCCGGCGCCCAGGCGCAGCGCGGGCACTGGCCCGACGGCGTCTGGTGGATCGATGCCGCGCCACTGCGCGACCCTGCGCTGCTGCCGCGCAGCGTGGCCCAGGTGCTGGGCGTCGCGCTGCCGGCCGATGGCGCGGCGAACCTGCCCGCCGTGCTGGCTGCGGCAATCGCGTCGCGGCGGGCGCTGCTGGTGTTGGACAACGTCGAACATGTGCTCGACGCGACCGCCGCGCTGGTGCAGGCGCTGGCCGCGGCGCCGCAGGTGCACCTGCTGGTCACCAGCCAGGAACTGCTGAACCTGCCCGACGAGCAGCTGCTGCGCTTGCCGCCGCTGGACGTGCCGGCGCCGGGCGCGGCCTGCGATCCGCAACTCGGCGCCGTGGCCTTGTTCGTCGAGCGCGCGCGCTGCCGATCCAGCATTCACGCTCGACGCCGAGCGTGCACCGCTGGTGGCCGACCTGTGCCGGCGCCTGGACGGCCTGCCGCTGGCGATCGAGCTGGCCGCGGCACGGGTGCGCCAGCTCGGCGTCGCGGTGCTGCGCGAGCGCCTGTCCGACCGCCTCGGCGGCGGCCTCGCGCTGCTGGCCGCGTCCACCCGCGGCGGGCTCGAACGCCACCGCGCCCTGCGCGCCACCTTCGACTGGAGCCACGGCCTGCTCGCCGCGCCCGAGCAGCGGCTGCTGCGGCGACTGGCGGTATTCGCCGGTGGCTTCCCGCTCGCGCTGGCCGAGGCCGTGGTCGTCGACGAGGCGCTGCCGCGCGCCACCGTGCTCGATGCGCTGGGCGTGCTGGTGGACAAGTCGCTGGTGGTGCGCGACGCCGGCGAACCGGCACGCTGGCGCCTGCTCGAGCCCACGCGCGCGTTCGCGCTGGAGCAGCTCGCCGCCGCCGGCGAGGAGGCCGCGTGGCGCGCGCGCCAGGCCCAGGCCCTGGCCGACCTGGTGACCGCCACCGAGGAGGCCACCTGGGGCGACGCGCCGACGCTGGACGGCGCAGCCGTGCGTCGCCTGCTAGCCCCCGAGATCGACAACCTGCGCGCCGCGCTCGAATGGGCGCTGGCCGGGCAGCACTGGAACCTGGCGGTCGCGCTGGGCGCCAATGGTTTCTTGGCCTACTTCGCGGCCGGCCTGCACACCGAGCTGCTGCCGACGCTGCGCCGGCTGCTCGACCACCTCGACGCCGGCACCCCGCTGCAGCAGGCGGTGCTGCTGTGGCGGCTGGGAAACACCGGCCGCCTGATCGGCATCGCCCCGCCCGAGCTGCTGCAGCTGAAGCAGCAGGCCGCGGTACGGGCGCGCAGCCTCGGCGTGCGGCGCCGGCTGGCCGCCATCCTGTACGGGCTCGCGGTGTCGCATGCCGACGCCGGCGATCTGCCGGCGGCCCGGGCCGCGGCCGCGGAGGCCGAGGAGCTGACCGCGGCCGGGCGCGACGCGCCGCTGCTGCCGCTGCAGGTCGGCATCCGCTTCAAGCTCGCCGAGGTGACCGGCGACCTCGACGCCGCGGCGGCCACCAGCCTGTGGGCGCGGGTGCAGTTCGAGGCCGACCCGGCGCATGCGATGTCGCTGCCCCAGGTCGACTTCAACCTGTGCACCACCCTGTTCGCATGCGGCCGCATCGACGACAGCGCCGCCGCGGCGCGGCATGCGCTCGCGCGCGCCGGTCGCACGCCGCCGGGTGCGTCCGAACTGCTGTGTTTCGCGGCCGTGATCGCCGCCGCCGGCGCGCCGTCCGAGGCGCTGGCCCTGCTCCGTGCCCACCGCGCGACGCTGGAACGCGAGCCGAACCAGGTGCTGATCAACGGCCACGAGACGCTGGCGATGCTGGCCGCCGCGCGCGGCCAAGTGGCCGATGCGCGGCGCCTGCTCGACGCTCAGCGCGCCCGGCTGGGCGCCGAGCGCTGGCCGCCCGGGGCGATCACGCGCGGCGTGCGGGCGCAGGTGCTGGCGCGCTGCGGCCTGCCCGTCGAGGGCGACGACGCGGCCCTGCCGCCCGACGCGGCGCCGCTCGACGCCGCCACCATGCTGGCGCTCACGCTGCGCGACGACGCGCCCCCGGCGTCGCCTTGACCCCCGGGCCGGGCCCGCCCGACGTGACGCGGGCCGATGCGGCAAGAGAGCGGATGGTGCGCTTCTTCCCGCGCAACCCGTAGGCGCTGCTGCACCGAGGGTGCCTTCTCCAGGAGAACGACCCATCGTCGACGGCGAGGGCGGCCAGCAGCGGACGTCTTCGAGTGACGGCTTTGGGACAAACTCGCGTTGCCGCAGCACGCGCGGGGTAGTCCGTTTCGAACTGGCTACCTTCCATACGTCGAGAACGCACGGCGCGTCCCGCGATGGATGCGCCGAGCGGTCAACCCAAGAGGGATTCAGCCATGTCCTACATCGACGGTTTCGTGATCGCGGTTCCCACGGCCAACAAGCACGAGTTCATCGAGCATGCGCGTCACTTCGATCCCCTGTTCATCGAACTGGGCGCGATCCGCGTCATCGAAGCCTGGGGCGACGACGTCCCCGACGGCAAGCTCACCGACTTCCGCCGTGCGGTGCAGGCGACGGCCGAGGAAACGGTAGCCTTCGCGTGGGTCGAGTGGCCGGACAAGGCCACGCGCGACGCCGCGATGAAGAAGATGGTCGAGGATCCCCGCATGGATCCGTCCACGCCCGGCAATCCTCCGATGCCCTTCGACGGCAAGCGGATGATCTTCGGTGGCTTCGAAACTGTGGTCGAAGTGAAGGCCTGAGCGGCGACGCCGTGGCGATGAGCGACTTGCCGCAGCCAGGTTCGCACGACCCCAGTCCGCACGCTCCGGCACTGTGGGGTGCGCAGACCTCGCTGGCGCTGAAGCACTTCGCCATCGGCACGCAGCGCATGCCGATCGAACTGATCCACGCGCTGGCGCGCGTCAAGGGGGCGGCGGCGCGCGTGAATGCGCGACTGTCGCGGCTCGACGGCACGCTCGCCCAGGCCATCGCAGAGGCGGCCGACGAGGTGGCCGCCGGCCGTCACGATGCGCAGTTCCCGCTTTCGGTATTTCAGTCCGGATCGGGCACGCAGAGCCACATGAACGTGAACGAGGTGATTGCGCGCCTGGCCGCCGAACGCCTGGGCGGGCGGCCCGTGCACCCCAACGACGACGTGAACCGCGGCCAGTCATCGAACGACACCGTGCCCTCGGCGCTGCACCTGGCGCTGGTCCTGGCCTGGCGCGAGCGCCTGCTGCCGGCGCTGGACGCGTTGCAGGCCACGCTGCAGGCCCTGGCGTCGCGCCATGCGCACGTCGTCAAGCTGGGCCGCACGCACCTGCAGGACGCGGTGCCGCTGACCGTGGGGCAGGAGATCGGTGCCTGGGACACGCAGGTGGCGCTGGCGCGGCGCACGATCGATGCCGCGCTGCCGGCGCTGCTCGAACTGCCGCTCGGCGGCACCGCGGTGGGCACCGGCCTCAATACGCATCCCGCATTCGCCCGCGAGGCCTGTGCCGAGCTCGCTGCGAGCACCGGCCTGGCGTTCGTGCCGCCGGCGGCCGACGCAACTCATCAGGCGGCGAAGTCTTGCCCCGCCTTGCGCGCCCGGCCCTTGGGCGGCGGCTGTGGATCCAGCCCCAGGTGTGTCAGGATCTTCTCGACCACCGGCCGCTCGAGGATGGCCGAGATGATCTTCAGTTCCCCGGCGCCGCAGTTCGGGCAGTGCTGCATGTCGATGTCAAACACGCGCTTGAGCAGCCGCGCCCAGCCGATGCGTCCCGGCCGAGCCTGGGCAGATTCGATCTCGCACTCAGCGACGACGGCTGCTTCGGTGAGCGGTTCCTCCTGCGCGGCGGGCCCCTGCGGCACGACCAGCGCCCGCAGCTTGGCATTCGGGGCCAGCACGCCATGGAACCGGATCAGGTGCAGCCGCGGCCGCGGCACCAGCGCGGCCAGCCGCTGCATGAACTCCAGCGGGCTCATCACCAAGTGCGTGGTGCCGTCGCGCCACGGAGTCTTGAGCTTGAGCTCTACCTGGCCGGCGGCGTTGAGCTGCACCCGTTCGTCGGACAGCGCCGGGCGGGTGATGTAGCGACACAGTTGCTCCAGGCGCTTGCGGTCGTGTGCTTCGACCCGTACCGCGGCGTGCAGGCTGAACCCGTCGATGTCAGCGCACAGCGGCTGGCGTGCTGTGGCCTCGCGCGGCATCGCGCCTCGCAAGGTCAGCACCTTCTGCCCAGCGCGGGGCCCGAAGGCGATGCGGTACGTGATGGCCGCCGCCTGCAGCGGCCGCAGCGTGCGCGCCTCGTCCCCGTCGGCATCCGGCTCAGCGAGGTAGGTCTGGCCCATCTCCTCGATCAGCACGCCCCGGCGGGTGAGCATCTGCATGAGCCGGGCGATAATGGTCTGCAGCAGCGCGTGCAGCTCGTCGTCGGTGGGCGCACCCGCCTCGACGAAGACGGGCACGCCGTCGGCGCCGCAGCGGTACACGCCGTCCAGCACCAAGCAGTGCAGGTGGATGTTGAGGTTGGCGGCGGATCCGAAGCGCTGAATCAGCGTCACGGCGCCGCCGTGGCCTTCGGCGGTCTCGATCTGGGCGCCGTCCAGCAGGTGCCGCGTGACCACACGCTGCACCACCTGCAGCACCGGGGTAACCAGCTCGGGTTGCGCGGCCAGCAGCACGCGCAGCGGGATCGGCAGCGACAGCACCCACTGCCGCACCGGCACGTGCGGGATGACGTGGTCCACCAGGTGCGCCGCGGTCTGCGACATGCGCCGTGCGCCGCACGACGGGCAGAACCCGCGCCGCCTGCAGCTGAAGGCCAGCAGCTTGTCGTGGCCGCACTCGCCACAACGCAGCCTCAGGAACCCGTGCGCCAGGATGCCGCATTCGAGGAAGGCGTCGAACTCGTCCTTGAGGAAGCGCGGCAATTCACTGCCTGTGCTGGCCTCGGTGTGCGCGATGAAGCTGGCCGCGTGCTGCTGCACCAGGCGGTACAGCGCGGTCTGCTCCGGACGGTGGCGCTCGTAGTGCAGCGGGGCGCCGTCCGGCGCCCTCTGGGGCTGCCGGCCGATGGCGTGCACGATGGGCTCCCGAGGTGGTGAGCCCGCACGGTGTCAAGCCGCACGCCGCGCCTCAATCGCTCCGCGGGCTGCCTGCCGATGTGTGCCCTCCGCTGCGGGGCCTCCTGCGGGTGCCTGTGTGCGAGTCCGCGGGCCGGGCCGCCGCCGCGGCTGCGGCTGGCGAGCCCGAAGGTGCGTGGGACAAGACCGAGCTGTCTGATGATCTCCGTTGACACCGATGAGGCACTGGCCAAGAGGGGCGAGCGGCAAGCCGGTTGCCGCGTCGTGCAGCAGCACGCTCGGCCGACGGTCTGCGCCAACAGCAGTTGGTGGTCGTTGCCCAGGCCCATCGCCCGCGCGAGCGCCTGGCGGTCGAACCACGCGCGCACGACGGTCGACAGCCGCGCCGACGCGCAGTAGAGGTACACGTTCTGCGCCATCGCGCCGGCCGCGGCGAACGCGAAGGCCTCGCGCTGCGCTGCCGGCACCAGCTGCATGCGGCCGTGGTCAGCCACGTAGATCAGGTCCAGCGCCGCGAGGTCGACGAAGTCCTGGTAGCCGGTGACGCTGCGCAGGTCGCTGGCGATCGTGAGCTGCAACGCGTGCGCCTTGCAGACCGCCGGTCAGGCACTGCTGGCGGTGGCGGCGATCGAGCGCGCCGCGGCCAAGGTCGGCGCCGGCAACCTCAACGGCCAGGCGATCTACGACGCGCTGCTGGCCGGCCCGTTCCCGGCCGAGGCCTTCCAGGGCCTGATCCCGAAGATCGCGCTGACCAAGGCGGCGCCCTTCCCCACCGACAACCTCGCCGTCAAGGCGATGACGGTCAAGGGCGGGCAGATCGTCGCGGTGTCGACCGACTGGATGCCGGTGCCCGCTCTGGCCAAGTGGTGAGCGCGAAGTGAGTGCCGCCCCGGCCACCGCCCTCGCGCTGCGCAACGTCGACGTCGTCTTCGACGGCGTCATCCAGGTGCTGCGCAGCCTGAGCCTGGAGGTGCGCACCGGGCAGATCGTCGCGCTGATGGGCGGCAACGGTGCCGGCAAGACGACGACGCTGAAGGCCGCCAGCAGCCTGCTCGCCACCGAGCGCGGCGCGGTGGTCGGCGGCCAGGTCAACCTGCTCGGCCGCGATCTGACCAACGCCGACCCGGGCGAGGTCGTGCGCGCCGGCGCCGTGCAGGTGATGGAAGGCCGGCACGTGCTGCACCACCTGACGGTGGAGCAGAACCTGCGCGTCGGCGCGCACTTGCGCACCGATCGCTCCGCGGTCGCCGCCGACATCGACGAGATCTACGGCGACTTCCCGCGCCTGAAGGACCTGCGCGAGCGCACCGCCGGCTACCTCTCGGGCGGCGAGATGCAGATGCTGCTGCTCGGCCGCGCGCTGATGGCGCGGCCGCAGCTGCTGCTGCTGGACGAGCCTTCGATGGGCCTGGCGCCGCGCATCGTGCACGAGCTGTTCGAGCGCGTGGCCGAAGTGCGCGCGCGGCGCCGCACGAGCGTGCTGCTGGTGGAGCAGAACGCGCGCGCCGCGCTGCGCATCGCCGACCACGGCTGCGTGATGGAGAGCGGGCGCATCGTGCTGCACGGCTCGCGCGACGAGCTCGAGCGCAACGAGGACATCCGCGAGTTCTACCTCGGCCTGGGAGGCGTGCAGGGCCGGCGCAGCTACCGCGAGGTCAAGCACTACAAGCGGCGCAAGCGCTGGCTGGGATGACGGCGCCGCAAGGCGGCCCCGGCCCAGCGCCTCGCCTCAGGCGTGGTCCCGCGCGACCGCGCCGGCGGGCGGGTTCGACGGCCCTGGCGGCGCCGTCGCCCGGCCGGCACCGGTCAGCACCAGCGCCAGCATCTGGTCGGCGGCGGTCTCGACGTCCAGCGTGCTGGGGCGCCTGGCCGGGGTGCATGGCGCGCATGATGCCGCCGCGCTGCCGCCGTCGCACCGCACCGCACCGCACCGCGCGGCCGATCACTTCCAGGGCCGCCAGGTCCAGCCCTCGTTCGCGCCCCGTTCGGCCAGGAAGTCCGCAAAGTGTTCGTACCTGGAGCTGACCCAGCGGTTCCTTTGGTGCGCGCGCCGCGCGTACGCAATCGGCGTCACGCCGGCGGCAATGTGCTGCTCCATGCCCATCACGTCCCAGGCGACGTAGACCCATTTGTAGACGTAGGCCTGCTCGCTGCGCGCGTTGATGTCCGCGCCGCGGGCGAGCAACAGTTCGGCCACCGCCCGGTTGGCCTGAAAGGCGGCAAAGTGCAGCGGTGTCAAGCCGCTGTGGTTGCGCACGTCGACGGCGACGCCGGCGTCGAGCAGGGCAGCGCAGGCCGCCGCCCAGCGGCGCTCGGCGACCACGTGAAGCGGTGCATTGCCGAGCCGGTCGCGGGCGTGCGGATCGGCTCGCGCGCGCAGCAGCCGGTTGACGGCTTCGACCCCGTCTGCCAGATGCAAAGGCATGCGGGCGTCGGCGTCGCGCGCGTTCGGGGATCCGCGCCGTGCTCGAGCAACCAGCCGATGACCTCGCCCGTACCGAGGGCCGCTGCCCTGTGCAGGGGGGTTCGGTCGTGGTCGCCCGCGCGGTTCACTGCCGCCCCCTGGGCGAGGGCACTGGCGGCGGCGGCGAGGTCACCGGCCTCGATGGCCTGGTTCAGCGCGTTCTGCATGGCATCGTTCCCCGCAAAGGCCAGCGACCCCACGAAGAGCAGCAGGACAACGCCCGCGCGCAGGCGCGCCAGTGGCGACCCCGGGCGCCCCACGGCGGCGGCAGCAATGCTTGCGTCGAACCTCATGGGTCTGCTCTGGCCGAGAGGAGGGCACAGCCGCAGGCCTGGCCAAAGCGGCAGAGCCTGACCACGAACCGACCGCTGGTGCTGGCTGGCGCAGCGGCGCGGCGCCGCCGGGCCTAGTCCGCGAACATCCGCTGCCGGCCGCCGCGCCGCGCTCACTCCGGCTTGCCAGTCTCGATGAAGGCCTTCAGACGCTTGGCCTGCTCGGCGAGCACGCCGCCGACGGCCAGCGCGATCTTGTCCAGCGCCGCCTCGAGCGCGCCGGCGACGCGGTAGGTCACGCGCAGGCGCGTCGCGCCATCGCGCCGGGCGGTGCCGAAGGTCAGCACGCCGCCAACGCGCATGTCCTGCAGCGGGCCGAGCCAGGCCTGCAGGCGCAGCGCCGAACCGGGCGGGACCATGAGCACGCGTCCGTGCACCGCCGATGCGCCGCCGCCCCAATGCTCGCACCAGCATCCGCAGGCTTGCGGCTCGAGGCTCAGGTTGGACACCTGGCCCGACCAGGTGTGCGCGCTGTTCCACCACCTGGGCAACTGCATGAAGGCCTGCCACACCTTCTGCGGATCGGCATCTACGATCATCGCGTGCGTCACGGTGAAGCCGCTGGCGCTTGCCGATCTGCGCGGGCGCGTGGTGCTGCTGCACGCCTTCCAGATGCTGTGCCCGGGCTGCGTGGCGCACGCGCTGCCGCAGGCCGCGCGCGTGGCGCGCCTCTTCGCGGGCACGCCCCTGGCCGTCATCGGCCTGCACACCGTCTTCGAGCACCACGAGGCCATGGCCCTGCCCTCGCTGCGCGCCTTCGTGCACGAGTACCGCATCGCTTATCCGGTGGGCGTCGACATGCCCGGCGAGCACGGCCAGCCCATCCCGCGCACCATGCAGGCCTACGGCATGCAGGGCACGCCGACGACCATCCTCATCGACGCCCAGGGCCGGCTGCGCCTGCAGGCCTTCGGCCAGCTCGACGACCTGCTGCTGGGCGCCGAGATCGGCGCGCTGCTGGGTGCAAGGCGCGAGTAGGCACCGCAGCGGCACCGCGTTGCGCCCGCGCCCCGGCTTCAGCCGATGCGCACGGGCATGAAGATCTTGTTGCCGTCGCGCTGGATGAGCAGCGCCACCGACTTGCCGGCCTTGGCGAGCACGCCGCGCACCTGCTCGACGCTTTGCACGGGCTTGCCGTCGATGCCGATGAGCAGGTCGCCCGCTTGCACCCCGGCCATGGCCGCGGCGCCGCTGGCCTGTTCGACGAGCAGACCGCCTTGCACCTTGGCCTCGCGCCGCTCCTGCGGCTGCAGCGGGCGCAGCGCCAGGCCCAGCCGCCCCTGGCCCGCGGCGCTCTCGTCGCCGGCCAGCTGCGTCGACTTCTCGCCGGCCTTGCCCAGGCGCGCATCCAGCGACTGCGCGCGCCCGTCGCGCCAGACCTGCAGCGCGACGCGATCACCCGGCATGGCACGCCCGATGAGCGCGGGCAGGTCGCCCGCCGTGGCGATGGGCTGGCCGTCGACCTGCAGGATGACGTCCCCGCTTTGCAGGCCCGCCTTGTCGGCCGGGCTGCCCGGGTCGACGCTGGAGACGAGAGCGCCCGCCGGACGCTCGAGCTTGAAGGAGTCGGCCAGCGCCTGGTTCACGTCCTGGATGGCCACGCCCAGCCGCGCGTGGCTGGCGTGCCCGGTGGCGACGATCTGGTCCTTCACGCGCACCGCCAGGTCGATCGGGATCGCGAACGACAGGCCCTGGTAGCCGCCGCTGCGGCTGAAGATCTGCGAGTTGATGCCCACCACCTCGCCGCGCGCGTTGAACAAGGGCCCGCCCGAGTTGCCCGGGTTGACGGCGACGTCGGTCTGGATGAAGGGCACGAAGCTGTCGTCGGGCAGCGAGCGCCCCTTGGCGCTGACCACGCCCGCGGTGACGCTGTTCTCGAAGCCGAAGGGCGAGCCGATGGCCAGCACCCACTGCCCGACCTGCAGGTCGCGCGCGCTGCCCAGCGGCACCGTGGGCAGCCCGGTGGCGGCGATCTTCAGCACCGCGATGTCGGTCTTCGGGTCGGCGCCCAGCACCTTGGCCTCGAACTCGCGCCGGTCGGTGAGCTTGACCGTCACGTGCTTGGCATCGCGCACGACGTGCGCATTGGTGAGGATGACGCCGTCGGGGCTGACGATGAAGCCCGAGCCCTGCCCGCGCATGGGCATCTCGCGCGGCATCTGCCAGCCTTGCCAGCCTTCGGGGCCGCCGAAGTGGCGGAAGAACTCGAACAAGGGGTTCTGCGGATCGATGCGCGGCGTCGCCCCCTGCGCGGGGCCGGCGTCGTCGTCATCGTCATCGGCAGCCACCTTGCGCATGCCGCTGACCGTGATGTTGACGACCGCAGGCCCATAGCGCCGCGCGATCTGCGCGAAGTCCGGCGCCCCGGTAGTCGCCAGCACCGCCGTGCTCGCGCTCGCCGGCAAGGCGGTGGCGGTGGTGGCCGCCGGCGGCACCGCGGCATGGGCGTGATTGCCGACGATGAAAGCCCCGACCCCGCTGCCCAGCAGCCCGGCAGCGGCCAGCGCCGCAACCAGCGCGGTCGGCGTGATGCGACGCGAGGCGAGAACGGTGGTGGCTTCGGAATGCGTGGTGGTGTTCATGAGATCTCCTGAAGTGAAGCGCCTCTTGACCGAAAGGCCGTGGCGCACGCAGGCAATGTCGGCGCGCTTGCTTAAACCGGTCTTAAGCGGTGCTCCGGGTGCGGTCGTTGGTCGGATTCACGTTGGCTCGTACGAAACCATGGGCTTGCGACATATGTACGCGGTACATACAATGTCCGCATGGGCCTCGGTTTTGAGTGGGATCCTCGCAAGGCCACAGCCAATCTGCGCAAGCACGGCGTGTCGTTCGAGGATGCTCGGTCCGTGTTCGCTGACGAGCGCGCGCGCCTGATCGACGATCCGGATCACTCGGCAGATGAAGAGCGCTTCCTCATTCTTGGCCTCAGCAGCAGTCTGCGTCTACTGGTCGTGGCGCACTGCTACCGCGAAGCAGGGGGCATCATCCGCATCATCTCGGCGCGCAAGGCCACGCGCGAAGAGGAACGCTTCTATCCGTAGGTGACACGATGCGCAAGCAATACGACTTCAGCGCTTCTCGCAGGAATCCCTATGCCTCGCAACTCAAGAAGCCCGTGACCATTCGGCTCGACGAGCAGTCGATCACGTACTTCAAGTCCATGGCGGCCGAGACGGGCATTCCCTACCAGAGTCTCATCAACCTGTACCTCAAGGAGTGCGCGGCGTCTGGGAAGAAGCTGAACCTTGCCTGGAAGTAGCCAACGCGCCGCGGTAGACGTCGTCCCTTGGGGGAACTGCTTCTGCTCGTCGAAATGGATGGACGGCACCAAGTGAATGAACTGGTGTGACCACCGCGGTAGCGCCTTGGAAGCGCTGTTCCGGGTTCAGCAGATCGAACCCCGTGTAGCCGCACTCGTCGATGTGAAAGCATTCCATGATGTTTTCGTCGCTCACGTCTACCGATCGAGCAGCGCCGCGGCTGCGTCCATCTGCTCGTGCTCGAAGGCCGGCGCGAAGTCGTCCAGCTCGGCCGCTCGTAGCCCGACCTCCGAACCGAGCGCAAGCTGCCGCCAGTTCGACACCGCCGCGTGTACCTCTTCCAGCACGGACAAGGCTTGTTCCTTACTCAGTGCGAAGTACGGCGCGCGGGCCAGCAACATCTTCACGTCGGTGATCGGCCCGTCCTGCTCGGACAACCAGGTCTTGGATTCCCGGTCCTTGTCCGGAAACGGGTTGATGTCGAAGGCGGGTGCAAGACGCCATTGGCCGAGGGCCACATGCAGGAAGCCGTGGTTTTGCAAGTGGTCGTCCACGTTGGTGATCAGCAGGTTGAACGCCAGGCGGCGCCATAGCTGTTGCACGTCCTGCGTGGGCGCATGGCCATGGGTACGAATGGCGTCGGCCAGCTCGGTGTAGCTGCGATCCTCTTCGCGCGAGGCCTGCAGCAGGGAAGCGGCGGACTGGTAGGGAATACGGCCATCGGCATCATCACGATCGAACCGGCGGATCACGGCCACCGGCACTTCATTCCCCTTGTCGCCCAGCACAACGATGCGCGCAGGCGCGGCGTCGATGCCCGCGCGCGCCGCCAGCTTCAGTGCCAGCACCTCGCCGCGCGTGACGCTGCGTGTATCGCCCACGCTCGGAAACTTGCCGATGGCGAGCCGGCCATCTTCATCCAGCATGGTGCACTTGGGCCGCATGCCGCCGAGCGAGGTGCCCTTGCCCTGCAGATAACGCAAGTCCTCAGCCGTCTCCTGTCCACGCTCGACGGCGCGGCTGGCTTGGTAGATGCGCTCCAGTTCGATCAACGGCGGAGTACTGCGCCGCCCCTTGGCTGCCGTTCTGTGCCAGGTCCCGTCTGGATCGCGCAGGCGCAGCGCGCCGACGCGGCTGAAGTCATCCACCGCCAGCAGGTAGTCCAGTTCGGTGAGAGCCGGTAGCTGCGGGTCGGCCTTGCGCCGCTTGGCGTGATCGCGGGCAATCACGCGCCGTCCCCAGGCATCGGGCGCGGTGTCGGCGATGGCGCCGTGGAACACCGAGTCGTGCGGCGAAGCCGCCTTGTGCGGCTGGTGTCCTGCCATCAGTTGCAGGTCGGCCGACACGTTGAAGCGCGCCGGGCTGGCCAGCCAGCCCTCGTCGTAGGCGAAGGCACTGTTCTCGCGCCGTCCCTGACGGACGTAAACGAGCGAACCGACCGGCAAACCCGCCTTGCCGATGCAGAGCTGAACCTGTTGGCGAAACGGGGCGACGACGGCCATCAGAGCGCTCCCGAAGTGCCAGCCTTGCTGCGCACACGCTTGGGCAAGCGCTCGTCCATCAGCGTCAAACCGATGTCGTCCCTGGCCGTGTCCAGCAGATTCTCCAGCGACCGGATCTCGCCGAAGACATGCAGCGCACGGGCGAAGAAGTGGATGGGAACCCGCACGTCGCCTTTTTCCATGCGCCGCACGGTGGAGAGGGAGGCACCCATGCGCTCGGCCAGTGAGGCCTGCGAGATATGCCGCCGCCGACGGGCGAGAGAAATGTCATTGCCGAGCTTCTGGATGGCACGCTCGACCGGAAGAGGGATCGGGGTCTCCATATTTAATGCTCCCTCCAGAGCCCTCAGTATAGCTTAGTGTCTCCCTCGGCATCATTAAACTGCGCGGCCGAGCCCGAAGCGCAGATCCGCGAGGCCATCGCCTTTCACCTCGACGGCTTGCGCGAAGGCGGGCTCGCCGTTCCCGAGCCCACGAGCAAGGTCGAGTCCATCGAGCTCACCGCGTAGGCTGTCGAGACTCGTTCGGCAGAGCGAGTGACGCCCAAGCTCTCGGCCCAGCGGCGCGCCACATAGCGCGCTCGCGCATGCTCTTGGCGCGGCCACTCACTCGGGCGCTTGGCGCGAAACCCAGCTCGACGCCATCCGGCGGCGCAGCGCCTGCCGGCTGCCGGCCTCTGCGCTTCGACCTTAGCCGGCAGTGAGCGGCACTGCGTGCTTGGGGAAGGCCTTTAGGAGCTTGGCGTCCATCGTCACGAGCTTCACGCCCAGAGTCATTGCAAGCGCAACGAACTCGCAGTCGTAAGCGGAACAAGCGCTGTCGCGCACGAGTTCCAGCACCTGGCGAGAGTCGATTTCGTGTTCAGCGCCGGCCAGCAGGCATTCTGCCTCCCGTTGCAGGTCGCACGCCATCTCGAGCGTGAGCGTCCTGCGTCGCATGTAGCCCGCCAGGATGTTGCGGAACTCGCTGCGCCAGAGCAGCGGCGCAGCCCAGTCGGCATCGTGCCCGAGCAAGGCCTCCGCCGCCTCCGTGTAGTCGCCCGGCAGGTACAGGTACGCAACAACGTTGCTGTCCACAACAATCATCGCCTGCCCTCGCGCTTGTAGGCGTCGATGTCCTTCGCGCGGAACTTTCCCTTCGGCAGTGCCGTGCGCAGCGCACGAGCTTTGGCAAGTCGCTCGCTGACCGCCACACGCCCGGGAATCAACACCGATTCCAAGCACACGATCGCCTCGCTGTTCAGGCTTCGCCGGTTGCTCTCAGCGGAGGCTTTGAGCCGTTGGTACACCTCGTCGGGAATGTTCTTCAAGGTCAGGGTCGTCGGCATGGCCACACCTCCTCAATGGTTGCATTATGGTTGCATAGCGGTGCCACAGCGAACCCCCGCGTCGCGAGCGGCAGGACGGAGTGACGCCCGAGCCCTCCGCCCGGCGACCCGCCGCATCGCCCGCGCTCGCGCGCCCTTGGCGCGCCCCTTCGTTCAGACGCTTGCCGCGAACTCCAGTTCGACGCACAGGCCGCCCAGGCGCGCGGAGCGGGTCAAGGTGAGTGTGGCGCCGTGGGCCTGCGCGATGGCGTTGACGATGGCAAGGCCCAGGCCGCTGCCGCCGGCGGGGGCGCCGGGGACGCGGTAGAAGCGGTCGAGCACGCGCGCGCGCTCGCTCTCGGCGATGCCCGGGCCGCTGTCCTGCACCGACAGGCGCGCCCGCCCTCGCCCCTCGCCCGCGGCGGCGAGCGCACGCAGTTCGACGTCGACCGTGCCGCCCTCGGGCGTGTACTTGAGCGCGTTGTCGAGCAGGTTGCGCAGCAGGATGCGCAGCGCCTCGGCATTGCCCGCCACGCGCAGCTCGTCGACGTGGGCAAGACCGAGGTCGATGCGCTTGGCCTGGGCCGCGGGCGCCGCTTCGGCGACCGCCTGGCGCACGAGTTCGGCGAGCGCCAGCGGCTGCGCGGTGCCGGGCGTGCCGGCGCCCTCCTGCTGCCGCGCCAGCACGAGCAGCTGCTCGACCAGGCGCGAGGCGCGTTCGATGCCCGCGGCCAGCCGCGTCACGGCGAGCGCCCGCGCCGCCTCGTCGGGCGCGCGCTGCAGGCCTTGCACCTGCAGCTTGAGCGCGGCCAGCGGCGAGCGCAGCTCGTGCGCGGCGTCGGCGACGAAGCTGCGCTGCGCCTCGAGCGCGCGGTTCACGCGCGCGAGCAGCAGGTTGAGCTCCTGCACCAGCGGCCGCACCTCGTCGGGCAGGCCGTCGACGGCGACCTCGCCCAGGTCGTCGGGCTGGCGCGCAGCCACCTGGCGGCGCACGCCCTGCACCGGCGCCAGCGCCGCGCTCACCACCCACCACACGATCAGCATGAGGATGGGCGCCAGCAGCGCCGCCGGCAGCAGCGTGCGCAAGGCCATGGCGCCGGCCATGCGGCGCCGCGCCGCCATGTCCTGCGCGACCTCGATCACCAGCGGCCCGGCCTGCATCGCGAACACGCGGAAGGCGCGGCCCTGCGCGCGCAGCTCGGAGAAGCCCAGCACCGCGCGCTGCGGCAGCTCGACGCCTGCGGTGCGGAAAATGCGCAGGCCGTCGAGCGTCCACACCTGGACGATGAAATCGAAGCCCTCGCTCTCGCCCAGTTCGTCGGCCGCGCCCGGCAGCAGCGAGAGCGGAAAGCGCGCGCGCAGCGACAGCGCCATCTGCTGCATGTGGTAGTCGAAGATGGCGTCGGCCTCGGCACGCGCGGCGCGATAGGCGAAGAAGGCCTGCGCCAGCGCCACCAGCAGCACCGCGGCGAGCAAGAGGCGCAGCAGCCGCGCGCGCAGCGAGAAGGTGCCGCGCGCGCTCATGTGGGCGGCACCTTGGGCACCATGTAGCCGACGCCGCGCACGGTGCGGATGAAGTCGGCGCCGAGCTTGCGGCGCAGGCCGTGCACGTAGACCTCGACCGCGTTGCTGCTGATCTCGTCCTTCCAGCCGTAGAGCTTGTCCTCGAGCTGGGCGCGCGAGAGCACCATGCCCGGGCGCGCCAGCAGCGGCTCCAGCACCGCCCATTCGCGCGCCGAGAGCAGCACCGGCTCGCCGTGGACCGTGACCTCGCGCGTGGCCGGGGCGATGCTCACGCCGGCGTGCTCGTAGACCGGCTCGGCGCGTCCGCTGGCGCGGCGCAGGAGCGCGCGCATGCGCGCCAGCAGCTCGTCCAGGTCGTAGGGCTTGAGCACGTAGTCGTCGGCGCCGGCGTCCAGGCCCTCGATGCGCTGCGCCACGCCGTCGCGCGCGGTGGCGACCAGCACCGGCGTGCGCTGCCGGCGCGCGCGCAGGGCGCGCAGCACGTCCAGGCCGTCGCGCCGCGGCAGGCCGAGGTCGAGCAGCACGAGGTCGTAGGCCTGCGTGCGCAGCGCGGTGTCGGCCATCTCGCCGTCGCGCACCCAGTCGACGGCGTAGTGCTCGGCGCGCAGCAGGTCGAGCACCGTCTCGCCGATCATCACGTCGTCCTCGACGAGCAGGATTCGCATCGCATCGCACCCCGAGCCACGCGAACCCGCACCGACGCGTGCGCCAACGCGCGCATGCCGGCCGGTTCGCAACGGACTTGCAGTCTATGCAATGTGCGCGCCTGGGCGCTTGGGTGCCGAAGAGGTCGATCCCGCAGAACGGCCGGCATCCGCATCAACGCGGGCCGTGTGGTGCGAGTTCGGTGTGATCCGATGAACCCCTGCCGTCGCCCGGGGCTGCTGCCGCGTGTGCCGCCCTGCAGGACCCGACGCGCAAGAATGGGCCGGAGCCGCGCGTGCCGTGGTGCGCGCAGCGAGCCATCGGCCAACAGCCGCAGGAGAAGCGCGATGTCATCGAACGACGCAGCTGACGCCGGACCGGACCTGACCCAGGGCGTGAGCCTGGCCGACCTTGGCGGAGGGCGCATGCTGCGCGGCCACGTCGGCGACGAGGCCGTGGTGCTGGTGCGCGTGGGCGACGAGGTGCTGGCGGTGGGGGCGTCGTGCACGCACTATGGCGGGCCGCTGGACCAAGGCACGGTCGAGGGCGAGACGCTGCGCTGCCCCTGGCACCACGCCTGCTTCTCGCTGCGCAGCGGCGAGGCGCTGGGCGCGCCCGCCTTCGACGCGATCCCGTGCTGGCGCGTCGAGCAGCGGGGTGAGCACGAGGACAAGCGCTTCGTCGTGCGCGAGCGCCTTGCCGCCGCCGCGCACCGCACACGCCAGGCGAGCGCGGGCGAGCCGCAGCGCATTGTCATCGTCGGCGGTGGCGCCGCGGGCTTCGCCGCCGCCGAGATGCTTCGCCGCCGCGGCTGGCTCGGTGAGTTGACGCTGTTCAGCGCCGAGGCCGATGCGCCCTGCGACCGGCCCAATCTTTCGAAGGACTACCTCGCGGGCAGCGCGCCGCAAGAGTGGATTCCGCTGCGCGGCGCCGACTTCTACGCCGAACAGCGCATCGACCTGCGCCTGTCCACCGCGGTCGAGCGCATCGATGCGGCCGCGCGCACCGTCGTCACCGCGGACGGCGCCGCGCACGGCTGGGACAAGTTGCTGATCGCCACCGGCGCCGAGCCGGTGCGCCTGCCGATCCCCGGTGCCGAGCAGCCACAGGTGTTCATGCTGCGCTCGCTTGCCGACAGCCGCGCGATCATCGCGCGCGCGGCGACGGCGAAGTCGGCCGTCGTGCTCGGCTCGGGCTTCATCGGCCTCGAAGTCGCGGCGGCCCTCGCCGCACGCGGCCTGCGGACCCACGTCGTCTCGCTGGACGCGCGGCCGCTCGAGCGTGTGCTCGGCGCCGAACTCGGCGACTTCGTTCGCAGCGTGCACGAGGAGCACGGCGAGGTGTTCCACATGGGAGCCTCGATCGCCGCGATCGAGGCCGGCGCGGTGACGCTCTCGACCGGCGAGAAACTGGACGCGGACCTGGTCGTCATCGGCGTCGGCGTGCGGCCGCGCCTGGCGCTGGCCGAAGCCGCGGGCCTGAAGGTCGAACGCGGCATCCTCGTGAACGCGTTCCTGCAGAGTTCGAACGCCGACATCTATGCCGCCGGGGACGTGGCGAGCTGGCCCGGCGGCGAGGGCGGCGCCCCGATCCGCGTCGAGCACTGGGTCGTCGCCGAACGCCAGGGTCAGGTCGCCGCGGCCAACATGCTGGGCGCGCAGGAGGCGTATCGCGACGTGCCCTTCTTCTGGAGCGCGCACCACGACGTCACGATCCGCTACGTCGGCCATGCGCCGGCCTGGGACGAGATCCGCGTCGAGGGCCGCATCGCCGCGCGCGACTGCGCCGTGCACTACGTCAAGGGCGGACGCACGCTGGCGCTGGCGACGATCGGGCGCGACCGGCAGGCACTGGACGTGGCGCGGCGGCTGGCTCAGAAGGTGTGAACGAACCTGGCCCCTGACGCGTTGAGCGGTGCATGAGCGCTGCGACGGTCCGAGACGAGGGTGAACAGGCCCAGGCGAGCCTGTTCGGTGGTGGGGAGGTGCCTGGCGCAGGC
>Ga0209605_1001634_pt1 | contig 23964 bp, 17 predicted proteins | sample AD_UKC035_MetaG_FD_184408 | JGI IMG/M metagenome (GOLD analysis project Ga0209605, IMG submission 184408) | Active sludge microbial communities of municipal wastewater-treating anaerobic digesters from USA - AD_UKC035_MetaG (SPAdes) (version 2) | ecosystem: Engineered > Bioreactor > Anaerobic >...
GTCGGCGGGCTGGCGGACGGTGGGCACTTCCCGAAACCGGCGTGCCGCGCAAGCGGGCGCCGGGAGAGGTGTCCCGTGGCATGGGGCCGATTTTAACGGCGCCACCGCCCCAGCCAGGCGCTCCGGACCCCCCAATCCAGGGTTTCAGACGGTAAAACCCAGATAAAACCGTTGGCATTAAACCAATGGTTATATGAAAGGGGCGCCCCAGCCTCCTCGGCGGCACAGTTCCAGCACCCCGGCCGACTGGTTGAGGGTGTAGAAGTGAAAGCCCGGCGCGCCGCCCTCGTGCAGGCGGCGGCACAGTGCGGCCACCACGTCGGCGCCGAAGTCCTGGATGGCGGCGCTGTCGTCGCCGAAACCCTGCAGCCGCAGGCGGATCCAGCGCGGCACCTCGGCGCCGCAGCTGTCGGAAAAGCGCAGCAACTGGGTGCTGTTGGTGATCGGCATGATGCCGGGCACGATCGGCACCGTGACGCCGCGCCGGCGCGCCTCGTCGACGAAGCGAAAGTAGGCGTCGGCGTTGAAGAAGTATTGCGTGATGGCCAGGTCCGCCCCGGCGCCCACCTTGGCGGCGAAGGCGTCCAGGTCGGCCTCGGGCGAGCGCGCCTGCGGGTGGAACTCAGGGTAGGCGGCCACCGCGATGCGGAAGTGATCGCCGGTTTCGGCACGGATGAAGGCCACCAGGTCGCTGGCGTGGCGGAATTCGCCGCCCATGCCGTAGCCGCTGGGCAGATCGCCGCGCAGGGCCACCAGTCGCCGCACCCCGGCGGCGCGGTAGCTGGCCAGGCGCTCGCGGATGCTGGCGGCGGTCTGGCCGATGCACGACAGGTGGGGCACGCCGGGCCAGCCTTCGGCGACGATGGCGCGCACCGTGTCCAGCGTGCCTTCCTGCGTCGAGCCGCCGGCGCCGAAGGTGACGGAGCAGAACTCGGGTTGCAGCGCGTACAGCCGGGCGCGCACGGCACGCAGCTTGTCGGCGCCCTCGGCCGTCTTGGGGGGGAAGAATTCGAGACTGAGGTTGACGCTCATGGGGTATCGCAAGTCGTCGCCGCGCGCGCGGCATGGAGAAAGAATTCCCGGTTGCCGTCGCCACCGGTGATGGGGCTGGGCAACCAGTGGTGCACGGCCAGGCCGAGCGCGGCGCAGGCCTGGCGCAGCCGCTGCTCGACCTGCGCGTACAGGGCCGGATCGCGCACGATGCCGCCCTTGCCGATGTCGGCCGGCTGCAGCTCGAACTGCGGCTTGACCAGCAGCAGCAACTGCCCGCCGCTGCCCAGCAGCGGCAGCAGCGCCGGCAGCACCAGGGTCAGCGAAATGAAGGACAGATCGCCCACGATCAGGTCGAAATGAGTGCCAGCTTGGCCTTCAGCGCCCGTCTGGTCAGCGCCAGCAGCTATCAAAACAGAAGCATCCAGGTGCCGGGCGTTGACACCTTCGAGCACCCGCACGCGGGCGTCGCTGCGCAGGCGCGGATGCAGCTGGCCGTGGCCCACGTCGACCCCGGTCACCTGCGCCGCACCGTGCGCCAGCAGGCAGTCGGTGAAGCCGCCGGTGGACTGCCCGACGTCCAGGCAGCGCCAGCCGGCCACGCGCAGCCCGGTGGCGCGCAGCGCGCCCTCCAGCTTGAGGCCACCGCGCGAGACGTACGCCGCCTCGCGCGCATCCAGCAGTTGCAGCTCGGCGTCGGGCGGCAGCTCCTGGCCGCTCTTGCGCACCGGCTGCCAGGGCGCGTCGGCGGCGCTGCGCCAGCGCGCACCGGCGTCGATCAGGCGCTGCGCCTGAGCGCGCGAGGTGGCCAGCCCGGCCTGCACCAGGCGCTGGTCGGCGCGCATCAGTCGTCGCCCTGCGGCCACAGCCGCCATTCAGCCAGCGCGATGCTGCCCGCGGCCAGCACGTGCAGGCCGACAATGCCCACCGCCAGACCCGCCAGCGGCGCCGACAGCTCGCCCGACAGGTCCGGCGCGTCCTCGCGCCGCATCAGCACCAGCGGCAGACAGATGCCCGGCACCAGCAGCACCGCCAGAACCAGGGCGCTGCCCAGGCCGATCGGAAAGGCGCGACCGCTGCGTCCGACGATCCACAGCCACAGCACCACCCAGCCCCAGGCATGCAGCCAGCGCGTCATGGGGTCCGCCCGGGATCAGTAGCGGTAGCTGTCGGGCTTGTACGGCCCGGCCTTGGCCACGCCGATGTAGCGCGCCTGCTCGTCGCTCAGCTCGGTCAGGCGCGCGTTCAGCTTGGCCAGCTGCAGGCGCGCGACTTTTTCGTCCAAGTGCTTGGGCAGCACGTAGACGCGGCCAGCGGCGTAGGCGTCGGGGCGGGTGAACAGCTCGATCTGGGCGATGGTCTGGTTGGCGAAGCTGGAGCTCATCACGTAGCTGGGGTGGCCGGTGGCGCAGCCCAGGTTCACCAGGCGCCCCTTGGCCAGCAGGATGATGCGCTTGCCGCCTTCGAAGATGACGTGGTCGACCTGCGGCTTGATCTCCTCCCACTGGCAGCGCGCTTCCAGGCTGGCGACGTCGATCTCGTTGTCGAAGTGGCCGATGTTGCAGACGATGGCCTGGTCCTTCATGGCCGCCATGTGGGCGTAGGTGATGACGTCCTTGTTGCCGGTGGCGGTGACGAAGATGTCGGCCAGCGGCGCCGCCTCGTCCATGGTGACCACGCGAAAGCCTTCCATGGCCGCCTGCAGCGCGCAGATGGGGTCGATCTCGGTCACCCACACCTGGGCCGACAGCGCGCGCAGCGCCTGCGCGCTGCCCTTGCCGACGTCGCCGTAGCCGCACACCACGGCGATCTTGCCGGCCACCATGACGTCGGTGGCGCGCTTGATGCCATCCACCAGCGACTCGCGGCAGCCGTACAGGTTGTCGAACTTGCTCTTGGTGACCGAGTCGTTGACGTTGATGGCGCGAAACAGCAGCGTGCCGGCGGCGCTCATCTCCTTCAGGCGGTGCACGCCGGTGGTGGTTTCCTCGGTCACGCCGATGATCTCGGCGCACTTGCGGCTGTACCAGCTCGGGTCCTGCTTGAGCCGGGCCTGAATGGCGGCAAACAGCACCCGCTCCTCCTCGCTCTTGGGGGCGGCCAGCACGCCGGGGTTGGACTCGGCCTGACGGCCCAGATGCATCAGCAGCGTGGCGTCGCCGCCGTCGTCCAGGATCATGTTGGGGCCTTCGGCCTGGCTGCCCGCAGCGCCGAATTCGAAGATGCGGTGCGTGTAGTCCCAGTAGTCGGCCAGGCTTTCTCCCTTGATGGCGAACACCGGCGTGCCGTTGGCGGCGATGGCGGCGGCGGCGTGGTCCTGGGTCGAGAAGATGTTGCACGAGGCCCAGCGCACCTGCGCCCCCAACGCCTGCAGGGTCTCGATCAGCACGGCGGTCTGAATCGTCATGTGCAGGCTGCCGGTGATGCGCGCGCCCTTGAGTGGCTGGTGCTGGGCGTACTCGGCGCGGATCGCCATCAGGCCGGGCATCTCGGTCTCGGCGATGGCGATTTCCTTGCGGCCCCAGTCGGCCAGGGTGATGTCGGCGATGGCGGAGTCCTGCGCCACGGGGTTCTTCAGGGGTGCGTTCATGGTTTGCTCCAAAGGCAATGCTTTTGAAAAACCACTGACGGGATGAGCAGCTCACCACACGCGATCAGTGGGTGAGCGTCGTTGCCTTGATCGAATTCCGAGCCTCGCACCCCGCTGGCCGGGGGTGCTGCAACGCTCCTCGGAAGTGGGCGGCATTATAGCGGCGCTCCCTCAGGGACGAAGGGCAACGATAATTGACGGTTTTTTGGCGCGCCGCATGCCCCGATCGGCTCGCGCCCCGGAGTCGTCATCTTGTCTTACGTTTCCGAAACCCGGCGCCGCCGCACCTTCGCCATCATTTCCCACCCCGACGCGGGCAAGACCACGCTGACGGAAAAGCTGCTGCTGTTCTCCGGCGCGATCCAGATCGCAGGCGCCGTCAAGGGCCGCAAGGCCAGCCGCCATGCCACGAGCGACTGGATGGAGATCGAGAAGCAGCGCGGCATCTCGGTGGCCTCCAGCGTGATGCAGATGAGCTACCGCGACCATGTCATCAACCTGCTCGACACGCCCGGCCACAAGGACTTCTCCGAGGACACCTACCGCGTGCTCACCGCCGTCGATTCGGCGCTGATGGTGATCGACGCGGCCAACGGCGTGGAGGCGCAGACGAGGCGCCTGATCGAGGTCTGCCGCCAGCGGGACACACCCATCATCAGCTTCGTCAACAAGATGGACCGCGAGGTGCGCGACCCGCTGGACATCCTCGACGAGGTCGAGCGCGAGCTCGGCATGCCCTGCTGCCCCATGACCTGGCCCGTGGGCCAGGGCAAGACCTTTGGCGGCATCATCGACCTGCGCACGCAGAGCATGACGGTGTTCCAGGCCGGCAGCGAAAAGCGCCCGGAGGACTTCGAGGTCATCCCGCTCACCGAGGTGGACAAGCTGCGCGCACGCTTCGGCAAGGCCTACGACGACGCCATCGAGAGCATGGAGCTGGCCGTGGGCGCGTCGATTGCCTGGGACCACCAGGAGTTTCTGGCCGCGCGCCTGACCCCGGTGTTCTTCGGCTCGGGCGTGAACAACTTCGGTGTGCAGGAGGTGCTCAACGCCGTGGTCGACATGTCGCCCCCGCCCGGCCCGCGCATGGCCTGGCGCGAAGTGGGCCGCGAGCGCGAGCAGGTCACCATCCGCCCCGAGGACAAGGGCTTTGCCGGCGTGGTCTTCAAGGTGCAGGCCAACATGGACGCCAACCACCGCGACCGCATCGCCTTCGTGCGCGTGGCCTCTGGCCGCTACACGCCAGGCATGAAGATGAAGGTGCAGCGCACGGGCAAGGAACTGCGCCCGACCAGCGTCGTCACCTTCATGAGCCAGCGGCGCGAGGCGGTCGACGAAGCCTACGCGGGCGACATCATCGGCTTCACCATCCACGGCGGCGTGCAGCTGGGCGACTCCATCACCGACGGCCCGGCGCTGCAGTTCACCGGCCTGCCGTTCTTCGCGCCCGAGCTGTTCATGACCGTGGTGCTCAAGAACCCGCTGCGCTCCAAGCAGCTGCAGCAGGGCCTGATGGAGCTGGGCGAGGAAGGCGCCATCCAGGTCTTCAAGCCCGACGCCGGCGGCAACATGCTGCTGGGCGCCGTGGGCCAGCTGCAGTTCGAGGTGGTGCAACACCGCCTGAAGACCGAATACGACTGCGACGTGCGCCTCGAAGGCTGCCAGTACACGGGCGCGCGCTGGATCACGGCCGACACGCCGGCCGAGCTGCGCGAATTCGAGAACGCCTACCCGCTGCGCATGGCGCACGATGCGGCGGGCACACTGACTTATCTGTGCACCAGCCCGTACGACGTGCGGCTGGCGCAGGAGCGGTTTCCCAAGATTCACTTTCACCCGCTGAGGGAGCATGCGGGGTTGGAACTGCAGGCCAGGTCATGAGCGTCACGCCCCAGTGCCCACCCGACGCTGCCACGCGGCGGCGCGCGGTGCGGATCCATCTCTGCACCGCCGCGATCCTGCTGGCGGTCTACCTGGGGTGGTATGCGGGTGTCTGGCCTGGACCCATGGGTCAGGATGGTTACTCCCTGGTGGCCAACATCAACCAGGGCGGCGCCCGATACACCGACAAAGATCCGGCCTGGCTGCTGTATGCGCTGGGCACCTACGGCCTGAGCCACCGGATCGAGGTGCTGGTGCTGCCTCTGGTGTTGCTGCAGGTGCTCATTCTGACCCGCCTCATCGGCTGGCTCTACGTTCAGCGACAGCCGCTGGCGGCCACGGGGCTGCTGGTGCTGGTCGCCTGCGCGCCACATGTGCTCAACTTTGCCACCAGCCTGTATCCGGATGCCATTTTCAGCCTGGCCTTCGTGGGGCTGCTGTTTGAAATCTGGTTGGCGTTGCGTCGCGGCCACCTCAACGGCTGGACCATCGCGGCCTTGTTCGTGCTGTTCCCGGCGGCCTGCTACTTCAAGGGCAACGGGATCGTCATGCTGGTGCCGGTGGCGTACCTGGCCATGCGGCTCAAAGGCGGCAGCCGCTGGCTGGTCGTGGCCATTGCGCTGTCCTGGACCCTGGCCATCCAATGGGGCGGCAAGGTGGCGGACCTGGGGCGCGGCCACGGCGCGCTCAAACCGCTCATCCTGTTCGAGACGGTGAACTTCATGCAGACGCGGCCCATGAACCTGTGGGAGACCCGGCACATGGTCACGGATCGCACCAGGGAGATCATGGCCCGCCACATCAGCCAGGAAGACATCGATCGCCTCTACGACCGCGACTACTGGGACACGCTGTGGCACCAGAACCAGGATCGCGTCCGCTTCCGCCACATGAGCAAGACGGATTTCCGCCACCTGCGCTCGGATTTCCTGACCTACAACCTCTGGCGCAACCTGCCTGCGTTCACGGCCAGCCGCGTCAACATTTTTCTGGCCTCGGCCCTGGCTCAGGGAGGCATGGTGGGCCCGGACAACGCCAGACACGGCCTGCGCGCGGTGGACACCCTCTCCGTCTACAACCCGTTCGGGTTCACACGACTGCCGGACACGCTGAACCAGCTGTTCCATGCCAGCTACAACTGGCGCTTTCTGCTCTGGAGTCCGTTCGTCGGTGTGGCGCTCATCGGGCTGTGTTTGCGACGTTCGCTGCGCCATCGGGACCCGGACGCGCTGGTGATCAGCGGCACGCTGCTGGTGCAGCTGCTGGGGGTGTTCCTGTTTTCGATCGCCGCCGAGTACCGCTACCTGCTGATCTTCTTCTATGCACCGCTGCTGCTGTTGCCGATGGTTCTGGTGCGCGCAGCAGGTCAGACGCCGCCACGGGCGCAGGCCGCCGCCTGAGTTTGGTGCGGGCGGGCCTGCAATGCTAGATTCACCCTACTTTCCAAGGCATTCATGTCCAGTCTGACCCTCCTGGCCACCCTGCTGTGCGTGTTCTGCATCGCCGTCGGGCAGCTGCTGTTCAAAAAGGCCGCGCTGGCGCTGCCGCCGCACCCGCAGCTCATCGACTGGCTAACCAATGGCTGGCTGATCGCCTCGCTGGCGCTCTATGGGCTGACCACCCTGGGCTGGGTCTGGATCCTGCGCCATGCGCCGCTGCACCTGGCCTACCCCTTCATGGGCCTGGCCTTCCTGATCGTGCCCACCCTGGCCTGGGCGTTCCTGGGCGAGCCGCTGCACTGGCGCACGCTGGCCGGCGGCGTGCTGATCATGGCCGGCGTGGCGCTGGCGTCCAACTCCTGAGGCCGGCCCGATGCGCATCGCCGTCGCCATTCCCTGCTACAAGGTCACGCAGCACGTGCTGGGCGTGATCGCGGCCATCGGGCCCGAGGTCGAGGCCATCTACGCGGTGGACGACGCCTGCCCCGAGGGCAGCGGCCGCTTCATCGAACAGAACTGCCGCGATGCGCGCGTGCGCGTGCTCTACCACCCCGAGAACCGCGGCGTGGGCGGTGCCGTGATGACCGCCTACCAGGCGGCACTGGCGGACGGTGTGGACATCGTGGTCAAGATCGACGGCGACGGCCAGATGGATCCGGCGCTGATCCCCAAGTTCGTGCGCCCCATCCTGCGCGGGCGCGCCGACTACACCAAGGGCAACCGCTTCTACCGCCCCGAGTCGCTGCGCGGCATGCCGCGCATCCGGTTGTTCGGCAACGCGGCGCTGTCGTTCGTCACCAAGCTCAGTTCGGGCTACTGGCCGATCATGGACCCGACCAACGGCTACACCGCCATCCATGCCGCGGCGCTGCGTCGGCTGCCCCTCGAAAAGCTGGAGCGTCGCTACTTTTTCGAAAGCGACATGCTGTACCGCCTGAACACCATCCGCGCCGTGGTGCAGGACGTGCCGATGGACGCCGTGTACGCCGACGAGCGGTCCAACCTGCGGGTGTCGAGCGTGCTGCCCGAGTTCATGCGCAAGCATGTGCAGCGCTTCTTCAAGCGCTATGTCTACGTCTACCTGGTGCGCGACTTCAACCTGGGCAGCGTCTACAGCCTGGCCGGCGTGCTGCTGAGTGTGCTGGGGCTGGGCTTCGGGGTGGCGCAGTGGGTGCACAGCGTGACCACGGGCCGGCCGGCGTCGAGCGGCACGGTGATGCTGGCGGCGCTGCCGCTGATGATCGGTATCCAGTTCCTGATCGCCTTTCTGCACCATGACGTCGACAACGTGCCGCGCGAGCCGCTGTCGGCCGACGACCGGGATCCCGAGTGACGCCGCTGTCCGCCCTGCCGGGCACGGCGTGGTCCGCGGTGCACGGGGTGTTCACCGACATCGACGACACGCTGACCACCGACGGCGCCATCACGCCCGACGCGCTGCAGGCGCTGGGCGAGCTGAAGGCGGCCGGCCTGCGGCTGATCGCCATCACCGGCCGCCCGGTGGGCTGGAGCGAACCCTTCGCCGCCACCTGGCCGGTCGATGCCATCGTGGCCGAGAACGGGGCGGTGGCACTGATTCCAGATCAAATCGGCCTCCAGCGCGCGCCCGGCGTGCGCCGACAGCTATCAAAAATATACCAACAGGACGCCACCCTGCGTGCCGCGCAGTACCAGCGCATGCAACAGGTGCTGGCCCACATCGAGGCCACGGTGCCCGGCGCGCGGCGCGCCACCGATTCGCCCGGGCGCGAGACCGACATCGCCATCGACCACAGCGAGTTCTGCCACCTGCCGCAGGCGGCGATCGAGCGCTGCGTGCAGCTCATGCGCGCCGCCGGCATGAACGCCACCGTCAGCAGCATCCACATCAACGGCTGGTTCGGCCCGCACAACAAGCTGGAGGGCGCGCGCTGGATCGTGCGCCGCTTGCTGGGGCGCGATCTGGACGCCGAGCTGGCGCGCTGGATCTATGTGGGTGATTCGACCAACGACCAGCTCATGTTCGAGCATTTCCCACACAGCGTGGGGGTGGCCAACATCGCGCGCTTCGTGCCCCAGCTGACCCACTTGCCGCGCTACGTGACGGCGGCCGAGCGCGGCGCCGGCTTTGCCGAGCTGGCGGCGCGCCTGTGCGCGCAGCGGCGCGGGTCACCCGACCACTGACAAGGCTTTCGGGCGATTTGGGGGCTGCCCCACCGACCTCGCCGGCCGGACAGGCACGATCCGAATTGTGGTTGCACCAAGGGTTAACCCTGATATCCGACAGGTGCAACCTATGGAACAGTTCCGGCTGCACCGGACCAGGCACACCCGGCCACCCTCTCCACCGCCCCCGAGAAACCCATGTCTACCACCATTGGCATCAAGGTCGATGACCTGCTGCGCGAGCGCATTCGCAACGCCGCGCAGAACCTCAACCGCACGCCGCACTGGCTGATCAAGCAGGCCGTCGTCCAATATGTGGACGCGCTCGAGCGTGGCGCCACCACCATCCGCGTCCTCGGCGCCGACGAGGCCACGCCCGAGGACGGCCGGGAGGAGGCGCAACCCGCCGCCCCGCAGGAGGCGCAACCCTTCCTGGCCTTCGCCCAGTCCATCCTGCCGCAGACGCCGCTGCGCGCCGCCATCACGGCCGCCTGGCATCGGCCCGAGACCGAATGCCTGCCCGCGCTGCTGCCGCTGGCACGCACCCAGGACGAGGCCCAGGCCGCCAAGGTGCGCGAGCTCGCCACGCGCCTGGTGCAGGGCCTGCGCGATGCGCCCGTCACCAGCGGCGTGGCCGCGCTGGTGCAGGAGTTCTCGCTCTCCAGCCAGGAGGGCGTGGCGCTGATGTGCCTGGCCGAGGCGCTGCTGCGCATCCCCGACAAGGCCACGCGCGACGCGCTGATTCGCGACAAGATCAGCAAGGGCGACTGGAAGTCGCATGTGGGCCGCTCGCCGTCGCTCTTCGTCAACGCCGCCGCCTGGGGCCTGGTGCTGACGGGCAAGCTGACTTCCACCAACAGCGAGAAGAGCCTGTCGTCTGCGCTCACGCGCGTCATCGGCAAGGGCGGCGAGCCGCTGATCCGCCAGGGCGTGCACCGCGCCATGAAGCTCATGGGCGAGCAGTTCGTCACCGGCCAGAACATCTCCGAGGCCCTGGCCAACAGCCGCAAGTACGAGGCCCAGGGCTTTCGCTACAGCTACGACATGCTGGGCGAGGCCGCCGCGACGGAAGCCGACGCCCAGCGCTACCTGCGCGACTACGAGCAGGCCATCCACGCCATCGGTGCGGCATCCGCCGGGCGCGGCATCTTCGAGGGCCCGGGCATCTCCATCAAGCTCTCGGCCCTGCACCCGCGCTATTCGCGCGCGCAGTACGACCGCGTGATGCAGGAGCTGCTGCCGCGCGTGCTGCACCTGGCGGAACTGGCCAAGCAGTACGACATCGGCATGAACATCGACGCCGAGGAGGCCGACCGCCTGGAGCTGTCGCTTGACCTGATGGAGGCGCTGTGCGCCGCGCCTTCGCTCCGCGGCTGGAGCGGCATAGGGTTTGTGGTGCAGGCGTATCAAAAGCGCTGCCCGCATGTCATCGAATACCTGATCGACCTGGCGCGGCGCAGCCGCCGCCGCCTCATGATCCGCCTGGTCAAGGGCGCGTACTGGGACAGCGAGATCAAGCGCGCCCAGCTCGATGGCCTGGCCGGCTACCCGGTCTACACGCGCAAGGTCTATACCGACGTGAGCTACCTGGCCTGCGCGAGAAAGCTCCTGGAAGCACCCGACGCCGTCTACCCGCAGTTCGCCACACACAACGCCCAGACGCTGGCCAGCATCTACCAGCTGGCCGCCAGCGTGGGCGGCAGCTACTACAGCGGCCAGTATGAGTTTCAATGCCTGCACGGCATGGGCGAGCCGCTGTACCAGCAGGTCACCGGCCCCGCATCGGAAGGCAAGCTCGCGCGCCCCTGCCGCATCTACGCCCCCGTGGGCAGCCACGAGACGCTGCTCGCCTACCTGGTGCGGCGCCTCTTGGAAAACGGCGCCAACACCTCGTTCGTCAACCGCATAGGCGACGCCAGCGTGCCCGTGGCCGAGCTCGTGAGCGACCCGGTCGAGGACGCGCTCGCCATCGCCCGCGAGGAGGGCCGCCTGGGCGCACCGCACCCGCGCATTGCCCTGCCCCACGACCTGTTCGCGGGCGAGGGCCGTCTGGCGCGCGCCAACTCCCAGGGCCTGAACCTGGCGCACGAGCAGCAGCTCGCATCGCTGGCCGCCGCCCTGCTCTACAGCACGCGCCAGACCTATCTGGCCGCGGCGCCCCAGACCCCGCTGCCCGCCAACCCGGCGCAGACGCCGGGCTGGGAGCCGCTGCGCAACCCGGCCGAGCTTTCCGACATCGTGGGCTGGGTGCGCGAGGCCAGCGCCGACGAGGCCGATGCCGCCGCCGAGCGCGCCGCCCAGGCCGCGCCCATCTGGGCCGGCACCCCCCCGGCCGCGCGCGCCGACGCGCTGGCCCGCGCCGCCGACCTGCTGGAGCAGCGCAGCCAGCCGCTGATGGGCCTGATCATGCGCGAGGCCGGCAAGACCCTGCCCAACGCCGTGGCCGAGATCCGCGAGGCCGTGGACTTCCTGCGCTACTACGGCGCCCAGGTGGCGGCGCAGTTCGACAACGCCGCACAGCGCCCGCTCGGCGTCATCCTCGCCATCAGCCCCTGGAACTTCCCGCTGGCCATCTTCTGCGGCCAGGTGGCCGCGGCCCTGGCCGCGGGCAACACCGTTCTGGCCAAGCCGGCCGAGCAGACGCCGCTCACGGCCGCGGCCATGGTGCAGATCCTGCACGAGGCCGGCGTGCCCCAGGGCGCGCTGCAGCTCGTGCCCGGCCGCGGCGAGACCGTGGGCGCGGCCCTGGTGGCGCACCCGCAGGTCGCGGGCGTGATGTTCACCGGCTCCACCGAGGTGGCGCGCCTGATCGCGCGCCAGCTCAGCACCCGCCTGTCGCCCAACGGCCACCCCATCCCGCTGATCGCCGAGACCGGCGGGCAGAACGCCATGATCGTGGACTCGTCAGCCCTGGCCGAGCAGGTGGTGGCCGACGTGCTGTCCTCGGCCTTCGACTCGGCCGGTCAGCGCTGCTCGGCGCTGCGCGTGCTATGCCTGCAGGAGGACGTGGCCGATCGCACCTTGGCCATGCTGCACGGCGCGCTGCAGGAATGGACCATGGGCAACCCCGACCGCCAGAGCACCGACGTGGGCCCCGTGATCGACGAGCAGGCGCGCGAGCAGATCGAGGCGCATATCAAGCGCATGGAGGACGCGGGCCAGAAGGTCACGCGCGTGCAGCGCCAGGATGGCCAGCTCCACGGCCATTTCGTGGCTCCGGCCATCATTGAAATTGATAGCACATCGCGCTTGACCCGTGAGGTGTTTGGCCCGGTCTTGCATGTCATCCGATTCCAGCGCGAGCAGCTCGACGCCCTGATCGACGGCATCAACGCCACGGGCTATGGCCTGACTTTTGGCGTGCACAGCCGCATCGACGAGACCATTGCCCACCTGAGCGAGCGCGTGCAGGCCGGCAACCTCTATGTGAACCGCAACGTGATCGGCGCCGTCGTCGGCGTGCAGCCCTTTGGCGGCATGGGTCTGTCGGGCACGGGCCCCAAGGCCGGTGGGCCGCTCTACCTGCACCGCCTGGCGCAGGGCGCGCCCAATACCGCCCTGGCAGCGCTGCCGCGTGCCGAGGCCGATCAGGCGCAGCAGCCCACGCTGCAACTGCTCGCGCGCCTACAGCAGACGACCCTGCCCGGCGTGGATGCCGCGCTGGCGCGCGCCGCCTGTGATGCGGCGCTGGCCGCCTCGCGCCAGGGCGCGAGCTGGCTGCTGCCCGGCCCCACGGGTGAATCCAACCGCTACCGCCTGCTGCCGCGCGGCCCCGTGTGGGCCCTGCCGCGCACGCCGCTGGGCCTGGTGCACCAGCTGGCCGCGGCACTGGCCAGCGGCAACCCTTGCCATGTGGTGCTGCCCCAGGGCGACCAGGGCTGCGCCGCCGCCTGGGACGCCATCGCCGCCGCCCTGGGCGCGGCCGGCCAGGACTTGCTGCGCCGCGCCGATGCCGCAAGCCTGCAGGACGCCAGCACACCGGTGACGGCCCTGCTGTTCGAAGGTGACGGCGACGCCCTGCTGCAGGTGGGCGCCCTGGTCGCCGCGCGCGAGGGCGCCATCGTACGCGTGGAAAGCCGCAGCAGCGACGAGCTCGCCGCGGGCCTGGGCTACGACCTCGCGGCGCTGGTGCACGAGCAGTCCATCAGCACCAACACCGCGGCCGCGGGCGGCAACGCCCAGCTCATGACCATGGCGTGAGGGGCCGCGAGAGACTGATCCCAAATCCGGCAGTTACCCTGGAGCCGGCTGCCGCAATGGCGGCTTGGGTGGCCCGATGACAGGGGCGATCCGGTCGCTGATGTAGCGCAGCAGACAGTCCCAGCGGTCCAAGTCCTTGAACTGCTCCGCAGCAGCCTTGATGTGCAGCAAAGCCGCGCCGATGTTGGCGATCAGCAGCCCGAGCATCAACGTGCCCAGCACGTCGCGTTTGTCCGGGGCGTTGCCGCTGTGGTAGGCCAGCGGGCAGCCCTGCACCCAACGCTCGAACACGCCGGTGGCGGCCAGAAACTGCGCGAAGAACACCAACTGGCCATGCGGCGTGGCCGCCGCACCCTCGTCCCAGCGCACGTGCATGCGCCCGCCCAGCGTATCCACTACCTGCGGCGACGCCGCCGCAGCCTCGGCCGCCAGGGCCACTTCGCGCTTGCGTTTGCTCTCACCCGTCGGGTGAGTGTGCCCGCAGCGGACAAAGCCCCGCCAGTGCTTGCTCAGCGGGCAATCACGAGGGATGAACCGCCGGATGTAGGCTGATTCGCGACAAGATCAGCAAGGGCGACTGGAAGTTGCATGTGGACCGCTCGCCGTCGCTGTTCGTCAACGCCGCCGCCTGGGGCCTGGTGCTGACGGGCAAGCTCACCAGTACCAGCAGCGAGAAGAGCCTGTCCTCGGCGCTCACGCGCGTCATCGGCAAGGGCGGCGAGCCGCTGATCCGCCAGGCAGAGCGTGCACCGCGCCATGAAGCTCATGGGCGAACAATTCGTCACCGGCCAGAACGTCTCCGTCGCAAAGGTGCGCCAGGACAGGGGACGGCGATGGCTGTGCGTTCTCTCTCATGCCGCGGCCCGATCCAGCAGGGTCCCAAACCAGTCGAGAAATGCGGCCAGTCGCCGCGACTGGTGGTGACGGTGCGGGTAAAGGGCTGTGACGGCGACGGGAGTTGCGGGCCAGTCCGGCAGCACTTCCACCAGTTCGCCGCTGGCGAGCAGGTGACGAGCGTCGATGCGCGGCGCCTGGATCAGCCCGATGCCGGCCTGGGCGCAGGCCAGATAGCTGTCCATGTCGTCGACCGCGACACGGTGTCGCACCGGGATGGACTGTGCCGCGCCCGATGCGCCGGTGAAATGCCAGACCGCCCGGCGTGCCTCGGAGGGCAGCAAATAGCCGATGGCCCAATGTTGGACCAGCTCGTCCGGGTGTTGCAGGGCCGCATGGGTCGCCAAATAGCGGGGGCTGGCGCAGTTGACTCGATCCAGCTGGCCCAGGGGTTTGTGCACCAGAGAGTCATCGCGCACATTGCCCATCCGGATCACGCCATCGACGTCCTCGCCGAGCGGATCCGGGTCGCGGTCGGAACTGCTGAAACGGAGTTCGAGCTCGGGATGTTGTTGCAGAAACGAAGGCAGCGCGGGCGCAATCAGGCGCCAGACGATGCGGTTGGGCACACGAATGTGAAGCTTGCCGGCGACCACCTCCTCGTCGTTGGTGAACAGATGGCAAATCTCGTCCAGGTCGCCGACGATCATGCGCGCCATGGGCAGAAATCGCTGGCCGTCGTGTGTCAGGCCAACCTGCCGGGTGGTGCGGTGCAGCAAGCGCACGCCCAGCTCGCTTTCCAGCATCCGAATGGCCACCGAAACCGTGGCCGGTGGAATTTTCAGGGCGCGCGCCGCGCCGACGAAGCTGCCCGTATCGAGGATCTGCATGAAAATGCGAAACTGATGGACCCGGTCGGACACAGGGGGCGGCTTGTATGCAGGCATCTTTCATAAACAGCGATGAATGAGCGCTCAGTTTGTGCAGAGTCGATGATTCTTTGTTTTGGTTTTTGTATGATTCCTTTGTTTTTTCTGATCGTCGGCATGATGGGCGTCAAGGTGCGCATCCGGATGGCGCGATCCCATGGGCGGTCCTTCGGCTGCGGGCGGCTGCCTTTCATGGGCGGCCAGCGTCGCAGCAAGGTGTGCTGAATTTTCAAGTTTGATCCGATGTTTTTGAATGGAATTCGGAGAACCCATGGAAGAAAATCAATCTCAGTCCGCGCATCTGCTCATCATCGATGACGATCTGGATCAACTTCGTCTGCTGGTCGCGGCTTTGCGCGGCACTTCACACCGCGTCAGCGTGGCGACCCAGGGTGATCAGGGTTACGTGCGGGCCATGGTTTTGCAGCCCAATTTGATTTTGCTGGACGTGTGCATGCCGGGACGCAACGGGATTTCGGTGGCCCGTCTATTGAAAATCAACCCCTCCACCCAGCATATCCCGATCATTTTTCTTTCTGCATTGGTCGGCGCGCAAGAGCGGTTGGCTGGTTTGAAAGCAGGAGCTGTCGATTACATCACCAAACCATTTTTGATCGAAGAAGTCCTGGAGCGAATACGCATTCATCTGGAACTGGCCAGAAAAAACTTGCACCCCAATACGCATGATTTCACGACGAAGGGTTCGAATCAGGATCCCGCTGTTTTCAATCGCCAGCCTGTGACGCTGATTTTTAGAAAATTGGCGATAGAATACATAATGGCGCATATAAATGAATCTTCCCTGAAGGTTTCTGATGTTGCCGCTCATGTGGAAATTTCAGTGTCGAAACTGAATGCCATATTCGAAGCCATCGATGGCTCTTCGGTGTTTGAATTCATCCGCAAGGAGCGCATGCAGAGATCGGCCTTGATGCTGGGCCAGAGCACACTGACCATCGCAGATATTGCCCTGGAAGTCGGCTATTCGAACCCCGCGAATTTTACTACCGAATTCAGAAAATTTTGGGGCAGAACGCCCATGCAGCTTCGAAATGAATCAAAAATCAATCCGGATGCATGGCAGCAACGCATTGAATCCAGATAGATGATGGTCTGAAATGGATCTGAACCTGGCTACCGCTGCATTCATCACCGCTCTGGTGGAGTTTGCTCTCGGGGTGAGCATGCTGATATTGTGGCTGAGGGAGGGCAGACGATATCTCGCCTACTGGAGTTCTGGCTTCATCGCCTTCGGGTTCGGCTCTCTGCTCATTTCGATGCGCAACGAAATTCCCGATTTTCTTTCCATCATCGTTGCCAATTTCGGCACGACACTGAGTTCGGCCCTGTTGTACGTGGGTATCTGCCTGTTCTTTGGCCGGCGGCACTCATGGCTGCCCTGGGTGGTGCTGGCCCTGGAGGCGGCATGGCTGGCCTACTACACCTACGTTGCGTACGACACTTCCGCGCGTGTGTACGTCTACAGCGTGTCTCAGGCGCTGATCGTGCTGGTCACCCTCCAGGCCCTGTTCATGGTGAGCCGCGAGCGTGCGGGCCGAAGCAACCCGGAAGTCGTGATCGTGACCGTGCTGCTCCTGGCGGTGCATCTTGCGCGCATCGCCGGCACGCCGTTTTTCCCGCTGCCGCGGGACTTCATGAATTCAGGAAATTTCCAGACTTTGCTTTCCTTCGGGTTGCTGATGGTTCATGCCAGCTATGCATTGGCGTTGGGCAACATGCACGCATCCGGCTTGAATGCGGAACTGAGCGCGGCGCTTGCTGAAGCAAAAATCAAGGAGCGCCAGAAAATCGAAGTCCTGAGCTATATTGGTCACGACTTGCGTGCGCCATTGGCGACCATCAATGGGTATTCCGAGCTATTGCTAGCCGATGTGTCTGAGAGAGGGCATCGACTGTTGCTTTCCATCCAGCGCATTGTCAAATATCAAGTGGATTTGATCGATGAGTTGCTGGAATATGCCAAAGTTGAGTTGCGTCCGCTGGCTATTCGGTCAACCGCCACCGACCTTCCTGGCTTGTTGCGAAACATATCCGATTATGCGACCACCTTGTGTCGCCAACAAAACAACCAGTTCATCTTTCAGCCTTCCGGCAGAATTCCTCGACAAATCGATATCGATGGAAAGCGTTTGCAGCAGGTGCTGCTGAACCTTATTTCCAATGCGGCCAAGTTCACGCACCATGGCCGGGTGGTGCTGTCAATCAGGGCCGAGCCATTGAAAGATATCTCGGCCCTGTATTTCTCCGTGAGCGATACGGGGGTTGGGATTGATCTGAGCCGACAGACAGATATTTTCAGTGCCTTCCAGGATATAAACGCTGTCAAGGGCGGCACTGGCTTGGGCTTGTTCATTGCGCATCGAATTGTTTCCGCCATGGGGGGCTCCTTGCGCGTTGCCAGTCTGCCGGGACAGGGAAGTACTTTTTCATTCGAACTTTCTGTCCCCGTTCTGGAGATGTCCGACTTTGAATGGCCTGCTGTGGCTCAGCAGGACGGGGCGCTCGTCGCGCCGCCCACGGAATTTATCTTTCTGGAAGACGCCTTGCCAGATCATCAAGCCCTGGATGAGCTGGCTGATATGGCTTCTCACGGTCAGTTCACAGATATCGAATGCTGGATCGAGCGCCATGCCCAAGGCGCTGCGCATGCCGCTTTTGCTGCGCACCTGTACGAATTGCTGGAACTGTTCGATTTTTCGGCAATACGCGCGCTGGCTTTGAGCTGTCGAAACCAGAAGGCTGCCGGCAGGCCGAATGCCCAGGAAAACTCCTCAAAGTAAATCGCCCATCTGCCAGAACCACGCCAATACCCGCACACGGATGCCCGATCGTGCCGTCGCGCGTGCTCACCCTTGTCTCGTTGGCCGGATGTGCCTGATCGGATGGAGGGAATGAATTGGACATCGACGACACTGGCGATTGTATTGAATTTCTGAATGGTCAAAACAAGATCTCGGTTTAATTCGAGATCAAATTTCGGATAACCTACTTCACTTTATTCTTGCGGTAAAAGAGAGGTGAAGGATGGGGCTTGCATCTATATTCGTTGATCGCTTTGGCGGCGCCGCGACCGTTCGCGGCGCGCTGGCGGTTGCCCTGCTTGGGCTGGGAGCCATGGGCAGTGCCCAGGCTGTTCAACTCACCTCCGGCAGCTACCCGGCCAGCTCCAAACCTTATCCGGCGGTGCACACCGACGGCAACACAGCCGACAACCAGTGGGGGAACAACGCAACATGAACACAAAATCCATCGTGGGGCGCTCGTTCGCCCGCCATACTCTCGGATGGGCGCTACTGTGTGCGGGCTTTGCCGCGCACGCGGCATGCACCACCTCGACCCCCATCTTCCTGTCGCAAGGCTCTGGAGGCCCCACCTCGCTGCTGAGCAGCGCTGCAACGCTGCCAGTCAGCTTCGGCTCTCTGGGAGCGGCAGTGAGAACCTACAACGCCATTGGCTACAACGACGTCGACGATAAGCTGTATGGAATCTCCAACAGCGGCCAAATATTGCTGGAAATCGACCAGACCACCGGAGCCTCCACCGATGTCGGCGCCGTTTCGGGTCTTCCCGCCGGCTCGTACAACAGCGGCGCCTTCAGCAACACCGGTGCCTATTACGTCAAGCCTTTTAGCAACAACAGCCAGCTCTACCGAATCGACGTGACTGCGTCGCCGCCCACGGCTACGCTGATTACGCTCTCACAGGCCTTCACCACCTCCGACATGGCCTGGGTCGGTAGCCTGATGTATTCCACCGCCGACAACGGACAGCTTTACTCCATCGACGTCGCGACTGGCACCACGACAGCCATTGGCTCGCCCGACAACACTGGCGGCGTGCTGGGCGCGCAGTTTTCGGGCACCAATGGTCTGTTCGGCTCGGCCAACAATGGCTCGGGCCTGTACCGCATCAACCTGACCACGGGCCAGCGGGACAAGATTTCCGATTCGCCCGCTTCGGGGGCCAACGACGGTGCCAGTTGCCCCACGGTGGCGCTGTTCGAGCCTTTGCCACCCGAGCCGCCCGAGCCGCCCGAGCCGCCACCGCCCCCCACGCCCGTACCCACGCTGGACTTCGCCGGCCTGGGCCTGCTGAGCCTGCTGGGTGCTGGTGCCGGCGCCCTGGGGCTGCGCCGCCGCAAGCGCACGCACTGAGCAGTTGGAGCGTTGCGACGACGTTCAGGCACCGTCTCGCAGCGCTCCGGCTCCTGCTTCTGGACCTTTCGTTCTGTCACTTCTCCACTTTTCTTAGGATCAAGAGATGCAAGTTTCCCGTACTTTGCTTGCGGCCGCGGCCGTTGCGTTGTTTGGCTTGGGGCCGGTCGCTGCGCAGGCGGCCCCGCCATACGTCATCGTGGCTGGCACAGGTGCCGTTGGGGCCGATGTGGGCACGTTCCCGCCAGGCACATCGGGCACGATTGCGGAGCTGGGGGTGGACTGGCAAGTGACGGCTACCGCTGGCGCCACCACCGGCTATCACGTCTACAACGGGGTGCAGACCTGGTCTTTCACGCGCAACGGTGCGCCCGAAACGGTGAATCTTGAATTCGCCATCAGCGGGATTGATGCGTGGCTTACCACGGGCGGTGCGGTCGCGACAGAAGCCATTGGTCTTCCGGTGGGCACCGTGTGCGATATCAGCAACCCAGCCTATGTTTTCCCTGCTGGCGCGTTGGATGGAACGCCGGGAGGGCCCGTTTTTTCCTGGACTCCAGACAATGGCTCAGGCCTTGCCGTGCTGCAATATCTTGGCAATTTGGGCGGTGTGCCAGTCAATCGCTATCTTCAATATGCCCCCGTTCCCTGCACCTACACCGGCAGCCAACTGGTGCTGACGGGCTCTGGGTTCCCGGCCAACGAAGCCGGCGGCACGTCGTTCTGGCATGGCCTGGCTTATCTTCGGGTCATGAACCAACCAGTGCCGCCAGCTGCCCCCACGCCCGTACCCACGCTGGACTTTGCTGGCCTGGGCCTGCTGAGCCTGCTGGGTGCTGGCGCTGGCGCCCTGGGGCTGCGCCGCCGCAAGCGCAGCAAGTAAGCGTCGGCGCCCGTCTTCATCGGGCGTTCACCGCGAACGCCGCGTGGCGACCTACGGGTTGCCACGCGGCTTTTTGTTGGGCTCATCTCGGGGGTGTGGGGCGCTGTCGCATGTGCCTCACCCCGGCGCCATCGGGGTGCGCCCCAACACCGCCCCCAGCGCCACCCCGGTGTGCGTGCCGGCGCGCACCACGTCCTCGGGCGTGCCGACGGCGACGATGCGGCCGCCGCCGTCGCCGCCTTCGGGGCCCAGGTCGATGATCCAGTCGGCTTCGGCGATCAGGTCCAGGTCGTGCTCGATCACGATCACGCTGTGGCCGCCGCCCACCAGGCGATGCAGCACGCGGATCAGCTTTTCGACGTCCTGCAGGTGCAGGCCGACGGTGGATTCGTCCAGCACGTACAGGGTGTGGGGCGCCTTGCGGCCGCGTTTGGTCACGTCATCGCGCACCTTGCTGAGTTCGGTCACCAGCTTGATGCGCTGCGCCTCGCCGCCCGACAGCGTGGGCGAGGCCTGGCCCAGGGTCAGGTAGCCCAGGCCCACGTCCTGCAGCAGTTGCAGCGGGTGGGCGATGGCAGGCATGCTGGCGAAGAAGCCGACCGCCTCGTCCACCTCCATGCGCAGCACGTCGCCGATGCTCTTGCCGCGCCAGGTGACGGCCAGGGTCTCGGGGTTGAAGCGGGCGCCGTGGCAGACCTCGCACGGCAGCTTGACGTCGGGCAGAAAGCTCATGGCCAGGGTGCGCATGCCCTGGCCCTCGCAGGCGGGGCAGCGGCCGTCGCCGGTGTTGAAACTGAAGCGCCCCGGCGCGTAGCCGCGCGCGCGCGCTTCCAGCGTGTCGGCAAACAGCTTGCGGATCAGGTCCCAGAAGCCTATGTAGGTGGCGGGGCAGGAGCGCGGGGTCTTGCCGATGGGGGTCTGGTCCACCTCGAGCACGCGGTCGATCGACTCGAAGCCCTGCAGGCCGGTGCAGCCCGCCAGCGGCGGTGCGCGGCCGGCGTCCATGGCGTCGCGCCCGGCCTGGGTGGCGCGCTGGCCGACCCAGGCGGCCACGTTGGCCAGCAGCACTTCGCGCGCCAGCGTGGACTTGCCCGAGCCCGAGACGCCGGTGATGGCGACCAGGCGCTGCAGCGGGACGCGAGCGTCGACCTGCTGCAGGTTGTGGCGCTGGGCGCCCAGCACGCTGAGCCAAGGGATGGCTCCCTCTCCCTCTGGGAGAGGGCTGGGGTGAGGGTTCGTTGCTCCTGAATTGATAGCTGCTGGCGATTGCTGGGCAAGCGCTGGAGGCCGTTTTTCTTTGAATTCCTCTTGAGAGGGAGGCTGGCCCCCACCCCGGCCCTCCCCCAGGGGTGGAGGGGGCGGATCCTCACCCCCACCCTCTCCCGCAGGTGGGAGAGGGGGCACGACCGGGCGGCGCGGCTGCAGCGGGTGCCGCATGGCGTGCCGCAGGTAGCGGCCGGTGGCGGAGTCGGTCGCGGCCTGCAGGTCGGCCACGCTGCCCTGCGCCACCAGGCGGCCGCCGCGCACGCCGGCGCCAGGGCCGATGTCGATCAGGTGCTGGGCGGCGCGGATGGTGTCTTCGTCGTGTTCGACCACCACCAGCGTGTTGCCGTGGTCGCTGAGCTGCTGCAGCGCGCCCAGCAGGATGCGGTTGTCGCGCGGGTGAAGGCCGATGGTGGGTTCGTCGAGCACGTAGCACACGCCCTGCAGGTTGCTGCCCAGCTGCGCGGCCAGGCGGATGCGCTGCGCTTCGCCGCCCGACAGGGTGGGCGCGCCGCGATCGAGCGTGAGGTAGCCCAGGCCCACCTGTTCCAGAAACGCCAGACGGCTGTTGATCTCGGGCAGCAGGTCGCGCGCGATTTCGCCGGCGCGGCCGCTCAGTTGCAGGCTGCGCGTCCACTGATGCAGGTCGGCCACCGACAGGCGGGCCAGGGCGGTGAGCGGCAGGCCGTCCAGCGCCGCCGCGGGCCCGCGGTGCGCCGCCAGCGCGGGCGGCGGCGTCACGCCCTCCAGCAGTACGGCACGCGCCACTGCGTTCAGTCGCGTGCCGGCGCAGCTGGCGCAGGGCTGGTCGGCCAGGTCTTCCACCTCGGGTTCGTCAAAGGTCTGCTCGCGGCCTTTCTCGTCGGCAGCCAGCACCGAATCATCCAGCAGCTTGCGCTGCGCGCGCGTCAGCTGCACACCGGTGCCCACGCAGTCGGGGCACCAGCCGTGCTTGCTGTTGTAGGAGAACAGGCGCGGGTCGGGCTCGGCGTAGCTGGTGGCGCACACCGGGCAGGCGCGCTTGGTGGAAAACACTTCGACCTGGCCGATGTGGACGGTGGGCAGGCCGTTTTCCATCGCATGGCGCAGGCCGGCGATGTCGTGCAGCACGTGCACCACGCCCTTGCCGTGCTCCAGCGCGCGCGCCAGCGACTCGCGCAGCTGCACCTCGTTGCCGGGGCTGACCGGCAGGCTCATCACCGGCAGCTCGATGGTGTGTTCCTTGAAGCGGTCGATGCGCGGAAAGCCGGTGGTCGGCAGGAACTCGCCATCCACGCGCAGGTGGGTAAAGCCACGCGGGCGCGCCCAGTCGGCCAGCTCGGTGTAGACGCCCTTGCGCGCCACCACCAGCGGCGCCAAAAGGCCGATGGTCTGGCCGCGAAAGCGCGTGAGGATCTGCGCCGCGATGCGCTCGGGCGTCTGCGGCTCGACGCGCGCGCCGTCGTGGATGCAGTGCTGCACGCCCAGCTTGACGTAGAGCAGGCGCAGAAAGTGCCAGACCTCGGTGACGGTGCCGACCGTGCTCTTGCGCCCGCCGCGCGACAGGCGCTGCTCGATCGCCACCGTGGGCGGGATGCCGTACACGGCGTCGACCGCGGCGCGTCCGGCCGGCTGCACGATGGAGCGTGCATAGGCGTTGAGCGATTCCAGATAGCGGCGCTGGCCCTCGTTGAACACGATGTCGAAGGCCAGCGTGGACTTGCCCGAGCCCGACACGCCGGTGACGACGTTGAACTGGCCGCGCGGAATGGAGACGCTGAGGTTCTTCAGGTTGTGCTCGCGGGCGCGGACGATGTCGATGGAGGTTGAGCGTTGGGCGTTGAGCGTTGAGCGTGAATACCCAGACCTGGGTTCTTCCACGCTGAACGCCGAACGCTCAACGCTGAACGTCCGCACGTAGGCGCGCAGCGCGGCGCCGGTGTGCGAGCCGGGGTGCGCCATGACCTCCTCGGGCGTGCCCTGGGCCACGATGCGTCCGCCGCCGTCGCCGCCCTCGGGTCCCAGGTCGATCAGCCAGTCGCTGGCGCGCATGACGTCGAGGTTGTGCTCGATCACCACCAGCGAGTGGCCGGCATCCAGCAGCTTGCGCAGGGCGCGCATCAGCTTGGCGATGTCGTCAAAGTGCAGGCCGGTGGTGGGCTCGTCGAACAGAAACAGCTGGCCCTTGCGCGCCATCGGCTGGCGGCTGGCGGTGGCGTTCTTGTGGGCGTCCGCCAGGTGCCCGGCGAGCTTGAGGCGCTGCGCCTCGCCGCCGGACAGCGTGGGCACGGGCTGGCCGAGCTTGACGTAGTCCAGCCCGACGTCGACGATCGGCTGCAGCGCGCGCACCACCTCGCGGTCGCGCGCGAACAGCTGCACCGCCTCGGCCACCGTGAGATCCAGCACGTCGGCCACGTTCAGGTGGCGCGCGCGCAGGTCGGCGGGCGCCTGGCGGTCGATGCGCACCTCCAGCACCTCGGGTCGGTAGCGCTGGCCGTTGCAGTCGGGGCAGCGCAGGTAGACGTCGCTGAGGAACTGCATCTCCACGTGCTCGAAGCCCGAGCCGCCGCAGGTGGGGCAGCGCCCATCGCCCGAGTTGAAGCTGAACTTGGACGCGGTGTAGCCACGCTGGCGCGCCAGCGGCGCGTCGGCAAAC
>Ga0209605_1001635_pt1 | contig 23963 bp, 21 predicted proteins | sample AD_UKC035_MetaG_FD_184408 | JGI IMG/M metagenome (GOLD analysis project Ga0209605, IMG submission 184408) | Active sludge microbial communities of municipal wastewater-treating anaerobic digesters from USA - AD_UKC035_MetaG (SPAdes) (version 2) | ecosystem: Engineered > Bioreactor > Anaerobic >...
GCACCAGGTCGATGGCCTTGACCACCTTGTTGCTGTACTCGCTGTGGTAGCCGGTGAAGTCGCCCAACTGGCCCAGGATGATCAGCAACGCGATGCCGGTCATGAAGCCCACCAGTACGCCGTTGGAGATAAAGCGCACGATGCCGCCGGCCTTGAGCAGGCCCAGCGCCAGTTGCAGCAGCCCGACCAGAATCACCAGAACCACCAGCGCCGGGAGCAGCCGGTCGCCCGAATAGGCGGCCAGCGCGCTGCCTGTGGCCACGGCCAGCGCGCCGGTGTTGGCGACGTACATGAACTGGGAGCTGGACGTCAGCGCCGCCAGCGGTGTGCCGACCATCAGTGCATACAACCCCTGCACCGGGTTGAGGCCGGCCAGCACGGCCGAGGCCATGCCATCGGGGATGGTCACCAGGGAGGTGGTCAGGCCGGCGATCAGGTCGGGGACCAGTTTGCCGCGCGGCCGGGAAAGGGCAGGAGAGGCGGTCATTGAGTTTTATCTATCGCGCTTGGGGTTGGGGCGCCCTGCGCAGGCTTGAGATTAGTCAGCAGGAAGTACGTGCTGATCAGCAAGGTCCATAGGGGGAAGACCAGCGGCGCCCAGTAGAAGAATCCCATGCTGAGCAGCAGAAACAGCGCCAGCCCCAGGCCGAAGAAGGCCATCCAGCGTGGCATGATGCCGGTGCGCAGCCCGAGTGTGCAGGTTGTGGTCATGAACACGCCGGCCATCTTCAGGGTATAGACGTTCGTGATTTCATAGGTCACGGTGCGGCCAAAGGTGTACACGCCGGACTCGATCAACTGGTCGGGCGTGGTACCGTACATGCTCAAGATGCCGCCGGACACGGCCGCCGAGGCGAACGTCATCGCCAGAAACAACAGGCCGCTGCCCAGGAAAACCGTGGCGAAGAAGCGGTCCTCGTATTCACCCAGACGATCGCGCACCACGCCGATGAACCAGAGGAAGGCGATGCCGGCAAAGGGCATCAGGTGCATGCCCAGCGTCACATTGCGCCAGCCGCTGGCCAGCCACTGCCCGGCATCGTACGGGTCTTCAGGGACGGAGGAGCGAATCAGCAGCAGGCTGGCGATGAGCAGCAACGAAAAGAGGATGCCCGCGACAGCCGCCGAGCGCGGTGCGGTCAGTTTCGCGCGAGTGCTGGATGTTGCCTGGTTCATCTTGAAGTCCAACTCCTTTGGGTTGATCTGTGCGGCGGCGGCAAATGTGACGCCGTAATGCGTAACTCGGATGGCTATGACCCTTGTGTTTTAGCATGAACGACGCGCCATGTGCACCACAGGCATCGTCCGCGTTTCCGGTTACGAGTTACGCATACCGTGTTACGCTCCAGCGAACTACCCAGGCGACGGGCGCCAGATCCCGTCAACTCCAAACTCCCGCGCGGTAGGCCGTCACTGCGGCGCGCACGGAGGGGTAGATGTGCTCGGCGCCCAGCCGTTGTATCAGGTCGGTCGCCGTCAACAGGTCACGCAGCGGTTCGTTGGCGCGGGCGATCCACAGATCGACGCCCAGGCGTTCCAGGTCTGCATCCACGTTCTCCAGCGCCTCCGCGGCCGTCGAGTCGAAGTCGCTGATGGCCTCGGCGTCCAGGATGACGCAGCGCAAGCCGGGGCCGGCCTCTGCGATTAGCCCTTCCAATCGTTCCGTGAAATAGGCGGCATTGGCAAACACCAGGGGCGCATCGAAACGATAGACGATCAGGCCCGGCTCGGTTAACGCCGTCTCTTTGTCGGCGACGCCGCGATAGACCGTGCCGCCGGCCGCATCCATATCGTCCAGCAGCGCGTCGTGCGGCCGCGCAATGCGATAGAGCACATAGATCAGCGACAGCATCACGGCAACGAGGATGCCCTGCAAGATGCCGATGGTGAGCACGCCGATCGCGGTCACCACCGCCAGCCAGAATTCGACCGGACGCACCTGGCGCAGGAAGCGAAACGCCGCCAGGTCGATCAACCCGATCGAGGCGACGATAATGACGGCGCCCAGCGCGACGGTGGGCAGCGGCGCCAGCAGCGGCGTGAAGAAGAGCAGGAAGACAACGGTCAGCGCGGCCGCGATCAGCCCGACCCACTGGGTCTTGCCCCCCATCTGATCGACGACGGCCGTGCGTGACGCGCTGAGGGCCGCCGGAAACCCGGTCAAGAGTCCGGCGCCGAAATTGGCCATGCCGAGCGCGACGAATTCCTGGTTGGCGTCGATCTTCTGGCCGTGTTTCGCCGCAAAGACGCGCGCGGTCAGGATCTCGTCGGCGTAGATCAGGATGGTGAGGGCCAGGGCGGCGGGCAGCAGCGCCAAAACATCTTGCACACCGACGGCGGGGATCGTCACCTGCGGCAGGCCGGGCGGCACTGCGCCGACGACCGCGACCCCCTTGGCCTCCCAACCCAGCACGTACGAGGCGACAATGGCGCCGACGACGACGATCAGCGGGCCAGGCAGGGCGCGATTCACGCGGCGGATGATGAACAGCGCCGCCATGCAGACGACGCCGATGGCAAAAGTGAGCAGATCCGTTTCGTCCAGACGGCTGATGAGCTCGGCAATCTGCTGGAAGAATTCGTCGCTCTCGAGCTTGATGCCGAACATTTTGCCCAGTTGGCTGCCGATGGTGATCAGCGCCGCGCCGAAGATATAGCCGACCAGAACCGGCTTGGACAGAAAGTCGGTGATGAACCCCAGCCGCGCCACGCGGGCGAGGATCGCCAGGGCGCCGACCAGGATCGCGGTCAGCGCAGCCAGGGCGGCATAGCGCTCAGGGTCGCCGGCAGCCAGCGGCGCAACGGCCGCGGCCGTCATGATGGCGCTGGTCGCCTCGGGACCGGTAATGACCTGTTTGGATGTGCCAAAGAGGGCATACATCACCATCGCGCCGAGGGACACGTACAGCCCCGCGACCGGCGTGACCCCGGCCAGGTCGCCGTAGGCCATGGCCGAGGGCACCAGCACGGCCAGCACCGTGACCGCCACGACGAACTCGGTGCGAAGCAGCGCGGGCGTGAAGCTTTTGAAAAGGGCCAGGCCAGGAATGAACCGGGCGACGCCTGTGGAAACCGGTTGTGACGGACTCATGTCACTCCTTTTCGATGGGGTGGATTCCGACTTGGTGGCTGACTCAGAAGTTCGACTTCTTCGAGAAGTCGAACTTCTTCGCTCTCAATGCAAATCTGGCGCGGAGTCGAGGCTTTAGCCGGGTTTGCGCCGACCCGCCTAAAGGCTCGACTCCGGATTGACAGCCGTCACGTTGGGAGTTGCTTCATCTCCTGCACCCGCGCTGTCGACCGCGACCGCTGCGTTGGCCGCGCTGGCCGCTCGCTGCTTGAAATCGTGCACTGCGGCGGCGACGCTCAGATAAACGCGGTCCTCGCCGATCTCCGCCATGATGCTGGCCTGGCGCAGCCGGTCGCGGACGCCGCCGCGTACCTGCGCCAGCAGCACGTCGATGCCCATTTCATCCAATTCGACGACGAGATTCTTGAGCATGTCCAGGCTGGCGATGTCCAGATCGGCGCTGGCGCCCAGGTCGAAGAGTACGGCAGCGGGCGCCGGCTGGCTCGACGAAATCAAACCGAGAAGCTGGCCGCGCGCCACGTTGGCATTCAGGAAGTAGAGGGGCGCATCGAGTCGCACGATCAGCAAGCCGGGGACGGCCAGGTTCTCCGGGTGGCGCACAAGGTCGCCATAGGTCTCCACCTCGCCCGGCACCTGGCCCAGAACCGCCAGGTAGGGCCGGCTGGCCCGGTAGAGGATGATAAGCAGCGAAAGAAACACGGCAATCAACAGGCCGGTGAGCACATCGGTGCTGATCACCCCCAACAGCGCCACGAGAGCCAGCACGAAATCGACCCGGTTGGAGCTGTTATAGCGTTGAAGCTCAGGCACATCCATCAGCCCGATGACGGAGGTGATGACAATGGCCCCGAGGACGGCGTTGGGCAGGTTGCGAAAGAGGGGCGCCAACACCAGGACGGTGACGATGATCAGGAGGGCCGTGATGATGGAGGAAAGCTGAGTGCGCGCACCCGCTTCGTCGGCAGTGGCCGAGGATGAGAGGCTGGCGTCCACGGTAAAGCCCTGGAAGAGCCCGGCGCTGATGTTGGCAGCGCCCAAGGCGATCAGCTCCTGATCGGGGTCGATCTCGTAGCGATATTTGGCGGCAAAGGCGCGCGCGCTGCCCAACGATTCCCCCACGGCCAGGAAGACGATGCCGACCGCGCCGGTGATCAGGTAAGGCAGATCGGTCACCGAGAACTGGGGCAAGCCGGGCTTGGGCAGGCCGGTCGGAATGGCGCCGACGATGCTGACCCCTTTTTCGTCGAGATTGAAGAGCGTCACCGCGAGAATGCCCACGACCAGGACCACCAGCCCGGCGGGGATCTGCCGGTAGAACCGCTTGATCAGGAAGATGAGCGCCAGCGAGCCGGCCCCAAGAGCAAGCGTCCACGGGTTGGTCTGGTCCAGTTCGGCGATCAGCCCAGCCAGTTGCTGGAACGAGTTCCCGCTGGCGGCCGGCACGCCGAACAGCTTGGGCAACTGGCCGATGGCGATGGTGATGGCCAGGCCGAAGACGAAGCCGGTGACCACCGACTTGGAGAGGAAGTCCGAGATGAAACCCAGACGTGCGATGCCGGCCAGCAGAAGAATGACGCCGACGGTGAGGGCGAGGGCGGCGGTGAGCGCCAGATAGCGCTCGGCGTCTCCCCCGGCCATGGCCGCGATCACCGCTGCCGACATCGCGGCCATGGTGGAGCTGGCAGTCACCTTGAGGTGGCGGCTGGTGCCGAAAACGGCGTAGGCCAGCAGCGCGGCAAAGGCCGCGTAGAGCCCGGCCTCTGGCGGCGCGCCGGCCATCTGCGCATACGCCATCGCCACCGGCACCATGACGCCCCAGACGGTGACGCCGGAGATAAGGTCGCTGCGCAGGAAGTCGCGCGGATAGTCAAGCAGCCAGGCCGCGATCGGCACATAGCGGCTGATTTGCCGGTATAGGTTCTGAGGGTTGATCGGCATGGGCGGGCTAGGGCTGAAGGGTGGCCAAGGAATGGCGTGGTGAGCTGGCTCGGTCAGGAGACCGGCCAGAGCGCAGGTGTGCTAGTACAATCGGGCGTAAGTTGTCCTAGTGTATTTCGCTCTAGCCGGTTCCGTGAACCGGCGGCGTTGGCGGCCAAACCCCGCCGGTTCACGGAACCGGTTAGAGCGGTAGTAACACCCCGCCGGTTCACGGAACCGGTTAGAGCGGTAGTAACACCCCGCCGGTTCACGGAACCGGCTAGAGCGGTAGAGCGGTAACTATGGGCGCACTTACGCCACCGTCTACTAGGCTGCGGCATCGGGCGTGGCGGACTGCGCCTGCGCCGCGGCGCGGCGGGCGGCGCGCAGTGCAACCCCTGCCGTCAGCAGGGCGCCAACGACCACGGCGACGGCAATCGCGGCCGCAGTTTCCTTCTGCACCAGAACCAAGGGGAACAGCACCGAGAACAGCGGCGCCCGCAAAGCCGCCACCAGCGCGCCGCCCATGGTCGCCGCGACCGCAACCGCCACCGGAATGCCGGGGAAGAGCAGATTCATGGCCAGGCCCAGCGCGGCGCCGGCGAACATGATGGGGAAGATGTAGCCGCCCTTCCAGCCCGTAGTCAGCAGCAGGGCGGTGATCAACAGCTTGACCAGCGCCAGCACGATCAGCATCAACACGCCGATCTCGGCCGCATGGTTGATCAGATCAAGAGTCTGCTCCTCGCCCGAAAAGAGCGTCAACGGCAGCAGCGCGCCGACGATGCCCATGGCCAGGCCGCCCAGCAGCCCGCGCAGCACCACGTGCGCCTTCATGGGCTGGAGCAGTTGACGCAGGCGTTGCAGCGACATCATGAACAGCAGGCCTACCACGGCGCCGACGAAGCCCAGCGGCGCGGCATAGAACAGATCCCGCAGCATGGGCGTATAGTCCGGGAACTGGTACAATGTCGCGAAGAACTGCCCGCTGAGCATGACGAAGGCCACGGTCGCGACGGCCGAGGCCAACAGGCTGGGGAAGAGGATCCAGAAATAGGTATGCTTGTCGCCTTTTTCACTTTGCGCCGATTCCAGGCCGAGGAGCGCCCCACCGACCGGCTCGGTGATGAAGGAAGCAAGCATGGCGCTGACGCCGGAGAAGCCCAGCGTGCGCGTGTGCTGCTCGTCGGCCTTGACCTTGTCGGCTATCAGCGTGCCGATGCCGCCGCAGGCGTCGGCCAAGGGCGCTTCAGGGCCCAGGCTGCCGCCGCTGATGAGCGAGACGAACGCGGTGATGACGATCCCCGGTGCATGGCGATAGTCGAAGCGGCCGGTCTTGCCGAATTCTTGCATCAGTTCGGCGAAGATGGCGTTGTGGTCGCCAAAGAGCTTGACCAACAGCCCAACCACCAGGCCGCCGAGGGTGCAGACCAAGACAGTGAACAAGCGCGCATCCAGGCCCAGCGCCTCGGCGGCTTGCTCCCAGATCGCGCCTGTGCCCACATCGACGAGAGCCACAAAGGCAAAGGTGACCAGGGCGCTGACCAGGCCAAGCACGGCGACGAGCGCCATGAGCTTGATGTAGGATCTTGCGTTGGCTTGTGGATCGATCATGGGAAGAACTCCTGACTAGTTCATGGGGGGTGCGCGTTGCGGGGTGCAGCCGTGACTCGTAACCCGTAATCCGTAATCCGTAACCGGATGGTCATGGACCGGTGTTTCGACACGAACGACGCGCCTCATGCACTACAGCTACCGTTCGCGATTCCGGTTACGAGTTACGAGTTACGTGCCGGTTGATGAGACGCGTCCTAACGCAACAGCCCGACGCCGTTGCGGCGGCCCACGCCGACGCCGCCGACCGGGCCGGGGGGATTGGGTCCACGACCGACGCCGCCGACCGGGCCGGGGGGATTGCCGACGCCGACGCCGCCGACCGGACCCGGTGGATTAGGCCCGCGGCCCACGCCGCCAACCGGCCCCGGCGGATTGCCCGCGCCGACGCCGCCAACCGGTCCGGGTGGATTGGGTCCTCTTCTACCTGGCATAGTGTTTCTCCTTGTATTGGTTGCAATGCGCGGGCTATTCCGCGCTCATGGCCTGAACGAACTCTTCGACGATTTCGGGCGCGATCTGGGCGCGCTCCACCAGAACGCCGCCGGCATCCACGACGGCCTGGCGGAAGTTGGCCACCCACAGGTTCTCCCACAGGAGAAGCATGGCTGCCGATTTGTTGGGCAGCTTGCGCGCCGCGATCTCCAGGTCGTCGTTGGTGAAAAGGCTGGAGACATGCTCGCCGATGGGGACGAACATCGCGTATGACTTGTCGTCGAGATCGTTGAGCTCGACGGTGCGGATACTGCCGTCCTCCTCCTTGTGGATGAAGACGATGTCGATGAAGCGCACGATGCCCCGCTCGGCCAGATCCAGTAACTCGGGCACGATCTTGCCGGTAGGCTCGGCGTTCTCGAAAGCGATCAATGCATATTCCAGGGGAAGATCGAACATTAGTCAGTGTCCTCGATGTATCTGGGTCAGCGGCTGGATGAGGAACGCGAGTGTCAGGATAGTGCAAAGGATCAGGGCAACCACCGGGGCAACGAGGGCCACGGCGATTACCAGGGCAGTTATAGCCAATTGCGCCCGCCGATGACGGTAGGCTTGCCTCACCCTGTCATCGGCTATGTCACTCATCACGAGATGGCGGTCGTGCTCCGCGTAGTACAGGAGGGCCGTGATCAGGCCCAATGCCACACACAGGTTCACTCCGTATAGCACCACAGCTACTGACGCGTCCGCCGTTTTGACGTGTGTGACCATAACACGTGTCGAGAAAGGCAGCAGCGAAACGAAGAGCAACAGTACGAGATTCAGTCGGAAGGACACGGCATCGCCCCGCCGCACGTACTTCGTGAGTCCGGCATGGGAAAGCCATATCCCGCCAACGAATGCGAAACTGATGAGGTAGCCCAGAAAGTCTGGCCAGCTCTCTGCGACCAAAGGGAGCAGCGGCTCGGTGCTCGGCGGGACCGGGAGATCGAGCACGAGCAGCGTAATGACAATCGCGAACACGCCATCGGAAAACGCGTTGAAGCGATCGAGCGGGTAGAAGCGATCTGCAGCTTCGGCGCCTCCATTGTCGCTGGAGCCTTGTTTTTCTTTGGCGTCCACAGTTCTCCTATAACCGTTCAGGCAGGCTCGCCACGAATCCCGCTCACCGGGAACCGGTCATGAATCAGGGAGCCGGGGATCGGTATGCAACAAAGCAGCACAGTGCGATGTGCTTGTCCCCGGCTTGCGCCTGGACGGCGGGCAATCACCTACCTGAACGGTTACGGGTTAGCTCTTGGCCGCGTCGGCTGCCGGCGCTTCTACGGAGGCGTCGGGGTCGGTGGCCTCAGGAAGGGCAACAGCGTCTACGACAACGGCGCCTTCGGCCGTAACTACGCCGGCTTCTCCTACCGCGCCTTCTGCGGTCGCCCCAACGACCTCATAGGCAGCGCCGTCAGCCGTGGCCACAGCCGCGCCGGCAACTACGGCATCCGCGGTAATCACGGCGCCGACAACCTGGGTAGACGTTTCGTCGGCCGCGATTTCCTTGATGCCCAGCCCGTCCGGGGTTAACAGCACACCGATTGCCACGCACTTGCCTGCCGCGAGCTGCGCCGAGATTTCGGCGGCCAGATTGCTGACAACCATGCGGATTTCATCGACAGGCACCTGCTTCTGCATCTCCTTCAGGAAGTCATGGCTGGTGATGGCTGCGACGGCCGAGGTTCCCGGCATTAACGCCACGCCGATCGTCCCCAGGCTCTCGTTTCTGAACCCCTTGTCGCCGGAAGCAAAGGCCGCGCCGATGGCTGCCCCGGCGCCGGCGCCCAACGCGACGCCAGCCGGGCCGCCCAGGATGCCGAGCACGCCGCCGACCAGCGCGCCGATGCCGGCGCCTTTGCCGGCGCTCATGTCGCCGGTCTCGTGATACTTCACCTTGCCTTGCGCGTCCTGCGTGATGACGGCGGCATCTTCGAAGTAGAACGTCTGCTGTTTCTTGGCGTCTTTCATCGCGTCCAACGCCTGGTCCGCGGCCGTGGCATCGGTGAACGCCACCACCAGAAACCCGATGGCGGGTATGCCCTGCGGCGCTGCGTCTTGCTGCTGTGAATCGCTCATTGGATAGTCTCCTTAGGGTGAATGTACTGGATTTGTCGAACTTCCGAAGGTCAATGTATAGGGCGTGTTGTTGTTAGGAGTGAGGATGACCGAGCGTGGGTCGATGATCCCATCGAAGATGGGGACGGTCGTATTGGCGGGTCCAAACTCGAGGGTCGCCTTGCGATTGGCCGCCTGGCTCACCCATTACTCCTTTGTCAATTCAGGGATGCTCTGTTGCTCCTCCTTGCGAGGGAAAGCCAGCCCTCGCAAGGAGGAAAGCCCAGTTACGGGCGCGCCATCATTGTCGTGCCATGGCCACGGTCAGGCGTTCTTCGGGAGTGATCATATGATCATGGTCGTCATTGCCTAGATCGAGTTGGACCCAGTTGACGGTCCCGTTGAACTTGCTCGTTCCGGCAGTATAGTCTGGGCTGACGGTTGAGCCGGTTTCAATTCCGACATCCATGCTCTCATCGCCGGAGAAGATCATCGGCTGGGTCGCGGCAACCGTGCCTTCACCGACCTGATTTCCGTCCACGTACAGCGTAACCTGACCGCCCTTGGCCAGGCCGCCGCCTGCATAAGCAAACTCCATGCGCACCTGATGCTTGCCAGCAGGTAGCGGAGCGTCTGACTCTGCATAAAACTGCCTTATGCCAAACAAGTTGTAGCAGTACTTGAGCTTGCCTTCTTTGGCATACAACGACCAACCGCCGAATTCACCGCCCTGCGCGGCGATGACACCGTTCGCCGCCGTTTGTGGCAGAACTACTTCCGCCGTGACGGCATGCGATTTGTTCTTTACGTTGAGCACCACATTCTCGGTGAGCCGCCCCATGCCAGGGAAGAGCATTTGCGACTTGCCCTTGATCAATGTAGGCCGGCCAGCCAGATCAGAGTTGAAGCGCTCCACGCGCCGGTCGTCGAGCGGCAGCACATTGTATCTGACGGCTTCGATGAGGAATTGCCGCTGCAGCTCCTTGAGCATCTGCGGGTTTTCGGCGGCGATGTTGTGCGCCTGCGTCCAGTCGGTCGGTGCGTACAGCTCCCACACGTCATCATCATACGCCGGCATTTTTGCATCAAACACCCACGGGACGCTGTGGCGCGTTACCGCAGTCCAACCCTTGTGGTAGATGCCGCGGTTGACGAACATCTCGAAGTACTGGGTCTCGTGCCGTTCGGCTGCCTTGGCATCATCGAAGCTATAGACCATGCTCACCCCTTCGTAGGGCTTTTGCTGAATGCCATTCACAAAGAGGGGCTCGGGCAGTCCGGCCGCTTCCAGCACCGTAGCAGCCACGTCGATCACATGATGGAATTGCGTCCGCACCTCGCCCTTGGCCTTGATGCCATTCGGCCAGTGCACGACGGTGCCGTTGCGCGTGCCGCCCCAATGTGAGGCAACCTGCTTGGTCCACTGATAGGGCGTGTCCATGGCATGCGCCCAGGCTACCGAGTAATGGTTATAGGCCGCGGGCGTGCCGAATTGATCGATTCTCGACGCCATGAACTCGACCGTCTCAAGACTACCCGCGCCGTTCAATGACAGCATCTCGTTGAAGGTGCCGTTCACCGTACCCTCGGCGCTGGCGCCATTGTCGCCGACGATGTAGTAGATCAGGGTTTCGTCCAGGATCCCCAGCTCTTCCAAGGCATCGATCACACGGCCGGCGTGGTAGTCGGTTTGTTCCAGGAATCCGGCATACACTTCCATCTGGCGCGCCAGGATAGGCTTGAGCGCTGGATCCATCTCATCCCAGGCGGGAATCTCGGCCGGGCGCGCGGTCAATTCGGCGTCTTGCGGAATGACGCCCAATGCCTTTTGCCGGGCAAAGATCTCTTCGCGCAGCTTGTCCCAGCCCTGGTCGAATTTGCCCTTGTACTTGTCCGACCACTCTACCGGTACATGGTGTGGTGCGTGCGTTCCGCCCGGTACATAGTAGACAAAGAAGGGCTTATCGGGCATCAGCGCCTTCTGCGTGCGGATGTAGGCGATCGCATGGTTCGCCAGATCTTCATTGAGGGTATAACCCTCTTCAGGTGTCTTGGGAGCTTCAATCGCGATGGTGCCTTCGGTCAGAGCCGGATAGTACTGGTTTGTCTCGCCGGCCTGGAAACCGTAGAAATACTCAAAGCCATTGCCGCCCGCTGGCCAGTGATTCATCGGGCCCATCGCACTGTTTTCCCATACCGGTACTTCGTGGCATTTGCCAAACTGAGCGGTGCTGTAGCCGTTGAGTTTCAGCGTTAAAGCCAGCGGTGCACAGGTATCGGGCCGCATTGAGGTAGCGCCCGGCGCGGAGGTAGCCATTTCAGTGATGCCGCCCGCGCCGACGGTGTGGTGATTGCGCCCGGAGAGCAATGCCGAACGCGTCGGTGAGCAGAGGGCAGTGGTATGGAAGCGGTTGTATCTGAGGCCTGTCGCCGCCAGCCGCTCGACGTTAGGTGTATTGCATGGCCCGCCAAAGGCGCTGGAAGCGGCAAAGCCCACGTCATCGAGCATGATGATGAGCACATTGGGCGCGCCGGCCGGTGGGCGCAGCGGCTCAATGGGCGGGAATTTCGCCTCCGGATCCTTGGCGTCATACTTGACCAGTCCCGCGTAAGTCGCCTCGGGAATGGGCAATACAGAACGCAAATGCTTATCGGGTTGTGTAGCCATCGTAGTATCTCCTTCAAAAAGTATTCAACGTCGTGATCGATCACGCCTCAAGTGCGAAGCTGATCTTACATCTGTGTGGTGATGAACCACAGCTATTCCATCGGCGCGTACTTGTTGCCTCATCCTTGTTCCTCATGCTCATCCGTCGGGGCGACGGCAACCCTGGCCTTTTCCCACAGACCCTTGGCCTGCTCCGCGGCTTGCTTTCGCTCCTCTTTCTTCTCATCGCCGGTGTAGCGCATCAGGACCGCGGCCATATGCGTGCCTTGGAAATTCTCCATCAGCGTCAGGACCAACAGCGTGAGCGGCACCGAGAGGATGGCGCCAATTCCTCCCAGCAGAAAGGTCCACACAAAAAGGCCGACAAACACCACCAGCGGATTGATCTTCAGCCCCTGGCCCATCATCTTGGGCTGGATGAAGTTCTGCACGCCGCCGTTGATCAGCACGTAGCCGACCAGAACCACCAGCGCCGTGTCCAGACCGTACTGGGCGTAGGCTATCAGCAGCGGTGGAATCAAGGCGAGGATGAAACCAATGGAGGGGATATAGCCCATGATCCAGGCCAGCAATCCCCACAGCCGGGCATAGTCCACGCCCAGGATCATGAGAAACACGGTGTCGCCCAGGCCCACCAAGAAGTTGATCCCGGTCAGGATGGTCATGTAGTGGCGGATATCCTCGGTCAGTGCGCCGATGCGTCCAACCGCCGGCGCCCGCGGGTCCAGACCGAGACGCTCGGCGCCGGGAAGGGAGAGGGCCGCGCTGATCATGAAGAAGAAGATGAACAGGGCCATGCCAAACTGGACCAACAGGTCCACAGTGGTCGCGATTGCACTCTGGGCGATGGGACCCAGTTGGAGCGGGTATTCGGCGGTGGACGTGGCCTCTTGCGAACCGGTCACCTCGGAAGGCAGTTCCTGGCCAGCGCTGGCCATCGCGTCGGCCATGAAAGCTGGCAGTTCGACCGCCAACTTGGTCACCATGAAGAAGACCAGCACGATGACCAGCCCCATGATCACCACCACCGCCAGAATGGTCAGCACCATCGACAGCCAGCCCGGCAGCCCGCGCTGCGTCAACTGGGCGGGGATGGGCAGCGCCATGATGGTGATCATGGTCGCCAACAGGATCGGGTTGATGATCGGCGCGGTCGCACGGATGCCGAAGAGAATGATGAAGATGGCGGCCAGGCTTACGAGGTAGATCGGCAGGTGATTGGACAACTTCTTCACGTTGATGCTCCTGGTGTCGGTGTCTCATTGCCCACGATCTACCTCGTAAGGGCTCGCATTGGCCGCTGGTCAGGCCTCAGTCCTATGCCAAGCGTCACTCAGTCGAGTGGAATCAGCGCTTCGGCCCACCAGGCGGGCGGCGGCGCCAGGACCGGAGTAAACGGCGAACGTTGTACACCTGGGATGGGCGGCAACTGGTCTGTCACCTGCGCCTGGCGAACGACGACCGCTTCTTTCGTGAGATTGAAAACCGTCATGTCCTGGGTCTGGACGACGGGGCCGTCATAGACCGTGCGCAGTTCGGCAAAGATCATGGGGCCGATCGGGGGCGCCAGCAGCGGCGTATGCACGAGGCCAGCCATGCGCGGCTGCACCAGCCCGAATACCTTGCCGGCGCCCTTGGGTGACGTGTGCGCCGCGTTCAATGCCATCGTCGCCCGCTCGATGGAAAGACCCGATGAGGCGGCCAGCGCCGCCGCGGGCGGGAAGCATTCGTGGATCAGCAGATCGACGCCGCCTGCGCAGGCGCGCACCAACGGCCAGCCGGCGCGCGTGTCGCCCGAGTGGACGAAGGTCAGGCCGGCGAAGTCGAGCCGGTAGCCGACTGCGCCGCTCAACGCATGGATGACGGGAAACGAGGTGATCTTGACGCCGTTGGCTTCATAGACCACCTGGGTCTGCATGAAGTCGAACTCGGTCACCCCGATCTTCAGGCTTTCCGGGTTGATGGCCCCGCCCGCCGCCGCGGTATCCCAGGCCAGCGCCTCCTGGATGGACTCGACGAAGTGCTTTGTGCCCAGGCGCGGCTCGGTCCCGCTGGGCCCCCACACCCTGACCGGCCCGTCCGCCCGCCCCACCTTGGAGTAGCTGCCGGAAAGGGTGATCAGGTCGGCGATGTGGTCGGCGTGCAGGTGGGTCAGAAAGACCTTGTCCAGCAAGTTGACCGGCAGCTTGAGACTCGCATAGTTGGCCAGCGAGCCGGTGCCGAGGTCGAAAATCAACAGGTCGCGTTCAGGGTTGCCGACCTCGACCAGGATGCTGCCCGAGGACTGGGCGCGCGTCACCCAGGGGTTGCCGCTGCCCAGCACCGTCACGCGCAGCTCACCGTCTTCGAGCGGCTCCTTACCGGGGATGTAAGCTTCGGCGTATTCTCGTCGCGGCGCGCCGACGATCGGCGTCGTGGTGATGGCCTTGGTTCCGCCAAAAAACGTCGGCGCAGGCAGGGATGTGGGATCGAAATTCGTCATGTTCATGCTCCAATCGTTACTTTTGCCTGGTGAATGGAATTCACCGTCTGACGGCACACAGCCCGGTGAATGGAATTCACCGTCTGACACCACGAAGCCGCCTCAGCGGCTGCGGAGTTAGCGGCTGCAGGCCGGCTCCCAGCGCCTGAGGGCGCTTTGCGTTGTCAGCCAGGGATTTCCAATCCCTGGCCACTCTCCTGTTTTCCTCCCATGCGCTTCGCAGCCGGCATCAGAATCAACAAGCCCAGGATGGCCGCCACCAGTGTGAAGGGCAGGGCGTCAGTCCCGGCGAAGTTCTGAGTGACCACCACGATGGCGGCGGAGATGTTGCGCTGGGCGGCGCCCAGCCCCATCACGGCGCGTACCCCCTGATCGCGACCGCCCAGCAGCATGCCGATGAGCAACGACCCGACCAGGAACAGAATCAGCGCCAGGATACCCCAGGAGCCGATGAAGCCGATGATGTTGGAGAGATTTGTGGCAAGCGCCGCCACCATCATTACCAGGATGGCCAGGCCGGAGATCTTGTTCATGAGCTGGCTCAATTTGGCGCCATCTTCCGCCGAATGGGAGCGAACCAAGAGACCGATGGCCAGCGGGACCAACATCAACACGATCAACGACTTGGCGATGTCCCAGGGGTTCACCGCTACGCCTTGCAGCAGCAGCGGCATCACGATGGGCATGTAGAAGATGGTCACCACCATCAGCAGCACCATCAACCCGACGCTGAAGCCGAGGCTGCCCTTGGCGTTCTGCGCCAGCTTGGGCAGGAAGGGCGCGCCGGCCGCGCAGCCCAACACGATCAGGCCGATCTTCAGGTCGTCCGCGATGGGCAAGAAGAGGGTGAGCGCGTAGGCCAGCGCCGGTACCAGGATGAAGTTGGCCACGAGCGCCAGGATCACCAGCTTCACGTTCTTGAGCGGCTGCAGGATCATCGGCATGGTCAGGGACGCGCCCATGCCCAACATGCTGGTGACGACGAAGAGCAAGCCAGATAGCCCGGCGATCGCACCGACGAATTCTGCAAGTGTCATAGAGTTGTCTCCTTGATCATGACGTGTCGATTACCGGCGGACAATGGCGCCGGATGGTAGCCTATTGCGCCGCGCCGCCGTTGCTGAACAGCAACTTCTGGGCGCCGCCAGCAGTCTGCAACATCAGGCCGCCGGCGCCATCGGGGCCGCCCGCCGCAACCTCATCCAACAGGTTCAGGAACTCCTGATCCATGGAGCCCTGATCGCAGGCCGCCATGACATCGGGCGTCACACTGATGGTGAAGTCGCTGCCCTGCGCATAGGTTCCCGAGAACGTATTGCAGTCAGCCTGTCCTTTGGTGATCCCGTCGGCATAGAAGACGATGGTGTACTTGTCCGGCTCGGGGACTCTGGTTGACGCGCCGGCCGCCACATCGTTCAGCGTTTGCCACTTCCAGACGATATTGATGATCTCGCTGGAGGGGGCCGGGGCCGCTGCGGGGACGGTAGGCGTGGGCAGGGGGCCGCTGACGAAGGTCATGCGCTGCTCGGCTCCGGCCGTCTCCAGCGCCAGCCCGCCCGCGCCATCGGGGCCGCCGGTCACGATAGCATCCAGCAGCTCGAAGTACTGGATGTCCAGCGAATCGCCGCCGCAGGCCGCCATCACGTCCGGCGTCGTAGCGATAGAGAAGTCGCCATCGGTGGTGTACGTCCCGCTGAAGGTGTTGCAGTCGGCCTGGCCGCTTACCGTGCCGTCGTCGTGGAAGGTGATGGTGTAGGCCTGCGGGTTGGGGACGGTGGTCGTTTGGCCGCTTACCCGGTTGGCGACGCTGGTCCACTGCCAGACGATGTTCGTGATGCCAGTGGACGGCGCTGGGACCACCGGTGGAACCGGCGTGGACGGCGGAAAGCAGGCGGCAGCGACGATCAGCGCGAGGCTGAGAACTGCCAGCAGAGCTAAACGGCTTGATTTGAACATGGTTATGCACTCCTTTGTGTTACCGCCGTAATGCGTAACCGGATGAAGATGAACGTTGGGTTCAAGCATGAAAAATATACCCTGCGCACCACAGCCTGCCCACGCAATTCCGGGTTACGTGTTACGTGTTACGAGTTACGAGTTACGGCTCTCCAGCAAACCGTGGCAATACTGCATACGTACTGCTATCTTCACGGTTGATCAGATTCGGCCGCCGGCGCAACGGCGCGCACCGCGGCATCCACGGTCGGGAAGACGTGGTCTTCGCCGAGAACCTCCAGCAGCCCCGTCTGGCGGCCGTACTCGAGCACGGGCAGGTGCAGTTCTGCCACATACACGGCGATGCCCTTGCCGTGCAGTTCCTTCAGCAGACCCCTGAGGATGTCCGTGCTGGTCACATCGATCTGTTCCTGACTGGAGGCATCGAAGATCACTGCCCGGGGCGGCGTCTCCATCTCAGCGATCATGGCTTTCACCCGGTCCCTGACGGTGAGGGCGTTGGCGTAGTACAACTGCGCATCGAGGCGCACGATCAACACCCCCGGCACCGGCGTGTTCTCAGGATGGCGACCCAGGTCGGTGTAAACGCCGGATGCGCCCGGCGCGCGGCCCAGCGACGAGATGTGCGGCCGGCTGGTCTTGTAGATCACGAAGAGCATCGAGGCCACCACCCCAATGATCATGCCTTGCAGCACGTCGATGAACAGCACGCCGGCCAGGGCCAGCACGCCGAACCAGAACTCGACCCGCGACGCCAGGCGCAGCTTGTGCAACTTGGGCGAGGCGATGATGTGCCAGACCGCGTGGATGATCAACGCGCCCAGCACGGCCTCCGGCAGCGTCTTGAACAGGGGCGTGAGGAAGAGCACGGTGATGATCGTCACGACCCAGGTGACCAGATTGGCCACTTGGGAGCGGGCGCCGGCGCCTTCCTTGACGGCCGAGGACGACATGCTGCCGGCGGCAAGCATGCCGCCGAACACCGCGCTCACCAGGTTGACCACTGCGTGGGCGTTCAATTCCTGGTTCGCGTCCACCTCATAGCCGTGCTTCTCGGCAAACTCGAGGGCCACGCCTAACGCTTCACTATAGGCCACCAGCAACACGCCGATGGCCGGCAGCACCATCGCCAGGTACGTCGTGATCGGGACCCGCGGGAAGGTCAGCGAGGGCAGCCCCTGCGGCAGCGCCCCTACGATCTCCACGCCGTAGTTGCCGTTGAGATCGAGCACCGCGCTTAATGCGATGGCCCCGAACAGCACCACCAGGCCGGCCGGGATCTTCTTGTTCCAGCGCGGCAGCAGAAAGAGCAGCGCCAGGGCTGCGGCGCCCACGGCAAACGCGACCCAGTTGGCCTGCGGCAGCTCCTTGATGATCCCAAAAAACTTCTCAACGGTATTGCCTTCGGGCTTAGGCACACCGAAGAGCTTGTTGAGCTGCCCCACCGCCACGAAGATGGCGAGGCCCATCACGAAGCCGTCCATCACCGGCTTGGACAGGAACTGGGTGATGAAGCCCAGCTTTGCCAGGCCAGCGGCCAGGAAGACCAGGCCGGTCACCAGGACGAAGGCCGACGCATAGGCCTGGTAGGTCGCCGGATCGGAGGCGTTGGCTGCGGCCGTCGCCACCAGCGCCGCCGCCACAGACGACGCCAGCAGCGCGGCCGTGGCCGAGGTGCCACCCACCACCAGGTGGCGCGACGTGCCCAGCAGCGCGTAGATCAACAGCGCGGCCAGCAACGTGTACAGGCCGGCCTGCGGCGGCAGGCCAGCGATGCCGGCATAGGCCATGGCTTCCGGCACCACCAGCCCCCACAGCGTCAGGCCGGCAATGACGTCGGCGGTCAGCCAGGAGCGATCATAGCGCGGCAGCCACGAGAGGATAGGGATGTAGCGTTTGATGCCGCCGGCCTCGGCGGGAGTATGGGATTCGGTCGTCATCCGAGCATCCATGCGTTGTTTTTAGCTTCCCAGCAGCTTAGCCTTCTGGGCCGCGAACTCCTCTTCGGTAAGCAGCCCTTGGTCCTTGAGCGCGCCCAGGCGTTCGAGCTGCGCGATCACGTCTTCCTGCGACGCCGCGGCCGGCTGAGCCGGGGCCGAAGCCGCTGCGGACTGTCCGGCGGCCTTGTCCTCTTCCGCCTCGAGCATGGCGATCTCCTCATCGGTTGGCTCCTGGCCTTCGATGCCCAGATCCTCCATGGCGGCGTCGAGCTGCTCCTCCGAGAGATCCTCAGCCTTCATGCCGGTGTGATCTTCAATCTGTTGGACCTCACTCGGCGTCATCTTGGTGGCGCTGTTGCCAACGGCCAGCACCACGGCGCCGCCGACGACCAGCCGTCTGCGCATCCGCCGGCGCATGCGACGATGCCGGCGCACGACGCTCCGCCTGGCCATGCCCCGGCCGGGGCCGCCGATGCCTCGTCTTAACATGATCTGTCTCCTCGATTGAACGCTGAAAATGGATCACCCGGATTGCGGGTCATCCATTTTCAGCGTCGGCCTGACAGCCACAACAGTCGGACGGCTGGAGCAACGTCACGCCTTCGGCTCTTCCGCTGGAGCTTCCGCCGGCGCTTCCTCTTCAGGCATCTCCTCGGCGGCGGCTTCCGCTTCTTCGACGACTTCGCTCGTCACCTCGTATGACTCCAAGACGCCGCCCAACTCGGCCAGTTTGGCGGAGACAGCGTCCGCCTCGTCTGCGGCAGCCAGGATGCACACGGCCGCCCGGCCGTCGACCAACTGACCGTCGATGTGGGCCAGGTCGTCTTTGGACAGTCCCAGCCCTTTGTGGAAGAAGGAGCCGAGGACGCCGCCGAAGATGGCGCCTGCCAGCAACGACGCGCCCCCGGTCAGGGCTGCGGCCAATGCAAAGAGGACTGCGCCGGTCCCGGTCTTGCGCTTGCCCAACTTGTGGGTCTTGATCTTGCCGTTGTCGTCCTTGACCAGGATGCCAATGGCGCCCAGCTTGATCTCGTCGCTGGCCTTGTCCCAATCCTTGACGGTAGTCACCGCCTGGTCAGCGGCGGTTTCGTTCGCGAAATATGCGAGTATCAGTTGCTTTGCCATCGTAGAATCTCCTATCAGAAAACGGGGTTGATTGGTCGGGCGCTACGGCGCCGACGTTGAACACGAAGTCCGGGAGCAGGCACGCAGCCGGCATTCACGACGATGCCGCAGGGGGTGTCGCAGGCGGCTGTGCCGGGGGCGTCGCAGGCGGCGTGGCCGATGTGTCCTTCAGGCCAGGGATCTGGTTGCGGTTGGAGTAGGCCGTGCTGGAGTAGTGCATCACGTCGATCACCACAGCCAAGATCAACCAGAACCAGTCCCAGCCGGCCAGGCCGGTGGGCGACCACAGAATCACGTACATCAGGGTGGTGAAGGGCAGAAAGACGATTCCCAAGATCGGCCAGAGCCAACTGCCGTTGAAGGCGGCGCTGAACATGTTGGGACGAGCCAGCCAGAGGAGGAGCGTCCCCAGACGGGGAAATATTCCGGCGAACATAGCGAACAGGCAGGGCATTGTGTGTTTCTCCAGAGAATTGAACAGGAACAGGAAGGGGTCAGTCGGATGCAAGGGACAAGCGATCCACCGAAATCACCGCCAAATGCAACTCGACCAGCGAGTTGAGTACGCCGGCCAGTGCGACCTGGTCAGCCAGCTCACCCACCAATGTGGTCACAGGCGGTTCGGCCGCCGAAAGTTCCATGACAGCCATCCCCTCCAGACGATCGCGCCAGTTGGCAGGGATGCGGCCCTGCACGTTGATCAGGTAGGTCGTAGGGCGATCAAATCCTGAGCGTGATGGAGGAGGCGTGGCGTTCATGCCTCTATTGTCGCGCGAACATCCGCGCAGGGTTAGCCCCAAAAAGGTGAGAAAAGGGTGACACAAGGCGACCGCGATCGTCCGGCAAAGCCAGGATGCGGTCAGCCAGGGGGGGGGAGGATGCCGAGGGCTTCCGCTTCGATCACGGCGTCCCGGCGTTTGTTGACGCCGAGCTTCTGATAGATATTGACTGTGTAACGCTTTACAGTCGCTGTGGAAAGAACCAGTTGGCCGGCGATCTCTTTGTTGCTCAGCCGCCCGCGCAACAGCGCCAGAACCTCCAACTCGCGTTCGGTGAGGGGTTCGGCCAGCCGGGCGTTGGCAACGCGGCTGCGCGATGCATCGTTGCCGGCAGAGACCGTCTTCTGCGGCCCGGGAAACGCAGCCAGGATGGGGCTCACCGCCTCCGGGCCGACGCCGCCCCACCCTGCGGCGTGGCGGAGCAACATCTTCTGCATGGGCGGCCCCAGGTCGACAAAGACGCGGATGAAGCCGCCGGACCGCGCGAGTTCCACCGCCTGCCGCAGCGCGGCGGCTGCGGCATCGGCATTCCCTTGCATCTCCAATGCCAGGGCGCGCAGGGCCAATGCTTCCAGATGAACGCGAATGTTGAAGGTGCGCTGCGCAAACTCGCACAGCACATCCAGGATCTCGAGCGCCGACCGCAGGTCTGCCTCCCCGCCGCGCGTCAGAAGGATGTGGGCTTTGATCAGATGAGGATCTTGCAGCCAGAGCAGCGATCGGCCCGCCGCCGGGGCTGTGTACCCGTCAGCCCAGCGCAGGGCCGCTTCGCGGTCGCCCTGCGCCAATGCCAGTTGCGCCCGCAGTGAACCCACGTCGTCGCCGTCCTGCCCCAGGCGCTCCAAATCATACTGGCTCATCAACTCCACGACCGACCAGGCTGCTGCAAGCTCTCCCCTGGCCACATGTACCCGCGCCATGCCGACCATGCCGTTGTGCGCGGCCTGGGTATGGGCAGCGAAGCGTTTGGCGACGAGCTCCCCAAAATGCCGCCCGGCGGCGTCCAACTCGTTCCAGCCGTAGTGCACCACGCCGAGGAAGTAGTGCGCATATCCCAAGGTGTGTGGCAGCCCGCTCGAGGTCGCATGCTTGAGCATCGCCTGCGCCACCTGCCTGGCCTGCTCCAGGTGGCCGGCCTCGATGGCGTTGAAGCCTGACGTAAAGAGCAGCCGCAGCGCATACGAGCCAGTTTTGTCCACCAAACCCGCGTACTCGTCCATCAGCGTGCGCAGCGCGGTCTCGCCGCGTCCGCTGGCGTGCATGCCCAAGCCCCAGTACGTGACCGCCGTGCCGCGCACGAAACTCCACTGTTCGGGGAGCAGCGCCAGCGCCTCTTCGGTGTAGGCGATAGTTTGGTCCGCCTTGCCGAGGATGAATACCTCCTGCCCGCGCAACGTGGCGATGGCGCCGCGCAGCACCGGCAGATCGTGCGGATCGATCAAGGACAGCGTGCGCGCGTCCCCCTCCTCCAGCAACGCCTCGACCTGTCCAAGCAGCTTCCACGAGGCGGCGAGCTGCCAGGAAAACCCCAGGACGATCGCCTTGATCAGCAAGAGCCAGGGATGACGCTGAACGAATTCATGGGGCAGCAAGCGCAACCAGCGGTCCAAAGTGACCCGATCCTCCCGGTTCAGCACCGCGCGCAGCCCCGCGACCATCAATCGAGCTGCCAGCTCCAAATCGTCGATGGCCAGGGCGTGGTGCAGGGCTTCGTCAGTCAAGCCCTGGCCCGCCAGCCAGACCACGGCCCTGCGGTGGAGATCCCTCACCTGCTCCGGCCCAATCTCCTCCCGCAGTCGTCGTTGCAACAGTATCTGGAACAGGTGATGATAGCGGTACCACTGCCTCCCAGCGTCCAATGGAATGATGAAAAGGTTATTGCTCTCCAACCACTGGATACAGCTCCGGATGTCGATAGGAGGGTCAACGCTCAGGATGCTTCCATCAAGGAGGTGTTCGCACTGCGCGACGCAATACCGGTCCAGGATGGAGGTGGCCAGCAGAAAGCTGAGGATGGCCGGCGACTGGCTGGCGATGACCTCGTCCACCAGATAGTCGGCAATCTCGACCGGGGTGCCTGCCAGGGCGGTCAACTCACTGTCCACGCCGGTCCCTGCGCCCAGAGACAGGACCACCAGGCGCAGGCCGGCGATCCAGCCTTCAAGCTGCTGGTCGAGGAAGTCGATTGTGGAGCTGCTGAGCGGCGTCGCCAGGGCCTGATCCAGAAACCCGGCGGTCTCCTCCGACGTGAAGCGTAGGTCGCGCGTTCGGATCTCGACGACCTGGCCCTTGGCGCGCAGGCTGGCCAGCGGCCAGGGCGGATTGTTGCGCGAGATCAACACCAGGTGCAGCAACTGCGGCCAGTGGTGCAGCAGCTCACTCAGAAAATCGTGCACTTCCTGGCCGCGAATGGTGTAGTAATCATCCAACACCAACACGGCGCGGCCAGGCAAGCGCTGAAGCTCATTGCCGAGCGTCACCAAGAGAACCGTCTGTTCCGGCGGGTAGTGCGATTGAAGCAATGTCTGGGTATAAGCGCACGAATCGGGGAAAACCGTCTGGATCGCAGCAACCAGGTATCGCAGGAAGACCAGCAGGTTGCTGTCGCTCTCGTCCAGTGAGAGCCACGCCGCGGGGATCGGCTGGCGCTGGCGCGCGGCCAGGCTGGTGAGCCACGCGCTGACCAGCGTCGATTTTCCATAGCCGGCTGAGGCGCAGACCAGGGTCAACGGGCCCTGCTGCAGGCTACGGTCCAACTGCTGCATCAGACGCGGACGAACAAGCCAGTCAGTGGGCACTGAGGGCCGGTTCAGTTTTGTGAACAGCAGAGCTGACGAATGGTCAGGCATTTCATCTGGTTCCCGTGACTTATCAGGCTATCGAAGGCCGTTGCGGGCCAACACCTGCTGGTCGGGCTAGGATTGCTGTGACCGCGCTGATCAGGTCACGCAACCGATACCCGTTCACCGCGCATCTCCCTTGGCTTGGATCTTGTGGATGATAGGATTGACCCCCATCGGGTCGTGCTCCAACTGCTTACACGTTGCCGCCAGAGTCGGGATCACCCGCTCCATCCCCAGACCAACCTTCCGGGCTGCTTTGCTGATCTGCTCTCGCAGGTGGGGTGTGACATTCTCCCGATCGACAGAGGTTTCCAGGTCGGAGTCTGGGGGGACATCGCCGCGCGCGTGTGAACTGCAGACCCGCGTGTCCTGCGCCGGGCTGGCACCTTGCATGCGCCGTTTGAAGGTTGTCGCTACACTGCGGTCGGTGGTTGACAGCATGGCAGGGGCTTCCTTTTGGAAACGGTGTTGATCGGTCATTGTGGCGATTATAACACCGTATGGGCAAGTGTCCAAGCTCGTCGATGGCCTTGTCCTCGCCGCTGGGGAAGCTTCCGATGTGGGTCGGCCGATTTCTTAGAGTTGAGACTACCCTGACGGAATGACAACAGCAATTCCAAATATGGCGACTGCCAAACTGGAGTCGAGGCTTCAGCCGGGTTTGCACGCTCAACTCGCATCGTCCAGACCCGGCTGAAGCCTCGACTCCGCCCATATTTGGAATTGCTGGTCCGCGTCACAGCAGCTCCGCCGGCCACTCGCGCGGTTGGTCGTCTACTCCTTGCAGCACGACCAGGGCGAGGACGACGAAGACCAGCAGGCTGGCCACGGCTGCGGGGCGGCCCAGTCCCAGCGTCTCGGCGATGTAGCCCCACATGAACGGGCCGATGATGCTGGCGAAGCGCCCCACCATGGCGTAGAGGCCATAGAATTCCCCCACGAAGCGCGGCGGCGCCAGCCGCAGCATGTAGGGCCGGTCGGCCGCCCAGACGCCGCCCAGGGCCACGCCGGCC
>Ga0209605_1001636_pt1 | contig 23960 bp, 13 predicted proteins | sample AD_UKC035_MetaG_FD_184408 | JGI IMG/M metagenome (GOLD analysis project Ga0209605, IMG submission 184408) | Active sludge microbial communities of municipal wastewater-treating anaerobic digesters from USA - AD_UKC035_MetaG (SPAdes) (version 2) | ecosystem: Engineered > Bioreactor > Anaerobic >...
CGGTCTGCCGACGCACCTGATCCCTGCGCCCAGGAGGCTTTCGGACCAGGACGAAGCCACTGTCTCCATGCAAACACCGTAAACCCAGCGGGCACAATCCCTAACAGCAACCCCTGCGGAATCGCTGCTGGACCTCAGCAGCCGTTGACACCCGATAGAGCACGGTGGTATCATCCGAACCGTGCGCCAGTGGTTGTGGAGTCGCGGGGCAAGTCCTGCGCGGGCTCCGTTTCGCCGAAGCGAGCCACAGAACAGGTTCGGCGTGGCGCGGTGCAGATGCGAACTCGTGACTTTTGCCGAGGCCAGAGATCTCTATGAGCGGACAGACGCCTCTTGTGTTGATGTGGACCGGATTGCTGTGCGTGTCTGCGCCGGTGGTCGGGCAGGACTATCAGAAGTCGCTCCCAGGCGATGCCGCCCAGCAGCCTGCGGCGTCGATGGGTCTTGCAGGAGGCTCCGGGCAGATGTTGGGCGATATCCCGGGTTTGACGGTGAACACGCCGCCGCCGCACTGGATCGTGCCGGGCCTGCGCTTCACGTACTACACGATGTCGGGCTTCCTGCCCGGCGGACCGCACGAGTACACGCCTGATCCGAAGGGCGCATGGGAGGATAAGCACGGCAACCGATACTCGCAGAACAAGCTCGAGGGCGGCGGCTCTCACGGGCTGCTGCAATTCAACGTTGTGGGCATGGACCAGCAGCAGGTGGCCGTGCAGACGCTCTTCTACCTGTACGACGGGATGGACACGTCCGCACCGACGCAAAGGGCCGAGACCGGCTACGTCACCCAGGCCGGCAATGGCGGCGACCTCTGGCTGCACCCCGACGCACTGAAGGCCCTGTTGCAGAAATACGGCAACCAGCCCGGGCCCACCCGGGGCCAGTCCGGAATGTGGGTGATGGCGACGCAGAGACAGATCGAGCAGGTCACGTACGACGCCGTGCTGATTATCCTGCTGGCCGAGAGCGGCAGTCGCAAAATGTGGTTCTATGACCTCGCCAGCGGCGTCCTGCTTTATTCGAGCGAACTCTCCAGGATCAGTCAGACAGCCACCCAAGGGGCGCATGTGCATCCCGGCGGATCTATGACCAAGCACACGACTTTTAAGGGCTCGCGGACCCTGTCGCTGCCGTGGGCCAAACAGGCGGCGCCTCCCTGGCTGGGCCAGGCCCGCACGTTTCGCTACAGAGGCAGTTTCCAGGTCAACAGCCCCGAGAGTCCGCTGCCGCCGATGGTGTTCAACGCAGCGGCCACCATCGTCGCGCGAGGACCCGATTGGGTGAGATTCGAGGTCACCACCGGCGGCGATCAGGCCCCGGGAATCCAGTCGGAACTTACGTCGCGAGTCAGCGGCAACCACATGCTCTGCGGCAGTTGGATTCCGCCCACCGCCATCGCGGCCCTTCAGCCCGGACAGATCCTCGACACCGACAATTTCACCCACGTCACTACGCAGGTCGGTTCCGTGGATTCGCAATATGTGACCCTGGTCCACAACAACGCCCGCCAGCAGATCCAATACACGTACCGTCGTCAGGACGGCCTGCTCGTGCGGACGCTCTCGAACGATCGTTTCAACGAGCTGAACATGAGCAATCAGGTGGAGTTCTCGCTCACATCGGTGGAATGACTTGGGCGCGTGCGGCGCCGTTGCCAATTTTGGATCCTTTCGGAGGTCCCGGAATATGGGAAAGATCGTTTCCAGTAGTATCGTACTCGCATTGTCCTTGTCTCTGTCGGCGGCTTTCGGCCAGCCGGTCCAGCCAAGCAATCCCGCTCCCCAGGCGACCACGTCACACGCGTGGCCGTCGCAGCCCTCGTCTCCGGCGCAGTTGCAGGGGCTGCAACCTCGCAAGGTCAAGCCGGTCCGCGAGCTGCCCCGCAACGAACAGATGGAACAGGCTCGCGCGCTGTTGCGCAATCGCGACTATCAGAACGCCTACCCTGTCCTGGCGGGCCTGGCCCAGCAGGGCAACCCCGAGGCGCAGTTCTTTCTGGCGTTGATGCACGATCGCGGCAACGGCGTTCAACAGGACGTGCGGGAGGCGGTGCGATGGTACACCCGATCGTCGCTCGGGGGCTGGTCCGACTCCATGTTCAATCTGGGACAAAAGTACCACAAAGGCGAGGGCGTTGACGCCGACCAGGCCAAGGCGGCCGATCTGTTCTTCCTCGTCGCGACGACCGGGGACCCGGACGGCCAGTGGGCCTTCGGCGTCCTGGTCGCAGAGGGCAAGGGACGACCGAAGGACCTGATCGAGGGATGCGCCTGGCTGCTGATGGCCGCCAATCAGGGACACGAGGGCGCTCAGAAAGAACTCAAGAACTATCGCCCGCAATTGACGGATCAGCAGGTGAGCAACGCGGAGACGGTGGCCGACACGCTCAGCGAGATGGTCCGGACGGATGGTTTTGCCCTGGAGAAGATGCCGGCGGTCCCGGTGCCGCCCTTCATGGCGTCCGATGCGGACACTCCGACCGCGCCGGCGCCGAGGCCGAACCAGACGCAAAACCAGACACAGAATCAAACCCAGGATCAGGCCCAGACACAGGGAGAAGACAAGGCGATCGCCCGGGTGGACCTGAAAGGGCGCATCCTGCCTGCGGGTGATCTGATGGGCCGGGGGGTCTTCATGTTCGACCCGCAGGTCTATGCGACGATCAAGAGCGTCGTCCAGGACCCCGCGTACTTCCTCCGCGAACTATCCTCGAATCGGGCAGACACGGAATCCGCGCCCGATGCGACGGCAGCATATGACGACGCCAGCTCCTCGGTTATCCTGAACGTCCACATGCTCGGCGCGGTGCGGAATCGAGGCAATGGACGATGGGAATGGCAGACGGAGAACCAGGAGTTCCTGGAGATCGCCACGAACGACAGCGGAGAGACGGTCGCGAACTTCCTGTACAAAGGCGCCTCGGACGAGGCAATCAAGTTCGACGGCCGCACGACCGTCGCGTTCCCGCCCGGCGCCACCAACCCGGCGTACGACAAGAGCAAGAAGCTGCTGTCCTACAATCTGGCCTACCAGGACACCGGGGGCAAGGGCCAGCTCGAATTCCATTTCGACGCCCGCGACAGGATCATGAGCTGCCTGTACAAGGTCTATGGCATGGAGACCGATTTTCCCGCTCAGTGGGTGGCCAAGGCCCGTGTGACGAACGTCGGGACCGGGCGGATCACGGACCTCCGCCTGCGCTACCGGGTGGAGGGCTATTCCGAATGGAGCATCTGGCAGAAGTTCCCGGAGGTCGTGCCGGGACAGACGGTGGTGGGCGTGTACAAGCCCGTCCTGGACAAGAGCATTGCCCTGCTGACCAGCACGACGCCGGCCAACGTGCTGGTGGAATGGCGGTACACCGACAGCGATGGGAAGGTGCAGGAAGACAGCGACGGGAAGCGCGTCTCCATTCTCGGGCGGCACGAGTTCATCTTCTCCAACTTCACCAGAGAGCAGAGTATGGGCAGTTGGTACGATGCGTTCAGCAACTCGGAGATGATCGCGGCCTGGGTGACGCGCGACGATCCGGCGGTCCGGCAGTTCGCCTCGATGGCGAACAAGGTCGCCGGCGGCAGGGGCGCTCCGTACAGCGACGAGGCCGCCTACGCGGTCCTCAAGTCGTGCTATGAACTCTGGCAGGGCAACGATTTCACGTATCAGGGACCGGTCGGCCTGTCGGACCCGACGTTGAGCTTCGACAACACGATCGTTCAGAACATCAAGTTCCCGCGCGACGTCATCCGCGACAAGTCGGGCACGTGCATCGAGCTGGCGGCGCTCTATTGCTCGATGGCGCATTCCGTGGGGCTCAAGCCGTACATGGTCCTCATTCCCGGCCATGCGTTTGCGCTCATTCGATTGCCCTCGGGCAACCTCCTGCCGGTCGAGACTACCGGCGTGGGCGGTGGCAAGACGCACGGCTCCACCCCCTTCGAGGGAGTCGTCCAGAGCGCCGGCGCGACGTACAAGAAGGCTGCCGAGGACGGACGGGTCCTGGAAATCGACATCGAAGACTGCTGGACACGGGGCGTCTCGTCTCCCGAGCTGGAGGCCCTGCCCGCTGATGTCCTGCAACGATGGGGCATTGTCGCGGTCGCCGCCGGCCCGACTACTCCGACCGGGCCGGTTCAGCCGACTCAGCCGGTGCAACCGACACAGCCAGTACAGCCCATGCAGCCAACACAACCAATGCAACCCACGCAACCAATGCAGCCGACACAGCCCCAGGCGCAGGGGGCACTGGTCGGGCTCTGGGTCGGGACAGCTACGATCGATTATCCCGCGATGAGCTATCCGATGCAGGTGCAGGTCGCGATGAATCAGAACGGCCAGTTCACCGCCCAATGGTATGGTGAAGCCACGGTCAGCGACATGTACGGGCGCCAGGTGGTCTACAAGATCACGGAGGCCTTCGTCGGACAGATCCAGGGCGATCGGCTCATCATGCAGGGCCAGAGCAAGACCGTCGTCGTCAACGGCATGTCGCAGCAGGTGCCTGCGGACACGATGACGGTCCGCCTGGAAGGCGGCGAACTGGTCGGCGATGTGAACGTGGCCACCGGCGGTCGCTGCACCTGGCGAGCGCGGCGCCAGCAGTAGAGGCGCCGTCCCTTCGAGCTGAATGATCACGTGTTCCAACAGGATAGCCCGATTGCGGTCGGGCTATTCTGTCGGTCGAATGCCGTCAAAATCCTGAACCGGCTCTGCCTGGGTCTTCTTTCCGCCCAGGCAGAGCGTGGACCCGAAGCGCACCGACCCGCAGGAACAGCGGAGCCATTCCACGGAACGGCGTCGTCCTGTCAGAACGGCTTGTGAACCGCTGCGCTCCTCCCGGCCAGCCAGAGAATCTCTCCGAGTGACAAGGCTCGCGAGTAGAGCCGGAAGTCGTCAACCTGCGCGTCCAGCCACTCGGACTGGCCGGCCCACGAGCCGATAAAGGCGGGCGCCGATCCTGCCGTCATGATTGATCCGCTCGCTGCAGCTCTGCCAATCAGTCCGCCATCGGAGTACAGCCTCTTGTCGGAGCCGTCATAGGTGGCCGTAATCAGGTGCCATTCTCCATCCGTATAGTTGGCGGGATCGATCGGCACATCCAGTTCCGCGTAGCGGTCCGCGATACCCAAGCCGAGAGACAGAATGGCGCCCCATTCCTGGAACGACAGGAGATGGCGAGCGTTCCCATCTTCCTTCCTGTAGATCTCGCAGTACTGATTGAACGTGATATCGTCAGGCTTCACCCAGGCGCTGATGGTGAGTTCCTTGTCGGGCTTGATCGCCGCGGAATGGGCGATGCGCACCGTCTGTTGCAGACCGTCCAGGTCGATGCACTGACCCTGCTTGCCCACGGCGAACAGGGGGTTGCCGACCGCGGTGCCGTGGTAGCCCTGGCCCGAAGTGTCGTTGGTCGTGCCCTCGAATTCGTAGTGCAGGACCAGACCCGTGGCGTCGGGCTCAGCCGGCGTCATCAGCTCGCCGACCTGCGGATACAGGCGTATCGCGTCAATGTAGAGCGAGCCCTTGGCGGCAGCGCCCTCCACGCCGATGGTCAGGCTCGTGACCTTCTGCAGATTGGCGCCCGTCGAGGACAGGTCGATATTCCAGGCCTGCCATTGGGCACGGGCAATGTCGGTCGCGTCGCAGTCGTAGGCGATCTTGGTGCTGTTGATCTTGACGTACAGTCGGCCGGTGTTGCCCTCCGCACCGAAGAACATGAGGGACAGGGTCTTGATGTCGCCCGCGGTCCAGTCCCAGGCGTCGAACGACAGGGTTGCCTCCGATTTGCCTTCCGTGCGGTTGTCGTATGAGAGAGGCATGGATTGTCCGCCGGAATAGACAATCGTCTGCTCGGCAAAGGGGGTATCCTCGTGACCGACCACCGAGCCGTTGCCGTTGTTGGGACCCCAGCCGTCGACCCACGACTCGTAGATCCGCGTGCCCTGATCCTCCTCGTCGTTGTAGGTCTCGAAATCGTCCACTGTGCTGTAGAGCGGCGTAGTGAAGCTCCAGACTTCGCTCGCGTAGGACGCAGGGGTCCGGGCGTCATTCACCTCGGTAATCGACCAGTAGTACGTGGCGCCGTACAGCAGCCCGCTCACGGCGCAGGTGCTCTCCGTCACGGTATCGATCAGCGTCAAGGCGTTGGCGTCTGTTCCAAAGTAGACCTGATGCGACGCCGCTTCCCGGCCCGCACGCCAGCCCAACTTCACATCGATGCGGCTGGTCACGTCGCCCGTTGCGGGGTCGGGCTCTCTGGCATACGTGGGAATGGCGAAGAACCGCACTTCACTGAGACCATAAGCGGTGGCCAGATCTCGCTGGTTGCTCTGGATGTCGATCCTGACCATTCTGGCCGCGGCGCCGCCGAAATCGACGACCGTGTTGGCTTCATAGCCGTTCCGCCCCGGCGCCGGGGCGAACGCCGGCACGTTCTCGAGGGCAGACCAGGCAACACCGTCTGTGCTGACGGCTATCGTCGCGTCTTTGACGCCGAAGCCCGCGACGGCTTCGGTGTCCCCGTTGTAGTTCCACACCAGCATCCGATCCAGCTTGTGGACCTTGTCGAACTCGTACTGAATCCAGGGCGACTTGTCGCCGATGGCAGTGAGCCACATGGTGGCGGTCGTGGTGGCGTGTTGATCGGCGTCGTCGAGTCCGGAACCATCCACGGTCTGGTCGGGGGCGCCTGCACTGGCCATCCGGCTGGAACCCGTCGCTTGGACGCCTTCGACCGGAACCGAATAGGGCTCCACCGTGAAGCTCCAGACGTTGCCCTTGCTGACCGTGTTGTCCGGCGCGCCGATGACCTGATCGACGCGCCAGTAGTACGTCTGGCCGAATTCAAGACGTCCGGCAGGGGCATAGCTGTGGGCGTCCTGGTCCTGACTTGCCAGCACACCGAGCGGGGCGGTCCTGTCCGCGTCGCCGACAGCGACGGAGTCCGTGCCGAAATACACGTCAAACGCGTCGACCGACTCTCCCGACGCCCAGCTCAGGGCCACATCCCGCGGCACGTCGTCCGCCCGGTTGGCCGGATGGGGTCTGGAGGCCTTTGTCAGGCCGGCCCCGGAACCGACCTGGAAGTTGTCCGTCCACATGCGGTCGTCGCCGCCGCTTCCCCACCCACAGCCCACCCTCGCATTGGAGATATTCGTATCTGGCAGGAGCCGCGTCAGGTCCACGACGCCGAGCGAGATCTCGTCCGTGAAGATCTCGAGCTTCTTCTGATCCAGCATGAATCGCACCGCGAAGTTGTGCCATTCTCCGATCGGCGCGATCGACTTCAGGCCGCTGTCATACTCCTTGCCGTGATAGATGCCGATGTCGCCCCAGGTTCCCGCGTAGTCGGCGCCGCGGAAGAACACGGCCAGAGCCTGGGCATCGAAGAAGGAGTCGGCAGGGGAGATCCAGATGTCGATGCGGTCCTTTCCCTGCACCGCGTCCATCTGAACGACGAAGTCGTTCCGCAAGCCGTAGGCGATGCTCCAGTCGCCGCCGCTGCCGCCGGTCTGGGTCATCCCGGTCTTGGAGCCGGCCCCGCTGCCGCCGGGCCAGGGCGTGACGCCGGGAAGCGCGTTGTCGTCGGCGTTGATCGACCATGCCGCCTCGGTCCACCGCGCCTGCGGATTGCCGTAGCAATGCTCCACGGCCAGACCCGCGACGGGCACCGGATAGGCTCCCCAGGATCTGTCGGCGATTCCCCCGGCGTTCGTGCCGGTGAAGGTGTCGCTGTAATCGAGGGTGGTGATCAAGGCAGACGAACCAACGGGAACACCCGTGTTTTCCGCCTGGGCACAGATCGCCATCAACAACAGCGATCCCAATACAACGGATGCCGTCCCCACTCTCATGCTTGTCCTCCTCTGGAGCTGTGCTCCTCAACGGACGGTTTGTCCCCCAACACCACTCACCGCGACCCTTCGCACGCGTTGCCCGTGGAGTTCTCCCCGGGACTCATTTGTCTCCCACGGGAATGCCGGGGAGCTTGTAGAAGCACAACCAGTTTCCCCCTTTCGAGCCCAGATCGATCGTGGCTCTGGCGTCGTTGAGATCCCAGTTGCGCCACTCCACGCGACCATCCTCGAACAGGAAGTTTCCCCCCTCCGGCACGCCGGTGCCGGGCTTGGGATGCGTCGCCGAAGGGACCACGGTCCCGTCGGTGTTGGTCGTGTCCCACGTCACGCTGCCCTTGTTGGCGGACAGCGACCATGTCCCGACCCCCTGCAACCGATCGCTCATCACAGGGGCGGACTGGTACCTGCCTCCCAGTTTCTTGCGCGAGTGCCACGCTTTGATTCCGTTGCAGCCGTATTCCCAGCTCTTGGTCACGTCCCGATGCGGCAGATAGAAATAGCCGGTAAGGATCGGTTTCGTGGCGGCCTGCGCATCGGGGTTTCGCCACAGGTCCGCCAGCCGGTGCCATTTGTCGGTGGGACAGAACAGGACGTGGGCGCGATCCTTTGCCTCCTCCGTCTTCTGGGACTCGACCAGGTACCTCTTCCAGAAGGACGCCATCCTGACCCCCATCCAACTGACGTCGTACCCGTCCATGTTGTCGGGAAAGAAGTTCTCACTATCGGCGGCGTACATGTGCAGGGCGACTCCCCACTGTCGCTCGTTGTTCGCACAGAACGTGCGCCAACCGCTCTTTCTGACCCTGCTCAGGGCAGGCAACATAACCGCCATCAGAATGGCGAGGACGGAGATGACGACCAGCAATTCGATCAGCGTGAAGGCACTGGACCTTGTCCTGCTCATCTCTCATACTCCTTCCAAAGTCGTCGCCACAGGGACTCACCCGATCCCGTAATCGCTCTGATTCTGCCCCGTCTTCGGCGACATCGCCCGGCAACCCAATGCGTCGCTTTCAACCGCCGCCGCACAGCGAGGCCGAGGGATCTGCACAGAGATTCCACGAGGGATTGCGACGGGATTCCGGACACCTCGTTGCCTGCCGCCTGCAGCGGGACATGGTGGGGATCCACACAGAGCTTTGGTCTTGCATGTCACGCGGAATGGATCCGGTTTCCAATGAGCTCTTTCGTCAACACCGTATGCTACCACATACGCGCGGATCTGTCAAAGCATTTCAGGCCCAATCGGGCCTTGCGCCTTCGGGGGTACACGGCCGTTCCTGCACGTACGCGACGGAGGTCCAGGCAGACCGCTGATCGCCATTCCCGCGAGAGCGGAAATCCACTTCGTGGGGTGCGTCGCATACCCCGGTTTCTGGATTCCTGCTTGACGCAGGAATGACAGAGTCGCGTCAACGTCTCGTCACTCTCCGGGAGGTCGCAACTACGGTCTTGCACCCGTCGGGCAGCCGGGCAGGTTATATCTCTTGATAGTCGGGAGCTTGTTGGGTAGGATTGGCGGGGTATGGCGACAACTGTATTGTGTGACTGTGTCGATGGGGACCGTCAGGCCACGCACATGAGATTCGCGTTCGGTATGACTCGACGCCATTACCCACACTGACCCCAGGAAAGGATCAACACGTGACAAACCACAAAGGCAAACCAGCGAAGGATCAGGGCATGTCTCCTGGTCGAAGAGCGTTTCTGAAGGCGACGGCGGCGTCGGTGGCGATGCCCTACCTGATCCCGGCGTCCGCCATGGGCAACGCGGGCAGGCCCTCGCCCAGCAACCGCATCGTGATGGCCGGCATCGGTCTGGGCAACATGGGCAGCGGCGACCTGAGTTCCTTCCTGGGTCGCGACGACGTCCAGTATGTGGCTGTGTGCGATGTGAAGAGGGATGTCCGCAACGCCAGAATGAACCAGGTGAACGAGAAGTACAATAACAAGGACTGCAAAGCGTACAACGACTTCCGCGAGGTCATGGCGCGCGGCGACATCGACGCGCTGCACTGTGCCACGCCGGACCACTGGCACGCAATCGTCGTGATCGAAGCCTGCCGCAACGGGAAGGACATCTACTGCCAGAAGCCCGAGACCAAGACGCTCCGCGAGGGCAAGCTGATGATCGACGCCGCCCGGCGGTATAGTCGGATCGTCTCCGGCGGCAGCCAGCGCGTCCTGGAGGACTACCGGGCCGCGGTTGATGCCTGCTGGAGCGGCAGCAAGGGCCTCGTCAAGTCGATCAACGTGAACGTCGGTCCGTTCCCGACGGACTGCAACAAAGCAGGCGAGCCGATCCCCGACGGCTTCGACTGGAACATGTGGCTCGGTCCCGCCCCCTGGGCGCCGTACCATCCGCACCGCTGCAGCGGCAGCTACAATATCGACGGCACGAGCTGGCGGTCGTTCAAGGACTACTCCGGCGGCGGCATGACCGACTGGGGCGCCCACCATTTCGGCGGCGCCTGCTTCGCTCTGGACGTCAGGGAGCTGGAGCCCGAGGAAGTGATCTTCCACAACGAGAACGGCAGGAAATATGCGACCTGCCGCTTCCCGAACGGCAAACTGCTTCACCATAATTGCCCGGGCCGCGGCAACATGGCCGTGGAAGGCTCGACCGAATCATGCCCCTCGAAGCCGGTCCCGAGTTATGCGGGCACCGGCGGCATCTACGGGGATTTCATCGACTGCGTCAAGACGCGAAAGAAGCCCTTCCGCGACATCGAACTCGCGGCCCACACCGCGACCGTGTGCCACCTGTTCCTGATCGCCTATGAGCTGGAGCGGTCGTTGAAGTGGGACACCGCCAAACAGCAGTTCGTCAACGACGACGAAGCCAATCGCCTTGTCGACGTTGCCCGAAGAGAGCCCTGGGTGATTTGACGTTGCGATGATTGCGACAAGGAGATGGAATCATGACGAACAAAGAGACTGTTGGAGTGACACTGGCGTTCGGCGCGACGGCCTCAGCGGTTGCCCAGGCGGATTCCGCCGCGGTGGATAACGCCTTCACGACACTGAAGACCTATGACTGGGGCGCGGACCGCGCCGCCCTGAATCCGATTGACCAGGCGATCATCGCCACGCACGGCGATGCCGCCGCACGCAAGATCCTGGAGAAGCGTCTGGTGGACGCCTTGGCCGGCGGCCTCTCGCGATCCGCGCAGGACTACGTGTGCCGAAAGCTCAGAGTCGTCGGCACCGCGCAATCGGTCGAGGCGCTTGCCGCTCTTCTGCCGGCCGAGGAGACCTCGCACATCGCTCGTTTTGCGATGGAACGTATTCCGGACGAAAAGGCGGCCGCCGCATTGCGGGACGCGCTGCCCAAGGTCGGCGGCAAACTCAAGCCGGGCATGATCGGTTCGCTGGGCGTCCGCCGCGACGCCAAGAGCATCGAGGCCATCTCGAAGCTTCTCGGCGACCCCGATCTCCAGGTCGCTCAGGCTGCAGCGCACGCCCTCGGCCTGATCGGCACGCCCGCCGCCGCCCAGGAACTGGGCACGTTCGCAAAGAAGGCGCCCGCCAACATGAAGATGCCGGTCGCTGACGCGCGCCTGATCTGCGCCGAGCAGTTGCTGGCCGACGGCGCCAAGGCCGAGGCGATAGCGTTGTACAAGGAGCTCCAGGGCGACGACCAGCCTGCGTCCGTCAAGGCGGCCGCCATGAAAGGCATGGTGACCGCGGCGAGCAGGAAGTAGCCGTCCACAACAGGCAAGCAGAGGATGTCCCAAACAGGCCCGTACCGCCGCGAGGTTGTGCGGGCCTTTCCATTGGATCGTAGGTCAGATGGATGGACTGCCGGGCGACCCGCCCTCGATGCGGCTGGCTTGCCAGCTCTCCGGCAGAGCGGGGTCTGCGGTCACGTCGACCATCTCCAGCGACGGCCCGCCTCCGTCGGCCAGTGAGGGCCAGGGGGTCTGCGTGCCGTAGGTGAATTCAATGAGGATCTCACCGCCCGCGTCCACGAGTCGAATATGTTCGCCGGCGTTGGACAGACGCCCTCCGTATTCGCCTGCGACCGGCAAACCGAGGCCGTATCGTGTTTCAAATGCCTTGAGGCTCTTGACGACCAGCACGTACTGCCCGGGAGCCAGCAGCGTCCGGGCGCCGCCGGCGAAATCGAACTCGATGCCATCGACGAAACGGAGTCCCGTGAGGTCGAGCGGGGCAGTTCCGGAATTGACCAGCTCGACAAACTCGAAGTCGTCGTCATCACTGAAACCGGCTGCCTGTTCGGCAGGGGTCGGATCGGCAGGGTGGTAGTGCAGCTCTGAGATGGCCAGCGTCCCTGAGCCCACCGAGAAGGACGCTTCGTTCAGAGCGCTCCACTCAAACCCGTCGAAGGCCCGCGCCTTGATCGTCACGGGATCCGACAGCACGATAGGTCCTACGTACTGTCGTGCTATGGGCTGCTCCCCTGTGACCAGCCGCTCGCCGACGATCAGCTCGGCGTCGATAAGGAAATCGGAGCTTCCCGCGGAGACATTCAGGCCGTGAACTGCCAGGAGGTTCGCGCCCGGCTGCAGGGCATCGAGGAACGTACTCACATCGAAACTGCTGAACTGAACCGCGGCGGAGTCATCATGGCCGGCCGTCGCCGCAGAGTTCCATTGGACGTTGGCCGGCGCGTTCTCGGAGGCAATGACGACGCCGTTCAGATAGGCGACGAAACCGTCGTCATAACGCATCCGCAGGGTCATGAAATTCGCTTGCTCTCGCGTCTCTTCGTCGAGAAGGAACGGCATGCGAATGAACACGGACGTGGCGGTCCCCCGCATCGAGGCATCGACATCGATGGCGATCAGCGCGTCGTAGTCGTCGCTCGTATCGTAGCCGACGCCGCCAATGCCGAAGGCCCATGCGGAATCGTTGACGCCGCCGACCGTATGCCAGGCGGAGCCGAGGGCGCTTCCGCCATTGGCGACCGACGGCACGAGGACCCTCCTGAGGCTGTCGCTCGTGACCAGGGCCGTCTGGGAGAGTTCCTCCACATCGACAGGCACGAACGGGTCGGCTCCGTTCGTGGTGTAGTAGATCGTCCCCGCAGCCGAGCTCATGGACAACTCGAATCCCGGGTCCACGCTTCCGCCTGGGTGACTGAAAACCGGCGCGTCGAGGTCGGGATAGAGGCCGGCGCTGCGGAACTGCTTCAGAACGATCTGCGACCTCTGGGGGAAGTAGTTGGCCAGGAGACTGTCTCGGTGCCTGGCCCAGTGATCGTTCCGAGTGAACAGCGTGCTGCTGAGCTGATCGCCCCAGCGGGCGGATTCTCCCACGATCGCCTGCTCGACCTGATCGGCCCGTGCGGCGAACCGTGCGGCGGGGCGGTTGTTCTCCGGGTGCTCCGGGTCCCAGGCGGGATGGTCGGGATTCACGTAGAGGGCCCCGCCGTTGAAGAAATGCCGATGGATACGATCGGCAAACAACATCCGGAACCTGGCGTTGGCGCGGAGGGCCGCGTAGGGGCGGGCCACCGCGCTGCTCGCGGACGTGACGTTGGTGTTCAGGTCCCGCAGAGCGGTCTCCGTGTCCCAGGGGTAGAACTGGAAGCCGTCGCCGTCGTTCCGGTCGCGTCCGACCCACCAGTTGCGCCCCGGCCAATCGGTGTTGCCGACGTAGAAGTTGAGGATCATGTAGTCGATCATGTTCTGGACGTCCAGCAGATCCTCGTACTGGGGATTCCGCTTGCCGTTCGGATCGTTGCCCTGGATGCGCTGGTAGACGCTGTCGTCGGAGAGGTCGTTATTGAGCATCGCGAGCAGGCGGTTCCAGGCATCGTAGTTGCCGTCGGGGACGGAGTCCTGATTGATGGCGTCCCAGGAGTCCTTGTCGCCGCCGCGATAAGAAGCGGAGAAGGCGGCATCCGGACGCTCGACCGGATTGTACAATCCCCAATAGAGTCCATTGATGTAGAGATGGACGAACATGCTGTGCGAGGCCAGATTGCCCATGGCCCGGACACTGTCCATGGCGAACGCGTCGCGCACGTAGACGGCGCTGCTCCCGCCGTATGGCCAGGCGTCGTTGCTGTTGGCTCGCAGGATGAAGTTGTCGAACTCCTGTGCGGCATCCGACCCGAAGAGAGGATAGCCGAGCTTCGCGGCCCCGTACTCTTCGCGAAAGACCAATCGGAACGACTTCTTCAGAGTCAGGTCGAACCGCCGGAAGGCGCCGCCCTGAATCCGTATGCCGGCGTTTTCCTGGAATCCTCCGGCGCCGTCGGGATAGATCAGTTCCAGCGAGGCCGGCCGCTCCCAGTTGTCGCCGTGCATCGTCGGGTTGGAGTAGATGCCCTGTGAGCCGAACATGTCGGCGACGTCCATGACGATGGACATGGACGGCAGGGATTGGAGATCGTCTTCGATGGTCGCGGCGTACTTTCCGCTGAAACTGTCCTTGCCCGCCGGGCCGATCACACGCGGGTCCAGGCCGTAGTCCGCGGACTGGCCGTTCCAGGTGGCGGGGAATCCCGCTGCAAGCGCCGCCGCCTGGTTCTGTGTCACGATATCGCCCACGAACAAGTACGTGTGCGTCACGACGCGCGACGGCCGCCATCCGTCCAGAAAGGCGGCTGCGCGGAGTGTTGTCGTCCGGCCGATGAAAACTGGGCCGCTGTACTCATGTCCCGTAGCCGGCGTCGGCTCGCTACCGTCCAACGTGTAGCGAAGGGTCGCTCCCTCGGTGGGACACGCCATCGCCACCTCGAACGGTGCGTCGTAGAATCCCCGCTCTCGGTCGACGAGGGGATCGGCCACCAGTCCCAGAGTAACCGGGCCATTGATGCGCCCCGGCGTGGGGGATTCGAAGTATCCGCGGTCCCCGAGGATCACCTGCGTGTTCTCCAGTTGGGCCCAGAGCAGGAAATCCTCGCTGCTGGCCGCATCGTTCAACGCTTGGATCGCCAGGACGTTGACGCCGGTCCCGACCAGGTGGGCGGAGCCGCTCAGGTCGAACCGTTGCGCAACCAAGGCCTGATCGTGCGGGCGGTCCGCAGTCGCCTTGGAATTCCAGGCCAGGACGGTCGGGGCCTGGGAACGGGCGACCTCGACCCCGTTCAGGAAGGCTACGAATCCGTCGTCATAGCAGACGTGCAGCGCGAGCCAGTCCAGAGGCTGGTTCGCCTCGACGGTGAACGGGATCCTCAGGTAGATGGACGTGCCGCGTTTGTACAGGGCCGTTTCGACGTCGGCGCCGATCAGATCCGCGAATACTGTGATCGGTCCGCTGACGCCGAGGAACTGGACCTCGGCAATCTGCATGGCGACCGCGGCGGCGGCGTTCCGCACCGTGGGGAACAAGAGCCGATAGTGGCTGTACGCCCGGTCGTTCGCGAAGGTGACTTCCACCGTGAAGAACCTGGCGGAGAAATTGGGCACGCTGCCGTGGGCGATTTCCACGAAGTTGTAGCCGTCGTTGGACCCGAACAGCGCGAAGCTCGTGGGGTCTCTCTCCACCGCGTCGTTGGCGGAGGTCAGGCGCAGACCAGTGACGACGGACGGCCCGGTGGAGGGCGTGACGGTGAATCCCGCGTTCAACTTGTCGAAGTTGAGGTACTTCGTCTGGGGGTTGTTGTCGATGGCCTTGTCGACTTCTTCGTTCGTAGGCGAGTTGAGCGACGTAGCCTCGATGGCGTCGCCCGGCCGGGTGACGTCCTCCACCGGCAATTCCGGGGCCTGCGTGCGATCGTATCCGATTCCCAGGGTGACCTGCGTCCAGCTCGAATCATCGAAGTCCGGGCGGACCCAGTCCATGCCGATGTCGTTGTCCGCCGGCAGCCACATTCGCGCAGCGCCGGCGCCCGAGACCAGCAGCGTAGTCTCCACCTCCATCGCGGTCCCGTACGAAACGTCGCTGATCTGGCGGGGGTATTCGGGAAGGAACTCCGTGGCAATCGTCATCCCATCGGGTCCGACGAGAGCCAGGTATTCCCCGTTGCGACTGAGCTTGAAGCTCGTGTGCAGTTCGCCTGTGGGGTCCGTGCGGTTCTTCCCCGACGCGAAGACCCGAAGGAAACCCTGTCCGCCGATGACGACCTCCGGGAATTGCCATTGCGTCAGATCCACCCGGTCGTTGGTGAGATGCCAGCCGCCAATCGAAGCGGGACTGCGGCCTGCGTTGTAGATCTCGATCCAATCGCTGGAGTCGCCATCGTCGTCTTGTGCGCCGAGATGATTCGCGGCCAGGAACTCCGTGATCGTCAGTTCCTGCGCCGGCGAAGACCCGGGGGGCAAGACCGCGAGACAAGAGAACGCGGCCAATAACAAGCGCCCCGTCATGGTGTGACAGTTCATCGTCATCAAGCCTCTCCGATTCCATTACAGCGCCCGGTTGCCGTTGGGAACCCGGCGCTTCGAATACCCGATGCAAGAGCAAGGCATGATGCACACTCAGCACCTCGGGGGCAAGCACAGCAAACCACGGACTTCGGTTCGTATCTGTTCTGCGACGTTACCTTATGATACCGAATTACCGGTCCGAAGTCAACGAGATCGTGACGATGGCAGCGCAGGGCGTGTAGTGGAGCGCGATGGCTTGCTGGCCGCCGGCATTCGCGCGAATCTCGATCCCTGTTTCAGCGAGGTCCGCGGCGAAGAGCGGACGCACTGTCACCTGGCGGTCGAGATGGCTTTGCAGGGCAGCTACCGCTTGCGGGTCGCGGAAGTTGATGGCGAAAGACGCACACGCGCCCATGCCGCTGCGCAGCGCGATGTCGTCCGAAGCCGCGGCGCCCAGCCCGTGCAAAGGCAACCAGAGCGACAGACCGTAGGTCATAGCCTGCACCTTGCGAGGGAAGGACTTCGCGTCCCAGCAACTGTCGCTGCCCCGGCGACAGACGGCGGAACTGCCAAATACAACAACCCCAGGACGACGTTGAAACAGATGGTCTTCATGATGATCTCCCGGTTGACTACAAGCTCAAGGGGTGTTTTCGGTTCTCGAGCGGCAGTCGGACGGGTGCATTGAGCCTGTGCGATTCATACACCGCCAGGATCATCTCCAGCGCCGCGCGCGCATCGTACATATTGCACTTCGGCTGAGTATCAGTCTCGATGGCGCGGATCAGATCGAGTGCGATCAGGCGATTGCCGTATGCCTGGCCCGGGTCGCTGAGAGGTTCGCCCTTGCCGATTCCCTCGCTGGATATGCGAATCCATGGCGCCTGGCTGCGCCCCGGTCGCCAGGATGGATCCTCCACGTACCAGATCTCCGGCACGGCGCCCATGGTCATCGTGAGGATGCTGCGACTTGCGAAGATCTGAAGGCCGTATCGGCTGGACGCACCGTGCCGGGCACGGTGGGAGGAGAAGTAGCCCGTGGTCAGCCCGTCGAAACGATACATGGCCTGGATCTCGTCTCCAGCCAGGGGACCGATTCCCTCCGCTCCGTCGCGCACATCGTCTTCTGTGACGGGATGCCCATCGGCTTTCACCTCCGCGAAGCACCGTTGCGGATCGCCTGCGAGAAGCCGCATTAGGTCCATGACGTGAGTGCCGAGCACCATGAGGTCTTCGCCGCCGCCGCGACGGTCTTCCTTGCCTCGACCGCGCAACTCCAGGAGATCCCCCAGCGTTCCCGCGGCGATCATCTTCTGCGCGTGCGCCAGCGCCGGGCTGTAGCGAGTCTGACAGGCCATAGCCAATTTCAGGTTGCGCTTCTCCAGTGCGGCGATCATTTCGTCCGCCTGTTCAAGCGTCTGGCCCATCGGCTTCTCCAGAAGGACGTGGCAATCGGATTGGGCGCAGGCCAGCACCATGTCCCGATGGCCGTCGAGCCACCGCGGGGCCACGCTCACAATCTGCGGGTGCTCCTTCTCGAGCATTTCCTGGTAGTCGGCGTAGCTTCGCGACACGCCGAGACGCCGTTCCGCCGCGGCACGGCCTTTCGGATCCGGGTCGGCTACTGCCACCAGTTCCGCCTGCTCGATGTCCTTCCACACGACATCCAGTCCATGACCGTAGTCTCCGCGGCCCGTGTTGCCGATGACCGCGACCCGGTATTTCGCGGTGCTCCCTTGGGCCTTGCTCGCAGCGTTCCTGGATAGCGAGACCAATCCGAACGCCGAAGCGGCCATGAAATCACGCCTTCTCATATCGTGTCTCCTGTCGGGCCGAGGTCATGGGCGTGGCCCAGTCACCCTGCACAGCTCACCGCGTCGTGAGCCGACGGTACTGTAGGATCGCCGAGTCGGGCTGGCGCACCAGTTCGATCTCCAGACCGGCGTTGGTCAGTCGGCCGGCTGCGAGCTTGTCGCTGTGACCTGTGTCCAGATTGGTGACTTCGTACGACGCATCCTGGCTCAGCCCGCCAAGACGCAGCGCGGCATTTGTGTAGACGCTGGCGGACCGCTTCAGAACAACGACGATTCCTTCGTCCGTATCGGGCAGGTGGAGCTGGTAAGCCAGCCACACGTCCGCCGCCTGGCTGTACGGCGTCAGCGGGTAGAAGTCGCCGTAGAAGTACTTCTGAATGGCTTTGTACTGTTCGATCATCGCCTTTGCCTGTCGGGCCGACGCTTCGTCGTCCTGCGGCGGCAGCCTGACATTCAGTCCCGCCGTCATGGTGCTGCGAAACTCGTACTCGTGTCCCGCCGTGAGCGTCACGCCCTCGCTCATGTGCAACGGCACCCACTGCGACAGGCCGAACGTGTGGCATTGGCGATGAATGGCGTCCGCGGGCCAGTCGGTTCGCCACAGTGCGGTGGCCCGCCCGATGGTCTCCAGGTCGATCCGCCGTCCGCCGCTGGCACAGTTGTCGATGGCCAGGTGCGGATGTCGCCGCAGCAGTTCGTCCCACATCGCGTACAGTCCCTCGACGAAACGGATCTCCATCATGCCCTGGCGATCGGGCGCATCGATCCCCAGCCAGTACTCCAGCGGGGCAATGTTGAAGTCCTCGCGATACCAGTCGAGGCCGAACTCGACGATTCGCGCGGACAGCCAGTCGGTCAGGAACCGTTGCGCCTCCGGCTCGCCCATGTTCCACAGCATGTCGCCTTCGCAGATCTGGCTGCGGCGGCTCTCCCGCACGATCCATCGCGGGTCCTCATGCGGGACGCCCCAGTTCATGTTGCGTTGCTGGTACTCAGGGTTCGCGCCTTTGAGTTCCAGCAGCCAGCCGGGGCGATCTTGGAACTGGGCCCACGGCGTCCCCTGGCAGACTCGCTGCGCCTCGAACCACAGTAGCAATGTGCGCCCCGACGGGTGCAATGCGTCGCTGAGCGGTCGAAAGCCTTGCGGATACAGGTCCTTCCGCACTTCCCAGTTGCCGGCGTGCGAGTACCACGGCGCGCCGCCGAACCACTCGGCGTCAATCCAGTACAAGTCGATGGGCAGGTCTCTGCCGATGATCCGGTCGATGGTCTGGAGGTGGTCGGTGACAGGGGCACCACCCCAGGAGCCGACCAGGACCGGCAACACCATCGGCTTACCGTTCGGCCGAGGTCGATGATGTGTCAGCAGGAAACGTCGCAGCAGGTTGTTGCCGCGGAGACGCTCGCCTTCCCACCAGAGCATGAGAATTCGCGGCGTGCGGATCTCCTCGCCGGGATGCAGTTTCAGGTGCGTGCGCGCCATTCCCGCCTGAATCGCCAGCTTGCCGGTCTTGTCCGCTCGGATCGTGACCGCCCATTCGCCGGTCCAGCCGATGCCCAGGACGAAGCCGCGACCTCCCTGGTCGAGGTTGAAGAAGGGCAACACCTCGCTCGATGAGCGCCCGCCTCCGGGTTGCAGATGCAATTCGGTTCCCGGCGTCAGCGGCGCGGTCACAGGTGCGAAGTCGTCCAGGCAGCACAAGGCTCCCTTGGCGTAGTGCAGCACCCCGGTCCGCTCGCCCGCGACGCCGGATGGGATGCGCACGTCGAGAGGCAGAATCTGTTCGAGGATGGGCGAATCGGTTGTCCCGTGGTTCTTGAGCCGCAAGACCCACTCGACCGCCGGGAAGTCGTTGAAGCGGACCATCTCCGCGACAACTTCCAGGCCCGTCTTGGCATCTCGCCAGGACACGGACCGGCGCCGGCTCGGCGCGGCGGACTCTTCGGCGCCCGATGTCACAGTCCAGGAAGGCCATGACGCCGCCGACGGCTGGGAGCCCAACACGAACGAGAACGGCACATTTGCGTCCGTCGCCTGCGGGACGAGCCGTTGCGTCCATTGTTCGGCACGCCGCATTTCCGCGGGTGATCCCTGGACCTTCCAGGGCTCGCCCGCCAGAGCGCTCGGCGTCGCAAGTCCGACAAAACACGCCAACGCCGCCAGTAGGATGACAGGTCGCGTCATCGCATAACCTCCTTCGAAAAGCGACTGTGTTCACATGGACGAGATCAACGATCTGAATCCTGCGGACCGCCGGGCCGGAGGTATGTCCGGATGTCACTCGGCAGGGCGTTCTTCGGTTGGGCGGAGACACGGAGGTGGTCGAGCAGCGTGCCGAGCAGCCAGCGACCGGCAGCGTTGCCTTCGCCCGCGTGGCGTACGGCGCTCACCAGGAGCCGACCCTTTCCGACGCGGGTCTCGAAGATCAGGCCGTGCGTCTTTACCGTCGTGAGGTCGTGCGTGTCCCAGAGCATCAGGATCGGGTCGATGCCCTCGACGTACTGGATGTCTCCAACGACCTGGCCGGCGAGGTCGAAGTGCTGCAGCTCGACAAGGAGATCGCGAGGCGCCCTCGCGGTCAGAGCGTTGTCCGGCACGTAGGGCGCCCCCCGCAGGAACCAGTGGTCGCTGAGCGGGAGACTGCCCTCCTGCCCGTCGGGCAGAAGCAGGACGCGCCCTCCTGCATCGAGAGAACGCACAAGCTCCTCGCTGAATCTCGCAGCCACGACCACCGCATCGGTACTGCCTCCACGGTAGCGCGGCACACCCGCGAAGAGTTCCCTTCTCAGATCCTCGCCCAGCGACTCGTCCACTTCCATTCCCCTCATGGTCCCTGTTGCCGAAGCTGGAACCACCCAGATGGGCCACTCGTTGCGGAATACTCCAGCCGCGGTCGTCAACGTCGCTCGGATCACGAAGCGGATTGGCACGGCTGTCGCCGGCAGGGGCCAATCCATCGCAACCCTCGCGGCCAAGGTGCCCACTTCCTGGTCGATGTCCTTCTCTTCGCTGTGCTGCAAGGGGGGTCCGGCTCCGTCGGCGGTCTCCAACATGACCTCCAACCGGCCATCGCCAATCGCCTGCTCGCCGAAGTGGCTGATCAGGATGTCACCCCGCAGCCGTTCACCACTGGCGAAGCTCCTTCGATCCGCATCGGTCTTGAGCAGGCAGATCGTATCGCGCTGCCAGGACCAGTCGGCCTCGCTCCACTTGGGCGAGCCGAGGTAGTCGATGAGTCCCATGGAGGCTCGCGGGATGTCGCGGATGACGCTGATGACGTAGCCGCCGCAGGGCACTTCGCGTCGGTAGACCTCCGCCTGGAACTTGCGCATGAGCAGGCCGTAGGAGAGAGAATCCCTCCGAAGCTGCCCGATCCCGCCGGGGCCGGCCACCGCCTGCATTTGCTCTATCCAGTGTGCGACCGCGTCGAGCACACTGGACGACCACCAGGGGCGCTCGGCGCCAAGATGCTCCAGAATGGCCTTCCGGTCGATCCACGTATCGGCGCAGATGGCCTCCCCGAGCACCAAGGGCTTGAGGCCGTGCGCGAGGATGTGCTGATTGAAGCCCTGCAGGGTTTGCACCCACGTGTGATTGTTGCCGTACGGGTGGTCGTCGTAGAAATCGTGCACACGGTTCCAGCCGATCCAGCTCGAGTCGTCTTCCAAGATCGCGCCGGGGATCGCGGCCTTGGCCAGGTCGTAGAGCCGCTGGATCACCTTCAAGTCCGCAGAGGAGCCCGTCTCACAGGTGAGACTGCGAAGGAAGATGGACGGATGATTGCGGTCGTAGTCGAAGAACTCGGCAAACTCCCGGCACAGCGGCTCCAGAAACTCCGTGGTGAGCGTGGGATGCCAGGTCGGGTACTCCATCCAGGTGAGCATGCCCATCTCGTCCGCCAGCTCCAGATAGCGTTGCGGCGGGACCCACAGGCAGAACTTCATGAGGTTGAAGCCGCAAGCTCGCGCGAATTCCAGCTCGCTGCGCCAGGCGGCTTCGCCCGGATTGGGGGCGGTGAGCGGGGGGGAGTACCCCCAGTTCAACAGTCCGCGGAGCTGCAACGGCCGACCGTTGAGACGGAATTGCTGACCGAAGACCTCGGCAGTCCGGAAACCAACCCGCGCATGCACAACGTCTCCGCCGTTTCCAGGCAAGACCGCCTCGACTTCGTAGAGGCATGGCTCCGCGGGAGACCATGGACGCGCATCCGGCACAGGCGCCCGGCAGACGAGCGTGTCTCCCGAGCGAACGACGTTGGGCGACAGAGCTGCCCAGTCCCGCTCGCCGCGCAGACGCGATCGCATCGCGACGCTCCCGATGTCCTCGGGGACGTCCCCCGCCAGCGGGACCTCAAGGCGCACTTCCGACGTGGTCAGGTCGCCTACCGCGAGCAGACGCAGGTCATCGCAATATGTCGCCGGCACGATCAGCAGCGTCACCTCCTGCCAGAGCCCGCCGAAATGGGGCGCCACGATAGGCAGGAAGCCCTGCGTGTTGTGGCCGACCTTCTCGTCGAGACGGACGCGGAGTTCATGGGGTTGGCCCGCCGGCGTCTTGCGCACCTGTTGGGTGACGTCGAAACGAAAGGGCGTCCAGGCGCCGAGGTGCGTGCCCAGCCTCTCGCCATTCCACCAGACTTCCGCCTCGGTCGCAGCCGCCTGAAAGTGCAGCAGGACGCGCTTGCCCGCAGGCAGGACGAACGGCTCGATGCGTTTGCGATACCAGCCCACGCCGTCGAATGCGATCCCTTCATGCTGTTCGAAGCTGGACGGCACCGTCGCTGTTTTCCACTCGTCGGTCGGCGCACCGTCGCGTTGGAAGAGCCATTCGCCGTTTAGCGAGATGGCTTGGCGGACCGGATTGACAGGAGTCTGGATTGTACCCCCTGACGGGGGGACTGCATGGGACACGGTCGCGGCTGCGAGAAGCAAGCCTGCCACGACCCCAGCTACCGGCGCACAGCCTCTGCAACAGACCATGCCGCAACTCCTTTCCTGATGTCGATGTTGCGACCACAATTGCGACGCCTTTATCCGGGCACGACAACCGAATTATAGTCTTCCTTCGGTCGCCGCAACAGCCGCAAAAACACCTCGCCGGCATCGACGGGAGATTGTGAAGCTGTTCGAGGAGAATCAGTATGGCCGCAGTCCGGGCCGGCCCGTCGATATGAGCTTCGACGTGTTCGACAAAGCGACGCCCGCCTTCGATGGAAAAGCTGCGCGAAGGCAAGTGACAATCTACTTCTCGAAGGACAAGGCCGGCCCGCAGATGGACCTGTTGATCTATCTGCCCGCCGGCGAGGGCAGACAGAGCCGGCGCCTGGCGAATGGGGTTTGAACGCTGTGTAGAGGACGGGGAGGACCAGGAGCGTGAGGACCATGTTGGTGAAGACGCCGCCGACCAGGGCCAGCGGAATGCAGGAGGCTACGATCAGCCCGGCCTGGACCCGCTGGGCTGCCGCCGACCGCGCCTGGCGCGACAGTTCGAGCATCCGCTCGGCCAACGCGAGGCGTTCCTGAGATGCCAGCATTGCCGCGAAGGCCCGGCTCACCTCGCGCACCACGTCCAGCCTGGCCGATTCGTAGTCCCATTGCACCAGGTCCTTTTCGAGGGCGGCCAGACCGCTGCGCCGGGCGTGCTTGCCGCCGAGCTCAATGGCTTGGCTGATCTGGTCGGCTCGCTGGTCATCTCGGCGCATTGCTGCTTCGTCGGTTGTGAAGGGCGGAGCAAAAGTGCGGCGGGTGGCGGGGCGGAGTAAAAGTGCGGCACTCCCCGAAGCTTTCTGTGAGAATGGGTGGTCGTTGACGGCGTTGGAGGCCGTGGCGATCACGGGGTGAGCGTCCGGTCAACCCCGTTTTTTGCGGGGGAGTGTTCGGTATCACTTTTGCAGCGACGCGTGGTTGGTCAGGGACAGAACGAGGGATGGTAGCGGGGTCGGGAGAGGCGGCTTACGCGGTTCGACTCTCGGTCTGGGCGGGGAAACGCGGCAGAGTGATCTTGGGCA
>Ga0209605_1001638_pt1 | contig 23956 bp, 25 predicted proteins | sample AD_UKC035_MetaG_FD_184408 | JGI IMG/M metagenome (GOLD analysis project Ga0209605, IMG submission 184408) | Active sludge microbial communities of municipal wastewater-treating anaerobic digesters from USA - AD_UKC035_MetaG (SPAdes) (version 2) | ecosystem: Engineered > Bioreactor > Anaerobic >...
CACCAAATCCGGCGCCTATTCTTATCGCGACCGTAAAGTCAAAAAGAGAGTCAATCGCCAATTGTGGCAGGTTCAGCTCAATGCCGCCGCCAGAGAATATGGACTGAGCTACAGTCAATTTATTGCCGGCCTTAGAAAAGCCAAAATAGAATTGGACCGCAAAGTACTAGCGGAAATCGCTAAAAAAGAGCCAAAAATATTTGCCAAGATTATAGAAAAAATCAAATAACCTATCAATATAAAAATCCCGGCTCAGTTGTTGAATCGGGATTTTTATATTGACTTTCCATAAAATTACTGCTAAAATAACTTCTGACGCATTAGTTGGAATACCGAATATAATCCAAATGCAGAAAAGAAATAATTAGAAAATAGAAACTATTTCGCCTTCTCGCTCAACTCGGGTAGAAAAATGGTTCCCTCGACCGAATGTGACAATTTATAATTTAAAAACGCTTGGGGGGCGTACCTGCCCGCCTTGGGTGGGGCTCACAGTTTGGTTACCTGTCCGCCTTTGGTGGAGAGCGCTGCCCTGTCACGGCAGAGGGTCGAAGTCCGCCCCAGGCGGACGAGACGGGCAGAAGCGAAACAATTCGCCGATAGGCGAATGAGCTGAGCGTCGCTGAATGCGACCCCTGGGAGCATTCAGCGCTGCCCGGGAACGTCGGGTGTAACCCGCGACCGAAACAATTTTAACAATCAATTATCAATTTATGGACCGGTAGCTCAGTTTGGTTAGAGCGCTGCCCTGTCACGGCAGAGGTCGCGGGTTCAAGTCCCGTCCGGTCCGCCAATCGCAACAGAGAGCCCTTTGATACACTCTATCAAAGGGTTTTTTATATGCTATACTTATGTTTTTGTCTTTAAGTGTAGAGTTCAAAAGTAAAAAATTAAGTAGTTCTTGTTTTTCCTCTGATTTGGCATTTTCATAAAGTAAACTCGCCATATTTGAGAGTTCCAAAATATTTATGCCTGTTCGGTAATAATCAATGTTAGCTTTTGTTAGCTTGCTTAATTTATCATTTAAGTCCTCAATCTTTTTCTCATATTCGCCAGCTTTTTTATTGTAATAATCTTTTGTAATTGTCCTGTCCAACCTATCCTCGTATAGTGTGTCTAAACTGCTCTCTAAACGCCGTTTTTCGTCCTCTAACGCCTCTCTGGTCTTGTCTTCGGTATTCCTCTTAAACTGCAAAGAGCCCTTTAATCCCTCTGCCACATACAATATAGTATCTTGGGAGGGCAGTTTTATGCCCTCCAAATATTTAGCTATTTGTCCGTCTAATTCCTCCTCTTTTGCTGGCTGTTGGGAGCAATCTGTTTTGTATTTAGTGCAACTATAATAAACATATTCTCTCCCAGACGGCTTGGTTTTGCGTATAGCGGTAATATTCCTCCCACACTCCCCGCATTTCATTAAGCCCTTAAAAGTAAAATCCAAAGTGTTGTATTTAGAAAGCATTTTTTTATTCTGAAATCTATCTAAAACATTTTGGACTTTATTCCAAAGCTCTTTGGTTATAAGCGGTTCGTGTGTGCCTTTATATAACTTATCTTTCCAAATAAAATCTCCATAATAAAACGGATTGCGTAAAATCCTTTGTGCCGTGCTTTTTGTTATATTTTTTAATTTAGTATTTTGGGGAAAATTAGCGGGTATTAACAAGCCCTCGTCTTTTACTTTTTTAATTAAACTATCAAGAGAATATAAACCAGTAGAATAATACTCAAACATCTTAATTGCCAATGTCTTATTTTTCTCATCAATCACTGGCACGCTTTTATTATTCTGCTTTTCCAGTTTATAGCCCAGTGGCGGAGTGCTACAAGGATAAACTCCGCTTTCCGCTTTTTGAGCCAATCCTTTTTTAACTTCCTCGCTTAAATTATCAATATAATTCTTAGCCATTAAAACCTTTATCCCGTGCATAAATTTTTGGTGGGAGTTTGCGTCTTTTCCTATCCTTTCGTTTTCCTTAACTAAAACAACCGTTATACCGAGTTCGTCTATAATTACGTAGTCCTTAAAATTTCGGTATAAGCGGTCTGTTTTTTCTACTAATAAATTATCTACTTTTTTGTTCTGCTCTAAATACTCAACCATTTGCGAAAAGCCAGTCCTGCCAGCTTGCTTGGCGGTTTCGTCATCTTCAAACTCCTTAACAACCTTAAAACCATTTACTCTGGCATACTCCCAAAGCAGTTTTTTCTGAGCTGGTATTGAGTAGCCCTCGTCTTTCTGCTCTTTTGAGGATACTCGGACATAGATGACTGCTTGTTTCATAAGCTATTTACTTTTCTCAATCAAACCCTCAACAAATTGTTTAGCTTCTTCCAACTTTTCTTTTGACTCTCTTTTTTCTTTCAAAGATAATTTGATTAACTTTTCAATCTCTTTGCTTTTATCACTCTTAGACAATTTCAATAAATCTTTTGGAATTTTTATTTTTTTAACATCTTTGGGATATAAGTGAGAGGTTTGTCCTTTAACCTGCCTTTGTATAAGCTCATAGCCAACCTGCGAACGCATAAACAAAAGTAATACATAAGGGTTAATATCCGTCTTGGCTTTTATTGTTATTATTTCCGCCACTGTAAAAACTTTTTTAAATTCATCTGGTATATAATCAACAATATCAATCTTACTGCCGATATAACTGGCTTGGTGAGCGGCACAACCCAAAACAATATTATCTTGCTCCAATGAGTTTTTATATTTATTGGAAATTTCCTCTTTAACAAAACCTCGCTCCTCATTCTCCCAATCAATGCCATTGCCTCTTATAGCTCTAAACTTCATAATTCTATTGCCACTCTCAACATAATCATCAAAGGCGGGAGTTTTACCAATTAAAACATCTGCCACATCACCCAATAAAATAAACTCATTTGGATTTTTTTCGTATTCATTTTCAAAATAGAAAAACGGGTCAATCCTATCTAATATATTTATTTCATTATTCCACTTAACAAATGATTTTTCCTTTTTGGAAATGTCTAAATATTTATTCAGCTCTTTATTAAAAATATCAACTGTTTTTTGATAATTATCTTTTGACTTTTCTAATAAACTCCAATAAATTTCTATTATTTCTTTTACCTTTTCTTTTTCACTTGATTTTAATTCTGGCAATGTAATATTTCTAAAAAAATTCAAATCTAAAAATGGTCTTGTGCCAGCGTGAGCCATTATCTCAATTTTTTCTTTAAATAGGTTAGTTTTCAAAAAGGCATATAAAAAATAAACATTTAATTCATTTTTTGTTCTTAAAATCATTGCATTCTGGTTCATCAGTATTTTAGGGATAACTCTTGGCATTAAAAAACATTTCCCAACAGTATTGCCTGTAACAGTTATAACTATATCAAGAGGTTTAATTCTAAAATTGGAATATTTATCCCAAAAACCATTATCAACCATTGCCAATCCATTAAAATCAATAACATCATCTATGTCTGATACTCTAAAAATACCAATCTCTCCATTTGGTAAATAATCGGTGCTTTTAAACGCAAAACCCTTTATATAATCAGCAAAATCAAAAACATTATTATTTGAATATTTACTGGTATTTTGTTTTTCTGGGTCGTAAAAAGAAGTATCGCCTCTTTTAGTAAAATCAATCTGATAATTCCAAAGAATAAAACAATTATTTGTTTTTACATTTTCCTTTACCATAAATAACTCTTATATTGTTTTTTAAACTTATCCCATTCCTTCAAAATCTCTGGGACATCAGTGTCCAAAGCTCCTTGCATTTCAACCAAAAGCGGGTCTTGTTTTGTTTTCTTACCTTTCTTATCGGTTAAATATTCAATCGGTCTATCCTCCCAATCAACCACTTCGCCCTTATTGTTTCGCTTATAGGTTTTTCTGCCTCTAATGTCATATCCTATTCTTTCTATATTGGCAAAAAATATCGGGTATTTTTCTGGGAGCTTGCCGTCTTTCGGCTTTTTAATAAATAGCACACTTGATTTTACTCCCGCTCCAAACGGGACAAAAGTTTCCTGAGGCAAACTAACAACTGAAATAATCTGCACTTTATCTTTTAGCCAAGCCCTTACAAACTCGGTATTCTGATTAGTTAAATCGCCGTCTGGCAAAACTATCGCCATTCTGCCACCCTCTTTAAGCAGTCCAATACACCGCTCAATAAACAAAATATCTGGCACTTGTCCGCCCCCTTTCTTGCCTGCCAATAATTTGCCTTTCTCAAATTCACCAGTCGCTTTATCTTTTTTCCAAGTATAGCCAAAATCATAATCAGCTAAAATATTTTGGTCTGACACTTTTCCTTTTGAGCCAAAAGGCGGGTTGGTCATTATAATATCAATGCTTTCTCTGGTAATTGTTTGATTAGTATTTTTACCCAGCTCGGAATAAGGAATAAGAGCATTGGAAGTCCAAATCCCAGTGTGTCCGTCATCAATCATTACCATATACATCTTGGCGACCTTAGTTAAATCATTATCAAAATCAATGCCTTTTATATGAGTAGTCGCATATTCTTTGATATTTCCTCTTAAAATTTCCCTTTGGTCTTTTGTTAGTTCACTGTCTTTAATTGGATTGCCATTTTCATCAAGCCAGCCACGCTGTTTTTTAACCAAGTCCCTAAAATAATTAACCGCAAACACCAAAAAGCCAGATGACCCACAAGCTGGGTCAAGCACAACCTCGTCTGGTTCTGGCTCTAACATTTCAACAACAAGTTTTTTAATCGGGTCGGGAGTAAAAAATTGCCCAGCGTCTCCCCGAAAATATGCTCCCAAGAAAGATTGAAATGCCTCACCCTTAATATCGGTATCTAAGATTGTTATATTTTCAAACTCACGGACAACATTAGCAATCTGCCTTGTTGGTATTTCTATTTTTTCACTGCCGTCAAATATGTCTTTAAATTCTTGTCGGCTTTTTGCCTCATTAAATAAATCAAAAACTCTATTTTCAAATGCTTTACTTTTTCCAGTAGCTAAAATATCGTCCCATTCTCTATCATAAATAACAAATTTACATTCTTTATCAAAACTTTTTTCATCTTGTATTTTGGCAAACAAAAGATAAATTACTTGATAAAAAACCTTTGCCTTATTGCCTGCTTTATAATTGGCGTAAATATCGTTGTGTATGCGGTCAAATTTGGCTTGTAGATTGCTTGACGGTCGCAAATCTTTTTTCATTATCTTTTTATCGCCGTATTGCTCACCATAGCGGGGGAGATTGGCTTTTTCTTCATATCGGTCTGGCTCTTTTAGTCTTTTCCAATATTTAATTTCCAAGCCGTTTGTCCAAACTCCAATTTGAGCGGTAGTAGAATTTACATAACCCTTTAATTGTGGCTCGCCGTCTGGGAGTTTAGCGTCTGGCTCTTTGCACTCAACTATAATATAGTGATTTTCTCGTCTGTCCTTATCTTGTGGAGACGGATAAATAACAATATCAGCTCTTTTTTTATCGTCTCTGCCCATTTGGATTGGCACTTCCAAATCAATATTTTCTTTTGGATAGCCATACTCCTCAACAAGCTGACGAGCATATTCCTGCCTGACTTTTTCTTCTGGCGTTTCGGTTATTTCCAAGCCCCTTATATAACAAGTAATTTTATTTGCCATAGTTTTATTATTTAGTTTCTACTTTATTTAAAAAATTATTAAATTCATTCTCATCAATCCTAAACTCTTTGCCAATTTTATATGCCCTAACCTTACCCGCCTTTATATAGCGGTATATAGTCATATTTGATACTCGCAGTTTTTCTGCTAATTCTTCAACGAGATAAAAATCTTTTTTATTTTTTTGTGTCATAGTATAGTTCCCTCTGTTTTAGCTTTTTTAATTAACTTATCAAAATCAGCTTTTGGTATAAGCGGACAAAACTGTCCCCATCTCCATTTACCGTCAGCTCCGTTAATTTTCCCAACTATGTAATAACCAATTCTATATTCAATATCACCCTTTTTCCAACCTTTATAAGCTATTTTGCCCTCAATTTTTTCCTTTCTTAATCTTTCAATAATAAAAACTTTTTTATCAAGATTATGCTGAGGCATAAGAGTTATTGCTTCTTTTACAAAATAAAATCTGCCTTCCCTGCCAATATCTTTCATTCCAATCAGTTTATCTTTTTGCTTTTCAAATTGCTCTTTTTTCCTTTTGATAAATTGTTGAGCCGTTTCCGTTTTCATTTTTAATATTTATATAAATTTTTGAAATTATCTTTGTTTAACATCTCTCTATGCATTGCAAAAAACACCTTGTCCATTTCTCTGGGAGTAATATTATATTTTTTTGCTAACCCTCTCATTGTCTTTAAATATTCAATCCAATTATTAACCGACATATTATTTGATAATTTAAAACCAAGTTTTTTTAACATTTCAACACATCTTATATCAATTATTGCATATCGCTCTGGAAAAACAACAGTTAATATCGCAGAGGCAGTCGGTATACCAACGCCAGACAAGGAACATAACAATTCTATTTTTTTACTCTCATCATTCTCCCTAAAAGCCAATTTTGAAATTGATTTTATACTATCTTTATTTTTTAAATAATTCGGCTTTTGCCTGTTTGACTTCCACATCGCAATAGCAAAAAAATCATCAAAATCTAAATAACCCTTTCTTTTTACTTGCTTGCCAATATTATTAAATAAAAAATATTCCAAATCATAAAACTCCAAATATTTTTTAATTTCTTGTTTTGTGAGCTTTTTCATTTTTAGTATTTATACTGAGGTAATGCTATGTTAGCATTATACCTCATTTAACAATAGTTTACAACTGGATTTGGCTTTGTCTTGGTTTTATGATATTAAATTGCTCGTGTTCTGCCTTTAAAAAAGCGACTAAATTCGGTAATTTACCGTCTATATTGGGTAATTCTGCCAGTGCCAAAGCTATCTCATTTTTAATCCTCGCTATGCTCCCACCTTTGTAGTTTTCTTTTATCATTTCCCATACAGATTTTATACCAAATTTGGTAGTCATACCCACCCAATAATACAGTTCAATTTGCTTTTTATGGCTTAAACCCGACTTATCCAAATAAACTAACAACTCATTATCTTTCATTTCCGATAATCCCACCAATCCAATAGCAGTATTATCAAAAACACTATTGAAATTATCCAGTAAAATTTGCTTAGCTAAATTACTATTTAATACATCTTTAAGTATTAAATCTTTCTTCATTTTTCCCTCCAATCTCTTACCGACTACCGACTCTAAACTTCTTTTATTTTGAATAGCCAACTCAAATTTTACCGCACTTCTTTTTTGATTTTTATTAAACTGCTCTATCAGATTTTTTTCATAATCAGTATATCCTCGCTGTAAAAGCTCGCCAATTTTATCGTATATAACATAGCCCTGAGTGGTATTCCAAAACTTTACCCCAACACCATTATCACCTCTATCAAAATATCTATTTAAGTTAAAATCAGAGCTGGGCTTATAGTTAAATTGAGATAACTTTATTATTACCTGTGGGGCTTTACCAAGATAAGGCGGTAATATAATAATTTTAGAAAAATCCACCCTTTTTAATATTGCCCCCTCAATACTACTAATGTCTGTATTTATGCCCGCCTCTTGTAAATAAGCCACTGTTGTCTTATTTATCTTGTTATAATCAGACTCATCTATCTCTAATAAACTTGTTCCATAAACCGCCTTTGGAAGTGAGATTTGGATTTCCAGTGTTTCCTTTTCTTCTTGATTGCCAGATTTTCTTATTGGTCTTTTTATATAAGGAAAGTATCTTCCATTTTTATGCTGGCTTTGTGAATACTCCCAACTGTCCGCCGTGCCAACAAAAAATCCCTTTCCGCCACTGCTTCGCTTACTATATAGCTTATGGCTATCTTGTATTTTATACTGCCCAGCTTTAAGCTCCCAAACAATACTATCAATCATAACTTGCCCTCCTCCTCTAATCGCCATTTTATTTTTTGTAATGTGCTATAAAATCCCAACAAGTTATATCTCGCCTCAAACACCTCCTCCTCTTTTAAATCAAACGCCTCAACGAGTCCTTTTCGTTCAAGCTCATCTATTTTATTGTCCATAAACCATAAAATCTCCGCAAATACGCAGAGACTTTATGAGACAATACCATTTATTGTCATTTGGACAATTTTATGATATAATAAACTTGCAGTTAGTTTACGCATAAATCTTGCGTGAATTTGCACAAAAACCCCTGTTTCCGCAGGCGGTTTTTGCTTTTTATATTGTTATTGTTATTCCACATTCTTTTAATCGGTAGCTGGCGGATTGCTCGGATACTTGAAATTCATCAGCCAAAACCGAAATACTTTTTACTTCCTTAAATTTTTTAATAAAATAATCCTGTGGCATTAAATACATAGCCGTTGCCTTATCTGTTGATTTTTCAAATAATTTTAAAACAACTTCTGGGGGCAATGTTGAATTGCACAACAATTCGTCAAAATAATTCTGAAATCCAACATCAAGCGACTGAATAAAATGCATTGTCTCGTGTATCTTAGTAAATCTTTGTCTTTTGAGCGGAGTCGCTATATCATAAAATATTGTTATCTCACCAGTTTCCTCATCTAACTCCCAATAACCATCTCTTGTCTCTAAAAAACCATTAAAACCTTGATAACTTATTGTATAACCAGATAAATAATTAACGATTAAATCCGTGTCCATTGGCAAGGAAATGCCATTTGGGGCGGTTTTTATTATATCGTTAATCAATCTTTTACTATAAGCAACTAATTTATTTAACTCCTGATAATATATACCTTTGCAATCCGCTGGTATTCCGTCATTATAAGACTGCCTAAGCCAATACAGATTGTCTATTACATTAGAGCTCTTTCTTGATATACTTAGCATATTTCAAAACATTATTTATCTGTTCTGGCGTATAGCCGTTGCTCCTTAATGCCTGACTTATCATCTGAAAACTTGGCTTGGCTTTATTATCTAATATTCCAAGCTCCTCCAAAAAATCTTTTAAAGTCATATCAAAGGCGTCTGCCAGTTTCTTACAAGTCATCAAAGAAAGAGATTTGAAATCACCCTCCTTTAATTTAAAGATAAAAGCAGGGGAAAGTTCCGACCTTTCTGCTAAATCACTCCAAGAGAGATTTGATTGTTGCCTTAGTTTTTCAATTGTGTTTACTATGTTTTTCATAGGTTTTTGTTTATATGGTAGATATATCACCCACCTACTATCCATTATATACCTTATTTTCACTTTTGTCAATAGTATTTTTCACGATAGTGAAATATTACCGCATAGCCAAAAAATAGTCAAGTTTTTTTAATTCAACGCCAAAACTACCGACTATCTCTACCCAGTTTAGAGTTCTAAAATCGTCCCGTAGCCCCCGCTTAAACAAAATAGCCCGAATTTATTCCGGGCTATTTTGTTTATAGATGATTAAAACAAAGGGACTTGAACTTGCCTGCTGGAAAGCAGGCGGGTGGCTGATTTTGCAAATAAAAAACGGTATACCAATTTATCAAAAATTGATATACCGTGTACTCATACTAGTTCATCAGCCGATCCAGCGCCCAGCACCAATCCTTGACGCCGCCGGTGGTGAGTTGGGCATGCAATAATAGCGCCTTCTTGCCATTGATAATCATCGCCTCATTGGCATAATAATCAAAGGCAGCGCTAAAGGGATCTTGATGATGATTAAGATCAGTCACCACCGCGGCATGAGCCCCGTGCTGGCAAGCTTCCAAAAGCAAGAACAGCCCATAGGGTATGTCCAGGCCGATATGCTTGGCGATCCCAGCTTCGCCCAGAGCGCCATCAGTGGCGACCGGCAAATGCAAATCAAGCAGGGCGTAAGCAAACTGACGCTCCCTTAACGCCAGCCGCGCCTGATCAAACCCTTCGGCCACGACCAGATTGAAATTGCCCAGTTGATTCTTGGCCGCTTGCTGATTCTCTGGCTTGTCATCGACCACAAGGATCCAGGGCAGGCCCGGCTTTTCCGCTGAGACGGCCGATTCCACCACCGAAATCGCAACCTCAGTCTCTTCCTCCAGTTTGATTCCGGAAGAAATCCGCAACAATTCCACCAGACAATCACTGATATCCACCTTAACAAAATTCGGCAAATCCGGCAGACTTGTTTCTGCCGGCTGGCCATAATCCAAAAGAACATACTGTTTGTCTTCGCGGTATTTTTCCGCTAATTTTTGACCTTATCAATAATAATCAAATCAGCTTCCTGAAAATCCGCCACCACTTCCGCTTCCGCCAACAAAACGGTCAGTACTGTCTGGAGTGCCACATTCACCGGCTGATTTGGTTTTTCGCCGCAATCAGTATAGATTCGCAATTTTCTCATTTTAAAGAGCTCCTTTTGTTGTTTAACCAATCTTCTAAATAAAAACCATAGCAAAAAACAATTATTTTGTCAATAATTTTATCCAAATAAAAAACCGCCCCAAAGCTTAATTCGCTCTGGGGCGTCAGTCAATATTTTGGGCAATTAGTCCCGAAGTGCCGGCTAAGCGACGGCTTCTTTAGAAGAGACGCTGTCAGTAATGTTAAGTGCCGACTGAATCATCTTGACGCCCTGTTCAAACAAGGCGCTGTCAATAAACGGCTGGTCATCATCAACCAATTCTTCCTGACGTCTGACCACCAAATCATCAGCGACCGTTTTCGGCCGAAGCGCCAAGTCCTTGATTAACTGACAGACATTTTTGGAACCGATAATCGTCTCGATCTCCTGTTCAATCGATTCTACTGCCTGCTCCTGCCGAGCCAATTCAGCCAGTCGGCTGATTAGTTCAGCCAGGCGCTGGTCGATGAACTGGCGATAATCAATGCCGCTACCCGACATCATCACTGCCAAGGCAACATGGATATCGCCAACATTAAGCCGCTTCTCCACTTCTTCCGGATTCTCCGAGCCTCGCAGCAGTAAATTGTGCTTGCGAAAAGCGCGATCAGCAATAACCGCCGCCGCATGAACTCGGCCACTAAACCGCTCCTTCAATTGAGCAACCTGATAAATGCTGGCATCCGCCACCAATAGATCCGCATCGGCCACATCAAAGGCATTGGCGGTGTAGCCGTAGCGACTGCCATTGCTCTCCAATACATAATGGGCAAAAATATCGCCACTAGCCAACCCTTGATCAAATTCCTCGGGGCTGATGCATTTCTTGGTGACTTCCACCACCCCTGGCCGACCGGGTCGGTCAGTGGTCTTGACCACGATTTTCACATTCAGATTGTCACGGCCAAGGCGCCGGCACACTTCGCGAAGCGCCTGCTCCTCCAAAATTTTGTCCAAGAGATAATCTCGGCCGGTGGCCGAAGCGCCGGGAATCAGAAGAATTGGTTTTTCCATGATACTTGTTCCTTATTGTTTATTCCGCCACCCACCTTGATTGGCAGATTAAATGATTGTAACAAAATAATTACTGAAGGTCAACCAAATAACTTGTTAATTTTAAAAGCCGCGAAAAAATAACTTCTCGCGGCTAAGTCACCTTGCTCCTTAATCTATTGGCAGATCATTATTATCAGCCAATTTAACAACCAACAGATCAGTCAGCAACTCCAAAACGGCCCAAACCTGTTCCGCCACTGGAGTGGCCGTGATCGGCTTACCGGTTTTTTTGTCGGTAATCCAAATGGCCTGTCGACTGTTTTTATGAAAAATATTCTTGGCCGAACCCACCGCCTCAAATCCATTCTGATTAATCAAAAACAGCCAGGCGATGTCATAGGTAACCGGCCCAATCAATTGATTAAACACCTCTCGACCGCCAGTCTCCCCCCACATTCGAATCATATAAAAGTCGCTCATTTTTCTCCTCCTATCGGCCCCATTGCCGATATCATAATTTAACAGATAAAAGGTCACCGGTCAATCCTTCCCGTCGCCTCTGCAAAAAATCGCTTTTTTTGTTATAATCAAGAAAGCCCAAACCAAGCAATGCCAGCCGACCAAAACCGCCTTAAATATTAATTAGCGAATTGGCGGCTCTCAGTCAAAACCTAACAACTTAAATAATTAGCTATGAAAAAAAATTATCTCTGGCTGGGACCAATCATAGTTTTAGCCCTCGCGCTCGCAATTATTATTTTCCTGCGTCTTACCTCACCCGAAGATACTTGGCTGTGCCAAGACGGCCAATGGGTCAAGCACGGCCAACCGACCGAAGCAGCACCGGCAACCGGCTGCGGTGATATCGCCGATCGCGACCTGACTAATGACGACTCAGCTGAACGCTGTCTTAACGGCGGCGGCGACTGGCTGGCTGATTACCAGGAATGCGAAAATATTTCCCGAGATTTATGCGAAGAATTGGACGGCCGCTTTAATGATTGCGCCTCGGCCTGCCGCCACAACCCCGAAGCTGAATTCTGCACTATGCAATGCGTAGCGATTTGCCAGCTTAGCTCCACCAACACAAATATTAATAGCTTCGCTGCTTGCGTCCAGGCCGGTAATCCGGTTCAAGAAAGTTACCCGCGTCAATGCCAGGCCGGCAACCAGACTTTTATCGAGAATATTGGCAATGAATTGGATAAATCAGATCTTATCCGGTTGGACTCGCCCCGTCCCAACCAAATGATCAATAGCCCGCTTACCATCACCGGTCAAGCGCGCGGGTCATGGTTTTTTGAAGCGTCATTCCCAGTCATTCTGACCGACTGGGATGGTAAAATCATCGCTCAAACCATAGCCACCGCCCAAGGCGACTGGATGACTGAAGATTTTGTCCCTTTTAGCGCCACTGTGGAATTTGACCGGCCGGCTGCTGGTCAAAACGGCAGTCTAATTCTCCAAAAAGACAATCCCTCCGGCCTGTCCGAATATGACGACGCCCTGGAAGTCCCGGTCTTATTTGCGGAATAAAAATAATCCGCTTGAAAATAAATAAAAAACCGCGGCAACAAAAAAATAAAAAAGGCTCGACCGCTGTCGAGCCCAAACGATAATGAGAATACTAGTTGCCCCGATAGGTGGGGCGATGACCAGAGCGCCTTCTGGTTATTCCCGGAGAACTTTCCTCATCCCCTTCGTCCACTGCCATCGGCCGACCAATTTCTTCGACGCCACGACGCCGCAACGCTCGACAGAATTTGAAGGCCGAATCTTTGTCCGCCAAATGCTTGACCCGCTGTTCTCCGTTCTCACAGAAGGGTACTGCTACCATAGTCCCTGCTCCTTCGCTTGTTTTTTCCCACCAACCTCTTAATCTTCCCAGTTGATCGGAATTCCAAACGGCGGAGCGCGTTCCCCTAATGGTTTCAATGAACCTCCTCCCTAAGTACAACACCTAAAAATAAGTCTAACACAAAAACCGTCAAAAGTCAAAAAAACCGTCCCGAATACTCGGGCCGGGTTTTTAACTTTATAGACTTTTGACTTATTATTTATATTTTCTCCTTCCCTTCACCTTCTTCTCCTGAGTCAAAACCGCCAAAGTGGTTTTAACCACCGTATCAGGCACAAGAGACATGCTGTCTATACCCTCGCGCACCAAAAACTGGGCAAAATCAGGAAAGTCCGACGGCGCTTGACCACAAATGCCGATTTTGCGTTTTTTCTTTTTGGCCACCTTGATGACTTGGGCGATTAAATTTTTGACCGCCTGATTTTTTTCATTATAAATATGAGCGACCAATTCCGAATCCCTGTCCACCCCCAACGCCAACTGGGTCAGATCGTTAGAGCCGATGGAAAAGCCGTCAAAAATTTCAGCAAACTGCTCGGCCAGAATGACATTGGCTGGAATTTCGCACATCACATACACTTCCAACCCCTCTTTGCCCCGTTTCAAGCCATGTTGTTCCATTATTTTTATCACTCGCTTGCCTTCTTCAATAGTTCGGCAAAAGGGAATCATAATTTTAATATTCTTCAAGCCGAATTCCTCGCGCGCCTTTTTGAGCGCCTGGCACTCCAATTCAAACGCCGCTTTGTATTTATCGGCATAATAACGCGAAGCACCGCGCCAGCCGATCATCGGATTGGGCTCTAATGGCTCAAACTCATCGCCGCCGATCAAATTAGCGTATTCATTAGACTTAAAATCAGACAAGCGAATAATAACCTCCTTGGGATAAAAAGCGGCGGCAATCATGCCCACCCCCTCAGCCAATTTATCAACGAAAAAATCCGGCTTATTCTGGTGATTAACTGTCAGCCATTCTATTTTTCTCTTGGTTGTCGCTTTCTTGATTTTGGCAAAATTAATCAATGATAATGGATGGACTTGGATATAATTGGAAATAATAAATTCTTCGCGAGCCAGCCCCACGCCGTCATTAGGAATAAAAGTAAAGGACAAGGCGGCATAGGGATTGCCAACATTCATCATAATCTTAGTTTTCGGTCGGGGCAATTTTTTCAGATTGGTTTTCTTGATGCTGTATTTTAATAGCCCGCCATACACTTTGCCGATTTCACCTTCGGCGCAAGACACCGTCAGCTCTTTGCCGTTTTTTAGTTCCTTACTGGCCCGACCGGTGCCGACCACGCAAGGTACGCCCAGTTCGCGTGACACTATGGCGGCATGACACGTTCTCCCTCCGCTGTCGGTAATAATGGCCGCCGCTTTTTTCATCACCGGCTCCCAATCCGGATCAGTCATTGGCGCCACCAATACCTCACCCTCTTTAAAAGTCTTGAGCTGATTGACATTTTTGATTACTCGCGCCTTGCCTTGGCCGATTTTCATCCCGACACTATCGCCAACAAACAACACCTTGCCGCCGGCAGCAATTTTGTACTCCTCCAGTACATTCAGATTTCTCTGCGAGCCGACTGTCTCCGGCCGCGCCTGAACAATGAACAATTTGTTTGTTCGGCCATCTTTAGCCCATTCAATATCCATCGGCCGTTTATAATGCTTTTCAATAATCATCGCCCACTTGGCCAATTGGAGTATTTCTTTATCGGACAGAGCATACCGACGCCGCAATTTTTTATCCACCAGCACCGATTTGGTCGGCTCCCCGGCCTTGTTGTTGTAAATTAGCTTCTTAATTTTGTCCCCGGCTTGACGAGAAATAATCGGCCGGTAACCGGTGGCCAAAGTTTTTTTGAAAACATAATATTCATCCGGGTTGACTACTCCCTTGACCACATATTCGCCTAGACCATAAGCGGCGTTAATCAGTATCACATTGTCATTGCCGCTTTCCGTATCAATAGTAAACATCACCCCCGAAGTGGCCAAATCCGACCGAATCATTTTTTGGACGCAAACCGACAGATAAACTTTCTTATGATTGAACCCCTGATCCATCCGATACGATATCGCCCGATCAGTAAACAGCGAAGCAAAACATTTCTTAACCGCCGCTAACAGCTCCTCTCCCCCGACAACATTAAGATAAGATTCCTGTTGGCCGGCAAATGAAGCGTTGGGCAAATCCTCAGCCGTCGCCGAAGATCGCACCGCCACGTCAGTATTTTGGGTTTTATAATTGACAGATAATTTCTTATAGGCAGTGATAATCTGTTCTTGAAGATCGTCTGGCAACTCAGCCGCTAAAATAAGCTGGCGAATTTTGGAGCCGCGGTCACTCAAGTTATCCTTATTAATCCCCTTTAGTAAAGCAAAAATCGCCGGCCGAATTTTTGCCCGGTCCAAAAAATAATTGTAAGCGCCGGCGGTAATGGCAAAGCCATTGGGCAAGGCTACGCCCTTAATCGTCAACCGGCGATACATTTCGCCCAAAGAAGCGTTCTTGCCGCCGACCCTAGGGACATCCTGAATGCCAATTTCTTTGAACCAAAGAATATTTTTGGACATATTTTTGATGATTAGCTTTTTGGTTATTTAGCTGCTTAGCTTATTAGAGAATTACAAAGTGTTAATTATTTTATTTAACAACCTCATTACCTCATTTAATAAATCGTCAACAATTTTAAAATCCAAATCAACACTAAACTGCAAACGCCTGATAATTTCAATCTGTGTTTCCAGCTCTGCTCCGGATGAATAAGCGATAAATAAAAAATGACGAAATTCGTTTTTACCGCATCTTCTCCTACCTTCGGCTATATTGGAAGGAATCGATACAGCCGAGCGCCGCATTTGAGAAGTCAAGTTATAAGTTTCCGATGAAGGAAATTTTTCGGTTATATTATAAATAGCAATCACTAAGTCCATGGCTTTCTGCCAAACAATCAAATCTTTGTAGCTATTAATCATATTCCTATACAAACAAACTAAGTAGCTAACAAACTAAGTAGCTAACAAGCTAACTTCACACCTCCTCCACTTTAATTAGATTAGTTTGGCCCTTAAAGCCAAAGGGATGACCGGCCACTACGATCACTGTGTCGCCCTTAACTGCCAACTTCTTATCCAATAATAATTTTTTTATTTTCGCCAACAATGAATTAAAGGAGGCGGTAAATTTGATCAGGTGAGCTTCCACGCCCCAACTCAAACTGAGCTGATTGACAGTCATCATGGCCGGAGCAATGGCGATAATCGGCACCTCCGAACGAAAACGAGAAATATTTCTGGCAGTAAACCCCGAGGTGGTCGCGCAGACAATCAGCTTAGCATGAGCGACATCCTCGGCCAAGTCTTGGGCGACAAAACTCATTATTTGAGTAATGGAACTTAAATTCTTAAATTCGCCCTCTTTGACTTCTTGTTCATCGATTAAGCGACCCTCTACTTCCCGAGCAATCCGACTCATTACCCGGACCGCCTTGAGCGGATATTTGCCGGTGGCAGTTTCCCCGGAAAGCATAATCGCGTCAGTGCCATCCAAAATAGCATTGGCCACATCCGATACCTCGGCCCGAGTCGGGAGCGGATTCCTAATCATCGAATCCAGCATTTGGGTGGCGACAATCACTTGTTTGCCGGCTTTGCGGCACTTATCAATAATATTTTTCTGAATTAGCGGCAAATCCTCAAACGGCACCTCAATGCCCAAATCGCCGCGCGCGACCATAATGCCATCAGCCGCTTCCAAAATTGAGTCAATATTTTTGACCGCTTCCCGCCGTTCAATCTTGGCGATAATGCGCGTGTGGATACCGCCGATCTTGCCCTTGGCCGCCGGCTTCTCCAACTTAAAACCATAACTGGCGCTGTTTTTCCAATATTTTTTTTCCAAAGCAAAAATCCGCCGCCGCAATTTGATAACGTCTTCCGCCGCCTTAACAAATGACAAAGCCACAAAATCCACCTTATTTTTAATACCAAATTCCAAATCTTGCCAATCTTTAGCGGTAATCGGCGGACACTTGATGGTTGATTGGGGAAAATTCATTCCCTTATGCGTTTTAATGACCCCGCCAGTGACCACCCGGCAACAGATCGCCCGATTCTTGATTCGCTCTATTTTCAATTCAATGACAGCATCATCAATCAATATTGACTGACCGACTTTGACCTCTTTGTACAAATTCGGATATTGAATGGGGATATACAAACTCAGCGCCTTGATTGGCACCACATAATTTTCCGGCACCAAAAACAGCTCCGCCCCTTTTTCTACAGTAATCCCCTCCGGCGCCACATCGCCGATGCGAATCCGCGGTCCCTGCAAGTCTTGCAAAACTGCAATGCTCCGATTACCTTTTTTAGCCACGGCCCGCAAGTTGTTGATGAGCAATTGATGGTGGTCATAACTGCCATGGGAAAAATTAAGCCGGGCCACATTCATTCCCGCGGTAATCATTTTTTCCATCATGGTTTTGGTTTCCGATACCGGACCAATCGTCGCGACAATTTTTGTCTTTTTCATTAAATTTGTTTATGGGCTTAATTACAACTTGATTGTTTTGGCCACCCAATTGCCAAAGGTCTTAGCCGTCTCCGCCAAAAGCGGCAGCTCCCATTTCTCGCCTTGCAATGATTTGATAATACCGGCAATGCAAGCAACGGCGATTAAAAGATTTACAAACCAACCAACCAGCGGAATGAAAATAAACGGGATGGAAAGCGCAAACAGCAATAAGCCCTGATTGGCATGAAAGCGGACAAAATTATTATTTTTCCGCGCCGCCAAAACGACCAGGCTCAACACCCATAAATAGCTGCTCGCTCCCCAAATTTTTTCTTCGACCGAAGGTTTTTTTGTCTCCGCCATAAAATTTTAAGTTATTTTTATTTTTTAAAACTCAAAATATTTTTTATCACTAGAGTCTTCATACCTGCCCTCCTCATGAAAGAGCCCTCTCTATTTTCCCCCTCCTTTAGAAGGAGGGGGGTAGGGGGAGGTTATCCTCACCGCTTAAAACTCAAAATATAAACCGTCAAAATCGCCACCAACGAACCAACCACTGCCACCAGTATTGTCTCGGCAATCAAATTAAAAAATTTCCAGACCGCCACTCCCTCAAAAAACCGATAAACGGCAATTATTAATCCGGCGGCAAAGCCGGCCAAAAAACCGGCCATCGCTCCGACAGCCGCGCTGGGGCCGAATTTTCTCACCAATCTGACGCCCAACCAGAAAAAAATCGCCAACCGAAGAAGCCAGGCCACCAGCTCTTTTTGTTCAAAAAATAAACTATTGGGATAATTGATAATCAACGCCCGAAAACCGATTTCCAACACCGCTATTAATAAAACATACCTCTTGATAAATTTGAAATAAATCGTAAAATCAATCGGCTCCCAGGTTTTGGCTGTTTTGTAATCTTCCATAAATATATTATACCATAGAAACCCAAAATTAAAAAAATCAATCAGTCTCAAAGCTCCAAAGTTAACAGCCAAATTTTCTCCTGACCGACTGGCGACCAATCGCTAAAACCTCAAGCGCCGCTTTTTTTAGTTAGTTTGGCAAACAAAAAAACAACCAGCCCGACTGCCCAAAAAACCAGGCCTGTCTCTCTCGCCTATTTTTACTATTAATAGCTATAGAGAGCGCCAACTCTAATGGCCTTCTTTTCGCTTGATTAAAAACCAGGCCAACCTAAAATCTCCCTCCCGATTACTCGGAAGGGAGGTTTTTAGTTGTCAGATATTATCGGCGTTCCATAGGACGAGCTTCATTGACCTTCAATGTCCGGCCGTCAAATTCTTTGCCGTCGAACATTTCGATCGCTTTGGCCGCTTCATCGTCCGAAGACATTTCCACGAAGCCAAAACCTTTGGAGCGTCCAGTCATCTTATCAGTGATAATCGCTGTAGAGACAACTTCGCCGGCTTGAGAGAAATAATCCTTCAAACCGTCTTCGGTGGAACTATAAGAGATACCACCGACATACAATTTCTTTGCCATACTTTACGTTTTCCTTAAACAAAATAAATTAATACAAGCCGACCTTTCCTCTTTCCTAGTCCTAACGTTATTTTGTTGAGGAAATAGAAAGCGAAACTTGATGCTGTTAGTATAGCATATTCGGATAAAAGCGTCAATGGCAAAAATCCAAGCCTATTTATCAAGCGCCGACCGGCCAACACCTAAAATCGCCAAAACAAAAACCCCTCCGGTGTTAGCCGAAGGGGCGTCAAGTAAATATTAAGTTAAGGCGTCGGCGTGGTCTGGCCCATCAGCGCTTCAAAGACAAATTTTATCAAGGCGTAAGAGCTAAAAATAATTACAATGCCAAACACCGCCCAAATCATCATGGTTTTGCCCTTTTGAATCATGCCGGTGTCCCCCCGCGATACCATCCATAATACTCCGCCATAGATAAAGGCAATCAAAGCCAACACGCCGGTCAGTCCCAAAACTGCTTGGACGACCCGGTTGACTACTTCTTCAAAAGTAACATTTCCACCATCTCTACTAATAGGATTGGGTAATTTGGTGGAGCCCTCAGGATGGGCTGTGGCGTCTGGAACTTTCTCAGGTAATTCAGCAAATAAATCGGGTGGAGTGGCTAAAGTATTAGCAACACAAAAATTAAATAAAAAAACTAAGGAAAAAATTAAAACAAACAAACCACGGTATTTAGTCATAAAATAATTTTAATATTTAATTTAATATAATTATACCAAAAATAAAAACGGGCAGTCAATTGACTGCCCGAACATAAACCTGTCCGGCTCGGTCCAAACCGTAGATTGTGACCTGACCGTACTGGTCTACTTTAAATTTTTCCGAACCCCTTACTTGGTGTCCGGAAAACGTAAATGGCGCCGTAGCACCATAAAATATTACTGTGCAACCGGGATAAACGATCACCCCGGTTTCTACCCGCTGACCCGGCTCAAAAGAAATGAGCTTGTCAGCGGGTTGGGTGGTATTTGAGGCCTTTTGCGGTCGCGCCGGAACTATCTTGCCGTCTTGATACTCAACGGCGTCAAGTGGCTCGATGGCCTCGGCCTCGGCCCAGAGCTCTTCTGAGTCTTTGATACCGGTTAGGGCATCCCAGACTCGAAAAGCCACAAACCCCTGGTCTTGATAGACGACCGGGGGTGTTGAGGACAACTTGACCACTTCTTGGTCGGTCAAGCTGAGACCTTTGACAATCTCCGGCGGCTGGGGCTCGCCTTTTTCATCCAAGGTAATCCGATAAACTCTCGGCACCTTGGACGTGGCTATTCCCCACGACTTTTTGGTCGTGGTTTTGGCCGCGGCCTGATTATTGGCTCGCGTCGTCCAATTAATAAACGACTGCGAGCGCAACCCGGCCGACTGAGCATTCTGCGGCTGTTTGACTTGCCACAGTACCAGGAAAAATCCCAGCACTGCCAGCCCGATGGCGAGGTTTCTGGCCTTACCGCCATAAGCGACGGCATAAGCCAGACCAGCGCCGGGTAGCAAGAATAACAGTTCCAGCACTGCGGCCTGGAACTCGCCGGGTTTTACCTTGTCGCCAAAAAACGAGGCGACCCCGGCCGTGACAGGCATGCCGAACAACTGTCCGGCCGCCACGCGAAAGGCGATAAATGCGCCAATCGCCACGGCTACTAGCGCCAGCCGCTTGGCCATTCGCTTCGTGGCACTGTCCTTCTCATACTGTTCGCAGATTATCTCTGCGACAGCTCCGAAAAGGACCAACGCGAACAGAAACCGCATTGGGAACGGAAGCAGGATGCGAATAATAATCGCAAACGCCAGCCCCAGTCCCAAACCAATTCCGATTTTTTTCAAAAAAGCACTCATCTATCATCCCTCCAAGTTTGAGGCGAGTGGGGCAGTAGCATTACCACCCCACTCGCCGGACAATTTTACCGGAACATACCTCCAAGACCGGAGGTTAGGTTGGACAAAATATTCCCCCCCCACTCTCCGATGATATCAGTGAGGAGATCTTTATTAAACGACCAGCCACCCTGTGGCTTGGTCGCAGCCGCGCCTTCAGTCTCAGCTGTGCCAGCCGAGACCGCTGCCCGCTTTTGCCGGGCTTTGGCGATCGCCTCCTTCAACTCGTCGAAGAAAGCGACTGGCGTATACGCCAGAGCGGCCAGAATGGACAGGAAGAAAATCGGCCAGTGCCACCACGACGGATACCACTGTACCGCCTTATCTTCCTCCTTCACTTCCGTGAAGGAGAAGCTGTCTTTCTGGCCATTGCTGACCAGAATTGCCACTCCCTTCCAGAAGTTGAAGCCTTCTTTGGCCTCATCTGGCACCGCCGCCTTGGCCTCGGCTTTGGCGTTTTTGTAAGTAGCGCTTTCACGCGCCTCACGCCAAGACGAGACTAAAATCGGCTCGCCAAACCCGGCCAAGATGGCCGAGACCAGCAGGACAATCGTGGTTGCCCAAGCGAGCAACCAACGAATGTTGTTGTCCGACAGCGCTTTCAAAGCAAGCACTGCCTTGTCAACAACTGGCCGGTAGTCACGCCTAATAGCGACGACCACGACCGTGACCGCGACGGCGATGAGCCCGATAATGGACAGCCAATAGACCATCCACCACGAACCAACCCCGCCAAACACGCCCACAAACAGGGTAGCAACAATAAGCAGAAACAAAATAGAAAGAATAATCATGGTATTTCTCCCTGCGTCGGCTACTTGCCGCCGCGGTTGTATTTGAAGCCGGCGGACACATTATCCCAAAATCCCTTCCACCCCTTTCTTCGACTGCTCACCTTGAATTTAGGCGGCGCCAGGGGTATGGGGTCGGCCGAGGTATCGGCCTGATTCCCACTGGCGCGGCAGAACAGCTGCCGCTTGGTCCGGCCCATTGCCTCGCTGACCTGAACGGCCAACAGCAACAGGCCCTCACTATTGGTGGCTACCGGCGCCGACCAGTCAACTGGCGCGCCGGTTTGGTCTGTCACCCTGTCAGTCGGGTGCAGACCCATGAGGACGATATTGGTCTGCTTGGCCTTGCCGTCCTCAGTAAACTGTACGGCCAGGCGATACAACGCCTCGCCCAAGGGCGAGACATTGACTTCGAGGCCGAACTTTTTCTTCTGTTCGGCCGCCGGCTTCTGTTGTCCGGGCTGTTGGCCCGGAGCCGGCTGCCCGCCTTGCGGGGCGGGGTTTCCGGCCGGTGCCGGATTGGGCTTTCCACCCGCCGGTTGAGCCGGACGGGCAATTCCACAAGCAAGACAATTCTTTGCCTTGCCGTGGTTTGTGTTCCCGCAATTACACTTCCAATTAGCCATTTTATGGCCCTCCTTTCTTATTTGTAAACCCGAATTGTAACGAACATTTCGGGATTTTTTCCCTCTTTCTACCCTCTTTTATCACACAAAAAAGGGTAAAATTAGAGTAAAATCACCTTTCCATTAGTTTTTTACTTGTAATATATAATTATAGCACGCTTTGAATATTTTGTCAATAGAAGTAAAAAAATATCAAAAATAAAAAATTGGCTATAAAAACCAATAAAAAAATATAAATTTGCTGTTTAAATTGTTTTTGCCGCCTTTGGAAATTCAGTGACAAAATCAAGCTTTTTTGAATTTTAGTATCAAAAAACCAGCACTGAAAAATTTGGATTAAGCGAGAGGCAAAGTAGCAATGCGAACAAATCTGCCGCCTTTGGAAATTCAGTGACAAAATCAAGCTTTTTTGAATTTTAGTATCAAAAAACCAGCACTGAAAAATTTGGATTAAGCGAGAGGCAAAATGAGTTACAAAATTTTTATTGTTTGAGACCGTCCCGAGTACTCGGGACGGGCGAGTTTAAAAATTTTGTTGGAATTTTGCCTGAAGCGCCAAATTTTTCAAAAGCTGGGAGTTTTGGCGCCACCTTTTACGGCTAAAAGGTGGCAAAAAAATAGTATAAAAACAATATCTTATTAAACAAAATTTACTTCATCTTCTTTCCTTTTTTCTATAAAAATAAAACCAACCCCCACCAACCACCAAAACAATCAACAAACTCACCCACTGCGGCAGTCGCAATCCCCACCATTCAGGAGTAGGGTCAATTCGGACAAATTCCATTAAAAATCTAATCACTGAATAGCCCACCAGATAAAAAGCAACCGTCCAGCCCTGCCTAATGCGCCCGGCGCGGTACAAAAAAAACAAAATCAAAAACAGCGCCAAATTCAAAATAGACTCATACAGAAATGCCGGATGAAAATATTTTTCTGTTTTGAATTCCAAAGGCCGATTGGCCGGCGAAATGTAAATGCCGATAAACGAATCAGTCGGCCGACCGAAAAGCTCCTGATTGAAATAATTGCCCCAGCGGCCAATTGCCTGCCCCAAGGGCAAAACCGTTGCCAATAAATCGGCCAATTGCCAAAATGAAATCTTCCTACGCCGAGAAAACCAAGCCAAAAATATCAAGCCGCCAATAATCGCTCCGTGAATAGCCAAACCGCCCTGCCAAATTTTAATAATCGCCAAGGGATTGCGCCAATAATACCCCGGATTGATAAATAACACCTCGTATAGCCGAGCACCCAAAATGCCGGCTACCACCAGCCCGACCGACAAGTCATAAATCTGATCCGGGTTAATCTTTCTTCGCTTAGCCAGATATAGAGCAACAAAAAGAGCCGCCAAAACGCCGACCACAATAAACAAGCCATACCAACGAATAGTTAGCGGCCCGAAAGACAGCCATACTGGCTGCGGTTCA
>Ga0209605_1001642_pt1 | contig 23930 bp, 18 predicted proteins | sample AD_UKC035_MetaG_FD_184408 | JGI IMG/M metagenome (GOLD analysis project Ga0209605, IMG submission 184408) | Active sludge microbial communities of municipal wastewater-treating anaerobic digesters from USA - AD_UKC035_MetaG (SPAdes) (version 2) | ecosystem: Engineered > Bioreactor > Anaerobic >...
TGTTTAACTTGTTGTTATACATAAAAAAATAAAAGTCATGGCAGATCTGAGAACACGTTACATGGGTATTGAACTGAAAAACCCGATCATTGCAGGAGCAAGCAATATGTCAACTGACCTCCACAAGCTGCGTCAGCTGGAGGAGGCGGGTGTGGCAGCCATAGTCTACAAATCGCTCTTTGAAGAGCAGGTGCAACTGGAAAATCTTGAGCTTTATGAGCGTAAGACCGAATATGAACACCGTCACGCGGAGCAGGTGACGCTCTTCCCCAACTCAGAGTCGGTGCCGGAATCGCCTGACGACTATCTTCTTAATTTAAGGAAAGCCAGGGAGGCTGTTTCTGTGCCCCTTTTTGCCAGCCTCAATGCAATCTCAGAAGAGGTATGGGTTGAGTATGCCGCAAAGGCAGCGGCGACAGGTATTGACGGCCTCGAACTTAATTTCTATTCACTTCCTGACGAATCAGGAACTGACAGACAGTCAATAGAGGAGCGGCAGATTGATACGCTGAGCAAAGTAAAGGCTGCGGTGAAGATCCCTGTTGCAGTGAAGCTCACGCCATATTACACCAACACACTGAAATTCATAAGCGGGCTTGATAAGGCCGGAGCAGATGCAGTTGTAATCTTTAACAGGCTTTTGCAACCTGATATTGACATTTTTACAGAGAAACATACTATGCCCTATAATCTGAGCAGCAGTGAGGACAACAGGCTCCCGCTGAGATTCACGGGAATGCTTTTCGGAAACGTCAAGGCATCTGTATGTTCGTCAACCGGAATCTACTCAGCCAATGATGCCATCAAGATGATCCTTGCCGGAGCAGATGCTGTTCAGGTAGTAAGCACACTCTACCGCAACGGTGTTGACGTGGTTAAGTCGCTTACCGAAGAGATCGGCAAATGGATGGATGGTCATGGCTATGCTGACATTAACAGTTATCGCGGGAAGCTGTCAATGAAAAAGTCAGAGAATAAACTCCCCTACACAAGGGCACAGTACATTGATTTTATGATGAATTCAGGGGATATTATGAAGAAGTACCGCTCGCTCAGCTGACGGTCTTACGCGGGTGGGATTCCGGTTCCGGTACGGATCCGGGATAATCTGTTTCAAGGGCCCTGAGCAGTAACCAGGCAGAGAGAGAGGAGAGACGGATGGCTTCATGCAGACCATCCGTTTTTGTAAGCAGCCTGTCATTTCCCCTGAGTAGGCTAAGATAGAGGGAAGCATAATCCTCAGGAGATGGATTGCCCGGGGCAGAGCTTCCGGTAGCGTTCCTCTTGAACAGTGGCTTAAGCATCTTTATCTCCAGTCTGTGCAGTTTCTCCCTCAACCGTTCTATCCTGCTGTGCCCCTGTGCAAAATCCCTCAGCAGCAGTGGATTTCTGGATGCAAGGTCGTTCAGCCTCCTTGCCCTCTCCTCGCCATAAAGAACCAGGATGACAGAGAGTGGTTCATCTGATCTGGCCAGGTTGCTCAGTGGTCCGGTAATTTTCTTAATCTCCATATCAACCACCGCATCATATATCTCAGCCTTGTTTTTGAAATACATGTATAGAGTACGCCTGCCTCGTCCGGCTGCCGCTGCTATTGTCTCCATGGTGGTCCTTCGCAGACCAACTGTGGCGAACAGACCTGCCGCCACATCAACAATCATCTCCCGTGTACCCCTCTTTGTCATTGCACAAAAAAAGAAATATGTGCAAAGTTAGCAAAGGGTTGAAAATATGGCTTATTTTTAAGGATTTATTCATTAATCGGACAGTAATGAGAAAGATTTTTTCGGTATTCATGTGTCTGCTGCCCCTGGTGGCAGCCGGACAGGCTATTTTAGACAAACCACTGAGTGCCAGGTTAACAGGGTATGATATAGATGTGACCCTTGATCCTGAAAAGCATATTGTCAGCGGCATGATGACTGCCTGGTGGGTTAACAACTCATCCATGCCGGTAGGGGAGGCTATGATGCACATGTATCTCAATGCCTTCAGCAGCAACAAAAGCACCTTTGCTTCAAAAGGCAACTGGTCGGCCTCAGGCAAGGAAGGCTGGGGATGGGTTAAGATCAGCTCTATGAGTGACGGAAAAGGAAATGACCTGACCGGGTTGTATGGTTATGTATCGCCCGATGACAGCAATGAACATGACAAAACGGTATTAAGGATTGCTTTGCCGGAGCCTGTTGCTCCCGGGGACACTCTTGTATTGAAACTGGATTTTATATCGAAGCTGCCCTCCCCGATACGGAGGACAGGCTATGACGAAGACTTCCACTTCGTGGCTCAGTGGTTCCCGAAATTCGGGGTTTATGAGACGGCCGGCATGCGTCAGCGCGAGGCCGACGGTTGGAATTGCCACCAGTTTCACCCCAATTCGGAATTTTACTCAAATCATTCGGTGTACAATGTATCAGTGACCCTGCCTTCTGAATTTGTTACAGGTTCGGGCGGGATGCTTATTGAGGAGATTGACCTTGGCGACGGTCTCAAGAAGGTTGTCTGGAGGGCGGAGGATATTGTTGATTTTGCGTGGACTGCTTGGCCGGGCTATGAGGTTCTTGACAGGAAGTGGAATCATGTTGATATTACCCTGCTAACCAGTAAAACTGGATTGTCAAAGGCTGACAATCATTTTGAGGCTGTTATCTATGCGCTTGAGTATCTGAACGAGAGAGTAGGGCCTTATCCATGGCCTCATCTTACTTTTGTAGATCCTCCTTTTAACGGGTCAGGTGCAGGAGGGATGGAGTATACCACCCTGTTCACAACCATGGGTGCCGGAGCTATCCCTTCATTCATGAAGATGGCGGAGATGGTCACAATACATGAATTCGGTCATTCCTATTTTATGGGAATGCTGGCAAGCAATGAGTTTGAGGAACCATGGGTTGACGAGGGCATAAATTCATACTGGGAGCAACGGATTGTTGACCATTACTATGGCGACGGCTACGGGCTCCTGAGGCTTCCATTCCTCAAGATGTCTGATGCTGACCAGGGAAGGATCAGCTATGTTACATCACCCAATCGCACAATTGCTACCAATGATCTGCCCTCGTGGATGTATCCTCACGGCACCTATTCCATGATGTCCTACAATAAAGCAGCAGTATGGCTTCATACACTTGAGGGAATTATCGGCACTGAAACCATGGACAATGTTTTCAGGGAGTATTATCGACGCTGGGCTTTCAAGCATCCTTCGGGACAGGATTTCATTGCTGTTGTCAATGATGTGGTGAAGAACGAACACGGGAACCGGTTCGGCGAAGACATGAACTGGTTCTTTAACCAGGTGCTTTATGGCCAGGGCGAATGCGATTACAGGGTGTCAGGCATCACCAGCAACAGGATAAGAAGCTATTCCGGCGTGGTAAACGGTGATTCTGTTACCTATACCCGAAGTGACCGGTCCAGTGATACACTGTATCTCTCCAGGGTAAGCCTTGAGCGGCTGGGCGAGGTAATACTTCCCGTTGAGGTGCTGATAGGGTTTGATACTGGCGAAGAGGTTCTGGAAAATTGGGATGGTACCGGTGCCTACAAGGACTATGAGTATACCGGGGTCGGGCAGGTTGTGTGGGCAAAGATTGATCCCTATGACAAGATTGACATTGATATCAACCGGATGAACAATTCATTCACCCTGGATCCTTCTGGAGCGACCACCAGACGGATGATGAACAAGTTCATGTTCCTGGTGCAGATGATGATTTCAATATTTACTCTTTAAATTTACCGGTATGACTCTTTTCAATACATTGAAGAATGGAGCCGTGAAAGCGGTCTCGTCATATAAGCAGATCCTTCTTATATGGGTAACCACTCTGATTCTTGTTCTTGCTGTGGGCTTTCCGCTGAGAGCTTTTCTCAATATGATCTTCGACAGCAGTATGATTGTTGAAAAACTCAATGACGGATTTGACATTGGCGTTGCCGGAGACATTGGCAGGCCGTTCGGGGCGCTGATGGCTTCAGCCTCTGCAGGAACTTTTCTGCTTTCCATAGCAGGGTTTTTCCTGATGACATTCTTTGCCGGTGGTCTCTTCAGGCGGTTCACAATGGCATGGGGCCGACAGAAGGTATCCGATTTTCTCAGGGCATCGGCAAACAATTTCTTGCCCTATCTCAGGATCGCAATTTTGATGATGCTTATCATCGGAGTCCTCACTTTCATTATGATCGGCCTGCCAGGAATTATCACCATGGCCATAACAGGCATGCAGACCCCGTCAGGGATTGTTATGAAAATTCTTTACGTATTGTGGGTTCTTGTAATGCCCGTCTGGCTTTTTGTTGCCGATGCCTCCCGCAGATGGGTAGCAGCCACAGGATCACACAAGACCTTCAGGGCACTGGGGGCAGGCTTCAGGGCGCTCAGGGAGAGATTCTGGCTTTCATACGGCACCGTGCTTGCAGTATTGCTTATCAATGCCGCATTTGTCGCGGCAGTTTTCTGGTTTGCTTCCATTGCCACACCGGACAAGGGCATTATGGTGTTTCTTTTCTTTCTTGCCACGCAGACACTGGTTATCATACGGCTCTTCATGAAGGCCTGGCGGTATGCAGCTGTTTGCGAGGCAGTGCAGTAAAAAAATATAACAGAATGCATACGGGAAAGTGTGAATACTTATATACTGACTTAATCAACTAATAATGATCAGGATAACTTCCATTTTTTATTTGGCACTTTTATCAGTGTTCCTGTTGGCTTTGTTGCCTGCAAAGGTATCAGCACAGTCAAAGCAACCCGTTCTCAAAGGCACCGAGCGTGTGAAGATGTTCAGCGCCCAGGCTGATATGCGGGAGGCATCCCCCTATAAAGATATGCACTGGCAGTATATCGGCCCCACAAATATCAGTGGCAGATGCACTGATGTAGAAGCTGTTTCGCCAAGGGGCGGCCAGTATGCAATATGGGTAGGGTCAGCCACCGGTGGTGTATGGAAATCGGTTAATGAAGGAACCACCTTTGAGCCAGTCTTTGATGAGATGCCAACGGCGTCCATTGGCGACATCGCAATTGACCCAAAGAATCCTGATGTGGTATGGGTTGGCACAGGTGAAGCAAATATTTTCCGAAGCTCCAACGCCGGATGCGGTGTATTTAAAACCACTGACGGCGGTCAGAGCTGGAGCCTTATGGGACTTGAAAATACTCATACTATAGGCAGGATCAGGATAAGCCCTGAAAATACTGACATAGTTTATGTTGCATCACCCGGACACGAGTGGACACCTAACGAGGAAAGGGGTCTGTACAAAACCATTGACGGGGGCAAAAGCTGGACCAGGATCCTTTCGGTGAATCAGAATGCAGGTGTTGTTGATGTTGTACTGGATCCCCGTGATCCAAATACAATCTATGCAACCACATGGGAGCGCATAAGGCTGAAATGGAATGACCCCCGCACATGGCCGGAGACACGTCACTGCGGGGTGTGGAAGTCGACTGATGCAGGAAAAACATGGAAGGAGATCAATGATGGTCTTCCTGCTCCGCAGCACCGCGGTCGGATCGGCATTGATATTTCACTCTCCAATCCTGATGTGCTCTATCTCCTGCTTGACAACTATGAGATAGCCTACAAGGCACAGCCCGGCGAGCTTGATTCATATGGCAGGCAGAAACAGGATGTTATCAAAGGCGCTACTGTTTACCGTTCTGACAACGCAGGTTCGTCATGGAAGCAGGTCAGCGGACTCACAGAAGAGACAAAGGTATATATGGAGCGTCATTCGGGAACATATGGATGGGTCTTCGGGCAGATCAGGGTCGATCCGAAGGATGAAAATACTGTGTATTCACTGGGCATTCAGCTCCACCAGTCGGTCGACGGGGGCGCCACCTTCAAGCCTTTGAGAGGACCGCATGCTGATCATCATGGACTCTGGATTGATCCGCAGAATCCCAATTATCTGCTCAATGTGCAGGACGGAGGTTTGACCATTTCATATGACAAAGGCGCCACGTGGAAGTACCCCATTGATGTCCTTCCTCTTGCCCAGTTCTACAACATTGCATATGATTTCAGCGAACCGTTCAGGGTCTTCGGATCTATACAGGATCATCACAGTTTCTACGGCAGTGTGGATCTCTCACGCGGACGTGACAGGGTACAGCCGGTGGAGTTTACAAATACCCTTGGAGCTGAAGGCAGCTCACATGCAGTGGACCCACGTGACAATAATACCATTTATTCCAGCACCTTCTACGGTGCTCTTGCCAGGGCTGAGGTGGACAATTATCCGGCCAGTCGCAAGGATCTGCTGCCGGTAAGGTACAGTGATGAGCCAAAGCTGAGGGGCCAGTGGGTTGCACCAACGCTGCTTTCACCACATAACCCGGACATTGTTTTTCACGGCATGCAGTACGTCATGATGTCACGTGACAAGGGTAACACATGGGAGTTCATAAGCCCTGACCTCACCTTCAATGATCCCAAGAAATCAGGTGACATAAACTATCAGACCATACAGGCTCTTGACGAGTCTCCTCTGAGAGCGGGTCTGCTTTATGCAGGGACCGATGATGGCAGGATATGGCGTACAAAAGACGGCGGAAAGGTCTGGACCGAGCTGAAGCCTAAAAACGTACCGGTCAGGTGGGTGTCTCGTATTGTGGCTTCAAAATATGATCTGGGGACAGTCTACATGACACAGACAGGAAGACGTGATGATGATTTCCAGGTTTATGTATGGAAGTCGACTGATTTTGGTGACACCTGGACTGACATTTCAGGCAACATACCCGTGGGACCGGTTAACGTCATCAGGGAAGACCCGGTCAAGGAAGATATTCTGTATGCAGGAACGGACGCGTCAGTATATATCAGCAAGGACGGCGGTGCAAGGTGGGATGTACTTGGCGATCTGCCATTTGCCTATGTGCATGACCTCCAGGTTCATCCCCGGGACAATATGATTATCATCGCCACTCACGGACGTGGTATGTTTGTGCTTGACGCCAATCCAATCAATGAGAAGAACAAGGTACGCAGACCAGGGTGGTAATCAGTCCCGCAACGTGGCAGTGAGAACAGGGACCATCAGGCTTGTCAGGCGCATACATCGTCTGACCGCATCATTCCTTTCCGTGACGTTGCTTATTGTAGCCGTAACAGGGATACTGCTCGGCTGGAAGAAGAACAGCAATGGTTACCTCCATCCTGACTCTCACCAGGGAACCACAACAGATATAGCCCGGTGGCTTCCGCTTGACTCTCTGAGAACGATAGCCATAATGCGGTTGCATGAGACGGCCGGGGAAGAGCTGAGTGAGGAGCTTGACAGGATAGACATAAGGCCTGATTACGGAATGGTGAAATTTGTGTTTGCTCACCATTACCACGGAATCCAGCTTGATGCCGCAACGGGTGAGTTGCTCCATCGTGAGCGCCGCAGATCAGATGTGATAGAGGATATACATGACATGTCACTGGCAGATAAGCTCCTGGGTTTTGAGAGTGAGATAATCAAACTTATCTACACCTCATTTGTTGGGTTGTCGCTTATTCTTTTCACCATAACAGGCATATGGCTCCGGTACTTCACCGGGCAACGCAAAAGGAGCAGATAACATATCCTTTCTTCACGCGGCCAGCAGGCACAAGAATATCACGGCGCTGCCAGTCGCAGGACCGCTCCGGACCCGGTGCCGTATGAGACTTTTTGACTTACAAGTCAGGTACCTTGTAGTAGTATGACGTGAGTGAAAAACTGACAGTGGTTTTCACCCAGTGCCACATCTCTATATCGGCTTTCAGGGATTCATTGAAGGGTATGGCATCGAGGATGCGGTAACGCATGTTCACACTCATCCCCGGATGGAAGTTGCCATCCCCGGCAGGCTGTGCTATCAGTGGGTGGTCAAAGCGTTCCGGACGGCACCAGGCATAGCCGAAGTAGTCCTCTGTTCCGGTGCCTATTGATGACGGGAAGGTCTCACCGTCAACGTATATCTTCTCGTCGCCTTCACCCCACCAGGCATCCGCCGTATTGAAAATGGTGATGGCATCGCCGGCATAGAGTCCTTTTCCTTTCAGCTCCGCGATTGTGACATCGGAATGAAGGCCTGTTCCGCCTGTGTTTTCAGCCCCTGCTGCCTCGAAGTTGTCATATTCCCTCCAGGATGCACCGAAGTGCATTGAGGAGTTGTCCCACCTGTATGGAGTAAGTATCAGTTGCGCACTTATGCCGATGCTCTCTTCTGACCCGTTGCAGATGCTTATCCGGCAGCTGTCGCGAAAGGGCATCAGCCAGGAGGAACTTAATGTGCCAGCCGTATCAACGGCAGTGAAGCGTGTCCTGTAGCTGTTGAACGAATAACCCGTACCGAAAAAGTTCCCTGCCGGCACTTCAACTGTCTGTTGGCCGTCAAAGGCCATCCTGATGACCGTTCCTTCCAGCGCCGCTGCTGTGTCATTCGCGTTTAGCACAACAGAGAAACCGGCAACTGCAACTCCTTTTTTGCTGACCGGGAGCGATATTTCTGTTCCTGGTGCCAGCGTCCCTTCAATCCTCTTTATCAGATCCTTTTCTGGTTTTCCTTCAGGGCTGGATGCAAGGTCAGAGGCACAGGCAGCTACTGCGAACAGATCGCCATTGCTGAATTCGCGATTCATTGATTCAATCCTCGTGCCTTTCTCGAAGAGCCTTGCATTGATGTTGTAGTATATTGAGGGTTGACGCCTTTGCGGGGTGATGATGATGGAGTCGTTTTCAAGTGTTATCCTGCATCTTTCGGCGAAGGGGATGGGCAGGTAAAGGTTGTACCCCCTTCGCTGCAACGCAGTTAGTGGCGAAACCGAACTGCTGAGAGGTGCGGGGGCCAGAACACCTTCCCCGACCAGTTGAGGGGCCATCCCTTCGATGACAGGCGTCGGCTGCCCGTCAATATATACCCTGATGTATGAGTTGAGTGCATTTTCGTTTCCGAAGGTCATCCACCAGCGTACTATGGCGCCGGGGCCGTCTGCCTCAAGCATCACGAATTCACGTCGGCCCTCATTTACCTCCTCACGGATAAAATGAGTGTAATCGTTGTTTGCGAACCACCCGGCGCTGTCAGGGTGGATGCTGCGTCTGTCGTACGAGCTGAACTGCACCAGGCTGTAAGAGGGGGCAGGGAAGCGTGTGAGTGTTTCCGGGTCAGCCATCTCTTTCAGGAGTGACCGGAAGGTGATAATATTTTCATTCCTGCATGAGGAGGTCAGGATGCAGATTACCATCGCAACCGGCAGGATTATCCTCAGTGTGTGCTTTTTCATTTATCAGGGTTTGGGAATAAAGTTATTCATTCTTTTACAATTCTTATTGGTCCACGGCCAATATCCACCGGCGGGCATTGCTGATACCATGTCCATACTGCAAACTGGTACTGCCGACTGGTACTGCCGACTGCCGACTGCCGACTGGTACTGCCGACTGGTACTGCCGACTTCTAAGTATAAATACCCCCGAAAAATGGGCTAAAATCCCGTTCCTGACCTCAAAAGTCATGACTACTTTTGACATTCCCCTAATGGGCATTAAATCAAACTATGGAAGATCTGTATTCAAGACTCATGCAGGATGTCCGTTTCGAGGAGGGACTGAAAGCCTGTATGAACTGCGGAATCTGTACTGCCATCTGTCCTGCTGCTGAGTATTATCACTATGATCCGCGCAGGATAGTTGATCTGGTTCAGACCCGTAACAATAACATAATCAAGGAGTTACTCAAGAGCGAGACCATCTGGTACTGCGGCCAGTGCATGAGCTGCAAGACCCGCTGTCCCAGGGGCAATACCCCGGGTATGGTGATCATGGCCCTCAGGAAACTGTCGCAGGAACTGGGATATTTCACCTCGTCAGAGAAAGGCAGGCAGCAGTTCGCCATAAAGCGCACCGTGGGTGACAACGTGCTCAAACACGGGTACTGCATCGTCTCTTATGATGTTGACCCGGAGGTTCATCCGGAGCAAGGTCCGGCATGGGAGCACTATTACAATCATCTTGACGCTTCCCTGGCCCGCCTCGGTGGTGAGCTGAACGGCAGGGAAGGGCCTACCCGCCTGATTCCCGGCGAGGTGCTTGATGAGCTGAAGAGCATCTTCGAGGTTACCGGCGGACAGGATCTTTATGACGCCATAGAGGATGCCTCCAAAAAGAAGGCAGAGGAGATGGGGATGGAGTTTAAGAAGGAAGGTCGTGATTTTGAGTATTACAGGCATGTAGTGTCAGCAGACAGCGGATGCCACCAGTGTGAACCTGAGGATGTCAGGAGGGAGGTCTATGAAACCCGAAGGTAAGAAGCGTATCTGGGCCGAGTACCAGAAAGAGATACCGGATGATCATTTCTTTTATGTCAGGTCATGCATCAGACAGACATTCTTTGCCGGATCTGAACAGTATTTCCTGAAGATACTGCGTGAGGACCTGGGCAAGGATGTATACGAGGACCCGCGGCACACCACCTGTACTGGCATAGGTTATCATGGTGATGTTGTCCCCTTTGAAACCATACAGACAGTTGTAGCCAGGCATTTTGCCCTCGCCACCGAGGCCGGGTACAGGCATATAGCTATATCATGCGTCACCTCGTTCGGCATTTACTCGGAGATACTCGAAACCTGGAAACACTTTCCGGAGACTCTTGAGCGCACACGGGAGGATCTGTACAAGGCTACCGGCCGCACTTTCGAGGTACCCGAGACCATCTCGCACACAAGTGATATCATCTATAAATTCAGGGAGGAGATAGCGCGCAAGGCGAAGTATAATCTCGTTGACGCTGCCACAGGCAAACCTCTGAAGGTGGTGGAGCACATCGGCTGCCACTATTCGAAGATGTTCCCGAAGTACGGTGTCGGCGGAGCTGAATTCCCTCATGTGCTGGTAGGGATGGTGGAGTCCTGGGGCGGTGATATCATCGATTACCCCGAAAGACGTCACTGCTGCGGATTTGGTTTCAGGCAGTACCTGGTGCAGGCCAACAGGGGCTATTCACTCTTCGCTTCACGCAAGAAGTTCGAGTCAATGGAACCCTACCGTCCTGATATGATCATTGCAAACTGCCCGGGATGCACCATGTTCATGGACCGCTGGCAGTATACAATCAAGGAGATTGACGGTATTACCTATGGGGCTGAGGGTCACGGTATTCCTGTGCTCACCTACGAGGAGGTAGCCGGCCTGGTGCTGGGATATGATCCCTGGGAGCTGGGACTGCAGTACCACAATGTGCAATCGTTGCCTCTCCTCCGCAAGATGGGTATCAAGGCTGACCCGGAACGCCGTTTCCTTGACAGAGATGGAAGCAGGCTGCCTGAGCCTGCAAACCTGATTGATGGATGAAAACAGTGCCCAAACATGTACTTGTTGCCGGTGGCGGCGTGGCCGGCATGGAAGCAGCCGGCGCCCTGGCAGAGATGGGTTACAGGGTCACCCTCGTGGAAAAGGGCGATGATCCCGGCGGACACCTGCTGCAGTGGCACGCTCTCTTCCCCGATCGCAGGCCGGCAGATGAGGTGAGGAGCTACCTTAGGAAGAGGGCAGGGCACCATAACATAAACATCATTACCAGAACAACCGTGGAAAAGGTGAGGCATCACCCCGGCGGAGTGAGAGTGATCCTCTCAGGCGGGACCGAGGAGGAGGCTGATGCGGTGATTGTAGCCACCGGCTTTGACCTTTTCGATGCTCATCGTAAGGAAGAGTATGGCTACGGTATTTATGACAATGTCATCACTTCGGTTGATCTGGAGGCGATGTTCAACCGTGGCAGGCTGGAAAAAGCTGACGGAACGGTGCCGTCACGCATTGGGCTGATCCATTGCGTGGGCTCGCGCGACGAAAAGGTCAATAACAACCACTGCTCAAAGGTGTGCTGCGTGACGGCGGTCAAGCAGGCCATAGAGGTAAGACAGATGCTGCCCTCGTGTGAGGTTTTCTGTTTCTACATGGATATGAGGATGTATGGTCCTTATTATGAGGAGCTCTACCGGGAGTCGCAGGAGGTACATAATGTCAATTTCATCAGGGGGAAGGTATCAGAAGCATCCGTAAATATCAACAACAGGCTGGTAATAAAGGTAGAGGACACGCTGGCCGGCAGACCTCTGAAGATGGAGCTTGACATCATGGTGCTGATGGTAGGGATGGAGATGGCTGAGTCAGGAGCGAAGCTTGCCGAAGCATCGGGATTCAGGCAGGGAATAAACAGCTTCCTGGAGTCAGGGGACCATCATTACGGAAATAACCTGAGCGGCATAAAGGGGGTCTTCTATGCCGGCACATGTACTGCACCAATGAACATAACCGATACCATCTCCCATGCCAGGGCGGCAGTAGCAGAGACAGTAAGGTATCTGAAGGCATGATGAGCGCAACAGGGGCAAATAAGTTTGGTTTTGCTATCAACCGCAGCAGAATGATAGACTATGACTCTTCCGACAGGAAGGTGAGGGAGTATATCACGAGCAGGGAACCCAGTTTCAGGCTCTGTTTTGCCTGCGGGGGATGTACGGCCACATGCACCGCCGGCCAGCATACCTCATTCAATCTGAGGCGGATGAATACTTACATAAGAAGGGGGGAGATAGAACCCCTTCGTGAAGAGGTTACCCGCTGCATGCTGTGCGGCAAGTGTCTGCTTGTATGCCCCCGGGGGGTCAATACACGCAATGTGGTGGCTGTCGCAGCTGAAGCTATAAGAAAACTGGAGAGGAATGAACTCTGATCTCTTCGTCATACCGTTTAACCTCGGGCTCTATTTCATCCTGATATACAGCGTGGTGCGAAGCGTTGCCTGGTTCCGCAGCCTCTCACGTCCTGACAAGCTGCGCCTGCAGAGAGGTTTCTTCGGAAAACCATTCATGGACAGTCTGAGAGAGATCTTCATGGAGAGCCTGTTGCACCGGAAGATCTTCAGAAAGAATCCAGTGCTCGGGTATATGCATATGAGCCTGGCTTTCGGCTGGTTCCTGCTGATTGTATTTGGTACCATTGAAGCCGATTTCTTCGGGGAGAAACATCTGAACCCGCCGTCGCATGCCATATTCTTCAGGTGGTTCAACCCGGAGCATGGGGCAGAAGGGCTGGCGCGCATCTACAATGTATGGATGGACTTCCTGCTGGCATTCATCCTGTCAGGGCTGTTACTGGCTGTGATAAAGAGATTCACGCCCCGGATGATGGGGATGAAGAAGACCACGAGACATACCTGGACAGACCGGCTGGCGCTGACGAGCCTCTGGCTGATCTTCCCTTCGAGGCTGCTGGCTGAGAGCTTTACCTGCGGTGCACACGGCAGTGGCAGTTTTCTTACGGGTAACCTGGGCAGCGCCCTGGCATCATTCCTTCCCGCGGCGGAGATAGCTCCCTGGTTCTGGTGGCTCTATTCTCTCTCACTGGGAACATTTTTCTTTATGTTACCTGTCTCCAGATACTTCCATATTCCCGTGGAGCTGTTCCTTATTTTTATGCGCAACTCAGGCATTACCACAGGCGACAAACACTCATCATATACCGAGGTGCAGACACACGCGTGCTCTTCTTGCGGGGTATGCATCAGCGTATGCCAGATGAGCTATGCTGCGGGTATCAATGATATCCAGTCGGCCTACTTTATCAAAGGTCTGAGGAATGACAGGGACATCTCGGCCATTACGGCCAACTGTCTCATGTGCGGCAGGTGTGAGGAGGTTTGTCCGGTAGGCATTGAGCTGGGACCCATGAGGCTGATAGAGAGGCGCCAGGGAGAGAGGGCGGACAGGAGGCTGAGCCTGCCTGAAAGATACTCTGTCATGAGGAAGAGGAGTGTCACCGAGAAGGTGCCGACACAGTCATACGGATACCTTGTCAGGGAAGAGCCGGAGAAGGCTGAGGTGCTCTTTTTTGCCGGATGCATGACTCATCTTACCCCATCGGTTATTGCAGCCATGAAGAAGATCATGGAGAGTGCCGGGGTGAAATACAGGTTCATGGATGAGAAGGGCGGAGTCTGCTGTGGCAGGCCGTTGATGCTTGCCGGCCGGGACAGGGAGGCCAGAGAACTGATAAACCATAATTCAGACATAATCTGGAAATCGGGAGCAAAGATACTGGTGACATCATGCCCTATCTGTTACAAGATCTTCAGGGAGAGCTATTATCTCGAAGCGACGGTGATGCATCACTCGGAGTTCATCAACCTGCTTATTGAGGAGGGTTCACTGCGCCTTGGGTACCTGCACAGGAAGGTTGTCTATCATGATCCGTGTGAGCTTGGCAGGGGTTCAGGTATTTACGAGGAGCCAAGGGCCGTTATCAGCTACGTGGCCGAGCTGCTGGAGGCCTCGCAGGAGCGAAGCATGTCACTCTGCTGCGGAGGAAGCCTGGGCAACCTTACCCTGGCATCAGGAAAGAAAGCAATGATTGCAGCCGATGCGGCTCGACTCCTGACCATGTCGTCGCCCGATGAGCTTATCACCGCCTGCCCGCTCTGCAAGAAAACCTTTGTCCAGGCTACAAAAACTAAAGTCAGCGATATTGCCGAGCTTGTGGCCGCCGCCCTGCCCGCACCGTCAACAAGAGTAGCCAGGAGAAGAGCTGCAAGGGCAACGGTCAGGGCAAACGATGCCGGTTGATTTTTTTTTTGCCTGGTGTAATCATTTGATCACAGGGTATATTAAATTTCAAAAATTTACGTTTACTTTGAGGCCTCAAATTCCGGATGAACTCTGGAATGGTTTTTGAAGTTTTGGAATAGGAAAAGTATTAGTCGGAGGATGAAAAGATTTATTAATGTTTTTGTTGTTTTAGCTCTTGCAGCTGTTGTTGGTTTTACATCGTGTGGGAATGATGGAAGCAATAAAGGATCAGGAGAGGATGGAATGGTCGTTGGCGGTGACAAGGATGGAAGTGTAGTGTTGCGTATAGCTGATGCTGAGCTCATTCAGGTTGATGACAACCCTGAGTACAATACTGCTGAATGGCTCTTCACGGTTGACAAGCCGGGGCGTTATGATGTTTGGCTTTCCACACTTACAATTGATACAACCAGTCTTCGTTTCAATAACAATGTGATCATCACTGCCGGTGAGACCAGACTGGCAAAAAAGCCCATAGGTGACGAGATAGTGACTGATGACCGGAACGTCAGGGAGCCCTGGTTCAGGGCTGATGCGCATATGGGATCAATTTTCTTCGCCAAGCCCGGTGAATACCCGGTTCAGGTTATAAGTGACAGGGTAGAGCCTCATCCGTCTGATGTGTCGCAGCTGAGTATGGATAAGCACACGCTTATTACCTCAGTGATACTGAAGCCAAAGGTTAACTGAGTGTAATGCCGGCAGGTTTAACGTGCCTGCCCTATGCTTTTTTCAATCCATTTTCTTGCATTGACGAACGCCTTCATCCATGGAGTGACATCGTCATTGCGTCTTTCAGCAGGGTAGTGGGCGCACTGCCAGGGGAGGAATGCCCTCTCCAGATGGGGCATCATCGCAAGATGCCTGCCGTCAGCTGAACAGATACCTGCAACATCATACATTGACCCGTTGGGATTAGCAGGGTAGTTGCTCATGCTGTACTTCATGACGATGTTGTATTGCTCCTCCGGGTAGGGCAGGATAAACCGGCCTTCGCCATGCGCAACCCAGATTCCCAGTTCCATGCCGCTCAGTCCGTTGAGCATGATGGATTGGCCATCAGTGATCTTCACTCCCAGAAAGTCTGATTCGAACTTGTGTGAGGCATTGTGTTCCAGGCGGGGCATCTCATCGTGTTCAGGCACTATCAGTCCCAGTTCGGCCATGAGCTGGCAGCCGTTGCAGACGCCGAGAGAGAGGGTGTCATTCCTCTTATAGAAACGGTCAAGTGCCTCCCGTGCTTTCCCGTTAAACCTGAACGCTCCGGCCCAGCCCTTTGCTGACCCCAGTACGTCAGAGTTGGAGAAGCCTCCCACGAACACTATCATGTTCAGTTCCTCAAGGGTTTCCCTTCCCGAGATCAGGTCAGTCATGTGCACATCCTTCACATCGAATCCGGCAAGCCAGAGGGCATATGCCATCTCGCGGTCGCCGTTCACGCCTTTCTCCCTTATTATTGCTGCCTTCACCCCGGTCTTCTTCTTCCGTTCAGGAGTGATACCCAGGGCCCTGAAGCTGCCGTTGAAGTCCTTCATTTCAAAGTGAAGGGCTTTCCTCCCATGATTTTCATATCTCTCTTTTGCCAACCCGGGCCCGCACTGCCGGCGGTCAAGCAGGTAAGAGCTCCTGTACCACAGTGATCTGCAGCTGTCGATATCAAACTCATGACGTATTTCACCGTTGGTCACGAACAGTTTCCTTTCACTCACCGGGTGTCCTATCGGAACGAACCGTATCCTTCTCTCAAAGAGGAACTCTTCTGTCTCAGTCTCATTCTCCACCTGGATGATCACACCGGGATTCTGGCTGAAGAGCAGCTTCACTGTATCTGTCTCGCCGATCTCGGTGAGGTTCAGGGCCATGCCTCCATCGCTGTTAGCGAAGCACATCTCCAGCAGGGCGACTATCATGCCTCCGGCAGAGATATCATGCCCTGCAATTATTTTACCCTCCCTGATGAGCAACTGCAGTGCCTCGAAGGCAGCTGCGAACTGTTCCGGGTCTGCCACTCCCGGGGCCCTGTCGCCCAATGTGCCGAGTGTCTGGCAGAAGGCAGAGCCTCCCAGCTCGTGTCTCATGCCGCTCATGTCTATCCAGATGAGTGCAGTGGAGGAGTCATTCCTGATCACCGGGCTGACAATGCGCCTGACATCCTCAACTCCGGCTGCTGCGGTGATGATCACCGTTCCGGGACTATAGACAGTGCCGTCAGGGTATTTCTGGGTCATTGAGAGGCTGTCTTTGCCCGTGGGGATATTTATCCCCAGTGCTACGGCAAAGTCGCTCGCTGCCTGAACGGCATCATAGAGCCGGGCATCCTCGCCGGGGTTCCTGCAAGGCCACATCCAGTTGGCTGATAGCGAGACACTTCTCAGGCCGTCAGGCAGGGGAGCCCAGACTATATTTGTGAGAGCCTCGGCTATGGAGAGTACTGACCCGGCGGCGGCACTGACGAGGCCTGCTGCAGGGGCGTGACCCAGGGCGGTGGCCATGCCGTTCAGGCCGCGGTAGTCAAGTGTTATGGCTCCCAGGTTATTGAGAGGCAGTTGCAGTTCGCCGGTGCACTGTTGCATGGCTATCCTGCCGGTGACTGAGCGGTCAACCTTATTCGTCAGCCAGTCCTTGCATGCCACCTCCTCAAGCTGAAGGACGGCATCCAGATACCTGGCAGGGTCTGATGAGTCATACCTGACCGGGACAGCGGGACTCTCAATGGTGCTGTCATTCATGATTGTGCGCGGCGGCTTGCCAAAGAAATCGCTCAGCTGCAGGTCTATGGGTTTTTCCCCTGTTCTGGTGTTATAGAATGTGAACTGATGATCACCGGTCACCTCTCCGATTACATAGATGGGAGCCCGTTCGCGGTGTGCCACCGTGATCAGGGTCTCAACGTCAGTCTTACGGATGACCAGTCCCATCCGTTCCTGCGACTCATTGCCGATGATCTCCCGGGCTGAGAGGGTGGGGTCACCCACCGGCAGCTTGCTTATATCTATCTTTCCACCGGTCTCTTCCACCAGTTCAGAGAGGCAGTTGAGATGGCCGCCGGCGCCATGGTCATGAAGTGACACTACCGGGTTATTGTCACTCTCGGCCATAGCTCTGAGAGCGTTGTATACTCTCTTCTGCATCTCGGGGTTGGCGCGCTGGACGGCATTCAGTTCGATAGCGGTGTCAAATGCGCCAGTGTCAACAGAGGAGACGGCGCCGCCACCCATGCCAATACGGTAATTATCACCGCCGAGGAGCACAATCAGATCCCCTTTTTCAGGTCTGTCCTTCGTGCTGTCAGCTTTCTTGCCGAGGCCGATGCCTCCGGCAAGCATGATCACCTTGTCAAACCCGTAGCGCTTCATATCGGTAAAATTCTCGAATGTAAGCACTGATCCGCATATAAGCGGCTGGCCGAACTTGTTCCCGAAGTCGCTGGCGCCGTTGGAGGCTTTGATCAGTATCTCTTCCGGCGTCTGGTATAGCCATTGGCGTGGCTCGGTGAATCCTTCCCACTCTCTGGGTCCGTCAGGCCTGGGATATGAGGTCATGTATACTGCCGTGCCGGCAATGGGAAGAGATCCCTTACCACCAGCTATACGGTCACGTATCTCACCTCCCGTGCCGGTGGAGGCTCCGTTGAAGGGCTCAACGGTGGTGGGGAAATTATGGGTTTCGGCCTTCAGGGTAAGCACAGACTGAAAGTACTTGACGCCGAACCAGTCAGGCTTGTCCTGCGTTGCGGGTGCAAATTGCTCGGCCACAGGTCCGTCGAGAAAGGCGCAGTTGTCCCTGTATGCAGAGACAACGTGATTGGGGTTTTCCCTTGTGGTTCGCCTTATCAGCCCGAAGAGGGAAGAGTCGCGTTCCCGGCCGTCAATTATGAAAGTGCCGTTGAATATCTTGTGGCGACAGTGTTCGGAGTTTACCTGTGAGAATCCGAACACTTCGCTGTCAGTTAGTTTCCTTCCCAGGGTGCGGCTGAGGTTCTCAAGGTAGTCAATCTCCTCCGGGCTCAGCGCCAGTCCTTCCCGGGTGTTGTAGGCAGCTATGTCATCAATCTCCCTGACCGGTTCGGGCTCATGGTTTATGGTGAATAGCTCCTGGTCAAGGCCATGGTATACTCTCTGAAGCATGGGGTCATGATCAGGGTTGTCTCCATGGGCTGGAGAGAACTCCTCTATCCGTGAGATTCCCGTGACGGCCATGTTCTGTGTCATCTCCACGGCGTTGGTGCTCCAGGGGGTGATCATCTCCCTGCGTGGGCCGATGAAGGTACCGCTGACAGCATCCGAGTCAAGAAGGGTGGCATTACCAAAGAGCCAGGAAAGCCTGTCTGTCTCTTCTGATGAAAGTTGCGCGGCTGCCTCTGCAGCAATAATTGTTCCCGGGGAGGTCCTGAAGAAAAGTACACTTTTAGTGGTCATAATGTGCTGATGAATAGTACTGTAGCAGTTAAGTCACCGCTATTGCCGTCGTTTTCAAAGATAATAAAACAACCGGTGAACAGGAATATGAGAGAACTCCCCGGTTACTATTGCAGGTAACTTTCTGAATATAAGCCTGACTATCAAATGTTTCAGAGTATCCATGCCATTATGAATCAATCAGTGAGGCGAAAGGGTATTCGTATCACCTGATATCTCCACGGAGCTGTTCCTTCCTTTGCCGCTGAAGATAACCCGGCCCGTGGCTGTCTCTTCAAGGGTCAGGCTGATGACTGAGGTCATGCTCTCCTCTATCTTTCCGTCCATCAGTCCCCGTACGGGAGCGGCCAGCGACGTGGCCTTGTCTGCAGGGGCCGCAAGGCGAAGAGTATTGTGCCTGTTTGTAAATTCCAGTTCAACACCCGAATCGGAAGTTCTGAGCATGCTCAAGCGCGACCTGTTGTATTCAGTGAAGCGATAGAGTCTGTTGTTGAACCAGAATCCCGCAATGAAACCAGTGAAGTTACCGGTGACCCAAGGAATCCTTGCCATGGAGGCTTTGAAGGAGATGCCTGGCTGGTCAAAGTGGTTCGACTGCATCCAGACATAAGCTGACGGGAATGAGTGCCCCCAGTCTTTTTCGGTATAACCGCGGCCTCCCGTAAAGTCCGTTAGCTGGCCGTTGATCTCAAGTGATCCGGTGATTGAGTGGTCCATACTGACTATTCCGTGGTTGCATTCCATGAAGGGAGCAAAGGTATAGGGTCCCATTATGCCCGGCGCGTACCATGGATTGGGCCATGCAGTGGTACCAGCGAAAGTCAGTTCTCCTTTCACGCCCGGAAGGTCAAGTTGCATCTGGCCGGTGGAAAAGTAAGAGTTACCGACTGTCACTGCAAATTCTCTTTCTGATGGCACGAAAGAAGACGCATCAAAAGGTATAAACTCAGCTGTCTTCTTTTTACCGTCCAGGACCTGTATGAATGCCTGCTTTTCCCCGGCTTCATTCATTGAAATTCCCGGGATAAAGGCAAAGGCTGCGGTCTCAGGTGCATTGACCACCTTGAAGTACCAACCTTCAAAGTATTTCCGGGAGTTGCCCCAGCCCTGGTACATGGAGGGATTGAAGAGGGATCTGATTTTGGTGAGGAGAGTCACTGTCGTTTCGCTTGAGCTTACGGCTTAAAGATAAATAAATTGGTGTCCGGCTCGGAAAAACATCATAATAATCAGTAAATCAGGGAAGGGAAATGTCAGGGACACACGGGCAGTGTCTGCGGTTGTTTTTTCAGCTGCTGCGGCCGAGGCCGGATGAATAGGTGGCAAGTGCCCGTTCGCGGGCCATGGCATGGTCAACCACCGGCAGGGGATAGGAGGGGCTGTCAGACTCCGGCACCCACCTGTGCACATAGGCCAATCCGGAGTCGAACTTACGGGTCTGTTCAGCAGGATTGAACACTCTGAAGTAGGGTGCCGCATCGCAGCCTGTGCCGGCGGCCCATTGCCAGTTGCCGTTATTTGATGAGAGCTCGTAATCAAGGAGTTTGCCGGCGAAGTATGCCTCCCCCCATCGCCAGTCTATAAGGAGATGTTTAGTCAGGAAGCTGGCAGTGATCATCCGGACCCTGTTGTGCATGAAACCCGTGGCATTGAGCTCGCGCATGCCTGCATCCACTATAGGGTACCCGGTCATGCCGTCGCACCATCGGGCGAACTCCTCCTCATTGTTACGCCAGAGTATGGCGTCATACTTCGGTCTGAAGGATTTATCCGTGACATGCGGGAAGTGCCACAGGATGCTCATAAAAAACTCTCTCCATATCAGCTCGTTGAGCCACGTCTCATTGAGGTCCAGAGCGGTCCTGACCAGGCTTCGGATGCTGACCGTTCCGAAGCGTAGGTGCACGCCCAGTCGGGTAGTGCCTTCCAGAGAGGGTATGTTACGGGTGAGGTGGTAATTCCGGATGATGTCACTGTTTATTACAGGCACCGGTGAGACAGTGGCTGAGTCACTGAATCCGATCTCCTCCGGGCGGGGAATAGCGGCTGGCGAAGTTTGCAGGAAATTACCGGAATATTTTGCCGTGTCAAAGGTTGCGGTATGCTGAGGGGTGAGCTGTTTCTTCCATGCCCGCGAATAGGGAGTAAAGACCGTATAGGGTGTGCCGTCGGATTTAGATACCTCATTTTTCTCAAAGATCACCTGGTCTTTGAAAGAGTGGAACGGTATGCCGGAGGCTTTCAGGAGGCCTGAAATCCTTTCATCCCTGGCAATGGCATATGGCTCATAGTCGCGGTTGGTAAAAACCGCTTTTATGTCATACTCGCCAAGGATCTTTTGGAAGGCTGTCTCAGGCGTGCCATGAAGGACCTTCAGTGATGACCCTGCAGCCATTAGCTTCTTGTTCAGTTCCCCCAGGGCAGCTGTTATGAATGTCACTCTCCGGTCAGCCTTTTCTTCCAGCCTGTCAAGGATTCCGGTGTCAAATATGAATACTGGCAGTACAGGGTGACCCGATTGCAGTGCATGGTAAAGGCCGACATTGTCCTCCGGGCGGAGATCACGCCTGAACCAGAAGAGTGTTATGGCATCCCTCTGTGACATCGTGTTCTCAGCCGCTGAGTCTCTCATCGTGCGACCTGCGCAGTTTCCTGCGGACCCTGGTGAAGATGAAGATCACCAGCAGGAGGAAGAGGGCAACAATTATGAAAGGTATTATCAGTGAGAGCACGGAGGTGCCTGTGGCGGCTACATTCTCAACTGTTGCCACCACCGGGTTGCCTATTCCTGCCGTCATTTTGGTTGATGTGAGCCTGGTGAGGGCGCTGCCACTCTGTACCACGGCGGCGCTGCCGCCTCCTACGGCAGCGCCGGTGATCCACCTCATGAGCTCGCTGTCAATAGGCAGCACCGAGGTGAGCAGGAGCGTTCCGGCACCTATCGCCAGTGGTGTGGAGATTGTATCAAGCAGGTTGTCAACCACGGGTATGTAGTAGGCCAGTATCTCCACCACCGTTGCCGTACCAAGGATGGCTATGGCGGTCCATGATGAGAGCCACAGGAAGCTTTCGTTGAGTGGAAGCACGCCGGTTTTGGCTGCTATTGCAGCTACAAGCATCGGCACAAACACCCTGAAACCGGCGCTGGCCGCCAGCCCGATGCCTATGGCTACGGCTGTAATCAGTTCTGTATTCATTGCTTTGTCTTTTTACATGGCAGAAGGTTTTTTTCCTGCAGGGCCTTGATCAGGGCCTCCTCGAAGTTATAGAAAGAGCCCGAAGAGCCCTTCTCCGGAGCTTTGCCCATGCCGTTTGTAATAAAAATGAAGCCATATTTTCCTTTCGGATCGAAGTAGAAGTCGGAGATTAATCCGTATGCTGATCCCGAATGCCCCAGGAAATGAGATCCTTCCGGGAGGATGGTGCCGGAGGCTGATTCTGGCAGTATCTGAACACTCAGACCGCGGTTGCCGGCACGTACGCCCTCATTGTCACTGTTGGTACCCGTGCTAATAAACTGTGCCCTGTGCATCAGCCTGATACTTTTTTTTGAAATGATACGGTTACCTTCATATTTTCCTTTGTTCATGTGGAGTATCATAATCCGTGCCAGTTCTGAGGCAGAGATTCTAAGTCCGCCCTGAGGCGAAAAGACTGCTGCGTTGGTTCCTGTGACATAACCGGAAAAATCACGGGGCGACGACATAACTCCTTTGTAGTTATCAGTCCGGGCAGTCCACCGGCCGTCCTCCTTGCGGTATATGACAGCCAGGTTATTTATGTCAGCAACACCCTCGGAGATATAGGAACCGGTTATTTTCATTGGGATGAAGAGGTTCTCCTGGATGAATGTCTCGAACCTCTGCCCGGTGATCCTTTCAATGATTGTTGCGGCCAGCCCGAAATTGGCATTGCAGTATGTGTAATATTCGCCCGGAGCTTCTTTTCTCCACATGTTATCTGTATAGTATCTGCCTCCAGGGACCAGCAGCTCGCTGAAGGAGGGAGGGTCACCCACATTGTTGTATGTGGCCATCAGGAACTCGTCGTACCCGGCACCTTCATTTATTGAACCTGTGTGGAGCAGGAGCATCCTGACGGTTATGGGCGTTTCGGGATGGTTCGGGTTCCTCAGGGGAAATCCCAGGTAGTTGCCCGCATCTTCGTCAAGGTCCAGCCTCTTCTGATCATGCAGCTTCATCATTGCCGTGGTCATTACGAACTTGGAGATGGAAGCGATGCGATATTTGGTATTCTCATTGACCGGCAGATTCCGTTCGTAATCTCTCAGCCCGGCGTACCACTCACCAGCTATCTTCCCGTCACATACGGCAATAACCGACAGACCCATCATGTCATACTCCACGCTTATCCTCTCAATTGCCCGCTGCATCTGTCTGCTTGTTGTCTGCTGCATCTCTCCGCTCACCGCCTGATGCATCTGCCCGTTAACCGTCTGCATGGCAATAACAAGTGCCATGGCCAGTACTGCTTTTTTCATCATATACCTTGTTTATTGATTTTCTGCTACTGCGAATCTCTTCACTGATCTTCCTCCGGGGGTATTCAAAACACAGAAGTATATCCCTGGTAACAGTCCGTCTTTCACAATGGTCTCCGTGTGTATTCCCGGCGGAGCGATGCCGTCGGTTATCACCGTCACCAGCCTTCCGCCTGCATCAATGACGAAGATGGTCACCCTGCCCTGCCTCTCTGTGCTGTACCTGACCAGGGCCCTGTCAGTCACAGGGTTTGGATTGATGGAGAGTATTTCGTTACCGCCTGATCCTGGCAAGGCAGGGTTGTCATCCGAAGAGACCGTTCCTGTTATCACTGCCTTTAATCCGTTCCACAGTTCAGGTCTGCCTGCCTCATAGCTGAGAGCCCATATGCCGAC